>Ga0187815_10001416_pt1 | contig 11303 bp, 6 predicted proteins | sample NC_S_5_FD_132962 | JGI IMG/M metagenome (GOLD analysis project Ga0187815, IMG submission 132962) | Wetland sediment microbial communities from Neuse River Estuary, North Carolina, USA - ASW-S_5 | ecosystem: Environmental > Aquatic > Freshwater > Wetlands > Sediment | place: USA: North Carolina...
CTCGACGCACTCGTCGCAGATGAACACCGTCGGACCGGCGATGAGCTTGCGGACTTCGTGCTGGCTCTTGCCGCAGAACGAGCAGTAGAGAGTGTTCTTTGAATCGCTGCCGCCGACTTTGCTCATTCCATTCTCCGTCACTTTCGCTCGTACGCGATCTCACGCGCGCCGAACGAAGCAAATTACGCGCCGGAACTCCGACACGGCGGCCTTAACCGGGGAGGCCCGCGAACCCACTTTCTCCCCCACACCATAAGCGAAGCATGCTAACGACGTGATAATCAAGAATCCATTAACGATAACTGGGCCTTCACATCCTCCAAAAGAGGCAGCACCGGGGCAAAACGTCCCGGTGCCCAGTGTGCCGGGGCCCTTTCCGGCAGGCAAGACCGGTCAGACCGGCTTGGGCAGCGCCAGGTCCTCCGGGCGCCGGTCGATCACCTTGTCGACCAGACCGAAATCCCGCGCCGCCTCGGCGGTCAGGAAGTAGTCGCGCTCGAGCGCATCCTCGATCTTCTTCAGCGACTGCCCGGTATGCTTCACATAGATATCGTTCAGCCGCTTTTTGAGGGCGAGGATTTCCTGCGCGTGCAGCATGATATCGGTCGCCTGGCCCTGGAAGCCGCCGGACGGCTGATGCACCATGATGCGGGCGTTCGGCAGCGCGAAGCGCTGATCCTTGGCGCCGGCGGCGAGCAGCAGCGAGCCCATCGAAGCCGCCTGGCCGACGCACAAGGTCGCCACTTCCGGGCGGATGAACTGCATGGTGTCGTAGATCGCCATGCCCGACGTCACCACCCCGCCCGGCGAGTTGATGTACATCGAGATTTCCTTCTTCGGGTTCTCCGCCTCGAGGAAGAGGAGCTGCGCCACGACGAGCGTCGACATCCCGTCCTCGATCGGACCGGTGATGAAGATGATGCGCTCCTTCAGGAGCCGGGAGAAGATATCGTAGGCGCGCTCGCCACGGTTGGTCTGCTCGACCACCATGGGAACGAGATTCATGTAGGTTTCGACGGGGTCTCTCATTTCGGCTCCTTGACGCGAATCACAAAGGCTGTCGCGAAGCTTAGCCTTCCGGTCCGCGCGGGGTGATCTATTTGCACCCGTCCCCCGGCGCAAGTGAGGCGGCCGTCAGGCCTCCTCCTCCGCCTTGAACAGCTCCTCGCGCGAGACCTTCTTCTCGGTGACGCTGGCGAGCTCGAGCAGGAAGTCGACCACCTTCTCCTCGAAGATCGGCGCGCGCAGCGAAGCGACCGCCTGGGCGTTCTGGCGGAAGAAGTCGTAGACGCGCTGCTCCTGGCCGGGGAACTGCCGCATCCGCTCCATGATGGCGCGGTTGAGCTCCTCGTCGGTGACGGTGATGTTGTTCTTCTCGCCGATCTCGGCGAGCACGAGGCCGAGGCGCACGCGCCGCTCGGCGATGGCGCGGTACTCTTCCTTCGCCTTCTCCTCGGTGGTGTTCTCGTCGGCGAAGGTCTTGCGCTCGTTCTCCATCTCCTGGAGCACGGTCTGCCAGACGCGGCTGAATTCCTCCTCGACCAGCGACGGCGGCGGCTCGAACTTGTGCATCTTGTCGAGCTCGTCGAGCAGCGCGCGCTTCACCTTCTGCCGCGTCATCGCGGTGTGATCGCGGCCGAGCTGCTCGCGCACCGCCTCGCGCAGCTTTTCGAGCGAATCCAGGCCGAGCGACTTGGCGAACTCGTCGTCGACGGCGACCGTACCGGGCGCCTCGACCGCCTTCGCGGTGACGGCGAATTCGGCCTCCTTGCCGGCGAGATTCTCGGCCGGATAGTGTTCGGGGAAGGTCACCTTCAGCGTGCGCTTGTCGCCGACGGCGATGCCGACGAGCTGATCCTCGAAGCCCGGAATGAAGGTGTTCGAGCCGATCATCACCGGCGCGTCGTCGCTGGTGCCGCCCTCGAAAGCCTCGCCGTTGATGGTGCCGACATAGGAGATGACGACGCGGTCGCCCTTCTCGGCCTTGCCGCCCTCGGGGCGCGCCGTGAACGGCTTGTTCTGCTCGGCGATGCGGTTGAGGCCTTCGTCGACCTCGGAGTCGGCCACGTCGGCGACCGGCTTCTCGATCTTGATGTCCTTGAAGTTGCCGAGCGCGATCGGCGGCACGATCTCGACCGCAACCGTATAGGCGAGATCGCTCTTGCCCTCGATCAGGTCCTCGACCTCTTCCTTCGCCTCCGGCAGCGTCACCTTCGGGTCGGCGGCGAGCTTGTAGCCGCGCTCGGACACGATCTGGTTGTTGGTGTCGCGGACGGTGCTCTCGATCACCTCGGCCATGGTGGCACGGCCGTACATGCGCTTGAGATGCGCGACCGGCACCTTGCCGGGGCGGAAGCCGTTGATGCGGACCTGCGTCTTCAACTGGTCGAGGCGCGCATTGACCTTGGCGTCGAGCTCGGCGGCGGGCACCACCACCTTGTATTCGCGCTTCAGACCTTCGGAGAGCGTTTCGGTAACTTGCATTTGGCCACACTTTTCTCTGCTTGCACTCGCGTCGCAACGGCCCACCATTAAGCCGCACGCGCCACTCGTGTCGGAATGCGGGGCTTTCCCCCGCATGATCTCTTCGTGCCCTTGTGCTGGTGCGGGCGGAGGGACTCGAACCCCCACGACTTTCGCCACTGGAACCTAAATCCAGCGCGTCTACCAATTCCGCCACGCCCGCAAAGGGCGACCACAGGACACATCCTGCGCCGTCGCCCGCAGCGGGGAAATACCCCCTTTGCAGGCGGCGCGGCTTATAACATGCGGTTTCGGGGCTGCAGCAAAAAAATGGGGTGCCGGATCGCCGCGCTCAAGGGTGCGTGAGGCTTTCGAACAGCCGACGGTAGACCGCCGGCAAGGCGTCTGGAAGATCCTCGGCAATGAGCCCCGGACCGAAGGCCGCTGCGGCCTCGCCGTGCAGCCAGACCGCCGCACTCGCCGCCTCAAAGGCGGGCATGTGCTGAGCCAGAAGGGCGGCGATCATGCCGGCGAGCACATCTCCCGCCCCGGCGGTAGCTAGATAGGCGGGCGCGTTGGCGGCGATGCTGGCCCGCCCGTCGGGCGCCGCGACGATCGTGTCGGCGCCCTTGAGCAGCACCATGGCGCCGCTGGCGGCCGCCGCAGCCCGGCCCCACTCAAGCTTCGAGCGAAGTTTAGGATTGCTGTGTATATCATTGAATAGTCTTTTAAACTCTCCTTCGTGGGGCGTCATGACCACGGCCTGCGCGCGCCGCCGCACCAAGTCGAATAGCGTTTCCGGCGCGTCGGCAAAGCTGGTTAGTGCGTCGGCATCGAGCACGACGGCGGCCTCGGACCCAAGCGCGGCCCGCACCGCGTCGCGCATGTCCGCGCCGACGCCACCGCCGGGGCCGAGCGCAACGGCGTTGCGCCGGTTGTCGGCGAGGAATGCGCCGAGTTCCGCCGCTCCATCCACAGGACGCACCATGATGGCGAGGTTGGCGGCCGCATTGATGGCCAGCGCCTCGCGCGGCGATGCGATGGTGACCAGCCCTGCCCCGGCGCGCAGCGCCCCGCGCGCAGCAAGTCGCGCCGCGCCGGTGGTCGATGCGCCGCCGGAGACGACGGTCGCATGCCCGCGTCCGTATTTGTGTCCGTCCGGCCGCGGCAAGGGAAAGGCCGCGCGCCACAGCGGGGGTTCGTTGGCAGACGTCTTCGGTGCAACCGTATCGAGCACGCGCGCAGGGATGCCGATGTCGGCGACCGCAAGCGTGCCGCAGTGGAGCCGTCCGGGCAGGAGCAGATGCCCCGGCTTGCGGCGAAAGAAGGTGACCGTGTGTGTGGCGCGGACGGCGATGCCCATCGGCTGGCCGGTGGTGCCATTGATGCCGCTCGGCAGATCGACGGCGACGACCGGCGCGCGCACACGGTTCATGGCCTCGATCATCGCGCGGGCGAGTCCGGTCACGTCGCGGTCGAGACCGGCGCCGAACACCGCGTCGACGGCGACGACGTCTGGATCGAGCGCCTCCGGCGTCGCCGCCTCGACCGGCCCGGTCCATCGCCGCGCCGCCTCCGCGGCGTCGCCCTTGAGCGCGCCGCGCTCACCGACGAGCAGCAAGCGCACCGGGGTTCGCCGCTCGGCGAGGATGCGCGCCGCGACGAAACCGTCGCCGCCGTTGTTGCCCGGGCCGGCGACGATCGTCACCGCCCGCCCCTGCCGCCGTGCCGATACCGCGTCGGCGACGGCGCGGCCGGCGGCTTCCATCAAGGTCATACCGGCTGTACCGGCTGCGACGGTCAACCGGTCGGCCTGGCCCATCTCGGCGCTCGAAAGCAGTTCGATCATGGAGGCGAGCCTAATGGCCTGCCTCCTGGCGGACAATTCGCCGCCGCTCTGCCTAAGCGGACGCCATTGACGCTGCACATTTGTTGATCACTGTGCTGCTTTCTTGGGCGGAGCTTTCCCGGCCGGCGACGGCGTAACCCGTTCCGGCTTTACCAAACCATTGGTCATACGGGCAGAATTCGGCTTTGCCGGGTTGGCACGAGACCTGCTAACGCATGCGCGGTTCCCGGAATTCACCCCGGCGAGCTCAAGGTCAGGAACGGCAATGAAAAAGATCGAAGCCATCATCAAGCCTTTCAAGCTCGACGAGGTGAAGGAGGCATTGCAGGAAGTCGGCCTGCAGGGGATTACCGTGACCGAGGCCAAAGGCTTCGGCCGTCAAAAAGGACACACAGAGCTCTACCGGGGCGCTGAATACGTCGTGGATTTTCTCCCCAAGGTGAAAATCGAAGTCGTGGTCGGTGACGACATGGTGGACAAAGCGATCGATGCGATCCGGCGCGCCGCTCAAACCGGTCGGATTGGCGACGGCAAGATCTTCGTCTCCAACATCGAGGAAGCCATCCGCATCAGAACCGGCGAGTCCGGTATCGATGCCATCTAATCACCCGCGAGCGCCCGTCTCGCCGGGATCATTCAGGACAAAGGGGAATTGAGCTCCATGACCACAGCCAAAGACGTGATGAAGATGATCAAGGATAACGACGTGAAATACGTCGATTTCCGCTTCACCGATCCGCGCGGCAAGTGGCAGCACGTCACCTTCGACGTCGGCATGATCGAAGAAGAGACCTTCGCAGTAGGCGAAATGTTCGACGGCTCCTCGATCGCCGGCTGGAAGGCGATCAACGAATCCGACATGTGCCTGATGCCCGATCCGACGACGGCCTGCATCGACCCGTTCTTTGCCGAGACCACCCTGGTGCTCGTCTGCGACGTGCTCGAGCCGACGACCGGCGAGCCCTACAGCCGCGATCCGCGCAGCATGGCGAAGAAGGCGGAAGCCCTCGTCAAGTCGATGGGCTACGGCGACGTCATCTATTTCGGGCCGGAAGCCGAGTTTTTCGTGTTCGACGACGTCAGGTATCGGGCCGACCCCTACAACACCGGCTTCAAGCTCGACTCCATCGAGCTGCCGATCAACTCCGATACCGATTACGAGGGCGGCAATCTCGGCCACCGCATCGGCATCAAGAAGGGCTACTTCCCCGTGCCGCCGCAGGATTCGGCGCAGGACATGCGCTCGGAGATGCTCGCGGCCATGGCCAAGATGGGCGCCAAGGTCGAGAAGCACCACCACGAGGTCGCCTCGGCCCAGCACGAGCTCGGCCTCAAGTTCTCGCCGATGACCTACATGGCCGACCAGCTGCAGATCTATAAGTACTGCATCCAGCAGGTCGCGCAGATCTACGGCAAGACGGCGACCTTCATGCCGAAGCCGATCTACGGCGACAACGGCTCGGGCATGCACTGCCACCAGTCGATCTGGAAGGGCGGCAAGCCGATGTTCGCCGGCGACAAGTACGCCGGTCTCTCGGACATGTGCCTATCCTACATTGCTGGCGTCATCAAGCACGCCAAGGCGATCAACGCCTTCACCAACCCGACCACCAACTCCTACAAGCGTCTGGTGCCGGGCTTCGAGGCGCCGGTGCTGCTCGCCTACTCCGCGCGCAACCGTTCGGCCTCGTGCCGCATCCCCTACACCGAGAGCCCGAAGGCCAAGCGCGTCGAAGTCCGCTTCCCCGATCCGCTCGCCGACCCGTATCTCGCCTTCTCGGCGCTCCTGATGGCCGGCCTCGACGGCATCAAGAACAAGCTGCATCCGGGCGACGCGATGGACAAAGATCTCTACGACCTGCCGCCGGCGGAGCTCAAGCAGATCCCGACCGTCTGCGGCTCGCTGCGCGAGGCGCTCGAGAGCCTCGACAAGGACCGCGAATTCCTCAAGGGCGGCGGCGTGTTCGACGACGACTTCATCGACAGCTACATCGAGCTGAAGATGGCCGAGGTCATCCGCTTCGAGCACACGCCGCACCCGGTCGAGTTCGAGATGTACTACTCGGCGTAACGCGTGCCCGCCGCAGGCTAAGAACGTCTCGGCTCAAAAGCACGTCTTGACTGCCTAGCGGTCCGGACGGTGGTTCGAAACGAACCCCGTCCGGACCATTTTTTATGCCTGCCGGTTCAGATTATCTGCATCAACGTCCGCGTTCGCCGTGCTGGTACTACGTGCGCGACGTGCCGGAGGATGTCCGCGCCCAGGCGGGCGTTGCCAAATGGAAGCGCTCGCTCCGCACGACCGTGCGCGCTGAAGCGATCAAGGAAGCGCGCCGCCTGGCGGTAGTACGCCTATTCGCAATCTGCTCGCAGAGCTCCTGGGCAACCAGCCACCAATTTTGGGGAGGAATCAAAACGATGCCCTCGCCATGCGCTGCCGGCCTCTTGCGCGAGAACTCGAAGCGCTCGCGGCTGCACGACTCTTCGGCGGGATCGACGATCGTGCCGAAGGCCTCCACACGATCCATTTTTAAATTGCTACATAGAGGGATCGCGTCGGCTGGCACCGATCCAGCCGTGGCGTTTAGCCCATAGCAGTGCGGCAATCACACCCAGAGACCCCACCGCCAGGAACGCAAAGAATTTGAATGGATCCGGCCATGATGGCTTCGTAACAGGCTGTGCGGGGAGCAGATATTGCCCAGCACCGACCTCGACCAGCCGCCGCGGCAAAAACTCACCTCCCTCGTTACTTGCGATCGCGCCGTTCCGGCTATTGGCCAACAGCTCGTCCTTGAGCCGCATCAGTTTTTCCTGCGCTTCCAGATACCTTGGATGTTTCGGTCCGAACACCGATGAGACTGCGGAGAATTCACGCTCGGCTGCGGCATATGCCTGCCGGGTCTGCTGCATCACGCGATCATGCAGGTATTCGGAGGCCAGCCAGTTCGCCAATTCCGCCGCGCGATTTGGATCCTTATCGGAGACGGTGAGTGTCACTAGATATGATCGTGTATCGTTCGCAACGTTGACTTGGCCCATGAAACGCTCGACGGCCCGGTCGTGGTATGACGTGGGCTCTGCCGTTTCCAGATCGGTCCCTATCGGCCTCAGCACCATGGCAAGTGCATGTCGCAGGGTGGCAACCACGCTATCGACCCGCGATGGCCGTATGTAAGATGGGTCCCGATCAAGCCGGAGCGTCGTCACCACTTGGCTCGCGATCGTGCGCGACCGCAAGATCCGCGCTGCACTGGCGACCTCGGCTGCGGCGTCTACGGAAGCGGTCGACTGGAGCCGCTCTCCCGCTCCCGCGGGCTCGGACCTGACGAAATCGAGCTTAATGATTGCTTCGCCGGAAAATTGCGGGGTGATGAGCATGAAGCCGAGTGTCCCGACAGCTAGGCAGGCGGCAAAAGCAACGGCCACCATTAGTTTACTGTCCCACACCAACCTAACACCATCGCGCGCCACGCTCCCGTAGTATTTGCGTGGACCGGAGAGGACATCGTCCTCGAACGAAACGGAGCCTGTTGACACCACAGACCTCACTCATCGCCGGATGAAGTAGTCATAGGTCTCTCGTACGAGTAAGGCGCCGGCCAATGAACGGACATTTCGTCGATCGGCAGCCCGTAGAATATCTGCGAACAGCGCCTCGCCCTCCGAAGCTGTCGGCAATTGCGTCGGCCTCGGACGCGACTTGGCAACCAGTGTTTGCGCAGCTTCGAGAAGCCCACCTTGGTAGCTGCGGCCCGCAACCTTACAGCCCAGCAATTCCGCCTCGCGGCGACAGGGAATGTGCGCAGGAGCGAAGCTGCGCGTAGCCTTCCGAAACATCGGAATATCCGGCTTGCTGTCGCCGACCGCAGTGATGTCCGGGTTCTCCACAGAGATCAGATCTCGGAGCGCCTCCATACCCGTGCCTTTGTCGACGCCTTTCGCGAGGATCGTCGTGTCAATCACCGTGTGATGAAACGACAGGCGGTCAAGTCGCAAGGTCGAGAGAAGCTGGGACACCAACAGGGTCGGCAGCGGCACCGGTCTGGCGTCGGCAATGCTGAAATTCCGCACAGAAACCAGCATGCCCGACAGCAGGCTGAGTGGCTTTTTTTCGAAGGTATAGGCCCGTATGGAATGGCGATGACGGTCGTCTATAAAGACGCCTGGGATCTTCCCCAAATGCTGACGTGCCACCTCGATCTGCCGGAAAGATTCGTCATCCAGGAGCCGGCGCCCGCGCTGCGATACGGCGTCCCAGACATAGGCGCCATGTTCCGCGGAGGCTCCGATGAGGCCGTAGGCCCCGCAGTACTCTTTCGCCTCAGCAACGGACCTCGCGGTATTCAACGCGATGGAGAATCCGCCATCGGACAGCAAGGATAGCGCCTCAACGCCTTCCGCGGTTGTGCAGGGCCAACCGAACAGACGGCGATCAAGAACGCCATCGACATCGATGACGACGAGCGGCCTATCCCATTTGGGCGGTCGTAGCTGGTCCCGACGTGCGCCGCAGAAACGGGCGCTCTGGACGGTGAGAAATTCCCAGCCCCGGAGATAGCGGCGATGGTAGTCAAGCCTCGCTTCTGGCGTATGCCCCACCTCGAATAAGCCATCGATGGACGACTTGATCGCCCACGCGCCGGCAATCAGCTTGTTCACGAACAGACGCCGCCGGATATCGATATCTCCCGATTGTTGGATGTAAAGGTCTATCAGCCGCTCCTCTTCCTCGGAGGACAAGTTCCAGCCCAGTATCGTTTCGGCTACATCGTATGCAGGATCTACCAGATTGAGTTTGGTCTTGCCCAATCCTTCCCGGTGGTACCCGGTCTTCAGCGGGCCGTCGGGACCATCGATCCAGTTGGCACGATCCATATTGCCGTCGACGAGCGTGGGCACTGGACACTCCAACCGGCACAGCCGTCGTGCGATACGCGAATGCATGATGGCGTCGGCCAAAAGTCGGCCGTAGGCGCGAGACAAGGATTGCGTCAGGAGATCGATGCCGTTCTCGTGCACCGCTTTCCCTTGCCTTCGATGCTTGGGGAGACTCAGCAGCCGAGTTCGCGCGGCCAGATAGGCGGCGGTTCGCTGTACGATCCTGTCGCGTTCGGCCCGGGATTCCCGCGGGACCTCCCGTTGCGGAAACCACTCGGAGTACAAGATCCCGTCTCGAAGTCCGAGTAGCGTCGGCACTAACTTCGAAAGCCTTTGCGCTGCTATAAACGCCGAGTAGCCGAGATAGCCGTGCCCGACCCCTTCCGCCAGAACGCTCAGGTGTTCAGTGGTTCCGTGTGGGGATTCGAGCCTTACCTCGAAGATGCGGTTGAGCGCCGCGCCCCGCCCTCCTCCCCTGGGCTGCTCAAGCCGTCGACGCCTCAGTATCTTGACCCCGGTATAACCGACGTTGGCGAAGTACTCGGTGAGCCGTGCCTCCACTGCATCACCGTCGAGCAGCCGGGGTTTCCGCCACTGCTTTTCGTCGAGACTGATCAGCGAACCCTCACTGAGTTCGCCGTTCAACCTCGCCCCCTCCGGCAGCAAGACTTTTATACGCCCCACGTCGAACCCAGCGCGCCCGGCAATTTCCATGCCGCAGAAAATTGTCGCTCCGGATTTAGGAGGGTCGTCGACGATGACCGCCGTGAAGCCTTGGCGCGAATACCTCCTCAGCTGCGCCCACTCCTGTCCACTCGGTCCCTTCTTGGGGTGCACCGTCAGGGAGTCAACGTTCTCGTAGCCCTCCGTCTTGAAGTACGGGCCGAGCAGAGTGGAAAGATAGGTTCCTGCCGTCCGCAGACCGATGAGCAGTATCGGTTGCGATCGGTCGGGGCATCGCTTTACGAATTCCCGCCCGAGATCCAGCACGTCGTGGTGGGTCATGTCCAAGCGACTGAAAGCGGAGGGAATACCGAGCCGCGACTCCAGCAAACCCGCAGGCTGCCGGTGCCGCAGCACAGCGGCGAGGATTTTGGCGCACTCCTTGAGGCACCCTGCGTCCGACGCGCCGGCGATCCACGCCTGGAAGAGCGGGTCGAGACCGCTCTGTAAATCCTGCCTCCAACGCCGCACGCTGCTGAGGGTCCGCCTGGGGAGCCCGAGCCCCGCAGCCTTCAATACGATACGCCCGACGCGGCTATGCGCGATTTGAGCCGGCAGCCGCAGCGTCGGCCCGCGCAAATACTCATCGATTCCGTTTAGAAGCGAACAGGAAAGTAGATACGTATTCGTCGCAACTTCTTCTCTCTGCCATCCCGCTGGAGCATCCGCCAGTCTGTCCAATTCGCGAGCAAGCTGACCGATCGCGTCTTCGCACGTCAAATGTGGATCGAGCGACCACTCGTATGCAGCATAGAAATCGGTTTCGCTCGCCAATGGCCCGAGGCGGGCCGTGGGCCGCTCAAGAAACAGCGCCGTCACGGGCGCGTCGACGCCAACCGGGCCTTGCTGTTTCAAAATAACTCTCCAGAATACCGCTTTGCGCAGAGCCGTAGCCGAATTGAAAGCAGCACACTTACGGCTGACAACGGCGTGAATGGGCTAGCGCTCGGTATGGCTATCTCCAATGGAGGTAGGCCGCAGGCCTGATCGGTAGCGCCCTGCCTTTCCGCGCTGCTTGAACCGAGCCACACCCACCGGCAAGATCCGCCGCGGCACGTACCGTGTTCCCGTAGCGGAACGGAGAGGCTCCCGGTACGGCGCACATCCCCCAATCACATAGAGCGGCCGCAGTTCGGCGAGGCGCACGATCACGGCGGGGTTAAGCAGAATCCCGTCGGCCAACCGCTGGGCCACCTTCCCTTGGCATTCGGCGACCGTGAGATCCCGGAGCGATGGTGCCGGCCATCGGGACGATGATGACGCCGAACCCGTCGATGGTAGCGCCGCCGGAGGCGACGGCCGGCACACCGGATTGGACCCGTCCAGGCTAGCCCCTTTGGGGTAAAGGCGTCCTACAGGACGCGCATGCAACCTGCCGTCTGGAGAG
>Ga0187815_10001417_pt1 | contig 11302 bp, 11 predicted proteins | sample NC_S_5_FD_132962 | JGI IMG/M metagenome (GOLD analysis project Ga0187815, IMG submission 132962) | Wetland sediment microbial communities from Neuse River Estuary, North Carolina, USA - ASW-S_5 | ecosystem: Environmental > Aquatic > Freshwater > Wetlands > Sediment | place: USA: North Carolina...
CACGACCCATCGGTGGGTCAGGGTGAGGGGAACCGGGCCCGCGCCGGTCTTGAGCGAACCGATGCGGTCGCGGATGGTGTATTTTCCGCTCTTGAGGTCGGTGAGGGTCCCGCTGAGCCCGGGCGGAACGAGGATCTTGTGGAGGATGAGCTGGGTCTCCTGGACGGTACCGAGGATGGTCCCGGGGGTGACCTCGCTACCGACCTTCGCGGTGGCGGTGAACTCCCAGACGACTTTTTCGTCGAGCGCGGGAGCGAACGTTCCGCGGGTGATGAAGTCCCCGACGCTCTTCTGAATGACGTCGAGCGGGCGTTGGACGCCGTCGTAGATTGACTTCAGGAGCCCGGGGCCGAGTTCCACGCTGAGGGCTTGCCCGGTGGTCTCGACCGGGTCGCCCGGGCGGATGCCGGTCGTGTCCTCGTAGACCTGGACCGTCGCCGTCCCGCCCACGAGCCGGATAATCTCCCCCACGAGGCCGAGAGAACCGACTCGGACGACGTCGTACATCTTTGCGTCCACGAGCCCGTCGGCGATGACGACCGGACCGGATACCCGCGCGACGGATCCTGCCATCTTCCTTCCTCCGCTAGCCCGCGACCGAGAGCGTGACGCCGAGCACCCGCTTCGCGAGCGCTTCGATACTCTCCACTTCGAACTCGCCGCTCGGGGTCGGAACGAAGACCACCAGCGGCGCTAGCGACGCGTCCGCGGCCGTTCGTTGGGAATCCGAGAGCCGGGCCCGGATCGATTGCGTCGCGATGACGAGGGCGAAGCCCCCGCTCATCGCACGCTGGAACTCGGAGACCGAGTTCTCGGGAGTGACCTCGATGACGTCTTTGAGACCGATCAAGCGGAAGCCGATTGCGAGCTCCCGCTCTCCCACTACGACGGTACGCCCCGGCTCTTTCGTCGTCTCGGGCACGGCAGCGTCGGCGGGGTTCCGGGCTATTTAAGGCCTGCCGGCTCGTGACTGACGGCGTCGCCGGACCGCCGGCCGGACGAGAAGGGCCGGGGACGCCGGAGCTCGGGTCGGTCGGGGCGCGACCTCGCCCGGAAGCAGGAGCGGGGGCGGGACCGTTTCCTGGGTCGAGGCGCGGAGCAGGATTCCGAACCGACGTTCCCGCGTCTCGAGGCGCGCCGCGCTCATCACCCAGAAGGTCGCGCGTCGTCGATAGCCACGAGGGCGGGACCGGAAAAATCGCTCGGCGAGGGGGTGCGCCTTCAAGCGTGCCACAAACACCGGGGCGAGACGGAGGGTGAGTTCGCTCGAGTAGAGCTTGGGTGGGTTCTCGGGTCGTCGGTTAAAGGCCCGCCGACCGGATTCGTGGACGCGACCGGCCTTCTCGAGCTCGGTGAACCGCCGGCGGTTTACGGTACTCCAGTAGCTGTGGGGCCGTCGGGGCGTGAACCGGTTCGCATACCGGTCGGAGTCGATCCGACGCACCGTCGTGTCGATCCATCCGAAACAGAGCGCCTCGTCGACCGCTTCCGGGTACCGGACGCCTACCTTCCTCGTGTGGGCTTTGTGAAAGCCGATCCAAATCTCGGAACGGTCCGCGTGATGGGTCTCGAACCAACGGCGAAGGTCCGTCGGGGAGCGGAAGAAGCGGGCGGGGATGCGCATCGTCGGCCGGTTATTTGTAGACCGAGAAGTGAACGTGGTTCTCGTCGTCGGTGATGAGGATGCACTCGCCTTCGCATTCGAAGAGGCACGCCTCGCAGACGATGCATTCCGGACCGTTGACCGCGAGGGACTTTTCGCCCCGGAACTGGAACTTCGCCCCGACCGCCGCGTCGTCCACGACGTCGGGCAGCTGGTCGCGGGGACGCAGCTCGAAGACGTTGACCGGGCAGACGTCTCGGCAGTGGGCGCAGCCCGTGCACTTGGCGATGTCGATGTCAACCTGGACCATCGCGGGCCTCTCCGCCCGTTCGAGCGAGGCGACCTATTAGGGTTTCGCGGACGGGGAATGCGATTCCTTCGGCGCGTGACGCGGGTGCCGTCCCCGGCCGAGCTCCCGCTCGCCGAGGAACGGGTTCCTCTCGAGGTATCGGGCCCCTCCCATCTCGTCCCGGACGGCTTCGGGGATCTCGATGCGACCGTCGTCGGTCTGATAGTTCTCGAGGATCGCGATGACGAGACGAGGCAGAGCGACCCCCGAGGCGTTGAGGGTGTGCACCGGCTCGGGACGGGACGATTGGTGGCGGCGCCAGCGGATGTTCGCCCGGACCGCTTGATACGCCTCGAAGTTCGAGATGGAGCTCACCTCGAGCCAGCGCTTTCCGCCGGGCGCCCAGAGCTCGAGGTCGTAGCACTTTGCGGCCTTCTCGGAGAGGTCGCCCGTGCACAGGCTCACGGTACGGAACGGCAGGTCGAGCCGACGGAGGACCTCCTCGGCCTCGGCCCGCAACTCCTCGAGCGCGTCGTACGAGGACTCGGGCGTGGTGAACTGGACGAGCTCGACCTTGTCGAACTGGTGGACCCGAGCGATCCCGCGGGTCTCGACCCCGTGGCTTCCCGCCTCCCGGCGAAAGCACGGTGTGTACGAGAACAGCTTGACCGGCAGGTCCTCCGCGAGCAGCACCTCGTCGCGGAAGAGGTTCGTGACCGGGACCTCGGCGGTCGGTATCAGCCAGAGGTCGTCGGGCTTCACCTGATAGGAGTCGTCCGCGAACTTGGGCAGCTGACCGGTACCGACCATCGATTCGGACCGCACGAGGATCGGCGGCGCGACCTCGAGGTAACCGCGGGAACGATGCAGGTCCCGCATGAACCGAATGAGCGCGTACTCCAGTCGGGCGAGGTCGCCCCACAGGACGTAGAACCCCTCTCCGGCGACCTTGACCCCGCGTTCCTCGTCCAAGAGGTTCAGGTCGTGACCGACCTCGAAATGCGGTCGCGGAGCGGTCGGAGCCGGGCGATGAGGTTCGAAACGTGCCACCTCGACGTTGTCGGCCGCATCCTTCCCCCGGGGGACGCTCGGATGCGGGTTCTGGGGAAGGAGGAGGAGCCGGTCGCGGATCTCCGCATCGAGCACGTTCGCGCGCACTTCGATGGCGTGGATTCGGTCGCGAAGGTCGCCGAGCCGGGCGCGTTCGGTGTCGGCGGTGGGCGCGGAGGCCTTCGTCGTTTCGGCGACCTTGCGGGCGCCGCGGTTCCGCTCGGCGCGCAGACGATTCTCCTCGTCCCCGAGGGCTCGTCGCTCCTGGTCGAGCGCGAGGAGGCGGTCGACCTCGGAGGGGTCGTGCCCGCGGGCCGCGAGCCCGGCCCTGAGCGCGTCGGCCGATTCCCTCACGTAGCTAATCGGGTACATCGGCGACCGGCAGAATTCGGGTCGGCTCCATAACCCTTCGCGTACGCCCCTTCGCGCCGTCCGGCCGAGAAAACCTCTCGAGCGCAATCTTTACCGGCCGGGAGGGCGTCCGGTCCGGCAAGGACCCGGATGAGCGACATCCTGCTCGGGACGAGCGGCTGGGATTACCCGGAGTGGGCGGGCCGTGTCTACCCGCCCCGCGGAGCGAGCGACAAACTCCGCTACTACGCCGGTCTTTTCCCCATCGTCGAGGTAAACTCGACGTTCTACCGCCTCCCTCCGCCTTCGGTGCCGGCGTCGTGGGTCAAGCGGACCCCCGCCGGGTTCCGATTCGCCGCGAAGTTTCCGCAGACGATCACCCACGACCTGCGGCTCGTCCGCACGGAAGAGGAGCTCGCCCGGTTCCTCGCGGTCCTGAAGCCGATCCGTGACGCGGGAAAATTCGCCGCCGCCCTCCTGCAGCTCCCCCCGTCGTTGCCGTTCGAGCTCGCGACCGTCCGCCGCTTCTACGAGACGCTCCCGCGCGATTTGCCGGTCGCCGTCGAGTTTCGCGAGCGCTCCTGGCTCGTTCCGGAATCGATCGAGCTACTGCGGGAGTTCGGACTGGCCTACGTCACGGTGGACGGCCCGCACCTCCCGGTCGCGCTCGAAGTGACCGCTCCGTTCGCCTACATCCGCTGGCACGGGCACGGAAGTCCGCTCTGGTACGATTACACGTACTCCGCCCCGGAGCTCACCGAATGGGTTCCGCGGGTACGGTCCCTGACCGAGAAGGTGGCCACCGTCTACGGGTTCTTCAACAACCACTTCCGGGGCGACGCGGCGGTGAACTGCCGCACCCTTTCCGAGGAGCTCGGCCTCTCTCCGCCGGTGCGTCGCGGACGCCTCGACGCCTAGCGGACCGCGGAAGTGTGTGTACGAAACCAATCGGTGTCGCTCTCACATTCCGGAGTCCGGAGTGAACGTTCTTCCCGCGGTGCCGCCCCTTACCCACGATCCACGCCGCGCAGCGCGGGGGCCGGGGACATCGCGGTGGCCAACGGAGATTCCGAGACGGCCGTACTTCGGATGGCGAGGATTGGGGTCCCGGAGGAGCAGGAGGCATCCGGGGTCGTGGCCGTACTGACCACCGCTCCGGACGTGGCGTTGACGGTGGCATTGAACTCGGCCCCGGTTCCCGACGCGGACGGGCTCAGCGGACACGTGCTGTAGAGGATCGACCATTCGGGTCCCAGGCGGTGGCCCCCGGCCGCGTGCGCTCCGAGGAGCGTGTAGTCCGCGGAGGCGTTCGCGTGGGCCGAAAGGAAGGCCTGCACTTCGGCCGCCACGGCCTCCACCGCCCGGGAGCTGTCAATGACGTTTCCCGGGACGGGGGTGACCTCTTGGGCGGCCAGAGAACAGGTGAGGCCGGTCACGGTTCCGAGGGCGGTCCCCTGGCCCTCGATCACCGAGACGAGCGCAATCGTGTCTTGGGAATTCCGGTAGCCAAACTCCCACGCGGGGGAGGCGCCCGACGATCGGTTGCCGGTGTCCCCCGGCACCGTGAGGCTGGTGACGATGACAGCCGGTGTGAACGCGCAGCCGATGCTCGTGAGCGCCGACGTGTTCAGCGGGAAGGATTCGGACACGGGAGAGACGAGGGCGGTCGCCAGCAGTAGGGTCCAACCGCCCCCCTGGAATGGCGACGCCGCGCGGTCGGCGACCGGTCGAGCCCCGGAGTAGGTGAGGTCGGTCCCGGTTGCTCCGGAGCCCGACCCGGTGGACCCCGTCAGGAGGGGCACCACGAAGACCGCGACCAACAGCGCGGCGATCACGAGGACGACGACGATTGTCACGTAGCGTCTTGTCCGGCCGGGCGAGGGTGCGCGTCGAGGGGCCGCTTCGTTCCTCCGTCCCGGGTCCGCGGGCGGGGCAGCCTGCGTCGTGGTGGAGAGCGAGGGGGACGACACGTACGCCTCGGTCAGAGACCACGTCGAGCGTGTCCGATAAGCCTAGTGTCCCCCCGGGTCGCGAACATTCATGAAACCCCCCGTTCTCGGGCCTGTTTCAACGCCTCCCGAGCCGCCGCTTTAGAGCGGCCCGGCGAATGTTTCCGTGGATCGATCGATGATGGTCGACGTTCTTCTCACCGAGCCCGCGCTCGCACCGGACGACCTCCTTACCGAGGAGGCCTTCCGGTCCGAGCCGAGGCCGCCGTTCCCGTCCTCCCCGCCGGCCCGCCCGAAGCTCGCCCCGCACCCTCGACGGACCCGCGTCGTCCCTCTCCTTCCCTCGGAGCCGGCGCTCTTTCCCTGGCTCGCGCGCCGGTTCGCGCCCGGCGAGGCGACCGTCTGGACCGGCCCGTCCGTCGCGGTCGAGCCGGTCCTCGAGCTCCTCTACGCCGGCAGCGCGCTCGCCCGGGGCCGGATCTCGCTCCTCGAAGGAGCGAATCGGTTCCATCCGTACCGCGTCGGCGAGCTCGGCCGCGCCTTCGGAATCGATGCGACCGAGACGCTGCACCGAATTCGGCTCGCCCGCGCGTTCACCGCCTACCAGATGGTCGCGCTCGTGGACGGCTGGGCTCGGGAGGTCCGTCGCCACCGACCGACCCTGCTCGTCGGGCATAGCCTGCCGACCCTCTTCGCGGACGTCGAGATCCCCGAGGAGGAGCGCTCCGCGCTCCTCGGCCACGTCGCACGGACCCTCGCCGCGCTCGCTCGGGAGGTCCGCGTACCGCTCCTCCTCACGCTCGACCCGGACGGATTCGCGCGGTTCCGAGCGCTCGCCGACGAGGGACCACCCTGGTCCGACCTCGTCACGTTCGTCCGGGGTCCCGGGACCCTCCGACTGCGCGCGCTGAGGGACGATGCCCGGGTCGCCCTCGTACCGCGCCCGGCCGGTCAGACCGGCATGGAAGCGTTCGGCGGAGAGTTCGCCGAGGAGGTGATCGCGTGGGACGTACCGCCCCGACCTACCGCCAGGCGCTCGAGGAACGGATGAAACGCTGGGACGAGTTCGCCCGGCTGCTCACGAACCCGGAGGAGCGCGCCGCGTTCGAGATGGTCCGCACGGGAGCCCGTCGCTACGTCGCGCAGGCGACGTACGTCGGGAGCCCGGACCTCCTCGAATCGATCCTCCTCTCCGTCCTCACCGACCTCGCGGTCCGGGTCCGGGCCGAGGCCCCGGCACCGACCGCCCGTCGCTGACGATGGCGGCGGCGACGCCGACGTCAAAGCCGGACGGCTGGCTCCTCGACATCACCGAGAGCGACGACGGCCGTTCGGTCGTCCTCTGGGTGAAGGAGCGGCGGACCGGTCGCGTGCGACGGACCGCGATCGAATACCGCCCTCCCTTCCTCGTCGCGGGAACGCGGCCCGACCTCTCCCTGCTCGCCCGTCGTCTCCGGGACCACCCCGACGTCCATTCGGTCACGCTCGGTTCGGGGCGCCCGTCGCTCTTCGACCGCCGGAACCGTCCCATCCTCTCGGTCGTTCCCCAGCGGAACCCCGTGCGTCGCACCCTCGCGGCGGGCGTCGACGCGCTCGGAGGATACGAGCGGTTCTCGCTCTACGACGTCGACCTCGGCCCTCCGCAGCTCTACCACCTCGCGCACGAGCTCTACCCGTTCGCCCCCGTGACCGGTCGGGCGCCGGCGCTCCGGGCGACCGAACCGCCCGAGACGATCGACTACGCGTCCCCGCCGCTGCGCGTCGCCCGGCTCGAGGTCCATCTCGCCGGGGAGCGTCGGGGCCGCATCCCGCCCCCGGACGGGCGGATCGGAGCGGTCCGCCTCGGTGACACGACGATCGAAGGCCCCGAGGAGGAGGTCCTGCGCGCGCTCGTGGACGAGCTCGCGCGCAGCGACCCGGACGTCCTCCTCACGGAGGGCGGCGACTCGTTCGACCTTCCGTGGCTCTACCGACGCGCCGCGGCGTGCGGCCTCTCGCCCGACGAGTTCCCCCTCGGACGCGAGCGCGTGCCGTTCCGACCGAGCCGTCCGGCCCGTTCGTTCGAGTCGTACGGCCGGATCCTCTACCGGTCCGCGTCGTACCCGCTTCCCGGACGGTTCCACATCGACCGGGAGAACTCGTTCCTCTACGACGACGCCGAGATCGCCGGTCTCGTCGACGCGGCCCGTCTCTCCCGCCTCTCGCTCGCGACGGTCGTCCGCCAGTCGCCGGGAACGTGCTTCACCGCGATGGAGATGGCGCACGCGCTCGAGCTCGGGGCGCACGTGCCCTGGAAGAAGAACCGGCCCGAGGGGTTCCGGCGCGCCGACCATCTGGTCGCCGCCGACCGCGGCGGGGTGATCTTCCTCCCGCCGGTCGGCGTCCACGACCACGTGGACGAGTTCGACTTCGCGAGCCTCTTTCCGAACATCATGGTCACGAAGAACCTCTCGGCGGAGACGCTCGAGTGCCGGTGCTGCCCCCAGAGCCCGCTTCGCGCCCCCGGCCTCGGCTATCGTTCGTGCACGCGCCGGGTCGGCCTCATTCCCCGCACCCTCGCGCCGCTCATCGAGCGCCGCCTCGCCTACAAGGCCGCGCTGAAGCGTCCCGGCCTCGCCCCCGAGGAGGCGACCCGCCTGAAGCGGCGGGTGAAGATGCTGAAATGGATCCTCGTCACCGCGTTCGGCTACCAGGGATACCGCAACGCCCGGTTCGGCCGGATCGAGTGCCACGAGGCGATCAACGCCTACGCACGCGACCTCATCGCCCGGCTCGTGCCCGAGTCGGAACGCGCGGGCTACTCGGTCGTTCACGGGATCGTCGATTCGCTCTGGCTGCGGCCCCACGACCCGGACCACCCTCCGGACCCGGAGGCGTTCGCGCTTCGGATGAGCCGGCAGTTCGGACTGCCGCTCGGATACGAGGGACGGTACCGCTGGATCGTCTTTCTGCCGGCGGTGACGCACGGTCTCGGGGTCCCGAACCGCTACTACGGGTACTACGAGCACGGGGAGTTCAAGCTTCGCGGGATCGGCGTCCGTCGGCACGATACGACCGGGCTCGTCCGACGGTTCGAGGCGGAGGTCCTCGCGCTCTTCCGTACGGCCCGGGACGCGGAGGGGGTCCGGGCCCTTCTCCCTCGGGCTCTCGCGCGCGCCGACCTCTTCGCGGCCGAGGTCCGCGCGGGGTCGTGGCCCGTCGACGAGCTCCTGATCACGCATCGGATCGGGCAGGCGCCCGAGGCATTCGTCACGTTCACCGACTCGGTGGCCGCGCTGCGGCAACTGAAGGAGGCGGGAGCGGTCCGGGGGCCCGGCGAGAAGGTACGGTTCGTCCTCCTCGACCGGCGGAGTCGCTCGTACCTCCATCGAGTACGGCCGGCGGAGCTCCTCGAGGGGAACGAACGGTACGACGCCGGGGCCTACCTCGAGCTCCTCGCCCGGTCCGCGGAGACGCTGCTCGCTCCGCTCGGGGTCGACCGGGACGGGCTGCGCGCTCGCTGGGGCGCGGAACCCGCCCCCGAGCGCGACGAGTACCGTTCGCCGGAATCGCTCGGGCAGTCGCGGCTCGAGGTCGGTGCGGCCGCGAGGAGATATTAGTCCACGAATCGCTGGAGCGCCCGTGGTAGCTCGCGCCCGGCGTTCGGCCCGCAAGAACAGCGCCCATCGCGCCGCGCCCGCGACCGTGGGCGCGCCGACCCCGTCCGAGCGTGCGGCCTCAATCCGGGAGAGCCTGCGCCACGGCGCAGTGCAAGACCTCGGTCCCCTCTTCGTCGCGTTGAGCGACCCGGTGCCCGGGGTCCGCGAGACGGCCGCCGTGGCGCTCGGGATCCTGAAGGACCCACGGGCCGGCACGACCCTCGCGACGGCCGTGAACGACCCGGAGCCGACCGTCCGGGCGGCCGTGGTCGAGGCGCTCGGCGCGGTCGGTAGGATCGAGAGCCGGGACGCGGTGGAACGCGCGCTCGAGGACCCCGTCACCGAGGTGCGCCGCAAGGCCGCGCTCGCTCTCGCCGCGCTGGGAGACGCCCGGTCGATCGCCGCGCTCGACCGCAAGACCGACGACCCCGCGTCCGCGGTGCGCCAGGCGGTCGCGATCGCGCTCGGCCGAATCGCCCCGGAAGAGGCGTTTGGTTCCCTCGGTCGCATGCTCCACGACCCGGTCGACCGGGTCCGCCGCGAGGCTGTGCTCGCGGTCGGACGGTCCCCGAACCCCGAACGGCTCTCGGTCGTCCGGGAAGCCCTTCACGACCCGGCGCGTCGGGTCCGCGTCGCCGCCGCCGTGGTCCTCGGTCGCCACCGGGACCGAGTGAGCGTGCCGCTGCTCCTCGACCTGCTCGCGAGCCCAGAAACCTGGGAGAAACCGGCGGTCCTCGTCGCGCTGGGTCGGATCGGGGACCCGGCGGCCGCCCCCGCGCTCGCCGTGTGGGCTGAACACCCGGCGCACTGGGTCCGCGTCTGCGCCGTCTACGCTCTCGGCGAGCTCGCGGCCCCGGAATCCCGGCTGGTCGCGCAGCGACACCTCCACGACCCGTACTGGTCGGTCCGCGGTGCGGCGGCGGTCGCGCTCGGCACGGTCGGCACTTCGGACGACCTCGCCGCCCTTCTCGAAGAACTCCGGGACGAACATCCCTGGGCGCGCCGCGGAGCCACCTACGCCCTCGGGCGGCTCGGACTGACCGAGGCGGCCCCACGCCTGCGGGACGGGCTCCACGACCCGGCCCCCGAGGTTCGACTCGCCGCGGTCTGGGCGCTCGGGACCCTGCGGGACGACGGAGCGCGTGACGACCTCGTCCGCCTCCTCTATCAGACCCGGCCGACCGGAAACGGGCACGTGGATTCCGAGACCGTCGGGGAAGGACGCTCGGTGCCGGACGCGGAGAGCCGCCTCTTCGACGCCGTCGTGCAGGCGCTCGGCCGGCTCGCGCACGACCTTCCGGACCCGCTCATCCAGCGTTCGCTCGTGGACGCCCGAGACCGCTTGAGCGAGGAAGAACTCGACCGCTTCGCGCGCCTTCCGCTCCCCGAGGTCCGGACCGACCTGCCGGCGCCGACCCTTCGAACGCTCTTCGAGATCGCCCTCCCGTCCTCGGCGGACGACGAGGACGCCGGATGATCCGGGATATCCGGCGGGCGGACACGCCGCGCCTGATTTCCCTCATGGAACGGGAGTTCCCCGAGGAGTCGGCCCTCCTCGGGAACCGTCCCGAGGGGTTCGAAGAGGTGGCCCGCCGGGTCTTCCGGTGGGACCGACGCTTGATCCTCGGCCTCCTTCGGGTTCTCGGTCGGCCGATCTTCCGCTTCCTGGTGGTGGAGGTCGACGGTCAGCTGGTCGCGACGACGCTCCTTACTTTCCCTCGGGTCTCCGCCTACGTCAGCAACGTGGTCGTCGACCCCGCTCACCGGCGGCGGGGGTACGCCAAGCGCCTCCTCGAAGAGGCGCGGCAGTCCGCGAAGCGAGCCGGCCGGCAGTTTGTCGCGCTTGACGTCCTCGACACGAACGCCGCTGCGCGCACCCTCTACGAGTCGATCGGGTACCGAGCGCTCCGAGCGAAGAGCCACATGGTCCTCGACCCGGCCGGCCCGCTCGCGACGAGCCGCGTCGCAAACCCGGCGATCCGGCCGTTTCGCCGAACGGACCCGAGAGCGCTGGCCGCCCTCGTCCGTCGCCAGACCCCGGAGGCGGTCGAATCGGTGCTCCCCACGGGGGAAGGCGCGTTCGCCTCCTCGGGGTTCATGAACCGGATCCTGGCCTCGGAGGAGGCCGCGTGGGTCATCGACCGCGGCGCAGGCCCGGAAGGGCATGTCGCCGCGACCGTTTCCGCCGCGACTACCGCGGCCCACATGACCGCCCCCGTGCTCGCGGAGTCCCTGGACGTCGCTCTGGGGGAGGCCCTCGTGCGAACGGCGGCGGCCTGGTGCGCGGCCCGGCAGGCGCCCCGGATCCTGAGCCTGATTGCTGAGCACAACACGGGCGGGCGCGCCGCCCTCGAGGCCGTGGGGTTCCGGCATGCGCTCTCGTCGCATACGCTCTATCGACCCGTCGACTGACCGCCCCCCG
>Ga0187815_10001418_pt1 | contig 11300 bp, 11 predicted proteins | sample NC_S_5_FD_132962 | JGI IMG/M metagenome (GOLD analysis project Ga0187815, IMG submission 132962) | Wetland sediment microbial communities from Neuse River Estuary, North Carolina, USA - ASW-S_5 | ecosystem: Environmental > Aquatic > Freshwater > Wetlands > Sediment | place: USA: North Carolina...
GTACGGCTGCTGGTGCAGGAAATCCTCGTGGGTGGGGACACCATCACGATCCGTCATTCCATTCCTCTGCCAGCTTCTCCGCCAGATTCGAACGATGGAGTTCGGCCAAGCCGTGAACCGCCCGAGCTCAATACCGGCTCATGTTACCTTTTGCGTTCGCACGGTCAACACACCTGAGACAATGTTTCCGAATTGGACGAGACAGCTTCATTATCCAGCTCCCCGGTTGCATCCATCTGACGATTCCGGAGACTCGAGAGAGAAAGCCGATAGGATCAACAGACCCCAACAAAGGATCGCTTCCCACCTTTGCACTCAGCGGACTAGCACACTTGCGTGCAAACAAAGCGATGAAACGATTACCCGACTAACGACACTATTCAAACGGAAGCTGGGCTCTGGAAGAGGCATATAGGCTGTTCTCCATCTCGGCTCCCGGCTACAGGGTTCAACTGGTCTGATCGATCAGGAGGAGAAATCCTATGACGACCCCAACGGCGTTCGACAACTACGCTCCACCGCCGCCTGCGCCGGGATGGTCTGGCCACGTCCCGCTATACCAAACGATTCCGCGTGTGTACTGCCGCACCTGCCACGGGTCCCAGGGTAGCGGCTCGACTGGGTTTCCCGACTGGACACAGTACAGCGACTTCAACAATCCAGGCTTCATCTCGTTGCTGCGTGTTCGGCCGCCCGTTATGCCGCATGCGGAGGTGCCGTTCAAGAAGTTCTGGCTGAGCACGAATCCTTCGGGGCCAGCTTACCTAGCCTATCCGGCATTGGGGATCAATATCCCCGGAGGGTGCCCACGGTAGCCGCAAGCGGAGCAGAGAGATCCCCGCCGGGACTATCCCGGCGGGTCTCCAGAAAAACGGGGCCTAGGGTCGCACCATGCATTGAGAACTGACTGAACAATTAAGGAGAACTTCCATGCCCGGACAACCAAGTTTCTACTTCACTCTCTTCAAGAAGTTTCAGGTCATAGACCATGTTCAAGACGGAACGGTTCACGGTGCTCCCGGTGGCGGCGGCACAGGTTTCGATCTGACGGATCCAAACGCTCCGTTGGGCGTGTTCTCGGCGACACCGGGTGTGTTAGCCCCCGCGGATTCGAATCCTGCTGACAGTCCCTTGTGGGCCATCCTCAACTCCAAGGCCGTGGGGAATCCAGACTTCTCGCCGGTCTCCATCGCGGCCGGCCCCCGCGCGGGGTCGGGGCCCTGGCCCACGATGCCGCCAGGTACACCACAGGCCTGGACGGACTTTCAAGTGAGTCCGGCTTCCCACAAACTCGTGGACGTATTCGGAACTTGGATTTCAAGCGGACAGGCCAACGACGTTCCGACCGCCGCCATCGCGACCAAGCCACCCGCTCCAATTCCCGGACCGCTCGACGCCGGAGTGTCACTCTTTGTTTGCAGTATGCCCGGAGATACCGGCGTCCGTCCCGGCACAGTACCTCCCAACTACTGGGCGACCTCGCTGATTTTTCTTACGGATCAGAACACCGGCGCCACGATTCTCCCAATCACACTGACCGCCGGCAGTGAATATAACCTCGTGGCCGTGATCGGGAACCGCGGCAATGCCAACGGTGGAATTTACCTCGACACCCCCGGAACCGGGATTGAGGCATCGGGAATCGTAATGGTGTGGAATACGGTGGATAGCCCCGGCGTCGAACTCCCCTCGCTTTCCAATCTGGACGTTACGGACACAAATCCGATCTTCTCGCAGTACTTCTTGAATTCTGGCCAGTACGACGTAGTCGGATTCCGCCTTAACGTGCAGACGGTCTACGACGGAATCATCGCTGCCGTCAACCAGGCCGTTACCGCTGGCACCCTAAACCTCGGAGGGCTCACTGCCGACGAGTGGGTCCACGCCCAGCCCGCGCATCTTTGCGCCAAAGTTGTCATCCGCCAGCAGGGGAGTTCGTTCCCTAAACTTGGCGACACTCCGATCAACAATAACGCCCTGGCGCAGAAGAACCTCGCGCCGTTTGACATCAACGTCCAGGACGATCATGTGGTACCGAACATCAATTGGAAGAATTTCATCGTCGGCCAACCTTTCTTCCTCAAGTTGCCGGGCGCCGGCTTGAATCGCCTTTCCATTGAGGCTGAATTGCCTCGCGAGGCCTTCACATTGTATGTAGCCGTTACCCAATATGCATTCGATCGCTTCTTCCGCGATGGTCGAAGTGGCGGAGCCATCAAAGGATTCAAGCAGTTGTCCCGCGAAGAACTCTGCGAGAGCAAACTTGGTGACCGCGCGAAGCCTTTCCCAGAGGCCGTGGTATTGCGTTGGGAAAACCAGGCCAATGTAATCGAGCTGCCTGCATTGCCGGAGGAACTCTACCTCGGCATGTCCCTGGGTATCGAATACAACGTAAAGAAAATCAAGCCGGGCAACATCGGTGAGATCAACTTCATCCACCGTTGTTTGATTCCAAGACTCGTTCCGGGCACGAAGTGCTTCGAGATAGAGGACACCGTGGCTGGCGGATTCACCATCATCGTCCGAGCCAATGATCCTTTGCGGGGACCTAAGGGGAAGAAAAAGTAAGTTCCAGTTTGTAACGATTCAGTCGATCTGTTCACAAATCCGCAAGGACTCAAGGCATTTGTTGGAGCGTCTTTTGAAAGTGAGGGAAAGCGAAATGGCATGTAACAGTTGCGAAAACAATTTTCAAAGCTATCAATCAGTTGTCGTGTCCATCGTGCAATCTGGAGCGAACCGGCTGCTTTACGTACAGAATCAGGGAAGGAACATTGTCCTGATTCGCCGGATTCTGCTTTGCTACACGACACCTGGCGGCGGCTGGGGGATGTTGTTCCTGCGTCCGGCGCCTGATCCAATCACGTGGACCTACCCCTCGGCGTTCCTGGAGACAGGTACCACCGCGCTGTACTTTACGCTCAACGTGGCCAACATTAATATCACGCAGGCCCAAGCCGAGTACATTGAAATTGAAGGGCGCAGCCGGAGTTGCTCGAACTGACAATCCTGAGGTGAAATATGGCAGTCAAGTATTGGCATCTGAAGTTGAAGGGCGCTAAGTCTGTAGACGAAGTTCAGGCGGCTGTCGGCAGTGGCTGCGCGAATATCGTACGTATCCACGTCGAAGCGGGTGAGACGCAGGTCTATCTCGCCGGAGACGAATCGTTGCATTTGCATGTTGTCGAGGCAACCAAAGCGGCAGGCGTTTTGCAAGAAGTAGCAGCGGCTGAAGTGACACGGCTCTGACGACAAACCGTTCCCCGGCTGCGCTGCCCGTCAAGATCCTGTGTAGAGCTGAAAGGGCGCCCAGTAAAACGGTTTGCGGAAAGAAGCGCTGGAGCGAAGCAGGGTGAGCTTGGCATTGCGAAGAGCCGCGTCGGGAGTCTTTCCTTTTTTCAACTCCCCGTAAAGTTCGTCCATAAGCTGGGGGGTTGAGGCGTCACTGACGTCCCACAACGCTCCGATCACATTGTGAGCGCCGGCGCGGACGAAAGACCAGGAGAGGCCCACCAGTCCTTCTCCCGAGTACGCACGCTCTCCCGCGCTGCGGCATGTGGAAACGGTGACGAGTTCAGCCCGCAAGGGGTGGCGAATGATGTCGCGGGCATAAAGCTTGAAGGAGTCGGCTTCCGCATTCACTTTGGACAGCACAATGGCAGAGTCGAGAGGACTCAGCCGGCTGGCCGTCCCATGCGCGACAAAATGAATGTAGGAGAAGCGCTCCGGCTTGCTGGCCAGATACGCGGGCGGACTCGCCTGATCGCGTGAAAACACCTGTTCCTGGCCGGGTGGGAAGTGCTTTTTGATACTCTCCATCTCGATGGAGGCTTTCGGCAACTGGGGAAAGTTCTCGTTGGGCGCAATGGCGTCGCCGAACAGGAGTAGGTTGCCCGCGCCTCTGCTGTGCGCGGCGTGAAAGGCCTGCAGCATTCGCAGCGAACTGGCGCTGGAAATCGTGACATCCTCAATCCAGTAGTGCTGCTTCGGTTCAGAGACCAGCAGCGTTTCGAAATTCAGGCTGTTCAGGTTACCATCAGGAACGATGAAGACTTTCCCGTTCTTTGCCGGGTTCTGCAACGAAAGGTCTTTTGGCAGAAAGCCTTTGGCCGGCTCCACCAAGATGCGATAGAGTGCGGCGCCATCGTCGCTGGCGGTTGGCGAGGACTCACGTTGGTCGATAATGGCTTTTCGGTAGCGCTCTACTCTAGTCTTGATTTCCGCTACCGGAGGGAGTCGAAACAGAGCGACCTTCTGTGACGTGATCGCCCAGAGGTAGGACTGTTCTTCGCCCAGCCAGTAGAAAAAGACTGTGCCACCGGCCCGGCGGGAGATTTGCTGGGCATTGAGTAGCTCGGGGGCAAAGGAGGTTCCTTTGGGCAACAATCCGAGCCCTTCAGACAGAGTCCGGGCACGGCTGAAGTCGGCGACCTGCAAGGCTTCGGTCGTCTTGCCCCGAGCCACCAGGAAGTGGATGTAGTCGTCGTAGATGCGCGAGGCGTTGGTAAGAAATGGCAGCCGGGAATCTTCGTGCTGAAGTTCGGAGCGGGCGGTTTCGAAGGTGGTAAGCGCGGTTCGATACTCGCCTTCGGCGGAATCGAAGTGCCTCTCGTCTTCATAGAGCCTGGCCAGTGATCGCTCCGCCTCCCACTTCAGAAAGACAGGACTATCCGGCGATTGCGCTACTTCGTGGAATGCACTCTGCGCAGTCGTAGGGTCATGCAGTCGGGCGGCTAATCGCCCTTGAACCAGCCGCGGATAGACTTGGTCCCGCCCATTCTTATCCTCTCGCGCCTTGGCGAGCGCTTCATCCGCATAACGCTTCGCGTCGTCCAGCTTGTTCGTTTGCTCGGAGACGAAGGCTAGGGCGATCAGCGAGTTGATGATGTCTTCTCTACTGTTGATTTGGCGCGCTAGCGTAAGCGACTGCTGGAACGACCCCTCGGCAACTGCGAACCTCCCAGCATCAAGGTCAATATATGCGGCGTCCGTGATCCATCTGACCTGGTCGGTTACGTCGCCGAGCTTCTCAGCCTGTTTTCTAGCCTCGAGAAATGTCCCCTCAGCTTTTTCTGGGTCGCCAAGTTTGTAATACGCCCAGCCCATGTTCCCAAGCGCCGTTTGCGCGATGTCAGCATATGCGTGCGTCATGGAAATCTGGCGGGCGGCGTCGGCCCAATCGAGCGCCTGATCAAAGTGCGTCTGTTCGTCCGCGGACCAGCTGAGATTCAACAACGCATCAGCTTCCCAGAATTGGTCACCGCTCGAGCGAGCAGCAGCTAGAACACTTTCAAAGAGGGTTTGCGCCTGGGCATAGCGGCCGCGATCCATTTCCAAGACGCCCTGCGCGCCGACCACCTCCGCACAGACGGGATAGTCAGTAACCGCGCAGAGCCGCTCGGCCTTCCGAAACGCCTCATCTGCCTCCGTGAACCTGTGCAATGAAGCATAGATGAGGCCCTCCCACCTTAGTTTTTCAACGGCCAATTCGTTGGAGGGAGGAGGGTCTGGCTCGGAGTTAAGGAGCCTGAGCGCTTGGTCATTCAAGCCACGTAAGTGCAACATCCATACCCTGAGGATCGTGAATTTCCACGCCCACTCAGGACCAAAGGTGTGGAAGTCCTTGTACCCTCTCTCCGCCTCCGAGGCCGCCGCCATCGTGTCGCCCTTCCGAAGAGTCTCCTTGGCGTGATCGAAGGCGGCCTGAGGATCGCGGTGGGTGCACGCCGAAACGCACACAAGCATGGTAACTAGCAGAACGGTCGCCAAAACTCGCGTCCCGCAGCGAGCTTCCCGTTCGCTCCTGGAATTGGGACCTCGATTTTTTGGTGCGCGGATCATGCCCCTCCAGTTGTTGCGAGATTTTAACTTGAAAAATCGTGGGATGTCCGATGCAATTCCCGCCCCAAGGAGGATTTGGTATGTTTAGTTGGTTTATCTCACTATTGCACGCGATGGCGTGGAGTGCGCTGGCAGTCTGCTATCTGGGCTTGGGGGACGACCAAAAGGCAATGGAGTTATTCCGCAAGGCCGAGCGCGTAGACCACGAGGCCGGGGTCGTGCACAACTATCAGGTGGTTCTGGCCAACATCGGCAATGTGTATCTCCATCGCCGCGACCATTTCACGGCGATCTCCTACTACCAACGAGCACTTGCGCTTGCGCGCGAAATCAAGGATCCCGTATTCATCAAGAAGTGGACACGCAATATCAATTTGGCGTAGGCGAGGATCAGGCAGTCTATAGACGAGACTAATCCTCGCATCGCATGATGTGTAGCCACCGTCTACCCGCGCCCGCTCTAGTTTTTGCCGCCGCTGCCGTTTGAATCCAGCGGTGTGACAGAGACGCTTCCCGTGGCTAGGCATCCCATCTGCATCCGGATCATGGTCAGGTGGAACTTGTACGCGTCGTAGATTCCCTTGCTGGGATTGCCCGCCACGCGCTCGACCTTCAACTCACCCAGGAATATCTTTCCGAAGTGGGGCAGGTCGATAACATGTCCAAATGACCTTCCCGGAGCACCCGCGACGCTGCTTACCAAAGAGCATTCCAGCGCGCCGTTGCCGTTCAGCGCAGGACGGCCCTTCGGGTACTGCTCTGCAGCCCAATCAGGAAGGTCGTTCGCCGCAGCAATCCTGACGTATTGCTGTGAAATCCGGTCGAGGACGTCGCGATTGTCAAAGTACGATTCGTCGCCATCTGGCTTGGGACCAAGGATGTCGAGACATCGCTCCACGTCGACCTTGTGTCCAGCAATTCTAAGATTGTCGAAGCGCGTGCCCAGGAATGTAACGGACGGCACCTGACCTTTACCATAGATGGGATGCACGGTGGAAATCTGCGCCACCACGCGATCGGCGGTCACCACGTCGAGCACGTTCAGGCCCTCGAGGACGGAAGTTGCCAGCGTGGTGAAGCCGGCAATCTTCGAACTCGGATGTCCCGCCACCTGGGTGTAGCCGGACTTGAAGGAAAGAATACCTTCAAAGCGGAAAGGATCCGCCTGACTGAACTGGTATTGGCCGTCCCTGGGCAGTTTCACAAATGCCTGGGGTCTGATTTTGTCTTTCAACGGCTGCTCAAGGTCCGCAGTCAGAACATTGGCTTCCGCATAATAGTTGTGAACCGGGTTTGGCTCAACCATCGATAGTTCGTTCGGTAGTGCTGCCATATATGTCCCTCCACTCGTTTGAATTCACTTCTGATTTTGTAGCTCAATCGGATATCGGCCGAGATCCACGTTTTCACCGCCAGCAGTGATGCCGTGCACCGCCAGCGTACCGGGCTCGTGATCGCTCCCCGGGACATAGAGCGAAAGTGTGTCGTTTCCTGAAGCCGGGATGGTGCGCGACCATTCTAGTTTTCCCTGCGAGCTATACAAGTCCAATTTGTAGGAAGAAAAGCGGCTGTCGGGAGGAACGTTTAGGGACAGCCCGAATGCCTGCCCGGCATGAACCGGGACTGAAATTTGCTCCGTGCCTCTGACGTTGACGTTGACCACTGCGGATGCCAGGACCTGCGGACTATTGGCCACCCGCTGCAAGTGAGAGTTGACCCGATCTTGATAACCAATCACGGCCAGCAACAGGGCAAGAACAGGCACGGCAAATACAGGCCGCAGCCAGGTGAACCATCCGGAACTCGCCGGTACGGGGACAGGCACTTGAACCGGAGACGCTGTCGGCCTTTCGGATAGAATCCCTTTGCTCTCCTCGGACCTCAACACAACCTTGCTCTGTTCCACGAATAAAGCACCCGAGTGCACGTCGGCCGCACAATCCGGACAGTCGAAATAGTGCTCTTCAAATTCGTCTCGTGCCTGGGGATCGAGTTCGTTGAGCAGATAGCGTTCCGCCATGTTTTGACGAACCACCGCATCGTGGTCCATAAGTAAAATGCCCCCTCGTATAATCAATAGTGCGCCGACACGACCCGGCGTCGCACAGCTGTTAGGCCGGAGTAAACTCCGGCGCATCATTATTCTTTAAGTATGATGACTTGAACGATTGTTTCGCACGGTGCAGCAACACCCGCAGATACTCCCGGTCTACACCAAAGTCGCGGCAAACTTCATCCTTGTCTCGCTCCTCGAGGAAAACCTCGCGTAAAAGCCTCCGGTCCCGCTCTGGAAGTTGATCGAGAATCTCCCCGACCTTCCGTTGGATTTCCTGGGCAGTCAACCTGGCCAGCGGATCTAGGACCGGAGAGGGGAATTCCTTCCGTTCGTCGTCATCATCGAGAGAACCGTGGCGCGCGGTCGTGCGATAGTGCTCCAGCAAAATGTTGTTGCAGATCGAGTTAACAAATGATCCCAGCCGCTCCGGATGAACGATCTTCCCCTCGCGCAGAGCCACGTAAAACCGGGCGAAGGTTTCCTGACGCACATCTTCGATGGCTTCCCGCGACTGAAGCCGAGAGCGCAATTTCACCTGGATCAACGCGGTGAAATACACGCGAAAATGCTCCTGCGTGCGAAAGTCTCCCGCCCGCAGCCGCTCGACGTAGGCTTCATCGAAGGAGTGAAATTGCAAGAGCTTGCCCCGAGTGTCGGTAGGTGGCAGACAGTGTAGCACTTGGGATGGGGAACTGCGGTCGTTTTTCGGGACGATGGTAAGCGACCGCGTCGGTAACCAAGACAGGCGTTTCAGAGCCGCGTGGCTGCTGCGGCGGTGTCCAGTCGGCGACATGGAGCGGGCGGCGTGCACAGGGAAGCGTGAAACTCTTATCAATTAGGGCAGACCAACCGATCTGCCTTCTCTGGAGAAGACTGCGAACCAAGCGCCGGAGCCGCTTCCCCGTCGGCTCCGGCACTTTACTGGAGCCCAACCGGGAGTTTCCAGGTTGGGCTCCTAAACTATGGACCATCGCCTGATCTAGCGCGATGTTTTTCACTTATTGGGATAGTGCGCAACGGGCAAGAATCGTTTCAAACAATGTTTGGGGAGGCGTGTCTGGCAATGTCGGGGCTGTGCGGAGGCGGATCCAGGTCTTCGCGACCCTTCGCGACCCTTCCCGCCCTGGACGTGAAATCACCATTCGTCGGCTAACCACGTCGCTGATTTTCGGATCGGTCAACTCAGCGGAAACTGCCCAAATTGCGCACGCAGCTTCTTGACTTCTTGACTAACGGTGTAAGATCACCACCCACCTCGTGCAGGCCTCTTTTAGCGTAGCCTCGACCGCCTAACCTCAGCCAGTGCTGACCCTGTCACGAGCGATTCCCCTGAGTCTTGGAGGTTGATCGAACATGCCGAGAAATATAGCCGTTTGCTGCGACAGAACCGTAATGAGTATAGGTCCGCTGACTCGAACGTTGCAAAGCTCTATTGGACGTTATCCGTGCATAACAAGCAAACCGCTTGCTATCAGCTTTTTTGGGCAATCCCTCGTCATTGAAACGTAACAAATCAGGTGGCGCTTTCAACTCTTGGCATTCCTGCACTGTCTAGGATCATTTTGGAGCTTCAATCGGCGAACGGAAGAGTGTTTTTCAAGAACGGGCGTGAACACGCCTGGAACGCAAACGATAATTTTGAATTCGAGCGTACGATGGGGTACCGCGTATGACACCTGTTGGATGCCTGAGTTCTGTCGTATGTGGTTGTATAGATATGTCGTATGCGGGCCGGCCAAGCACTCAAGCCAAAACGTCTCAATCATGCCCGCTTCCTCCTGCTACGCTTTCCTCACTTGCCCGACGCCGTTGTCCACATGATGCGGGACGGCGCAGTCTCACCGCGCCAGGCCTATCGTTATCTCGAACAAGCTCGACGCCTGAAGCAGCCGGTTCCGATAAGCGATCCCAAAGTCGCCTTCACGGTGAAGCTTTCTCGCAAATTGGTGGAACAAGTTCGCACTCGTGCCCAGGAGGCCGGCTTGTCCTTGAGCGAGTTGGTGAGCCGGGCATTATCGGCGCTGCTGGCGCGGAGTCGGAACTGAGCCGGCCTTCGCCGCTGCATCCAGCTGGAGTCCCTCCACATAGCCTGCCGCGACCATTCATCTCCGAAAGGCGAATATTACAACTCCGAAAGATTGCTTGAAACGTTCGGTTCGGGAAACTCACTATGAAGAGAACATGAATTGGGGCCCGGTGAAAATCCTGGTCTCGCAGAGCTAGGAGGAGATAATCATGTACCGCAACGGGAAACTGGTGCTTGGAGCGGGGGTCTTGTTGATGGCGGCAGCAGCGCTGATGGTATCTGGAAGTGGCGACCGCCTTCGGGTAGTTCGGGCGCAGACGGCGCACGGCGGGCCCATCCACGGCTACGTGGCGGCTTCGCTGGCTGATCCGCTCGCCGCTGTGGCGCTTCGGGGGGCGATCATCAACCTCCCGGACATCAATGTCTTCGCAAAAAGTGTGAAGACCGGCGTGAGCAGTGCCCCGGTGAAAACGAATCCTCAGGGATATTTCCGTACAGGTACGCTAGCGCCGGGCGTGTACCACATTTGCGTGGAGGGCCCGGGCTACACCAGTTCATGCGACGAGCAGGAGATCGAAATCGTCAATTCGACCCACGTAATGGACCACACGGTGTTGATCCGGCCAGCGGCCGGAGCCATCGATGGCACGGTGCGCCTGGCCGACCAGGTTACGCCATGTTTCTGGTTTCGTCCGGCATTCAGCACCCAGATCGTGATTGCGGCCAAAGTTTCGCTGCTCGATCAACAAAACAACGTGGTGGCTGGACCGGTGAACGGCAACAGCGTCGGACAGTATGTGTTGCCGGTGGCCGGCAACCAGGGCGGATTTACGCTGCGCGCGGTTTGCGAAGGTTTGTCGAGCACGACGGGAGTGAAATTTCCCGGCGGCGGCGCATTGCAGCAGGACTTCGTGATCCGGAACAACGCGCCGCAGATCGTCTCTTTCGATTTGAGCAAAGGGGGCGTTGGAGTGCGGCGGGCCGACCCCGGAGATGTGCTGCAAGCTACTGTGGTGGCCACGGACCTGGACGGCGATACCCTTCACTACAAATGGACGGATGACACTGGCCGAGCGCTGGGGCTTCCGGATTCGCCAACGGTGAATTGGCCGCTGTTGAATTCGGCTGCGGTGAATACCCTGCGCGTGCAGGTTTCAGACGGAAAGGGAGGCTTTGCGGTTGGCAAGCAGAGCCTGCGGGCTGGACCGAACGAGATCTTATTCGCGGGAACCCTGGTCGGCAGGGTGGATGGCAAGCCGATCGGCAACGCGGCGGTCACTCTGAATAGTGTCGCAACCAAGAGCGACGCGGCGGGGAAGTTTCAGGTGAAGGTTCCGGATGCGTCACGCTTTGTCTTGAACATCAGCAAACCCGGAC
>Ga0187815_10001419_pt1 | contig 11298 bp, 7 predicted proteins | sample NC_S_5_FD_132962 | JGI IMG/M metagenome (GOLD analysis project Ga0187815, IMG submission 132962) | Wetland sediment microbial communities from Neuse River Estuary, North Carolina, USA - ASW-S_5 | ecosystem: Environmental > Aquatic > Freshwater > Wetlands > Sediment | place: USA: North Carolina...
GAAACAAGCTGAAGTCAAGCGCAAATATACAATGCGAATTTGCTCCCAAAACGTCCCCAGGTCAAAAGATGAATGGAATCAGATGGTTTGGTCGGTCAAAAATACTTGGATGCGGAACCGCTGCTGTCCCGGCTGTCCCGGAGAATTGACGCGTTGACGCCCGCACCATGCATGATTAGAGTTACTCGGCCACATCGGAGGCGATCTGTGAATCCCATCGTGAAAAGCACGCCCGCGCGCGGCATGCGGCTCAATATCGCCCTGGCATTGTTCGTGGGCGCCACCATAGCGCTCGCCATCTCCACCGCGCTTGCCCGCCCGGACGAGCCTGCCAAGAAGACTTTGACTCCCGAGATCGCCATCACCCTGCGCACGCAAACTGACCTCCGCTTTTCCCCCGATGGCCGCCGCGTTGCCTTCGTCACCAATGACGCGCTTAAGGGCACCGCGCGCAAACACCACATTTGGGTCCTCGACGTTTCTGCCCGCCAGGTTCGCCAGTTCACTTTTTCCGACAAATCCGAATTCTCGCCCCGCTGGTCGCCTGACGGCCGCACCCTCGCCTTCCTCTCCAATCGCGGCGAACAAACACAAATTTATTTTCTTTCCATGGATGGTGGCGAAGCCTACGCCGTCACAGAGGGGAAGCGCAGCGTCCGTTCCTTCGTCTGGTCGCCCGACGGCAAACAGGTTGCCTTCGTCGCGCCCGAGCCAAAAACCGATGAAGAAGAAAAGAAGGAAAAAGATAAAGACGACGCCCGCATAGTCGATAAGGACGACAAGCCGGCGGGTTTATGGCTGCTCGATGTCGATTCGCGCAAAACACGTTGCCTCATCGCGCGCCCCTGGCAAGTCGGCGAAGTCGAGTGGTTCCCCTCCGGCGACCGCCTCGTCATTTCCGCCACTGACCATCCTGAATCGGACGAAGATACCGAGAGAATTTTTTCGGTCAGCGCCGCCGACGGAAAAATGGCCGAACTGCTCGGGCCGCACGGTCCCTTCGGCGATCTGAAAGTTTCGAAGGATGGAAAATGGATTTCCTATGTCGGATGTCGCGTCGACGGTCCGGAGCCGCATGACCTTTACATCCTCCCCGTCTCAGGCGGTACGCCGAAGAACCTCACCGCGGCCAGCATCGATCGGCAGATCTCCGGCTATTTTTGGCGTCCCGACGGCACCGTCGCCGTCGTCGTCGAAGATGGCTTTCGTTCGAAAGTCTCCCGCATTACTCTTGATGGCAAAGCCGCCGATTTTCCTGCGCTTCCCGTGAACCCCCGTGCACTCGATTTTTCGCCCGCTGGCGGTTCCGTATTCGCGTTTTCCGGCGGCACCGCAACTCAGCCTGGCGAAATCTGGCTCGCGGATGGCTCCTCACCCGCCGTGCGCGTATCCGATTTCAACAAGGACTGGTCGTCGGTTCAGCTCGTCAAGCCCGAATTCTTCCGTTACAAAAGTTCTGACGGCACGGAGATCGAAGGCGCGCTTTTGCTCCCCGCAAACTATGATGGCCATTCGAAGCTGCCGCTGATCGCACTCGTTCACGGCGGGCCAACGGGCAGGTGGGCGGATTCCGTTGAAGGCTGGGGCCAGCTTCTCGTCGCGCATGGTTACGCGATTTTTTGCCCCAACGTTCGCGGCTCGACCGGCTACGGCGAAAAATTCGTCGAAATGAACCGCGCTGATTGGGGCGGTGGCGATTTCAAGGATGTAATGGCGGGAGTCGATGCGCTGATCGCGCGCGGCATCGCTGATCCGAACCGACTCGGCATTGGCGGCTGGTCTTATGGCGGCTACATGTCCGAGTGGGCCATCACGCAAACCGCGCGTTTCAAAGCCGCCGTTTCAGGCGCAGGTATGGCCGACCTGATTTCCGAGTTCGGCACCGAAAACCATCCCTCCTACGACGAGTGGTTCTTCGGCCAGCCCTACGAAAAGCCCGAGGGCTTTCTGCATAGCTCGCCTTTCATGTATATGAAAAACGCGAAAACTCCTACGCTGATCCTGCAGGGTGAGAACGACACGACCGACCCGCTCGGCCAGAGCCAGCAGCTTTATCGCGGTCTCAAGCACTACGGCGTGAAAGCGGAACTCGTCGAATATCCCCGCGAGCCCCACGGCCCGCAGGAGGAAAAGCACAACCTCGACATCCTCAATCGCATTCTCCGCTGGTACGACGAGAATTTGAAGTGACTGGGTCAGAGGCTACCGTTCGTTCTCCGCTGGTACGATGACAACCTGAAGTAGTTCCGCTTAACTCTCATTCTGGAGAGGAGCGACAATGCCGGGCCCCGACGCCGCCGTTTTGGGGCTTGCTGGGGCGGTTGCGATGAAGAATCTCGGCATCCGGAACGGTGGAAACCTCTTGTCTTAATAAGGGGAAATCCTGGCTGGGTGAGGCGCTTACGCGGCGAGTGTTTTTCCTTTCCTTCCTTTGCCTCCTTTGCCTCCTCTGCTTCCTTTCCCTACGCCGCGCTGGCCGCCTTCTGCTCCGCGGCTGCCGCCGCTTCTTCCCACTTCACGGAAACCAGCTTCGACACTCCCGGCTCCTGCATCGTCACGCCGTAGAGCACCGAGCCCATTTCCATCGTCTTGCGGTTGTGCGTGACGACGATGAACTGCGTATGCGCGCACATCTCATCTAGCATCTTGTTGAATCGTCCAACGTTCGCCTCATCGAGCGGCGCATCCACCTCATCGAGAATGCAGAACGGGCTCGGCTGGTACCTGAACACGGCGATCAGCAGCGCAAGCGCGGTCAGCGCCTTTTCGCCGCCCGACAGCAGCAGGATGTTCTGCAGCCTCTTGCCCGGCGGCTGCGCGGCGATATCGATCCCGGATTCGCCCGAACTGTCGGGCTCGCCGAGTCGCATCTCACCATGTCCGCCGCCGAAGAGCGACTGGAACGCGACCGCGAAATGCGTGTTGATCGCGGCGAACGCCTCCTCGAATTTCTGGCGGGAGACTTGGTCGAGTTCGTTGATCGTCAACTGCGTATTTTCGATGGATTGCACCAGATCGTCGCGTTCGCGCCGCAGAAAGCTCTCGCGCTGCTCGCATTCCTGATACTCCTCGAGCGCCATCATGTTCACCGGGCCCATCGCCTCGACCCGCGCCTTCATCTCGTTGTAATTCGTTTCCGCCGCCACCAGTTCTTCGCCGACCAGAAGCTGCGTGGCCTGCGCGATCAGCTCCTCCGGCTGCGCGTTCAATTCGCCGACGCACGTCTGGCGCAGATAATCGCGGTCCGCATCTTTGCGCGCCTTCTCGATCTGCCTCTGGCTGTGTTCGCTTCGGATTTCGTCCAGCGATTGCCGCTTGCCGCGCAGCAGCTCATCGAGATTCCCTGCGCGCGACCGCGCCTCTTCCCATTCCTTTTCAAACGCGATCTTCTGCTCTTCGAGCCGAACCTTGTCCCCACGCAACGATTCAGCCTGCTGCGCAAGCTGTTCGCAGGACGCCTCGAGTTCCGCCTTCTCCTGCAACAGCGCGGCATGCTGCTGCTGCAATGCATCGACGCGCTCGTGCGCTTGCGCGATTTCCTCGCCTAATCGCTGTTCGATTCCTTCCGCGCTTGCTAGACGCTCGCTGATGGTCGCAAGCTCTTCGCGTCGCGCAACCACCTGCTCCTGTAGCGCCTGCAGCCCTTGCCGCAGGCTGACCAGCCTGGCGGCAGCCTCGTTCGCTTCCGTTTCTGCGGTAGCTCGCGACTGCAGCGCCTCTTCGTGCTCGCGCCGAGCCTCCTCGGCCCGTTGCCGCGCTGCTTCCGCCGCCGCATGCAACTGCGCAATTTCCTCGCGTTCCGCTGCCAGCACTGATTCGACGCGTTTCAACTCGCCGCGTACTTGTTCGAGCTGGTGCGTTGCCGCCACAAGCCCCTTTTGTGCTTCGACGTGCTGTTCCATCGCCGACGTAACCCGCCGCTCGCCTTCAGCGATTTCCGCCTCGATGCGCGCGAGTTCCGCTTGTTGTTTCTGAGCCGCGCTCTCGAGCTGTGACGCCTCGGTTTCGTGCTGCCGCAGCGCGCGTTTCAGCGCGAGAGGCCCCGCCTCGCTTTGGCGTCCGCCCGAAACCATTCGCCCGTGGTAGCAGGTGCCCTCGGGCGTCAGATAATAGCTGTAGGGATTCTCGCGCGCCGTGCGCTCCGCTATCGCCGCGTTGTCGACGAGATACGCCGTTCGCAATCTGGGCAAGAAATGCTTGGCGGCCGGCCCCAGCGGATCGCGAAAATCGACAATCTTGTCGAGCCGCGCTCGAACTCCCTCCGGCAGCGGAAGCTCGCCCTCCACTTCCGTCAGATCGAGATTCAGGCTCTTCAGCGAGTTGACGAAAAACGTCGCCCGCCCCCCCATCTCATCCCGCAGCAGCGAAATTCCCGCTCGCGCGTGATCGAATGTCTCGACCACCACATATTCGAGTTCGTCGCGCAGGAACTGCTCGACGGCGCCTTCATATTCCTCGCGTACTTCCGCGTAGTCGGCGAGCAATCCGACGGCGCGAAAGCCGCGCGACTCGGCTTGTCCACTCGCATTGAACAGCTTCTGTACCGCGTCCGCGGTATACGCGCGTTCACTTAGAATCTTCTCGATGGATGCCAGCCGCGCCCGTTCCGCCGACAGCGCTTGGCGTGTCTGCTCGAGCCCTTGCGACGTTTGCTGTTGCGCCCGCCGTGATTCCGCTAGATGTGTCTGCGCTTCTTCCGCTTCCGTTCCCGACGCTTGCCCTCGCAGCTCCGCAGCCTGGAAAACGAATGCAGCCGTCTCCACTCGTTTCTCCAGAGCGGCAACCTCGTTTTCGATTGATTGCAGTGCCTGAGCGCGTTCCGCTTCTGCAGCCGCACGACGCGTGGCCGCCTCGTCAGCCTGCTGCGATTCCGCTTGCTCCCGCGCAGCCTCTTCCACTAGCCGCCCTGCCAGCTGGCGAAGTTCCTCGATCCGCCGCTCGAGTTCCGCCTGCTCGGACGTGCTCGCCACCGCACTCTCCGTCGTCTCGCGCAAGCTCGCTTCCAAAGCCGCTGTCTGCTCGCGCAGCGTCCTTACCGCCTTCCGCTGAGTGGCCACGCGCGAATTCAGTTCAGCAGCCTGCCGCTCTGCCTGCTCGATTTCGACCGACAGCCGCGTGGCTCGCGAATCGAATTGCGCCGCCTGCTCGCGGTTGAACGTAATCCGGTTTTCGGCCCGATCGAGATCGAGTGTCGTTTGCCCCAGCAGGTTTTGCGTCTGGCGCAACTCCGCATCGAGCTCGTATGTGCGCGTGTTCAGCCGCTCCTGCTCAGTCTCCAACTCTTGCACTGACCGCGATTCCCGCTCCTCGGCCGCGTCCATATCGCGCAACAGGTTTTCCAGCCGCGCTGCTTCGATGTCGAGATGCTCGGCTTTGCTGGCCAGTATGACGCGCAGCAGCCCCCGCATTTGTTCGCGCAGTTCGGCATACCGCCGCGCCTTCGACGCCTGCCTCTTCAGCGATGCCAGTTGCTTTTCCACTTCCACCAAAATGTCGTTGACCCGCGCCAAGTTGATCTTCGACGCTTCGAGTTTCGCCTCCGCCAGCCGCTTCTTGGTCTTGTACATCGTGATTCCGGCGGCTTCTTCGATGATCGCCCGCCGGTCGGTCGGCTTCGAGTTGAGGATCTGGCCGATGCGCCCTTGCTCGATGATGGCGTAGCTGTCTGGGCCCAGCCCCATGCCCATGAAGATCTCTTGAATGTCGCGCAGCCGCGCAACCCGCCCGTTGATCACGTATTCGCTTTGACCCGACCGGTAGAGCCGCCGCGACACCACAATCTCCCCGGGTTTGAGCCGCATCGCAGGTTTCTCAGCGCCCCGTCTCTTCCACGGTTTTCCCTTGCCGCCCGCTTCGCCTGCCGTTTCTGCAGCGCTCGCATCCTGCGCCTGCATCCTTGCGCCATCGAACTCGCCTGCTTGCCCCTCAGTCTTAGCCGCTTCCCCCGCCTCATCCTCGACCACCTGCGGCCCGTCGAGCACCTTCGCAGCCGCCTCCGCAAGCTCCGGATCCACCAGGTGCAGGGTCACTTCCGCCAGCCCCATCGGCGGACGCTTCGCCGTCCCGTTGAAGATGCAGTCCGACATGCGCTCGGCGCGCAGCATCTTGTGGCTCTGCTCCCCAAGCACCCACGATATAGCGTCCACCACGTTCGATTTTCCGCACCCGTTTGGACCCACAATGCAGGTGATTCCGCTGCCGCTGAACGTGATGGGCGTCTTCTCGCAGAACGACTTAAATCCCAGCAACTCTACCTTCCGCAGTTTTAGCACCCAGTTCCTCGCATGAACAGTTTCGCACGTCTGAACCGTCCCGCTTGTGGCGGGTTTGCTTGAGGGAAGGCGCTGCTACCTGAGTTTTGTTGTGAGGACTCGCGAGACAAAAACTGTAGCGGGTCGATACGCAATGGCCCTGCCGCCTGGCGCTGTCGGATCGGCGGTATGGAAAAACAAGCTAACATGCTCGACTACCTGTGTAAAGCTCGCTTTTGCAAGTTGTTCAATATGAGACTAGCTGCATCCCCCGGGGACTGAACTCCTCTTCCCAAAACCGCCCATCAGCTGCCCATCTCCTCCTAGTCATTTGAGTGTCTGTGCTCGTAATCCGTTGCAAATGTTGAGGATCCCGAAGTATGAGGCTGGAACGCCGTTTGCCCTATCCACTGCAAACGTCCTACGACGCAGCAGGAGGATTCATATGAGAATTTTGAGGATGCTGATTGGCGTGATCCTGGTGATGCTTTTCTGCTCGTTGCCGGCTCACGCGCAGTTCGGTTCGATCACCGGCCCGGCGTTTCCCGCCACTGTCTCCTGCCCACCGGCGCAATTCCGCGTCATAACCGTCTCCGGTTCAGAGGGGACCTTTCTGCCCTCTTCCTTCATGCAGTACGACGAGGCTGTCGCACTCGGCTCCGTCAGCCCTTCCCACCCGCTTTTCATGAGCTACGATCAGGCTATTGAGAAGGGCCTTGCCGACCAGAACGCCCGAGCGCAATCGCCGGCCGAAGCTGCACGGCAGTACCAGGCCGAACGGCACCACCGGGCAGAGGCGGAAACCAAGCGGGATACCGCTGCCGCAACCTCAAACCTGTAGAGTGGTAGCCACGACAGACCCGCATTTTGGGTTTGTCGTGGGGTTTACTACGGCACAATCGGCACAACCAATGCCGACGGATGCGCCTTATCGTGATAAACCACATTCGTCGTCTTGATCATGTGCGTCCCTCGTGCCTGTTCCTCGCCCGTATTGAGGTTGCGGTCGAATCGCGGGAAGTTGCTGCTCGACACTTCGAGCCTGAGCTTGTGGCCCGCAAGAAAAACGTTGCTCGTGGCCACCAGATCAAGCGTGATGCGATACGTCTCGCCTGGATTCGCCAGCCCTGCGTGCTCCTGCGAATTGCGGTAGCGCAACCGCAGGATTCCTTCCGTCAGATTCTGCGCAAACCCGTTCGGCCACACATCTACGAGTTTCCCGGTGAAGTCCGTGTCCACCGCGCTCGTGCTGACGTACAAATCCAGTGAGACTGGCCCGGTCACCTCAGTATCTTTCGTGAAAGCCGGCGTGGTGTAGACGAGCACATCCCCGCGGCCCTCCGCTGGCCGCTGATCCTCCGGTCCAATTCCGGTAGGCAACGGTCCGCAGCACAACGGCCCGCCGAGCGTGGGCACAGGCTCATTCGGATCGTAGGCATACTGGTCGGGCTTTTCGCCGCCGGGTTCCGCGGTGCTTAGCGATCCATTGCCCGGCAGCCCGTTCGCCGACCCGCTCGAATGCAGGTAATACCGCGTTTCTTTCGCGCGCGCCAACGGCCAGTCATCCTCTTCGCGCCACTCGTTTTTGCCCATCACGAAAATCTTCACTGGCTTTTCCTGCGCGCTCCCGTTCTGCTCCCCTTTCAACAGCGAGTCGTACCACTGCAACATCGCCTCATCGAAATCCATCGGCAATTTCTCGCCAAAATCCACGGCCCCGACTTTTCTGTTGTCCGACCCTCCCGCGTGTCCGCCAACATAGACCAAAAGCCTCTGACCGCGCCGCGCCGCATCAGTGCCGGCCTCCGTTTTCAGCCCCGCGTAGTTCCGCAACGTGCCACGCAGGAAAATGTCGTACCACGCACCCGCGTTGAACACCGGCACTTGAATATCCGCGTAATGGTCCTCGATCGACCATTGCTTCCAATAACTGTCGTAATCCGGATGCTCCAGCCAGCCCGTGAAGTACGGAGCCAGCCCTGCCGCGGAAGGCGCTTCGAGCACTGGATACGACATCAGCGGCAGCACTTTCGTTCCATTCACTGCATCCCCGTTCAACTCCACGCGCCGCCTCATCGTGTTCATGGCCAGCCCAGTCGTCCACGATTCGTTGAACCACTGCTCGAACGCTCCGCCTTGATATGTCCATCCATCGTGATAATTCGATGCCGTCACGTTCGGGAAAATGCCCGCCAGGTGCGGCGGCTTGCTGATCGCCGCCAGCATTTGCGTCGCGCCCACATACGACCCGCCCCACATCCCGACCTTCCCGTTCGAATAGGGCAGGCTCGCTGCCCATTCCACGGTGTCGTACCCGTCCTGCGATTCCCACTTGAATGGATACCATTCGCCCCCCGACTCGAACCGCCCGCGCACATCTTGCGCAATCGCCACATAACCGCGCTCGGCGGCCTTCACCGCGAAGCCCATCTCGCCTGTCTTATCGTACGGAGTGCGCACCAAAAGCACCGGGAATTTCCCCTCGGCCTTTGGCCTGTAGATGTCCGCGCGCAGGATGACGCCGTCCCGCATGCGCGCCGGAACATTTCGTTCGACGACGATTTGAGTTGCTTGTGCCGACACCGCTTGCGCCTCAGCAGGCGCCGGAATGCCCGCCGCAACCAGCATCAGCACAACACTCCATCCCACCGCCGCTGCCAAGGTGCAAATTTTTCTTTTTTTCAACGGAGTCTCCGTCCGCGCTTACTTCAGTGGCGCCCTTTCGCCTTTCCCCTCTGGGCGGTTTAGGCAAACCCAAAACGCTCAGCACTCGCGATCCTTTCCCGTAATTGCTCACGGACGAGAGAGGCTCCGCCTCGAGCGCAATGTGTTTGCCGCAATTTGTGCAGACCAGTGCGCCCTTGATGTCGTCCCCCACGCCAAGCGTGTTATAGCGCATCACGCGGTCGCAACACACCGGAACCCACACACCCGCTGCGTTTTCTGCTGGACTCATGCGCCACCTGCCAAAGAAACTGCGCGATTATACAACCAGACGCTGCCGCTCGACAGATTCACCGCTGCATTTCGCTCCGCTGGAAAATGCTACTTCGCCGCTAGATATCCGCGCGCCTCTTGCAGCTCCGGACGATCCCCCGACGCGCCGGATATTTCAACCAGTTTCGCCGAGTACTCCTTGGCCGCTTCCTCGTTGCCCGCACCGCGCGCCGCTTGCGCCGCGCCCCACAAGCCGTCGAACCTGTTCGGCGATTCCCTTAACCCCAATCGGTACGCTTCGAGCGCCTCGCTCGGTCGCTTCAACTCCATTAGCATGTCGCCCAGCATTTCTCGCGCAGGCATGCTCAGAGAATCCACTCCCGCCGACTCCTCGCGCTCGCTGGCCATGCGCAGTGTCTTCACCGCCTCGTCTTTCTTACCCTCCGCGAATTCGACCCACGCTTCAGCTTTCTGCTGCTCGATCGGCTTTTCCGATGAACTGCCGTAGCCCATGTGTTTCATCTCGTGATGCTGCGCCCCTTCTATTTCCTCCAGTTTTTTCAGGTCCGCGCGAGCCGCTTTCGCATCCCCGCTGCGCGCCGCCCCGATCGCTCGCGCAAAATACGTGCTGTCCTGCCAGGTCAGCTTCACGTTTGGAACTTGAAGGCTGGCGGCTTCCTTCCACCGGTGCAGTTCCAGCGCATTCCGCGCGGAGAACCATCCTTCATGGTCAGCCATATCCTCCGTACTCGCCCCCACCACGTTTTTCAGATCCGCGACCACCTGCCGCGCCTTCGCCTCCTGTCCGCTTTGCAGGTACGCGTAGTCGAGAAAATCCATGGCATGGAACTGGTAATCCGCGTCCGCCTGATGTGCTGCCGTAGCTTTCGCCGCCGCTGCGGCTGCCGCGATATTCGAATCGATCGATTCCTGCCACAGCCCGAGTCTCGTGAAAATGTGCGATGGCATATGTATCGCATGCGAAGAATCCGGAGCGATTGTCGCGTACGCCCGTGCCGCCGCCAATCCCTGCGGCGCCAGTTCCGGCGTGTCCGTCGCGTGAATCAGGTAGTGCGCCACGCCCGGATGGTCCGGGTGCCGTTCGAACAGCTCCTCGAGTATCGCTATAGCTTTCTTCCGGTTCGGTAGCTCATCTTGATACGACGCCAAATTAACCAGCGCGAGTGCATAGAACGCCGCCGCGTCCACGTCCTCCGGCGAATCGCGTCGCACCTTGTCCATCGCTCGCGCGTACGCCTCGACTCGCGCCGCGTGGCTCAATTTCCCATTATTCGCGTAGAACGTCGCGGCCGCCGCAATGTAGTCGCGCTCCCGTTCCGTTTTTCCTCCGAGCCTTTGCGCGTCCCCAACGTATCCGCGACCTTTCGCCACCGTCCCGTTGTCCGGAAAATCCCATAGCTGGTGATATAGCGCCATCGCTTCGCCCCAGCGAGCCATCGCGCATTGCGGGTCTTGCTGCGCCGCTTCGCTGAACGCGGTCTCCGCCTGTTGATACTGGAACGAGTGCAGCAGCGCGACTCCCTTTTCCATCCTCTCCTGGACGGGCGCGCCGCAGGATGTCGGGAAGTTGACGGTGCCCAACTGCGCGTTCGCGCCCCCGGACGCGCGCTTCTCCGCCGCGCCCCGTGCTGCCGCGTCGCTCACGCTTCCCGCTGCGTATGTCACCAAAATCACGAACAGAATCGCAAGTTGTCGCATAGGCAGGCTCCGAAAATCTCCGTCGATACTAACAGATTCATTCTCGCAACTCTGCCACTCTCTGCTCTGCGCTGGCAAGCTGTTGTCTTGAAGTCAGAAACTCGCTGCGTGGTTTTAGAGGTCGGAGCTTTCGCGGTTTTCTCGCTCGTTTCACGCAACTTTTCATATGCGCCACTTCGCTCTCCAACTCTCGAATCCCGCTTCCTTTTTTCTTCGCCGTTGACTTCCCGCACGCCTGCGCTAGAATGTCCGCCTCCCAACACTCGAGGGGTTTGGCTCCGTGGCTTCTCCACAAATGAATCCTGTTGTTGCGCAGACAGATTTTCCGGGCCTCAAACTTCGTGGCCGGGGGAAGGTCCGCGACATTTACGAACTCGGCGACCGTCTCCTC
>Ga0187815_10001421_pt1 | contig 11293 bp, 13 predicted proteins | sample NC_S_5_FD_132962 | JGI IMG/M metagenome (GOLD analysis project Ga0187815, IMG submission 132962) | Wetland sediment microbial communities from Neuse River Estuary, North Carolina, USA - ASW-S_5 | ecosystem: Environmental > Aquatic > Freshwater > Wetlands > Sediment | place: USA: North Carolina...
CGAGGAACAGCCGCTTGCGGCCGTACCGGTCGGCCAGGCTGCCGGCAACCAGCAGCAGGCCGCCGAACACCATGGCGTAGGCGTCGACGATCCATTGCAGCTGGTCGGTGGTCGCCTGCAGCTTCTCGACCAGCGTGGGCAGGGCGACGTTCAGGATGGTGTTGTCGAGGTTGACCATCAGGACGGCCACGCAGAGCACGCCCAGGGACGCCCACCGCGAGCGGCGCGCACCAGGGACCGCAGCGGCGTCTCCGCCGGCTGCGGATGGATGCTGGGCAGCCGTTGAATGGATGTTCAACCCAAGATACGAGCATATCATTCAGCATGACTCGGGGCAATCTCCTATACGGTAGAATCAGCTCGTGAGCACCCGCTCCCCCACCGTGCAGGAATCCGACCTGAGTGCCCGGGCCAAGATCCGCGAGACCGCCCTCGCGCTCTTCGCCACCTCCGGCTTCGGGGTGTCGCTCCGCACCATCGCGGGCGACGCCGGGGTCTCCCCCGGGCTGGTCGTGCACCACTTCGGGTCCAAGGACGGCCTCCGCGCCGCCGTCGACAAGTCGGTGCTGGCCGTCTTCCTCGATCGCTTCGAGATCCTTCCCAAGGACCTCCCCGCGGACCGGCTGGCACGGGCGATGGCGGACATCTTCTCCGACGTCCTGGGGACGAGCCCGGACGTTCGCCGCTACCTGCGCCGCTGCCTCCTCGACGAGACCCCGGCCGGGGCGGCGATCTTCGATGAGGTGGTCGCGGCGACGCGCCGCGGGCTGGAGCTGCTGGAGCGGGCCGGAGGCATCCGCGCCGACTCGGATCCCGAGTGGCGCCCCTTCCAGGTCCTCTCCGTCATCCTCGGGCCGCTGCTGATGGAGCCGGTGATTCAGCGCCACATCGGCGAGCCCGCCTACGCTCCGGACGTGGTGCGCCGGCGCACCGCCGCCAACCTCGACTTCGTCTCCCGCGGGCTGTTCACTCGATCCGCGGACGGTCGACCCCAGCCCACGCCCTGACAACCGACTCACGGGAGGGAGCGACGTGCCACTGCACCATCACGAGCCCGGCGACGCCACCCTGGACGTCAACCCGCTGTACGCCACCGGCGCCGCGCGCGCCGGCGTGCCCAAGCTCCGGATCCCCAGGGAGCCGATGGATGCGGAGGTCGCGTACCAGATCGTCCACGACGAGCTGATGCTGGACGGCAACGCCCGGCTCAACCTGGCCACCTTCGTCACCACCTGGATGGAGCCGCAGGCCGCCCGATTGATGGCGGAGGCGGCGGACAAGAACGTCATCGACAAGGACGAATACCCGCAGACCGCCGAGATCGAGCGCCGCTGCGTCCACATCCTGGCGGACCTCTGGCATGCGCAGCCCCACCAGACAGCCGTCGGCTGCTCCACCACCGGGTCGAGCGAGGCGGCGATGCTCGCCGGCATGGCGCTCAAGTGGCGCTGGCGGGAGGCCCGGCGTGCCGCCGGCGCCTCCACCGACCGGCCCAACATGGTCATGGGCATCAACGTCCAGGTCTGCTGGGAGAAGTTCTGCCGCTACTGGGACGTGGAGCCGCGCTGCGTGCCGATGGAGGGGCAGCGCCGCCACCTCACCGGTGAGGAGGCGGTGAAGCTCTGCGACGAGAACACCATCGGCGTGGTCGCGGTGCTCGGCTCCACCCAGGACGGCAGCTACGAGCCGGTCGCGGAGATCGCCGCCGCTCTCGACCGGCTCCACCAGGCCGGCGGGCCCGACGTGCCCCTCCACGTCGACGCCGCGTCGGGCGGATTCGTGGCGCCGTTCGTGCAGCCGGACCTCGAGTGGGACTTCCGGATTCCCCGGGTGGCGTCGATCAACACCTCCGGCCACAAGTACGGGCTTGTCTACCCCGGGGTGGGCTGGGTGATCTGGCGCGACCGCGACGCCCTGCCCGAGCAGCTCGTATTCCGGGTCAACTACCTCGGCGGCAGCATGCCCACCTTCGCGCTCAACTTCTCACGCCCGGGGGCCCAGGTCATCGCCCAGTACTACAACCTGATACGGCTCGGCTTCGAGGGCTACCGGCGCATTCAGCAGGCAGCTCTCGACACCGCGCAGCAGCTCGCCGCCGCCATCGCGCGGATCGGCCCCTTCCAGCTGCTCACCGCTGGCAGCGAGCTTCCGGTATTCGCCTTCACGCTGCGGCCGGAGGTGACCCGCTACTCGGTGTTCGACATCTCCGACGGGCTGCGCAAGCGCGGCTGGCAGGTGCCCGCGTACAGCTTCCCGCCGAATCTCGAGGACACGTCGGTGCTGCGCGTGGTGGTGCGCAACGGGATGTCGCGTGACCTGGCCGACGTGCTCGTCGCCGACCTCCGGCGCGAGGTCGCCCAGCTCGAGAAGCTCAGCTCACCGCTGCCGCAGCACCCCGACCGCGCGCGCTTCCATCACTAACCGCGGCCGCCCGGCAGAGTGGCTCAGGACGCGGGCAGGCCCAGGTCGGCGCGGACAACATCGCCCTGGGCAACGGCCGCCGCGCCGTCCGCCAGCGCCTTGGTGTCCCACGCGACCTCGGTGTCCACGGTCTGCGCGCTGAGATCGCTCAGGTCCGCGATGACCGCGTTGTCATCGGTCACCAGGGTGGCGATGTCGGCGGCTGCCTTCCCGGTGGCGCCGATTCCCGTGATCGTGTTGTCAAAGGTCGTCAACTCGGCGGCGTACGCCGAGGCCTGCGAGGTGAGGTGAAGGACATTGCCGTTCGCGCTCGCGAGGTCGTCCGCCCACTGCTTGTACGCCGTGTCCACCGCGGAGGCGGCGGAGAGATACGACTGGGCGACCTCCGCCGTCGACCTCGGACTCGGCGTCGGCGTGGAGGAGCTCGCGGAGCCGCCACAGCCGACCAGCAGGGCCGCCAGAACCAGCACCGTGAGGTATCTCGCCTTCATCTCCCGTCTCCACGACTCGACGGCGACACCGCACTGGGCTGCCTCGGGGTTGCTCATGGGTGGTCCCCTCCCGTCGGATGCCCATCGCCCCTTCTGTGGCGCGGATGGTACGCCGTCCCGCGTGCAGCACGCCACCCGCCGGCCGCGTCGGGCACGGGTCACCGCGCGCGGGCGGCAAGCCTTCATATCGCCAGCCGGTCAACCCTGATCTCCCACCCAACCCTGGTAGTCTCCGAGGCTCGTGGGCATCACCCTTCCCATCGCGCTCTTCTTCGGGGTCCTCCAGGGTGGGAGTGAGCTCTTCCCCATCTCCTCACTCGGGCACGCCGTCGTGGTGCCCCCGCTGCTCGGGATCGGAGTGCGCGAGACGGACGCCGACTTCCTCCCCTTCCTGGTGCTGCTCCACCTCGGCACCGCCACCGCCCTGATCGTCCTGTACTGGCGTCAGTGGGTCCGAATCATCGCCGGCTTCGTCCGCAGCGCGATCACCGGGAAGGTCTCGGGAGGCGACGAGAGGCTGGCCTGGCTGCTGATCGTCGGGACCATCCCCGCGGGCCTGGTCGGCTTCATCTTCCAGACGCCGCTCCAGGCGAACTTCGGCAATCCGAAGCTGGCCGCCGGCCTGCTGGTCGTCAACGGCGGGATGCTGCTGGGCGCCGAGTGGCTGCGGCGGCGCGACGAGCGTCGGGCCGGGATCTCCCGCCGCGATCCCGGCCTGGAAGCCACCCGCTTCCGCACCGTGGAGGAGATCGGCTTCGGCCGCGCCGCCGTGGTCGGCGCCTGCCAGATCGTCGCCCTCTTCCCCGGGATGTCGCGGTCGGGCTCGACCATGGCCGGCGGCCTGATCGCCGGGCTGCGCCACGAGGAGGCGGTCCGCTTCTCTTTCCTCCTCGCCACCCCCATCATCCTGGCCGCCGGCCTGCTCGAGGTGCCCTCCCTCTCCGGCAGCGCCAACATCGGGGCGATGGTGATCGGCGGGGTGGCGGCCGGGCTGGTCGCTTACGCCTGCGCGCGCTTCCTGGTCCGCTACATCCGCGTCGGCCGCCTGGACCCATACGCGTACTACTGCGCCGGGCTGGGGATCCTCGGCCTCGCCCTGGTCCGGTAGGGGGCTGCCTCTCGAGTTGCAGGGGCTGCCGCTCGCGGGCGCATCTTCAGGGGTTGCATCTCTGGCCTATCGCGATATATCTTTAACGTATCGCCCAGACAATCCCCTCTCCCGCCAATCCCCCTCCGAGGTGCACCCTGTCATGACCGACGCCACCACCGCAGACTGCTTCCCTGAGTTCGCCGGCGACCCCTGGGCGCGCACCGCGCGCCGGTTCGCAGCACACGTCCGACGGCACGCCCACGTCGATGCCATGAGCGAGGAGCCCCCGCCGCCGTTCGCCTGGGGGTACCGCCACCGCCGGCCTCCCTTCGGCGGACCGCGCGGGCCTTTCCTCGGCGGCCTCTTCGGCATGGGAGCCGGCCGGGGTCCGCGGATGCGCCGCGGCGACGTCCGGGCCGCCATCCTGGCCCTCCTCCAGGAGCAGCCGCGCAACGGTTACCAGATCATCCAGGAGATCGAGCGGCGCAGCGGTGGGCTGTGGAAGCCCAGCGCGGGGTCCGTTTACCCCGCCATCCAGCAACTCGAGGACGAGGGTCTGATCGAGGCGGCGGAGGACGGGGGCCGGCGTGAGCTGCGGCTCACCGCCACCGGACGGAAGTACGCGGAGGAGCACCCCGACGAGCTGGCCGCGCCGTGGGCGTCCGTCGCCGACTCCGTCGACGAGGACTCCCGGTCGCTCTTCGAGATCATGGCGGCGGTCGGTGCCGCGACCGTCCAGGTCGGCCAGGCCGGCAGCGCCAAGCAGGTGGCCCGGGCCCGCGCGCTCCTCGCCGAGGCCCGCAAGGGGCTGTACCGGATCCTTGCCGAGGGGGAGGACGAGCCGGAGGACGAGCAGAAGCCCGCGCCTCGCAGCTGAGCCGGATCAGCCGGCGCCGGCCAGGAGCCAGGCGACGAACCCGGCGTAGGCGGCGACGATCACCGCCCCCGCCAGACGGTCGAGGCCCCGATGGCGGTATGCGAAACCCAATGTGACCAGGGTCAAGCCGGCGTACCAGGCGGCCACCAGCGTTGTCTGGCCGGAGGGGCTGCCCAACCCGATGATGACGCCGGGGAGGAGCAGCCCAACCGCCACGTTGAGGCTGTTGCTGTTGAGGGTGGTGCTGAGGACGGCCGCCCCACGCCCGCGCATCGCCAGGTAGACGGCAGCCACCGCGTTGGGGAGGCTGGTCACCGCGGCGAGCACCAGCCCCCCGATCACGATCTGGGGAATCGCGAATCGCGCGCCGAGGTCGGAGGCGGAGCGCTCCATGGTGACGCTGGCGGCGACCACCACGATCAGGGAGAGGACGGCCACTCCGACGTCGCCGGCCGACGCCGGGACGGGACGGATGGCGGCATCGAGCTCTCGCTCCTCCTCCACCACCGCGGCCCGAAGCCAGTAGCCGACGCGGTGACGGCCGGACAGCCGGCGCAGCCCGCGCCGATCCGATCCGAGCAGGACCAGGTAGCCGAGGAGGACGACGGCGGTAAGGGCCAGCCCCTCCGCCGGAGGGAAGGCGCCGAGGATGGTGAGCAGGCAGACCGCCGCGATCCAGAGCGCCACCGTGCCACCGAGGACGACGACCCTCCGGTGGAGGTTGATCCGTCCGGCCACCAGGGCGCCGAGCCCGAGGAGAGCGGCGAGGTTGAAGACGTTCGACCCGATGACGACGCCAGCGCCCACCCGCTGCTGCCCATTGGCCAGGGCGGTGATCGCCGAGGTGATCTCGGGCGCGTCGGCGGCCAGGGCGGCCACCATGCCGAGCAGCGCCTCGGAGAGGCCGAGCCGCTCGCCCACCCGCTCCAACCGCGAGACCAGGAGCCAGCTGGTGGAGAGGCTGACGCAGGCCGCGAGGGCGAAGAGCGGAGCCGCCAAGAGCACCGGCACGGGAGACCTCCACGAGCAACCAGCGTGCCGACCAGACTTCCCGGCGCTCCCGGGGAACTGTATCAAGCGCCCCGGGGGGAGCTGCCGTGCGGCGTGCGAGGCGGCTGACATGCGCAGCGATGCGGGACGCGCGAGCCCTCGGAAGAGCGCGACGGGCTCGACACGCCATCGTCATAAACGCACCGAAGGCGTCGGATACCCTTGCTGTCATGCCTCCAGACGTGACACTCGCCGGTGACACACCTTCTGCCGAGTCCGGCCAGGGCATGGTCGAATACGCCCTGATACTGGTCCTCATCGCCATCGTCGTGGTCGTGGTACTGACCATCGTCGGCAGCCAGGTCAACAACGTCTTCTCCAACGTCACGAGCGGACTGGGTACCTGAGCTCGACCCCGCCGGGTCCAGCCTCCCTGCGACGCCCTGGTGCCGCCGCCCCGGCTACGCCGTCGGAGCGCGCGCGTGCGCCACGCCCAGTGCGCGCGGGACGGGCGGGAGCGCGACCAGCCTCCCATGGGAACGCGCCAGCTCCCAGCCTCCTTCGTGTACCTTCCAGTGGTGATAGCGGCAGATCAAGACGAGGTTGTCGAGATCCGTGGAGCCGCCGCGGGCCCAGTGGACGAGATGGTGTGCGTGAGTCCACGACGCCGGTCTCTCGCAGCCCGGCCACGTGCAGCCGCCGTCCCGCGCCCGAAGGGCCCGTCGGGTCGCCCCTGAAGGAATGCGGCGGGTCCGACCGACTTCCACGACCGCCGATTCCGCGTCGAATACCACCCGGGTGACCCCGGCATCGCAGGCGAGCCGCTGCACGGTTTCCGCCGCGATCGTCCCTCCAAGCTCCAGGTCACCGGCGGCGGAGCCCTCCAGCCCCTGCAGCGTCTCGAGGGTGCAGGTCACGTGCAGGTGCGGACGCTGGCACCCGTGGCGAGGCAGGACGCCGGAGTCGAGCACCGATCCCGCCAGCTCCACCAGCGCATCGGCGAGGCGGCGGTCCAGCTGGCGAGGGTCATCCTCTGCGGCTCGCGCCGCCAGCGGCTCCAGGGCGGTGCGCAGGGTCGCCCCGCCCTCCGGGTCGAGGAAGCCGTGCAGGCCCAGGCACCCATTCTGGTATCGCCGGAACTCGAGGCTCCGTGCGTCCGCCAGGGCCACCTGCTCCTCGAGAAAGCTCGGGCGGTCAGCGGCGTGGCGGACGTGATCGCAGTCGTTGCGAAAGCGGCCGACGCTGTGCTCCCGGGCCAGATGGAGCAGCGCCTCCTCGTCGAAGCCCGAAGACGTCGCTGACGTCGTGAGCTCGCCCGCAGTCCGCGCCAGCAGGGCGAGGTGCGCGTAGCCGATCTCCCCCGCGAGCATGGCCTCGGTGCTCTTGTACAAGCGCACCTCTTCCGCGCCGACGACGAGGGCGTTGGCGGCCACCGCTCCCCAGGTCCGGCACTCGCGCCGGACCCACTCGATGGGTGACCGGTGACCCTCCCACTCCAACTCATCGAAGGTGGCCAGCTCGGCTGTCATGCGAGCGAACTCGAGCTCCACCCGATCTATGACCCGGCGCAGCTCGATCATCTGGTCGCGATGCTCCGCCGGTGACCGCCCACTTCGCCGGCAGACAGAGAACCGCTCGGCCGCGGCCCGTAGGTCGGCGATGTCCCCGCCCACCTCTCCGCTGCCCCACTCCCCATCGCACATCGCCAGGTGAGTGTATACGATCATCTGTTCGCTTGTCAAGGCAGACACACCGCGGCGAGGTTCAGGGTGGAGCAGCCGTACTACCCGGAATTCGACCAGCTGCATCTCGCACTCAGCCCCTGCTGCGCCGAGCATGAACGACGTGAAAAAGGCCTTTCAAGCCTTTGGGGCGTTCGCTGCATGCGTGGTGGCGCTGAGCGCGGGGCACGCGCTCGCCGCCGTGATCAGCCCGCCCTCCGGGAGCACGGGAGGCCCGCCCACCCTCGCCGCCTGCACCCAGGACACACTTGTGGTGGGCTACACCACCGCCTACTCATCCATCCTCGGCGTGTACGCGGTCACCAACGTCACGGTCACTGACACCTCGCCCACCCCCAGCCTCGCAGGCTGCGCCGGCGCGACCTACCGGGTCACCCTGCTGAGGACGGACGGAGCGGCCCTCGGCGAGGTCACCGGGATCGTGCCCAGCGGTGAGACCAGCTTCTCACCGGCGACGGGCCTATCCACCCCTGTGGAGGCCCCGGCAGTCGCCTCTGTGACCCTCACCATCGGAGGCTGACCGCTCGTCGACGGCGGCCCCGGCACGCGAAGCTATCACAGCTATCGCATCACACACGGCCTGATCTGATGATCAGGTCACCCTGGCGTGATCGGGCGTTACCGGGATCGTGGGGTGGTGACGCCGCCGACGCGGCCTATTTACGCCCCGTCTGGGTCAAATGGTGCAGATGCACTATGCCTGTGTGGTCAGCCTGGCCGAGAAGGGCCCGGCACCAGACACCAACCAGTTTCAGATCAGATCCAAGAGAAGAAACGGAGCGACGATCCCCATGAAGCGTGTAATCGGAGCCGCCGCCGCGGGCGTCGTCGCCTTCAGCGGCATCTACGCCCTGGCGGCAAGCCTGAACGTCACCAGCAACTCCCTGGGCGCGGGCACTTCGGTGGTCGCCTCCTGCACCGCCGATACCCTCACCGCCACCTACGGAACCCTGGCCTACTCGAGCTCGGTGCCCGGTTACACGGTCACCGCCCTGGCCATCAAGGACAACACCGCCAGCCCCAACTGGCTCACCTGCAACGGCCTGGCCTACCGGGTGACCCTGTACGGCTCCGGCAACGCCTCCCTCGGTGAGGTCACCGGGACGATCAGCGGCATCGCCAACACTCAGGGCAGCAGCTTCACCACGGCCAGCTTCAGCACGGCGGTCAACGCCAACCTGATCACCGGCGTCGCGGTCGTCATCGGCGGCTGATAGCGGCCCGGACGGATCTTCTGAATCAATCATCGACAACGGAGCGAAGTTCATCATGAAGCGCATCATCGGAGCCGCCGCCGCGGGCGTGGTCGCCTTCAGCGGCATCTACGCCCTGGCCGCCAGCCTGAGCGTCAGCAGCAACACCCTGGGCGCAGGGACCTCTTCTGTGGCGGCCTGCCAGTCGGCGACCCTCAACGCGACCTACACGCCGGAGAGCTACTCGACGACGGGCCCCGCCTACACGAGCGCCGCCGTGACCGTGACCGGGCTCGCCAGCTCCTGCTACAGCGTGCCCTACCGGGTCACCGTGTACGGAAGCGGCAACACCTCCCTGGGTGAGGCCACCGGCACCACCCCGGCCACCGGCAGCACCTTCACGGCCACCCTCCCGTCGGCGGTGAATGACGCGTCGATCACGGGCGTCGCGATCGTCCTGGGCGGCTGACAAACCTCGCTTCGCTCCGCCGCGGGTCCTGTGGTCTGTCAGCCGCAGGACCCGTCGGCCATTTCAGGCGGAATGAGAGATGCGTAAGCCCCGCGTCCTGATCCGGCTCCTCGCCACCCTCCTCGTGGTGGTGGCAGGATCGGCCGTAGTCGGGCGCGCCGCCAACCTGGGCGGCACCAGTCACACCATCGGCGCCGGGACGGCATCGATCGTGCCCTGCGCCACCGTCGGCATCACGATGACGGAGACAGGTGGTGCGACCATCACGTCCATCACCCTCACCAACATCCCCGCGGCTTGCGGGGGCGCCGCCCTCGTCGCCACCTTCAACAACAACGCCGCCGCGACCAGCACCGCGTCCGGGACCGTGCCCGCCGGGGGCGGCTCGATGACGCTGACCCTCTCGGCCTCGATCGCCCTCACCGACGCCTCCCAGGTCGACATCGTGATGACCGGGACATGAAGCCCGCCTACCTCGTCGTCTTGGCCGGCTGCGGCCTCGTCACGCTGTCCACGGCGTCCGCGGCGAGCTTGAGCCTCTCGGCGCAGGACCTCACCCCGGTTCATACCTGCATCCTGAGCGGATACCCCAGCGGTGCCGCTTCCGAGGCCGACTCCTTCGTGGAACAGGGCGCCGGCGGCGCCAACGAGAGCACCCACAACTACCTCTACGTCCAGACCGGGAACGGCACCAACATGCGCGCCTACCTCAGCTTCAGCCTCAGCGCCTGCACACCGATCATCCCCGCCACCGCCACCGTGACCGACGCCGTCCTGCGCATCTACGCCTACACCATGCCCGGAAACTGCCGCACCGACTACGTCTTCCGGGTGGGCGTCGGCGGCAGCACCTACTGGCCGAACTCGCTGACCTGGACGCAGACCGGCATCACCTGGACCAACCAGCCCGCTGGCGGTGGCACCAGCATCAACAACCCGCCCACCACCCAGGCGACCGCCTCCGAGGAGGTGGGACCGGGCTGCACCTCGGGGATCACCACCGCCGGCTACGCCACCTGGACGGTGACCACCGACGTGCAGAGCTTCGTGACCGGGAGCGTGACCAACGACGGGTGGATGATCAGGGACGGTACCGAGGGATCAGCCACTGAGCACGTCTACTACCGGTCCAACCGGTTCAACACCGGAGGTGATGAGCCCCAGCTGGTGATCACCTACGTGGACGCGACCTGATGAGCGCCGGCGCGCTCCCGCGACCGCGAGCCGGCTTCCGGCCGTGGCGCGAGGTGGTCGCCACCGTGGGCGCCCTGGGCGAGCTGGGCGCAGTCTTGGAGCCGCTCCAGCCGATCTCCCGCAGGCTCGGCCGTTTCAGCAGCACGGCGAGCGCGTGGGTCGACTCCGTCGGCATCCGAGTGCCACACGCGAAAACTCAGGCAACGAGCCCGTCGACCGATGTCGGCCAGCCGGCGACGCCCACAGCGGCGACCACCGCGGTCAGCCCGGAGGCGAAGCCGACGCCCTCGGTCATCGCCGCCAGCTCGAACGCCGACGCTAGTGCCGCCCCCTCACGCGGCCTGACCCGGCGTCTGCTCTGCGCCCTCCGCCGGCCCATCAACATCGCCTTCGTGGTGGTCCTCCTGGCGGTCATGACCACCTGGTGGGTCGCGCTCCGCCCCGTCTCTTTCTTTGGCGGCTCGGCCAGCTTCCTGGTCGTCAAAGGGACGTCGATGCTGCCCATCTTGAAGACCGGTGACTTCGTGCTCGCTGAGGCACAGCCCGCCTACCACGTCGGAGACCTGGTCGTCTACGCCGTCCCCAAGGGCCAGATCGGTGCCGGTGACGACCTGATCCACCGCATCGTGGGCGGCAGCGCCACCGCCGGCTACACCCTCAAGGGTGACAACAACCCCGCCCCGGACCCCTGGACGGTGCCGAAGAGCGACATCCTGGGTAAGGAGGCCCTGGTCGTCCCCGGAGCGGGCAACACGCTGCTGGTGCTGCGCAGCCCACTCTTCGCCGGCGTGGTGGCCGCGGCCATCGCCGTCTGGCTGGTGCTGAG
>Ga0187815_10001422_pt1 | contig 11292 bp, 11 predicted proteins | sample NC_S_5_FD_132962 | JGI IMG/M metagenome (GOLD analysis project Ga0187815, IMG submission 132962) | Wetland sediment microbial communities from Neuse River Estuary, North Carolina, USA - ASW-S_5 | ecosystem: Environmental > Aquatic > Freshwater > Wetlands > Sediment | place: USA: North Carolina...
CCGAATGACCCTCGAAAGCCTGGTGGAGGAGATCCGCCGCAAGGGCGAGGCCGAGCTCCGGACGATCGACGAGCGCCGGGCGGCCGAGACCGCACGGATCGTCGCCGACCGGGACCGGAAGGTCGAGGAGATCCGATCGCAGTCCGCGCGGGCCACCGAGGTCGAGGTCCAGCGCGAGCGGGCGCAACGCGTCGCCGCGGCGAAGCTGCGCTCTCGGAAGCTCCTCTACGAGGCGCGCGAAGCGCGGCTCGAGAGCGCGATCGCCGACACCCGAGCGCTCCTCCGCGACTTCACGTCCTCGTCCGCCTACCCTAACGTGCTGCGCCGGATGTGCAACGTCGCGAACGACGCGCTCGGTAAGTCGGTTCGCGTGAGCGGTCGCACGGAGGACGCCGGACTGCTCGCGAAGGTCGCGGGGAAGTCGTTCGACTCCACCCCCCAAGCGATCCTGGGCGGTCTCATCGCTGAGACCCCCGACGGGACCCGCCGCCTGAACCTCTCTTTCGACGAGCTCCTGCGCCTGCGCGAGGACAAGGTCCGCGAGCTCCTCGCCTAGGGATCGATGCGATGGCCGGCTCCGCGTACGCGAGCGCGCTCGGGCGATTGAAGCCCGACTTCCCCTCGTTCCTCGCGAAGGGCCTGTATCCCTCGCTCGTCGCCGCGAAGGACGCGAACGACCTCGCGAAGCTCCTGGAGACGACCCCCTACGCGGACGACGTCGCGCGCGCCCGGGCGACGCACACGGGCGCCACGCTGGTCGAAATCGCGATCAACCGGACCTTCGTGCGGCGGAACCGCCACGCCTACGAAGCGACCCCCTTCGCGGGCCGTCCGATCATCGCGGCCTACCTCGGCCGGTGGGACATCCAAAACATCGAGCTGATCCTCTCGGCGAAAGTGCAGGGCCGCACCGTGACGGAGACGGAAGACCACCTCGTCTCGAGCCGCGAGATCCCGGCGGGCCTCTACGCGGGCGTGATGACGCTCGACGACTTCCGGATCCTGCTCGGCCAGCCGACCCTCGAGGCGACCGTTACCGCGCTCGTGAAGTACGGCTACGGGGCCACCATCCTCCCGCACCTCGAGCCGTTCGAACGGACCCACGACATCTTCCCGGTCCTCCAGGCCCTCGACCGGCAGTACTACCGCAGCGTGCTCGCGGCCGCCCGGTTCTTCCAGGGGGACGAGTGGACGGTGCGCGCGCTCCTCCAGAGCGAGATCGATGTGCGGAACGCGCTCCTGCTGCTCAAGGGAAAGAGCGCCGACCTTCCGCTCGACCAGGTCCTGGTGCGTTGGCTCGACGGCGGCCTGCTGACCTCGACCCAGGCCCCGGACCTCTATTCCGCCCGCGGGGTCCCCGAGCTCGCCGAACGCCTGGCGACCCGGTTCCCGTCGATCGCGGAAGGGACCGCCGAGTACGCGAACGGCGGGAGCCTGACCGGCTACGAGATCGCCCTCCAGCGGGACCGCGCGGTGACCGAGCTCCGCCGGCTGCGCGCCTACCCGCTCTCCCTCGGCGTGATCTTCGCCTACCTGCTGCAGGCCGAGCTCGAGCGCAGCGACCTCCGACGGATCGTCTTTGGACGCCTCTATGGGATGACCCCCGAGCGGCTCGCGCCGCTCCTGGTCTCTTCGCGCCTATAGGGGCCGTGACGACCTACGCTTCGGGGGCCCGGACGATCGGGCCGCCGGCTCCACCCTCGGCGAGCGAGGAGACCGTGTACGTCCGCGGAGCCCCGAACGGATGGAACGGCTTCCCGTTCCCGGAGTAGAACTTCGAGAAGTACTCGACGAAGATCAACCGGGCTCCCTGGATGCCGGGTTCGAAGACCCCGACGATCACGTTGAACGACTGCCCGATCACGATGATCACGAGCCCGGCGACGATCCCGACGACCGTCCCGCCGAGGGCGAGCCCGCCGCCGATGGTGTTGATCACCAACGCGAGGATCACGCTCGCGAGCAGGATCCCCACGAGCCGCGTGTACGAGAGGATGTGGCTGACGACCTCGATGAGCCCCATCATCCCCATCTGGATCCCCTCCCCCCCGACCAGGAGCACGAGGCCGCTGACGACCAGCCCCAAGTAGACGCCGAAGAGCGGGTGGGCCGAGAACGAGGTCTGTTTGTAGATCACCGAGAGGCCGAGGAACGCGATCCCCCAGGCGAAGAGGATCCCTCCGACCTTGGCGACCACCCCGCGGGGGTGGTGATGGAAGTACTCCTTCAGCGCGCCGAAGAGGAAGCCGAGCGTAACCATGCCGAGACCGACGTACCCGGCGAACAGCAGCAGGCGTCCCACGTTCTTCGCCGGGTCGAGCGGGGCGGAGTAGTGGAAGAGCGCCGCGAACAGCTTGAAGCCAAAGAACTCGTCCCAGAAGAGCCCGAGGGCGATCGCGAGGACGCAGCCGGGCAGGAGCGCGTAGGCGAGCTGCTGCATCCCTTTCGGCCCCATGATCAACTTCACGAAGTTCCGACCGAACTTCGGCAGGTAGCGGGCCCCGGGGAACCCCGCGATCATCCAGAGCGAGATCAGGAGGATGACGAGCCCGTATCCCCAATCGCCCAGCATGAACCCGAAGAAGATCGGGAAGACGACCGCGAACACGAGGGTCGGGTCCCATTCGGTCCCTTGCGGAAGGGAGTAGAACCGGATGAAGAACTCGAACCGCCGGATGCCCCTCGGGTTGCTCATCAGGGTCGGGGGCTCCTCGTGGGTCGGCACGTCGTAGAAGTAGGTCCGGCCGTTCGTCGCGCTCTGGACGACCGATTTCAGGCGTTCCACGTCGCGCGCCGGGACCCACGCCTCGAGCGCGAAGGTCGCGCGGCTCGCCCCCAGCCGCGTGACGACGTCCGCCTTGCGGTTCTCGATCTCGAGCGCCTCGTCGATCGCCGCCACGGTCGGGTACCATTCCCGGGCGATCGACGAAAGGCGCTCCGCGATCTCGGCCCGACGCGCGGCGATGTGGGTCCGGCGCCCGTTCAGCGTGGCCGTCTCTTCGGCGACCGTCCCATGGAGCCGCGGGATCCCCACGAGGCGGAGCCCGTGGGTCTGCGCGACGCGGCTCAGCGCGTCCGCGCCCGCCGGTCGGGAAAGGACGAGGAAGGAGACCCGCTCGGCGACCGGACCCAGGAAGAACTGCGCATCCGCCTCGGGCGGAAGCGCGTCGCGCAACGTGCTCAGGAGCTCGGCGGGAGCTTCGCTGTAGAAGGCGAGGAAGTTCGGGGAGCGGAGGTATTCCAATCGGTCCGGGTAGAACGTGAGGTGTTCGAGCAGCTGGAGCGTGTCATCGACCGCCTTCTGCTCGGTCAGGAGCCGGTCGTCGTCGCGCTTGAGACCGCCGACCTCCGCATCGATTGGGACGGTCTCGGCCGCCGCGAACACGTCCGATAGCGAATCGAACCGCCGGGGAACGGGAGTGCCGACCGCGGGCAGCGCGCTCAAAAGACCGCGGAAGCGCAACGTCTCATCCCCGACCCGACGGAGCGTCTCGCTCCCTCGTTCGGGCGCGAGCTCGGCCATGGCGTCGGGGGAGAGCGGTTCGACCTGCACGACCCGCAGGTCGTGAAGTACGGTGAGGACCCGCTCCTCGTCGTCCCGCAGGCCGAGGAAGCCGACCTTGACCATCCGAATGGGACGCAGCACCATCGCGTGACCTTCAGTCCTCGCCGAACGAGCCGAGGACGGCCGCGAGGACCGCGACCGAGCGCTCCGCGGGGCGCTTCCCCGCTCCCCGCGCGGCCGCCGCGGCCGCCTTCGCGCCCTCGGCGACGATCGTCTCGGCTTCCCCGTCCGCCTCGGCCCGCGCTCGCTGGACCGAAAGCGTCCGCGCCGCATCCGCCTCGGTGTGGGTCGCTTTCACCGTCGCGTCGCTCTCCTCCACGAGCCGGCGGAGCGTCGCCTCGGTCATCTGGCGGGCGCTCGCGAGCTTCTCCTCCCATTCGGTCTCGGCGGCCTTGATCCGCTTCAGGGCCTCGATCGAGCCGACATCGGACCGACCCGGGGCCCCCGAGACATCGTTCACGGGAACCCTCCCACGAACCGGAGGACGAGGTACGCGAACACGGCAATCGCGACCAGCTTGATCGCGATCGAGACCGCCCAGACGGCGGTGAACCGCCGGACGGCATTATGCGAAGGCCGCACCTTCTCCCTCCTGCTGGATCTTTCGCTTCACGGTCTTCAACATGCTGAACGAGTCGCGCTCCATCTCATCGAAACGGAACTTGATGTAGCGTACGATCCCTTGGAGCCGCGGGATCAGGAGGTTTTCGATCGCGCTCGCGCGGCGCTTGGTCTTCTCGATCTCCTTGAGGAGCCGGCGGAGGGCGTTCTCCTTCTCGGCGATGTCGAGCACGACCTGGTAGATCCCCTGGAAGTGGCGGATCGATTCCTGGACCGAGGTCGGGAGGTCGAGGAGCGTCGCGGCCTCGGTGGGGACGTAGCCGCCGCGGTCGAGGCGGGGCGTGCGCACGCCCATGACGTTCTTCGTGGAAACCTGCACCGGGTGGACGTCGGGGAGAAGCATCGAGATGTTCTCGAGGCGCGTCGGACCCTCCAGCATCTCGGCGAGGCGGATCGACTCGTAGCCGCGCGCGATCCGCGCTTGGAGGTTCCCGCGCAGCTTGAGCGCCTCGCGGGAGAGCGCGAAGAACTCCACGATCAACGCCGAGCGCTTCAGCTTCAGGAGGTTCAGCCCGCGCTGGGCGACTCCGATCCGGCGGCGGGTCCGCAGGAGCTCGAGGCGGGTCGGTCGGACGTTCTCGATGGGCACGGAACCCCCAGGCGCGCGCCTACGCTCCGGCCACCGGCGGGTGGGCGCGATGCTGTTGGAGGTATTCGGGCCGGATCCGCTTCAACTCGGAGTCCGGGAAGTCGGAGAGGATCTCCCAGGCGAGCGCGAGGCTCTGGTCGATCGTCCGGTCCTCGTCGGGGCGCTGGTTGACGAACTCCTTTTCGAAACGGTCGGCCGCGCGCAGGTAGAGCCGGTCGGTGGGGCTGAGCGCCTCCTCCCCGACGATGGAGGAGAGCGCCCGCTGGTCTTTGCCCGTCGCGTAGGCCGCGAACAGCTGGTCCGAGACCCCGCGGTGGTCCTCCCGGGTGCGGCCCTTGCCGATCCCCTGGTTCATCAACCGCGAGAGGCTCGGCAGGACGTCGATCGGTGGGTAGATCCCCTTGCGCTGCAGCTCGCGGCTGACGTACATCTGACCCTCGGTGATGTAGCCCGTGAGGTCCGGGATCGGGTGCGTCACGTCGTCCGACGGCATCGTCAGGATCGGGAATTGAGTGATCGAGCCCTTGCGACCGTGGACCTTGCCGGCCCGTTCGTAGAGGGTGGCGAGGTCGGTGTAGAGGTACCCGGGGTACCCCCGACGGCCCGGAACCTCCTCGCGCGCCGCAGCCACCTCGCGCAGCGCCTCGCAGTAGCTCGTCATGTCGGTCAGTACGACCAGGACGTGGAGGTCCCGTTCGTACGCGAGGAACTCGGCCGCCGTCAGCGCCATCCGCGGCGTCACGACCCGCTCCATCGATGGGTCGGAGGAGAGGTTCAGGAAGACGACCGCTCGTTCGAGCGCCCCGGTCGACTCGAACTCCCGGAGGAAGAAGTTCGCCTCCTCGCTCGTGATCCCCATCGCCGCGAACACGACCGCGAATCCCTCGCTCGAGTCCCGGAGCTTCGCCTGGCGGACGATCTGTGCGGCGAGCTGGTTGTGCGGGAGCCCCGCACCGGAGAAGATCGGCAACTTCTGGCCGCGAACGAGCGTGTTGTTGACGTCGATGGTCGAGATGCCGGTCTGGATGAACTCGCTCGGCTCTTCGCGCGAGTACGGGTTCATCGCGCTCCCGACGATCTCGAGGCGCGTCTCGCTCACGATCTTCGGTCCGCCGTCGCGCGGCTCGCCGAGGCCGTTGAACACCCGGCCGAGCAGCTCGTCGGAGACCGCGAGCGTCGCCACCTCGCCGAGGAACTTCACGGTCGTCTGTTCGACGTTGATCCCCATCGTCGCGCCGAACACCTGGACGATCGCGAGCCCCTTGCGCGAATCGAGCACCTGGCCCCGCCGCCGCTCGCCGGTCGGGAGAGCGATCTCCACGACCTCGCCGTACGCGGCGTTCGTGACGTCGCGCACGAAGAGGAGCGGACCGGCCACCCGGTCGATGGTCCGGTAGTCGACCGGTACGTCCGGGGTGGCCTTCGCCGCGGCGGCGCCCTTCGCGGCCATCAGGCCGCTCCCGCCGCGAAGAGCGTATGGACCGACTGGGCGGATTCGAGCTCGAGCTGGTCGAACTGCGTCTGAAGCTCGGTCTCGGGGATCCACTTCATGCGAGAGAGCTTCGTGCGGACGGGGAGCTTCTGGAGCTGGGCGACGGTCGCCCCTTTCGCGACCGCTTCCTGCTCCTGGTCGCCGAAGGCGAGGATCACCCGGAGCATGCGCATCTGCTTCTGGATGGACGTGTAGGTGTCGACCTCGTCGTACGCGCTCTGCTGCAGGTAGTCCTCGCGGATCATCCGGGCGACGTCGAGGGTCGCCTTCTCCCGCTCGGGGAGCGCGTCGACGCCGACCAGCTGGACGATCTCCTGGAGTTCCGCCTCCTTCTGGAGGAGTTCGAGCGCCTTCTGGCGGAGCATCGGGAACTCCTTGGAGAGCTGGGCCCGATACCAGGGCTCGAGGTCGTTGGTGTAGAGCGAATAGCTCTGCAACCAGTTGATGGAGGGGAAGTGGCGACGCGCCGCGAGCGACGCATCGAGCGCCCAGAAGACCCGGGCGACCCGAAGCGTGTTCTGGCTCACCGGCTCGGAGGTGTCACCGCCCGGAGGCGAGACCGCGCCGACGACCGTCACGGAACCGGTCCGGCCCTCCGGCGACAGGGTCACTACCCGTCCGGAACGTTCGTAGAACTCAGCGATCCGCCGTCCGAGGTACGCCGGATAGCCTTCCTCGCCCGGCATCTCCTCCAGCCGGCCCGAGATCTCTCGCATCGCCTCGGCCCAGCGGCTCGTCGAGTCGGCCATCAGGGCCACGTCGTAGCCCATGTCCCGATAGTACTCGGCGATCGTGATCCCGGTGTAGACGCTCGCTTCGCGGGCGGCGACCGGCATGTTCGAGGTGTTGGCGATGAGGACCGTGCGTTCCATCAGCGGGCGACCGGACTTCGGGTCCTGGAGCTTCGGGAAGGTCGCGAGCACTTCGGCCATCTCGTTGCCGCGCTCGCCGCACCCGACGTAGACGACGACGTCGGAGTCGGCCCACTTGGCCAGCTGTTGCTGCGTGACGGTCTTCCCGGACCCGAAGGGGCCCGGAATGCACGCCGTCCCGCCCTTCGCGACGGGGAAGAACGAATCGATCACTCGCTGGCCCGTGACGAGCGGGATGTCGGGCGGGAGCTTCTGGGCGACCGGGCGGGGAATGCGGACCACCCACCGCTGAGACAGGTAGAGCGGCACCGCGCCGGTCGAAGTCTTGACCGACCCGATCGGGTCGCGGATCGTGAACGTGCCCCCCTCGAGCTTGGTGAGGGTGCCCTTCACCCCCGGCGGGACCATGACCTTGTGCAGGATGAGCGCCGTCTCCTGGACGGTCCCGAGGACGGTCCCCGGCGTGACCTCGCTTCCCGCCCGGGCGGTCGCGGTGAACTCCCAGCGCGTCGTCTCGTTGAGCGGGGGCGCGGAGAAGCCTCGGGTGATGAAATCCCCCACGCTCTTCTGGATGACGTCGAGGGGTCGCTGGATCCCGTCGTAGATCGACTTGAGGAGGCCCGGCCCGAGCTCGACGCTCAGGGCCTGACCGGTGTTCAGGACCGGTTCGCCCGGTCGGATCCCCGTCGTGTCCTCGTAGACCTGGACCGTCGCCATCCCGCCGGACAGACGGATGATCTCCCCGACCAGCCCGAGCGATCCGACGCGCACGACGTCGTACATCTTCGCGTCGTCGAGCCCCTCGGCGATGACGACCGGACCTGTGACCCGCGCGACGACTGCTGCCATCTTCTCCTCCTCAGGTGGACACGGCGAGCGTGACCCCAAGCACCCGCTTCGCGAGCGCGTTGATGCTCTCGACCTCGAACTCGCCGGTGGGGGTGGGGACGAAGACCGTGAGCGGCTGGAGCGAGCCGTCCGCGCTCGCCCGTTGCGTGTCGCTGAGATGGGCGCGGATCGACTGGCTCGCGATGACCAGGCTGTAGCGGCCCTCGGTCATCACGCGCTGGAACTCGGCGACCGCGTTCTCGTCGGTCACCTCGATCACGTCCTTGACCCCGATCAGACGGAACCCGATGGCGAGCTCGCGCTCCCCGAGCACGACGGTGGGTCCCGGCTCTTTGGGCGCCTCGGGCACGGCGACACCGGCGGGGTTCCAGCCTATTTAACGGCTGCCGGGGGCGCGCTACCGCCGGCGTCCCGGGGTCGACGGAGGAGACCCTCGGGAGGCGGTCGGCGGCGTCGAGCGAGCGGTCTACTTGTAGACCGAGAAATGGACGTTGTTCTCGTCGTCCGTGATCAGGATGCACTCGCCCTCGCACTTGAACAGGCAGGCCTCGCAGACGATGCATTCGGGACCGTGGACGGCGAGCGACTTCTCGCCGCGGAACTGGAACTTCGCCGCCACCGCCGGGTCGTCGACCACCTCGGGGACCTGCTCGCGCGGTCGGAGCTCGAAGACGTTGACGGGGCAGACGTCCCGGCAGTGCGCGCAACCGGTGCACTTCGCGATGTCGATGTCGACCTGGACCATGCACCCTCGACCGCGATTCCACTCAGTTTTCCTACTTAGAGTTTTTTCGGGCCAGAACCCGCCCGGGACGCTCCCGGCCCGCTCGACCGGCGCCCGCGGTCGCTTCCAGACGAGCCCTTAACGGGTCCTCTCTCCTACCGGGAGCCGAAGCGCGGTGAGCGACATCCTCCTCGGCACGAGCGGATGGGACTACCCCGAGTGGGTCGGTCGGGTCTATCCGCCCCGCGGCGCGGCCGACAAGCTGCGATGCTACGCGGGCCTCTTTCCGATCGTGGAGGTGAACTCGACGTTCTACCGATTGCCCGCTCCGTCGGTCGCGTCCTCCTGGGTGCGACGGACCCCGGCCAAGTTCCGGTTCGCCGCGAAGTTCCCCCAGACGATCACGCACGACCTGCGCCTCGTGGGGACCGATGAGGAGCTTGATCGTTTTCTCGCGGTCCTGAAGCCCCTGCGCGACGCCGGGAAGTTCGCAGCGGCCCTGCTCCAGCTCCCGCCGTCCCTTCCATTCGAGAACGCGACCGTGCGTCGCTTCTACGAGACCCTGCCGCGGGACCTTCCGGTCGCGGTCGAGTTCCGGGAACGCTCCTGGCTGGTGCCCGAGTCGTACGCCCTCTTGCGGGAGTTCGGGCTTGCCAACGTGATCGTTGATGGGCCCCACCTCCCGGTCGCGCTCGAGGTGACCGCGCCGTTCACCTACCTGCGCTGGCACGGGCACGGGAGCCCGCTGTGGTACGACTACCAGTACTCGCATGAGGAGCTCATGGCGTGGGTCCCGCGGCTGCGCACGCTCACCGAGAACGTCGCCACGGTCTACGGCTTCTTCAACAACCATTTCCGCGGGGACGCCGCGGTGAACTGCCGTGCGCTCTCCGACGAGCTCGGCCTTCCTCCGCCGTCCCTCCGCTCCCGTCTCGACTCCTGACGCTCGTTGGGGGTCCCGCGGAAACGCTCCGTTCTCGGTCCGTTTCAACGCCTCCCGAGCGGCGGCTTTAGAGCGCTCTCGGCGATCGATTACGTAGGGGCGTTCCACGATGCCCACCGCGGAGATCACCGCACCGGCGCTCGCACCGGAGGAGACCGAACGCTTCGAACCGTTCGGGTCCGAAGCGCTCTACCGTCCGTCTTCTCCGCTCCTCGTCCGGGAGCGCTTAGCGCCCCGTCCCCATCGGGTCCGTCTCGGCCCGATCCTCCCGTCCGAGCCGGCGCTCTTTCCCTGGCTCGCCCGGCGGTTCGCGCCCGGGGAGGCGACGCTCTGGACCGGGCCGCGCCTCGCGGTCGAACCGATCCTCGAGCTTCTCTATGCGGGCAGTGCCCTCGCGCACGGCCGGATCTCCCTCGTCGAGGGGGCGAACCGGTTCCACCCGTACCGCATCGGAGAGCTCGGGCGTTCCCTCGGCCTCGACGCGACCGAGACGCTCGAGCGGATCCGCCTCGCCCGTGCGTTCACTGCCTATCAGATGGTCGCGCTCGTCGACGGCTGGGCCGCCGAGGCCCGCCGGCACCCACCGAGCCTCCTCATCGGGCACGACCTCCCGGCGCTGTTCACCGACGACGAGATCCCCAGAGAGGAGCAGGAGGCGCTCCTCCGCCACCTCGCCCGCACGCTCTCCGCGCTCGTGCGCGAGGTCCGCGCCCCGCTCCTCCTCACCCTCGGTCCCGGAGGGTTCGCCGGCTTTCCCGGCCTCGCCGACGAGGGGCCCCGCTGGTGCGACTTCGTCTCGTTCGTGCGCGGGCCGGGTACGCTGCGCATCCGGGCGTTGCGGGACGACGCGCGCCTGACGCTGGTCCCGCGGCCGGCCGGCCAGCGGGGGATCGAAGAGTTCGGCGGCGGGTCTACGGAGGAGGTGATCGCATGGGACGTACCGCTCCGACGTACCGCCAGGCGCTCGAAGAGCGGATGAAACGGTGGGACGAGTTCGCGCGGCTCCTCACGACGCCCGAGGAGCGGGCGGCGTTCGAGATGGTACGGACCGGGGCCCGCCGCTACGCCGCCCAGGCGACGTACGTGGGAAGCCCGGACCTTCTCGAATCGATCCTCCTCTCCGTCCTTACGGACCTCGCCTCCCGCGTGCGGGCGGAGGCCTCGGCCCGGGCGACCCCGGACTAGCGCGTGGTCGTGTCGGCGGTGACGCCCGACGGCTGGCTCCTCGACATCACGGAGAGCGAGGACGGCCGCTCGGTCGTGCTCTGGGTCAAGGAACGGCGGACGGGCCGGGTCCGCCGCACCGCCGTCGAATACCGCCCTCCGTTCCTCGTCAGCGGTCCCCGGGCCGACCTCGAGGCCCTCGCCTGCCGCCTCGCCGGCCTGCCCCTGGTGGGGGACGTCGCGCTCGGGAGCGGGCGTCCCTCCCTCTTCGACCGTCGGGTACGTCCCGTCCTCACGGTCACGCCCGCGCACAACCCGGGGCGCCGAGCGCTCGCGCGGACGGTCGACGCGCTCGGAGGGTACGAGACGTTCACGCTCTACGACGTCGACCTCACCCCACCCCAGCTCTACCACCTCGGCCATGCGCTCTACCCGTTCGCGCCCGTGACCGGGACCGGCGCTGACCTTTGCGC
>Ga0187815_10001423_pt1 | contig 11286 bp, 9 predicted proteins | sample NC_S_5_FD_132962 | JGI IMG/M metagenome (GOLD analysis project Ga0187815, IMG submission 132962) | Wetland sediment microbial communities from Neuse River Estuary, North Carolina, USA - ASW-S_5 | ecosystem: Environmental > Aquatic > Freshwater > Wetlands > Sediment | place: USA: North Carolina...
ACTCAGGGGGCGACCCTACCAAAAGCCGTTCTATAAGTCTTACCCGGCCGAGGGAGCACCTTCCGGTCGGGTCTTGGAGGCCATCGCACTCCCCCCCTCCGTGATGAGGGAGTACACTCGGTCGGTAAGGTCGTAGAAAGCGGACGATTTACGGTCGCGAGGTCTCGGAAGGTCGACCTCGACCTGGGCCAGGATGTGCCCCGGCCGACGAGAGAGAACGACGACTCGATCGGCCAACTGGATGGCCTCCTCGATGTTGTGGCTGACGAGTAGGACGGCGTCGGGCGGAAGCTGAGGGTCTCGCCATAGTTGGAGAACCTCCTCTCGAAGGCTCTCGGCGGTGAGCGGGTCGAGAGCACTGAACGGCTCGTCCATCAGCAGGACCGCCGGCTCCACCGCGAGGGCACGGGCGAGACCTACGCGCTGACGCATCCCTCCGGACAGTTCTCGGGGATACGCCTCCTGAAAGCCGTCGAGGCCCGTGACCGAGATATACCGCTCTACCTGAGACTCGATCCGCTCGGGCGCCCAGCCCAACGCTTCGAGGCCGAAGGCTACGTTCTGGGCGACCGTGAGCCAGGGGTAGAGGGCGAAGCTTTGGAAGACCATCGCCATCTGCGGGCAGACGGTATCGATCTTCTGGTCTCGGAAGGAAATCGTGCCGGCCGTCGGATGGTCGAGGCCCTGAATGAGGCGCAGGAGGGTCGACTTCCCGCATCCGGACGGTCCGACGATCGCGACGAAGTCCGAGTCCTTGACCTCGAACGAGATGTCCTGCATGATCGAGATCGACCCGTGCCGGGATGCGAAGCTCTTGTCCACGTGCTCAACCCGGATTAGCGTCAAGGCTTCTCTCCCGTCCGAACGGATTGGTCCTCGGAATCAATCGTACCGGTAGCGTTCGACCGCCCGGCGGTAGAGTGGCTTCCATATGAGTTCGTTGATGACTATGACGGTCGCGATGAGCGCGAACAGCGCCGCGACCATGAGCGGGTACCCACCGTCCGCGTGCTCCGCGTATCCGATGTCAATCAACTGACCCACCCCAAGGACGCTCAGGGACTGACCGGAACCCACGTTGAGGTATTCCGCGACGATCAGGGTGTTCCAACCCCCGCCGAAAGCGGTGATCGAGCCGGTGATCAACGCCGTAAAAACCCCGGGGACGAGGACCCGACGAAGAAGCTTCCGACCCTTGAGACCGAAAGATCGCGCCGCTTCCTCGAGGTCGGGCGGTATCGAGCGAATGCCCGAGAGGAGGTTGAAGAAGAGATACCAGATCATCCCCGTCATCAGCATGAGTATCGCCGCGCCCTCCGCGCTGATGTAGGGGACGAGTTCGAAGATGATGACCGGGAAGAGCGCGGTCGCGGGGAACGACGCTACGACCTCGACGATCGGAAGGCCCACGCGTCGGGCGCGGGGACCGCGCGCCATGAGGATAGCGAGGGGAAGCGCGATGGCGAGACAGATGGCGTAGGCGATCACCAAGCGACTGATCGAGAATCCCACGGCGAGAGGGAGCATGAGCATCTGGGCTCGCACGGAGGGCAAGATCGTTCCACTGAACACGGTATAGACCGCTACGATGATCGCGATGAGCATCAACCAGACGAGGACGAGGATCGTTCCCAGCGAGAGATGATAGATGACCGCTTGGCGACGGGCACTCGGCCGACGGGCCGGCCGGACCGTGATTGCGGCCAATTGGACGAGCGGGGTGCTGAGTCGGGAGACACCCGTGCGAACGCCCCGAGTAACGTACGAAGCGGCCCGACGGAAACGGCCCGATGTGCCGGCAGGCATGATCGGTTCGCCCTCGCCCGAGGGAGCCTGGTCGAACCGGAATCTCTCGGCGTAGCGGCCGAGGGGCCTCCAGAGAAGAAAGTCCAGGAGGGCGATGACGATGACTAGGACGATGAGTCCCGCGATGAACTGTTCGCTGTTGTGTCCGCTCGCCGCGAACGAAAGAAAGCTGCCGATGCCCGGCAATGCCGCTCCGTTGGTGGTGAAGATCTCGGCCTCAACGAGGAAGAACCAGCCGCCCGTCCAAGAGAGAACCGAGTTGTACACCAGCCGATTCACCGTCGCGGGAAACAGCAGGCGTCGGAAACGGAGCCAGCCCTTGAGTCCGAACGTGTCGGCCGCCTCGCGGAGGTCGGAGGGAACCGTCTTCAGGGATTCGTAGACGCCGAAGACCATGTTCCACGACATGGACGTGAAGATTAGGATCACGGAAGCGAGGTTGGGTCCGAACCCCGACGGCTGAAGGTTGTAGAGGACGAGAACGACGATCGGGAAGAACCCGAGGATAGGAACCGACTGCAGAATATCGAGGATCGGGATCATGACCCGTTCTCCGGTCCGGTGGGCGGCGGCGTAGTAGCCGTAGGAGAGTGCGAAGGCGAGGGAGAGGAGATAGGCGGCCGACATGCGCAGGAAGGAATACGAGACATCCACGGTGGCGGTCGGAAGGTAGCTCGCGAGTCCAGCGGCGGTGAACCCCGGGTCGGAAGCGGCAAGGACGCCGATCGACAGGGGGACGGCGAGGTAGAGGAGTGTCGCGGGTCGGCTCCATCGAACCTTCGACGGTGCGGGGGAGGGCAGCGACCCGACCGTCGGCCCACGGGCCACCGACTCCGAGAGATTGAGCGCAGAATCCCCTTGAGCGGTCAAGTGGATTCCTCCTCCCCCGGCCATGCAACCCCCGGGGCGTGGCCGGGCGAGGGACTGTCCCGGTCTATTTGTGCCGTGCGGTCGTATCTCGAGCCGGCGCCCCTCGAAGCTTCATCGCGCGGCAACGTTTATCAACGGCCCGAAGCTGGCATCCTCGTAGCCCCGTGGTGTAGTGGCCAATCATGCGAGACTCTGGATCTCGCGACGCAGGTTCGAACGCCGCGGTGGTCGCCTTCCCCGACGGCCGAAACTCCTGCCGGGGCTACTATCGAGTGGTCGTCCTTCTTCCGGTGCGGGGGTGCTCCAGCTCGGCCAATCCGTCCGACGCGCTCGGCGGGGTCACCGAGGCAGGGCTTAGGACCCTGTTGCCTAGGGCATTCGCCGGTTCAAAGGGTCGGTCGGTCCGCGAGACCGGCCGCCGGAAACTCCGGCCCCCCGCACTTCTTCGGGAATGGTAACGGGAAGGCGGGATGCCCGAGCGACGAGCTCCCCGGTCGCCCTCCGAGCTGCTCCGTCTCTCTTCGGAGGAGGCGGACGAGCTTCTCGACTACCTCGAAGGGGGCGTGCCCCTCCGAACTCCGCTGACGGAGCTCTCCCGGGGGAACGCCGAAGAGGCGATGGTGTTCGGCGACACGCACGGCGACTGGCGGTCGACCGAAGAAGTCGTCAAGCGCTATCGAGCGGGCGCCCGGTGCCTGGTCGGGTTGGGGGATTACGTCGACCGAGCCCCCGACGATTGCGGTGAGGGTTCGGTCGCGAACGCCCTCTACCTCCTCAGCCTCGCGGCCGAGGCCCCGGATCGGGTCTATCTGATCCAGGGAAACCACGAGGTGGTTCGTCGCATTCCGGCGATCCCGCACAATCTTCCCGAGGAAGTAGACGAGTTGTGGGGGCCGGACTCGACGCGCTACGAGCGGCTCCTGGGACTCTTCGAGCGGGGCCCCCTCGCCATGACCACCTCGAACGGGGCGTACTTGGCTCACGCGGGGTTCCCGCGCGGTGTTCTTCCTTCCCCGTGGACGAAGGCCTTCGAATCCATGGACACGGAACGCCTCGCCGAGATCACCTGGGCCGAGTGCGACGCCTCGCGGATTCGAAGGGGGGCTGCGCTCCCGTGGGGGGGTCGAGACCTGGACCGTTTCTTCCGATCGACCGGTCTTCGGCTGATGTTGCGGGGACACGACCCGGACATGACGGGGAGGCCTCTCTACGGAGGACGCTGCCTCACCCTGCACACCTCCCGCATCTACGAACGATATGGGGGAGTCATCGTGGCGCATCTCCCCCTCGTCGCGACGTTAGGATCCGTGACCGACTTGGAGGTCGAACACCTCCCGACGGAAGGCCGCTCGTTTCCGCCGCCTCCGTGAATATCGAATCCCGGGTCGGCGGCCTGCGCGTCTTCTCTCCCGTCAATCCGGGTTCACGGGGTCCGTCCGTACGAACTCATTCGGCATAGCTCAGGGTCGACTCCTCGAAACGGTCGACGAAGCATGGGCGTGAGCGACGCCGGGACACCGAAGACGGTCGTCGCCGAGGGTCCGGTCGCGGTCTTCGAACACCCCCCGGCCCTCATCCGGTTTTTCGACCGGACCGAAGAAGCCATCCGATCCCGACTCGCGAAGCTGTCGTTCTTCCAGCGGGTCTTCCAGCTCGACCGGGATTGGATGACTCGGATCACCATGCTCATGGTGGTCGCTTCGGTCTTCTGGGGGATCGTCGGCGCGTTCGACATTTTCGGCTTCGAGACCCAAGTCACGGCGTTCGCCCTGGGCCAGTCGCTCCACCTTTCGAATCAGGAAATCTACTCTTCGCTCACTCTCCACGGGATTCGGATGCTGTTCGGGTTCGCCCAGCAGCTCGAACTAGCGCTCTTCGGGATCATCTTCGTTACCGCGTTCGGCCTCGTCCCGCGCCACAAGTGGGCGTACTACCTCTCGGTGCTGCTGGTCAACCTCAGCATGGTCCTGATGGAAGGCCCATTCTACCTCTTTCCGCAGTTCAACGACAATTACTTTCCCGCGCTCGGCTGGTACTTCTACTCGCCCCTCGGGATCCGGGGCCTCTCCTCGTACGTCGCCAGCCCTCTCTGGTATCTCGGCTGGATTGCGCTCAGCGTCGGGGTCGTCATCTGGGCCGCGTGGATGCTGATCCACTTCCTGGATTGGTGGCGCAGCCATCGGGGACAGGTGCGCCGGATTCCGCCGTTCGCCCTTTTCGTCCTCGCGACGGTGATCTTGATCCCGCTCTCCTACGCGACCGTCCTGGCCTCGTCGGCCTGGGACCTTTTCAACTATTTCGGAGTCGGCCCGGTCGACCCGCTCGCGAACCAGGTCCTGTTCTGGTTCTTCGGGCACGGGGTCGTGTACATCCTGTTCCTGATCCCGATCACCGCGTTTTACTTCCTCGTTCCGATCTTTGCAAAGCGGCCCATCTACAGCTATCGGGCCGCGTTCGCCGCCGCGGTGGTATTCACGGTCCTCACGCCCGTCCTCTCGATCCACCACCTCTACCTGACGCCGGTCCCGCCGTGGTCCGCTTGGCTCACGATGGCACTGACGTTCTTCATCATCGTTCCCTCCGCGATCACGTTCTTCACCGTCTGGATGACGACGAAGGGCGTGAAACGAGGCGAGTGGCAATGGAACGCGGTCACCCTGTTCCTCATCCTCTCCTTCGCCGGAACGATGGCGGGCGGACTCACGGGCCCGGACAACAACACTCTCGCGTTCGACATCGACCTTCACAACACGATGTTCATCGTCAGCCACTTCCACGCGATCGCCCTCCTCTCGATCGCGGCGGGCGGATTTGCCGTCGTGTATGCGGCGTTCCCGCTCTTAGCCGGCCGGCTGTGGTACTCACCACGGCTCGCGCGCGCCCACTTCGTCTCCACCACGATCGGATGGAGCGGCCTCGTCCTCTTCATGGACCTGTTGGGGTCGGACGGGATCCTCCGGCGTTCGCTCATCTTTCCGCTCACGAACGCCGTCGTCTCCGACCAGGTCTGGCTGCTGGTCTTCACCGTCATTTCGATCGGGGCCCAGTTGTTCTTCGTCGCCAATGTCCTGCTGACGCTGTTCAAGGGCGAGCTCCTGACGGTCCAGGGTCTCTCGCTCGACGAGATCATTCGCAAACTGGCACAATCGACGCATCCGAAGCCGACCGTCCCCATCTCGAACAGGAAGTTCGAGCGGAGCGTCCCGCGCGCGCGACGCGAACGGGCCGAACGGACTTGGATCACGGTCGTGGTCGTCCTGATTCTCGGGGTGCTCGTGGCCACCTCCCCCCTTACTGTCTCCGATTCGACAAGTATCGGCACCCCCTCGGACCCGCCGGCCGGCAGCGAGTACTTCTCCCTCGTGAATTACCAATATTACTGGGGTGTCCAGGAGAGCGGTCCGATCCACGGGTCCTTCTCCGACGTGATGGTCGTTCGCGCGGGGCAGTGGGTGGCCGTCAACGCCACCGCCCAGGGGGCGACGGGCGGGTTCTACCTGCCCTTCCGAAACCTTCCTACGGTCGATATCCAGGTGATCCCCGACGCGATGTCCTACTGGCTCTTCCAGGCCCCCTCGGTGCCGGGGGTGTACGCGGCACCGGACTCCGAATACAACGGGCCGTGGTTCGGTCAAGACGTGGCCGCCCTCGTGGTCCTGCCGGCGACCGGTTCCTCGAGCCTCGCCCAATACCAATCGAACGGGGGAGAGGGCGACATCTACAATCCCCCCGTCCTGGGAGCGAACGGGGCGTTCCTGATCGTGGACCAGGAAGGTCTCTTCGATAACTCGGTCCCGGGCCCGACGCTGACCGCTTCCCCCGGACCCGTGACGTTCCAGTACTACATTCCGACCTCGAGCATCGGCGTGGACAGCTACCTGGTCAACGTGACCTCGAACGACCCCAACGGCCAACTGAACTACCTGGCCGCTCACAACTACACTCTCCCCTACCGGGTCGGGATCTACGCGATCAACACGACCGGCGGAGGCCTCGTTCCGGTGACGACCATGCCGCTACGCGTGGGCTCGCCGATGAACGAGACCGCGACCCTGGCGGCGGGGGTCTACGTCTACGGCCTCGTGAGCCCGATCCCGTACGTCTACAACCCCGCGGGTGAGTCGACCTGGATGACCGGTTCGGAACAGGGCGACATCATGGGAATGTGGGGCATCCTATGGGTGAGTTCATGAGCGCCGGCGTCGAGACCGTCGAGCGCGGGGTCACTCCGTTCGTGTGGTTGGGAGTGGCAATCATCGTCGGCGCCGCGTACGCGCTCTTCATGGGTCTCTCGTACTACAACACCCCCACCTTCACGACCGCGGCCCTTCCCACCATCGCGGGAGTGGTGGTCGCGCTGGTCGCCTTCCTCGTCATCGGCGCCTGGGCGCCACCGAACGAGTGAACGAGGACGGCTCAGCGGGGGCCGAAAAGCGCCCTCTCGGCGGCCGTGACCTCGCCCGGCGAAACGGCGCGCGAGTATCGCTCGAGCCGCTCTCGATTCACCTCGAGAAACTCGTCGCCTCCGGCAAAACCGGAGATCAGCTTCGCGGCCTCCTCGGGTTGTCCGAGGACGTAGAGTGCCGCGCACAGCGCCTCGGCGGTGTTCAGCTGCGCCGCCCGTCCGTAGTGCTGCGGGTTGGTCGCGATGAGGACGGGAAGTCGGCGGTGGACCGTCCGGGGGCGGCCGGCGCGCTCCGAGCCCGGAAACCTGCCTCTCGCCGCGAGCCGATTCCACGAGCAGTCGACCACGAGAAGGCCCCCGCGCCGGGCTGCCTCTTGGTCCGATCCGCTGAGCGGGGTAGCGGAGTAGGGGTCGAGGACGACCGGCGTGGGCGAGCCCGCATCCTCCCGGGTCACCCGTTCGACCCGGCCCCAGCGCAAAAGGCGACGGCCGGTACACGCCCTCGGATGGTCCTCGCCCGCGAGAACGATGAGGAGCCGGAGGGCGGACCTAGGAGGGGGGTTGCGCGTACTCGCGGAAGATCGCATGCAGTTCCCGGGTCAATCGGAGGGCTTCGGCCTTGGGGCGTTGCCAGAGGTTGCGACCAAAGATGATCCCCGTCGCGCCCGCGTCCATCGAGGAGCGGACCTTGCGGAGCAGCTCCGCGTCCTCGACCTTCTCGCCCCCCGAGACGAGGACCAGCGAGCGTCCGGCGCTTTGCACCACTTTTCGGAACGCCTCGGACGGCGGGAGTCGTAGCGTATTGTACGGCGCGGGGCTTTCCGAGTCCTTTTCGGAAGCGACGGGATAGTTCAGCTTTACGACATCCGCCCCGAGTTCATGGGCCACCCGCGCCGCGTAGTCGATCGCGTAGAGGCTCTCCTTGCCGCCCTTCTTCGCCACCGCTTCGCCCCGAGGATACGCCCAGACGATGAGTGGCATGCCGAGCCGCTGGGCCTCCTTGCGGACCTCGAGGAACTGGAGAAAATCGCGGTCCTGGGCAGGGGAACCGACATAGATCGTGTAGCCGACGGCATCCGCGCCCAAGCGCACCGCATCCTCGACCGTGCCGGTGAGCGGGCTGAAGGCCTGCGCGTCGCCGGGGATCGTGGTCTTCCCGTTCAGCTTGAGAATGAGCGGAACGTCGCCGGCGTATTCGTGGAAGTACTTCTCGGCGAGACCAATGTGCAGCGCGATCGCGCTGAACTTCCCCTCGCTCGCCAAGTCGTACTGATACTGGGGGTCCAGAGAGTCCGGGTTCGAGAAGAAATCGACCGGACCGTGCTCCAGCCCCTGATCGATCGGAAGGACGAGGAGAGTTCCACCGCCCGGGCCGTGCTGGTAGAGCAGACGCTTCAACCGGGTCAACTTGCCCGGTCCGAGCCCGAGCCGGCTGAGTTGAGGACGGGGATATCGGTGGGGGGAGGACCCCGGTGGGGTGGGACCGGCAGCCGAGGGACGGGCAGAGGTTTCGCTCATCGGAGCACCTTCGCTCGAGCACCGGTCGCCGCGATTTAACGGTTGGTCTTCGGGGGCATTCTCCAAAGGTCCCGGACGTTAACACAACCCTTTATGGGCGGTCCCTCCGTCCCGTGTTAGCTCGGGCGGAGACTTCGAGCTCCATGCGTTCTCAGGTCGTTATCATCGCAACCCTCCTTCTGAACGCGGCGCTCTTCGCCTTCAACCTTCTCGTCGCGATTTCCTCGGGGAGCCGTGCGGTCCTCGCCCAGGCGATCTACGCGATTACGGACCTTGTCGGAAGCGCGCTCCTCTTGTGGGGACTGTATGCCTCGCGCTTGCCGGCCGACTATCGGCACCCGTTCGGACGAGGAAAGGAACGGTTCTATTGGGCGCTCGTCTCGATCGTCATCACCTTCACCGTCGCGGGCATCCTGGCCTTGACGACCGGCGTCAACCAGGTCGCGAACCCCAGCCCTATCTCGCACATCGGGGACGCGCTGCTCGTCGTGGGTGCGACCCTCGGGGTCAGTGCGGTCGGCATCGCGGTCACCTTGCGGGAGGTGCGCCGGTCCCAGCAGACTCTTCAGTCCCTTCTCGAGTCCCGTCATATCGGACTCAAGTCGGTCTTCTACCAGGACGTCGTTTCGATCCTCGGTTGCCTGGTGGCGTTCTCCTCCCTGCTCGTCGTCTATCGGACTCAGAATTACGCCGCGGACGGCGCCGCGGCCATCATCGAGGGAGCGTTGCTCGTCATCACCGGGATCGTGTTGACGCTCGAAAGTCGTGGGCTCCTGATCGGACAGGCCCTCGACCCGGGGGAGGCCCGCACTATCCTGGGCGTGGTCGAGCGCGATGCTCGGGTCTCCAAGGTGCGGGCCCTTCAATCGATGGTCCTCGGGCCGGACGACGCGCTGCTAGCGCTGCGGGTCAATTTTCATGACGGCCTGACGACCGATCAGATCGAGGCAGCGATCGACCAGATCACGCATGCTCTCCAACAGACCCACCCGGTCCTACGGCACGTGATCATTGAGCCGGAGTCGTAGACTGTCCCGGAGGACCGAGCCGAACCTCCCAGTAACGAAACATCGAGATGGCCACGAGCGCGAGCCCAATCCCGCCGAAGAACAGATAGTAGCCGTTGTTCCCAAAGCGATCGACGAGTTGGGTTCCGAGGACAAGGCCCAAGATCATTCCGAGCGAGATCGTGAGAGAGTAGATCGCCATCGTGGTCCCGCGACTGAGCTCGAAGGCGAGGTCGGCCAAGGCGGCCAGCGCGGCAGGCCCGTACGCGAGCGCGGCCACCACGCAGACCACGAGCACCGCGAGCAACTCCGGCAGGGGTCCGAAGGCGACGAGAAGCGACGCGGTCACCATGACGCCGACAAACCCCGCCACGCCGATGTTCATCATGCGCGTGCGTCCGTAGCGGTCGGCGAGGCGGCCGAACCGAGGCTGGGAAATCACCAGGAGGACGCCCCCGCCGGCAATCCCCGCGGCGAGGTAGAGGTCCGAAAACCCAACCCCCGCCGACGCCGTCCCGACAAAGACCAGCACGTACCCGATCAGCATGTAGACGATCAGCCAGGGAAGCGTTACGAGGAGAACGGTCCGCCGAAACGCGTTCCGCAGGACTTCCCGGATCGGGAAGCCCGGTGCGGGCCGGACCCGAGGAACGATGCGAACGAGGTACCAAGCGAAGAGGAAACCCGATAGCAGCGTGAGGGCGCCGAGCACGAACACATACGGTAGGAACCCGATCGAGAGTTGGTTGTCCTGGATGAATCCGAGGATCGCGATCCCGAAGGCAAAACCCCCGAGCCAACCCGCGAGGTTCATGGCGTCAAATCGTCCCATCTCGAGTCCTCGTTCGTCGGCGGTGGAGCGGTCCGCGATGACGGTGAGGCTCGACGCCAGGATCGCCCCGCTCGCGATTCCGAACAGGAAGTTCAAGGCGCCCAGGGCGACGACCGAGCGGGTGATGGCCACCAGTCCGAACAGAAGGGCAGAGCCCAGCATCCCCGTGAACAGCACGGGGAATCGACCGATGCGGTCCGTAGCGATCCCCGATAGGAGGACCGTGGTGAACTCCCCGATCGGAGCCATCGCGGCGACGAGCCCGACAGTCCCCTCGTCGTTGCCGCTCAGGTTCGAGAGCCGGCCCAAGATATAACTCGCGAACACCGCGAGAGTGATGCCGAAGGCGAACCGGACGAAGAACGTCGCCCCGAACACCGCGAGAAGAGATCGTCCGTGAACGACGCTGGCGGCGTCGGGGGGTCCCTCGACCACAGACGTCCGACTAGCCTGCCGTCGGAGGGTGTTCGATGAGCTCGATCCAAACGTCGTTCGGGTCCAGAATGAACGCGATCCGAGACGAACCGCCCGAGAGGCGGTACGGTTCTTTCGCCACTCGGACGTTCTTGGCCCGCACCTTCATCAAGAACCGGTCGAGGTCCTGTACCTCGAAGGCCAAGTGGTCGAGTTGCTCGCCCGCTTCGAACTGGTCCTTCCCCTCCCAGTGGGTGAGTTCGACCCGGGCTCCTGACGCGGGGTCTTGCACGAAGGCGATCTCGGCGTGATTCTCCGGGATCGTCCTCCGCCGCTCGAACCGCAAGCCGAGGACCTCGGTGTAGAACGCCAAGCTTTCGTCCATGTGGCGGACGGTGATGGAGGTGTGGAGGAACTTCATCGGATGCCCGTGG
>Ga0187815_10001424_pt1 | contig 11282 bp, 12 predicted proteins | sample NC_S_5_FD_132962 | JGI IMG/M metagenome (GOLD analysis project Ga0187815, IMG submission 132962) | Wetland sediment microbial communities from Neuse River Estuary, North Carolina, USA - ASW-S_5 | ecosystem: Environmental > Aquatic > Freshwater > Wetlands > Sediment | place: USA: North Carolina...
CGCGTCGATCGCCTCTACCGCGGCCTGGAAGTCGGGCGCCAGCGCGTGGATCAGCTCGATCCCCTTCTTCACACCCGCGCGATCGGGGGTAGCGAAGCCGTACTGGTGCTCGACAAGGTCATCGGCGCAGATCTCGTCCACCACCTGCACGTTTCCGGCGCTGAACCCTTGATCGATCAACCGCCGGAAGGCTTCGACGTTCAGCCATTGCTCTTCGGTCAGCTCAGGCATGTGATTCCTCCTTTTAGCGTAGTCCTACTATAGCGAATATGGACAGACTATACTGATAGGTATGGGCGCCGTCAAGGCCCGCCGGACCTATCGCTCGGAACGCCGCCAGGAGCAGGCCAGATCCACCCGGGCCGCGGTCATGGAGGCCGCACGACGGCTCTTCATCGACCGTGGCTACAGCGGGACGACCATCGAGCAGGTCGCGAAGGAGGCGCGAGTCGCCGCCATCACCGTCTATTCAACCTTCGGAAGCAAGCGAGCCCTCCTGGCCGAACTTGTCGGCGCGGCTGTGTCCGGAGACAAGGCGCAGGCGCCCGTCTACGAGCAGGAGCCTGCCCAGGCCGTGTCCCGCGAACAGAACCAGCGCCGGCAACTGTCCATGTTCGCGGACGAGATGGCCGAGATCCTGCAGCGAGTCGCTCCCCTCTTCGAGGTCGTGGACCATGCAGCGACCATGGCGCCCGAGATAGCTGACCTCCGGGCGGAGATGCTGCGAGGTCGCCTGCAAGGGATGCGCGTGTTCGTGCGGGGCCTGGCAACGCACGGCGCGCTGCGGCCGGGCATCCTAGAGGAGGACGCCGCTCAGACGGTCTGGGCGGTCACCGCTCCCCAGCTGTTCCGGCTTCTCACGCGCGACCTGGGCTGGGGGCCGGGCCGATGGTCGACATGGGCGGCGGAGACGTTGTCGGCGGCCCTGCTGCTACCGCCGCGCCGGCGTTCGGAGACGTAAGTCCCCAGGGCCAGTCGATCACCTGCCAGAACCCGACCCGACCTCCTCCCTGTACCTGACTCGCTGGCTCAGCCTCGGGCGTTCTGGGGTTCGTGCAGTCAGACCCGGCTCTGGGTCCCGGGCGACGCTGGCTCCGGTACCTGTGTCCCAGCCGCTCCACGGCCGAGACGATCCTGAGCGCCAGATGGGCTCGGGCCGGCCACGGAGGTGCCCTGGATGGTGGCCCGCAGCGGGAAAGGGGGAGGTATCAGAAGCCGACTGGGAGCGTTGCCGCGCCCCCTGGGCGCGCACAGCGGCACGCGTTCGGCAAGACTGCACGGTGGCGCATCACTTGGCGCCTCCCACGCATACCTCCAGGTCAACGAGAGCAACTTGACGGCGAAGAGCCTCCACCAGCGTATGGGCTTCGTTCGGCATCACGGCTACCGCCACGCGGAGGTTGGTCACTAGCTTCTGGGCTCATACCGCAGAGCCACCGCCCCCGAGGCCAACTCCAGCCGGCTCACGAGCTTCAAGTCGACATGCCTCGATAGCCCCGCGAACAACGTCGGTCCGTGGCCCGCCAGCCTGGGCTGCACCACGAACTCGTACTCATCGATCAATCCCAGCTCAGCCAGCGCCAGCGGGAGCCTCACGCCTGCCACGAACAGTCCCTTACCCGAGTCCCGCTTCAGCTGCTGGACGGCCGTCCCCAGACTCCCGCGCACGAGCTCCGCGTTCCAATCGACCCGGTCCAGGGTGCTCGACACGACGTACTTCTTCGCAGCGTCGATCGTCCGCGCGAAGGGTTCCATCCAGGCAGGCCTTGCAGCCGTGAGCGCCGGCGGCCGCCATGCCGCCTCCATCATCTCGTACGTCACCCGACCAAAGAGAAGGGCATCGGCCTGAGCGAGGTTCTCCACCGCGTGACGATGCAAAGCTTCATCCGCCGGTATTGCACGATGATCGCAGCACCCGTCCAAGGTGACGTTGATGGAGTACCGAAGGGGTCGCATCGGGCAAGCATACCGCCGCTCAGGATCCGGGCTCCTCGCTCTTCCTTCCCGCACCTACGCAGACTTCGAAGCGCGGGGTTGGGCGGGGCTGGAACGGCCGATGGCGAAGGAGTCCGTGGCGACCCTGACCCAGCTGGAGCCCCGCGTACTGGCTCCCGGCCACGGCAGGCCTATGACCGGCGAGCGAACTGCCGATGCCGTGCGGCGCTTCTCGGAGGAGTCCTCGGCGCGTACGAGGCGGGCCGAGGTACGTACATTCCTGGTCTGAGCGACCACAGCGACACGGTTCAGATGGGGGCGGCCCGGACGTTGGGCTGATCGGCGGCGAGGAGATCAAGATCCGCAGGATCGTGGGTGAGGATGATGCCGCCGAGTCTGACGGCGGTGGCGACGACGAGGGCGTCCACGGCTGCCTCACTGCGACGACCGGCGTGACCCAGGAGGTGTCCAGCGAAGCGCGCGATACGCATCCCCGTGGTGATTACCCGAGCATAACCACGCCCGAGTTCGTGATCGATTGGCTCGTCGATCCCCGAGCTGCGGTAGAGCTCGACCAGAACGGCTGACGGCACGCGCACCGGGTAGCCGCGGCGCGCGGCCGAGTGCAGGGCTGCCCGGACGCGGAGATGGCGCTGCGGCGACTGGCGGGGACGAGCGAGGGCGGAGAGGGCTTCGCTGTCGAGGATCAGGACGGCCACAGGGCGTCGTACTGTTCCACGAGGCTGGCCGGCACAGGCCCGAACTGGCGGTCGAGGGTGTCCAAGTAGTCGGCCAGGGCCTCGCGCTCGAGCTCGTGCTCGACCACTCTGGCCACGAGGGGAGTGAGGGTTGGGGGAGATGCTCATCGGGGCGTTTGCATCTATTGACGAACGTCGATTGATCATGGTAGGATGGCCCGGACCAATCGACATGTATCGATGGAAGGAGCAGCCATGAGCGTGGAGCACACGGGGATCCGGGAGGCCGTTCGGGACCACTACGCCGCAGCCGTCGTGGCCGTGGAGCGAGCGGCGCAGCCTGGGCCGTCCGGTCCCGGCGGGTGCTGCGGAGAGTCGAGCGCTGGCACTGGGGTAGCGGTCACCCTCTACTCGGCCGCCGAGGTAGCCCAGCTCCCCGCGGGCGCGGTCCGGGTATCGATGGGCTGCGGCAACCCCGCTGCGCTGGCCGAGCTCCGTCCGGGTGAGGTCGTCCTCGACCTCGGCTCCGGGGGCGGCATCGACGTGCTCCTGTCGGCCCGCCGGGTCGGCCCCTCGGGCTTCGCCTACGGGGTGGACATGACCGACGAGATGCTGGCCGTCGCCGAGCGCAACGCAGCCGAGCAGGGCGCCGCCAACGTCAGGTTCCTCAAGGGCACCATCGAGGAGGTGCCGCTTCCCGACGCCGCTGTGGACGTGGTCATCTCCAACTGCGTCATCAACCTGAGCGGCGACAAGGGGCGGGTGCTCCGCGAGGCCTTTCGGGTGCTCCGCCCCGGGGGCCGGTTCGCCGTCGCCGACATCGTCATCCAGGGCGAGCTACCTGGGGAGATCCGAAACGACCCCGAGCAATGGGTCGGGTGCCTCGCCGGGGCGCTGGAGGAGGAGGAGTACCGCTCGCTGCTCGCTTCCGCGGGCTTCGAGGGCGTGGAGGTCCAGGTGGTCGACGAGCCCGGGGCAGCGGTTGCCACGGAGGAGGCGCCCAGCGGCCGGGCGGTCAGCGCCCTCGTGCGCGCCCGGAAGCCGGCGGTGCGGTGATTGGGGCTCGGGCGTGCGGCAGTCGACCGGGCGCGCCCGGGCTGAGCTGGTTGAGCTTCCTGGGACACCGCAACGACACCAACCTCGGCGTCTACGCCGAGGTCGTCAGACCGGTGTCCATCGCCGTGGGGGACACTGCGACCCCGGTTTGAACAATGAGGGCCTGACTGGTACCCGGATCGGTTATGTGGGCGCGCAGCTGATGGCCGTCACCCCGGCTGACTCCCGGCGCCACGCTATGGACTCACGAGAGGCGCCTTGCGGCGGTCGGTGGACGGTTGAGGGTGCGCTTCCAGCGAGACCGAAGCGGCCGCCCGCACGGCACGAGCCTGGTCAGGAGGTCGGCTCGGCGACCTCGACATCCTCTCGGTACACGTCATAGGCGGCGCTGTACTCCATGACTCGGGCGACCTCGGCGACGAAGATGTCGTCGTAGCCTGCTCGGCGGAGCAGGTGGAAGCCCATCTCCATCCCGGAGGCGATGCCGCCAGCCGTGATGATCCGCCCGGCGTCCACGACCCGGGCCCGGCTGATGCGGCAGGCGGGCGCGATGTCCGCCAGACGGTCGAGGGGGACCTTACCGTTAGGGCCGGCCTCGACGCGATCGGGCTCCTTGCGGTTCGTCGCCGGTAGCCCGTCGAGCAGCCCCATCCTCCCGTAGACCCAGGAGCCCGTGCACACGCTGGTCAGGAGCGTTGTCTCTGGCAGGGAGCCGATGTATTCGTGGAGCCGTCGGTTGTACATCTCCTGCCGCGTGCCGAAGCCACCGGGGATGAGGAAGGCGTCGAGGTATGGTCGGTCGCTGATGCTGTAGTTGGGCAGCACGGTGAAGCCGGCCTGGGCCTGCACCGGGCGCAGCGAGTCGGCGACGAGGAACGCGTCCAGCTCGGGGTCGAAGCGACGGGCCACCGAGAAGACGCCGTAGGGGGCTGCGAAATCGACGATCTCAGCATCCTTGAACACATAGATGCCGAGGCGGAAACCTTGCATGTCTGGCCTCCTCTCTGTCCGGTCCCACAGCGGCGGTCGACCTCCGCTTTTGGCGATGATACGCACCTCCGTCGCCGGGTCGTGGGCGGCGATTCCCTGGGACAGGGCGCTCAGCGGCCACGCGCTACGCGTTGGCGTCCATAGCTGGTCGGCGCTTCCGGTGGCGAGCCGGTCTCGGCAGACACCGATCGTGTGGTCAAGGAGCTGGAGGTTCTGCTGCGGTGCAGCGGCTTGACGGTGACGTTGCCGCGGTGAGCCTCCAGGAGGGCAAGTCGCTCTTGCTCGTTTCCGGGACCGGCGGATGCGAACTCCGCACAGCGTCGGATGGTCTCGATGGACATGCCGGTGGCTCGCCGTCTTTCAGGGCGCGGTCGGAGGGGCCGCCAATGCCTGGCGGAGGTCGGTGACCAACCCGTCGACCGCGGCATCGTCGGTGGCCCAGGAGCAGACCAGCCGGATCAGGCTGGTCTGCTCGCCGCGTGTCCAGACGTGGAAGCCTGCCAGCGCTGCCAGGCGTCCGACCGCCTCGTTCGGGAGCTCGACGAAGACCTGGTTGGCCTCGGCGACACGCGGTGGACAGCCTGCCTCGGCGAAGCCCCGCGCCAGTCGTGCGGCGGCGGCGTTTGCCTGTGCCCCCAGCCGGTACCAGAGGTCATCGCTGTCAAAGAGGCGGGCGAACTGGATGCCGAGCACGCGTCCCTTGGCGAGCAGGGCGCCGCGCTGCTTCATGTGGTAGCGGAAGTCGCTCCGCAACCGGTCGCTGATCAGCACCAAAGCCTCACCGCACAGCGCTCCGTTCTTGGTTCCGCCGACGAAGAAGGCGTCGACGCCGCAGGCGGCGATCCCCTTCAATCGGGCTCCGAGGGCGGCCAGTGCCTGGGCGAGCCGGGCTCCGTCGATGTACACCCAGACCCCGTGGGCATGGGCATGGGAGCAGATCGCTCCGAGCTCCTCCAGGGTGTAGACGCTGCCCAGCTCGGTCGCCTCGGCGAGGAAGATGCCTCCGGGCCGGGGGCTGTGCTCATCGAGGTGCTCGGCGAGGACCGTGTCGATCAGGTCGGGGGTCAGCTTGCCGAACGGAGCTCCCACCTGCAGGATGCGGTGGCCGGTGGCCTCGACCGCACCCGTCTCGTGGACGTTGATGTGCGCGCTCTGGGCCGCGATCACGGCCTCATGGGAGCGAAGGAAGGCGCCGAGGCAGGTGAGATTGGTCTGGGTGCCGCCGGTCAGGAAGTGGACCTCGCAGTCGCGACCCACCTCGGTCGAGATCCGCTCCGCTGCCAGCCTGGAGTACCGATCCAGCCCGTAGCCGAGCTCTTGCCCTCCGTTGTGGGCCACCAGCGCCTCGACCACCGCGGGGTGGGCACCCTCTGAGTAGTCGTCGTAGAACATTCGCATGGCGCCGTATGGTGGCAGCTTCCGCGCTCCGCTCGGCCGGCACAGCGCGACCGCGACCACCCTTCCACCCGGCGTGGTACCGCGCCCGTGCGCGGGGTGCCCGCCGAGCTCGGCGGGGGATGCCTGCTCCCGCTGGAGCCTGGGCCCGGGTGGAGCCGTGGGCCCGCGGATCGCATCATCCCAGGGGTACGGCCGGCCTCAACTGCAGGCACGGTTGCATTTTACTCTTGGGTTATATAACCTATCGGTAATGGCTACTGGAGACCCCCTCAGCCGCGCCTTGGCGGCTCTGGCCGATCCGACCCGTCGGGCGATCCTCGAGCGCCTCGCCGCCGGCGAGGCCGGCGTGGTGGAGCTCGCACAGGCTTCCGCGCTGACGCAACCCGCCATCACCAAGCACCTCAAGGTGCTGGAGCGGGCCCGCCTCATCGGTCGAACCCGGGAAGGCCAGCGCCGCCCGGCGCGGCTTCAGCTTGAGGGACTGGTCCCCGTCGACGACTGGCTCCGCCGCGCCCACGCCGAATGGTCCGAACGCCTCGATCGTCTCGAGGATCATCTCGCCGCTGAATCAGAGGCAACCACGAAAGAGGAGAGCCCCAATGCCTGAGATCCGTACCCCCCCGGACGTCCGATCTGCCACCCCGACCAGGGAGCTGGTCATCGAGCGCACCATCAAGGCCTCGCCAGAGCGAGTCTTCGACGCCTTCACCGACCCGGAGCAGCTCAAGAAGTGGTGGTGGCCCAACGGCTTCACCTGCCCCGCCGCCGAGGTGGACCTCCGCGTCGGCGGGACATACCGGCTCGCGATGGAGTGGCCGGGCTCCATCCCTGCCGAGCAGCAGTTCTCTCACCGCATGGGCGGCGAGTACTACGAAATCGAGCGTCCGCACCGCCTCGTCATGAGCGGTCGGGCCGTCAACGACGAGAACGGCGAGCTCTTCGCCACGCTGATCGAGGTGACCCTCGAGGCACGCGACGGGGGGACCGCCCTCACCATGCGCCAGTCCTACTTCGAGCCGATGCCCCCGGCTGAGGCGATGAGCGGCGCCGAGCAGGGCTGGTCCGAGCAGCTCGACAAGCTCGAGCGTCTTCTCGCGGACTGACCGAGGGAGACGGGCATGAATACACAGACGCTCAGAGCCGCTGACGCCGACATCGTCTACGACGTCCAGGGCCCACTACCGACTGCCGACGGGCTCCCCCCACTATTCATGATCGGGCAGCCGATGGATGCCAGCGGCTTTCGCACCTTGGCGTCGTACTTCCCGGACCGCACCGTGATCACCTACGACCCGCGCGGTCTCGGCCGAAGCATCCGCAGGGACGGGCGGGTCGACAACGTGCCAAGCGTCCAAGCAGACGATGTGCACGGCGTTATCGGTGCTCTCGGCGTCGGCCCAGTCGAGATGTTCGCGAGCAGTGGCGGCGCGGTCACCGCGCTCGCGCTCGTGGCGGCACATCCGAACGATGTCACCGTCCTGGTGGCACACGAGCCGCCCCTCGTGTCGGTTCTTCCTGATGCGGAGGAGGCGGAGCGCGCCGTCGTCGGCTTTCGGGACGCGTACGTCGCCCATGGGCGGGGTGCCGGAATGGCGGCTTTCATCGCCATGACGTCGTGGCAGGGAGAGTTCAGCGAGGACTTCTTCGCGCGACCGACACCGGATCCCGCCCAGTTCGGCATGCCCGCCGAGGACGACGGCTCCCGTGATGATCCGCTGCTCTCCGCCCGGTCCGCGGCGGTCACCAGCTATCGCCCGGATTGGGACGCGCTGGCCGCGGCGCCAACCCGCATCGTGATCGCGGTGGGTGAGGAGTCCATGGGGACCTTCACCGGACGCACCGCGGCGGCCACCGCCGAGCGGCTGGGCCAGCAGGCGACGGTCTTCCCCAGCCATCACGGCGGTTTCCTGGGCGGCGATTCCGGATACGGCGGCCAGCCCGAAGCCTTCGCGCGCCGGCTGCGCGACGTCCTCACCGAAGGTGACTGATGCCACCGGTCACCTGCCAGCCTGTCATTGGCTGGCTCGTGGTCGGTGGCGGCGACCGGCCAGGCGGGCGCGGCGCGCCCGCCACGGCTGATCCGCCGAGCCATCTCCGGTGCGGATTGAACTGAATCTGAATTCCGTTCATTGCAAAGGAAGAGCATCGATGGCCAGAGTTGTGGCGGGCATCACGGTCTCGTTGGACGGATACCTAACCGGGCCCAACGACCGGGTCGGAGCAGGGCTGGGCGAGGGCGGCGAGCGTCTTCATTACTGGGTCTTCGGCGGACCGTGGACCTACGGAGGCGAGCGCGGCACTCCGTCGGTGGCCGATAACGCGTACCTGCAAGAGGTCTTCGGATCAGCCGGCGCGATGATCTGCGGTCGCACCATGCACGACGTCGTCAATGGCTGGGGTGAGGATCCCGGCTTCGGCCTCCCCGTCTTCGTGGTGACCCACCGCCAGCACGAGCGCGTGGTGAAGGGGAATACGAGCTTCGACTTCGTCACGGGCGGTATCCACGAGGCGCTGTCGCGTGCCCGATCCGCCGCCGCCGGCAAGGATGTCGTGGTCATGGGCGGCGGTGAGCTGCTGCGCGAATACCTGGCCGCGGGATTGGTGGACGAGTTCACCCTCACCCTCGCGCCGGTGCTCTTGGGCGCGGGCAAGCGCCTCTTCGACGGCATCGCCCGGACGGACATTGCCTTCGAGCGCACCGCGGTGATCGAGTCGCCCTACGCGACCCACCTGCGTTTTCGTGCCCGACTCGGTCACACTCCGGCCCCATAGCGTGTCGTGGAGGTGGAGGTAGATTCGATTCCGATAGCTGAGGAGAGCCACCATGCGAGTCTTGGTGATAGGGGGCGAGCGGGACCCTCGGGAGGCGCCTGGTTCCTCAGCTTCGTGCTCGGGGACATGAGGTGATCGGCAATTCCCGCTCTGTCGATAGAGGCGCCCGACTGCGTGCCCTCGGCGCTGAGCCGATCGCACTCGACGCGCTGGATGCGACAGCGACCCGTGAGGCGGTCGCCGCTGCCAGCCCCGAGGCGATCATCTACGAGTCGACGGCGCTCAGCTCCCAATGTGGCAGGGCAGCCCGCGGAAGGGAGGATATGATCCCGCCGTGCTGCTGGGTCATCGGCTCCGCCGCCACCCGGAGGGGCGGCCAGGCACGGCGGGGGCGGCGGTGTCCTTCTGCGCCGCCGCGGTGGTGCTGGCAGGCTGCGGTGGCAGTCCGGCCGGCGGCCAGCCGGGATCCGGGGTGTGGCGAACGGTGGACAGCGGTACGCAGCAGCGTCTGTACGACGTGGCCTGCCTGAGCGCGCTGCGGTGCGAGGCGGTGGGGGAGGCGGGCACGCTCCTTGCCACGGCCGACGGCGGCTCAACATGGCGAGCACAGGCCAACCCGCTTCAGGGGTCATCAGATGCGCTCTACGCGATCGCCTGCGTCGCGCCGAGCACCTGCTATGTCATCGCGCGGCCGGACACGATCCTCGTGACCCACGACGGTGGCGCATCGTGGAGCAGCGATGTGCTTCCCGTCGGCGTGTCCGGCTCGGACCTCACCGACGAGGCGTGCCTTCCCAACTACACGCCGATCAGCGGGCGGTCCGCGCTGTGCCGCCTGGGCCTGCTGGACATCGACTGCGTCAGCGCAAGCCTCTGTTACGCGGTCGCCACCGCTCCGCCGGCGTACGACGACACTCCGCTGCCGGCGACGCCAGAGGCCTCGGCGAGCTCGATCTGGATGACCAGCGACGGAGGAGCGAGCTGGACCCCGGAGTCGCTGCCGCCGGGGGTGGCTTGCGACGGTGACTGCGACGTCGGGAGGTACGGCTACCCGCTGGTGTGGGTCTCCTGCCTGAGCGGCGGGCTCTGCCGGTCGGGCGGCGGGCATGTCCTCGGCTGTGGGCACTGCGGGTTCGCGTACGCTGTCCTCGCGACGCACGGCCCCGGCAGGCCCTGGGCATGTGCGGAGGCCGCAGCCACGTGCACCACGCTCTCGCCCGACGCGGGCGACTGCCCCACCAGCACCGTCTGCTACGGCCTCCAGAGCACCAATCCGTTCGGGCCCGAGAACTCGGTGGTCCGGTCGACGGATGGCGGAGCGGACTGGGTGCTGCTCGGGAACTGGGCGGTCAGTGTGCTCAACGACATCGCCTGCCCCGCCGCGCTGACCTGCTACATGGCCGGAACCGGCGGAGCCATCGCTGAGATCACCAGCGGGACCACGGTGACCGCCCAGCGCACCCTGACCACCAGCGACCTGTACGGCATCGCCTGCGCCGGCCCGAGCACCTGCTGCGCCGTGGGCGACAACGGCACGATTCTCGCTCTCCGGTGATGCCGTTCCACGCCGCGAGCCTCAGTGAGCCTGGCGGAGCGCCCGCGAGAGCTTGATTCGGGCCCCGAAACGGAGCACCGAGTTGGCATACACCCGTGCTGCCAGCCAGGCGACCGCGGCGATGCTGAGCAGGGTCAAGACGATGGCCATTGCACCCTGCCAGAGCGGGGCGTCACCGGCGGCGATCCGTATGGGCATGAGCACCGGGCTGAAGAGGGGGATCAGCGACGCGACGGTGCCGAGATTCTCCACGCCGGGCGGCACCACGGTCCCGGTCTGAGCCGCGTCGATCTGAGGGATGAAGACGACGTAGGCGAGAAGCCAGGCCACCACCATCACCATCGAGATCGGGATGGTGGCGGCGCTCACCTCCTCGACACGGGACACCAGTGCCGCCGAGGTGGCCAGCATCAGTGCGTAGAGGACGAAGCCGAGGACGAACCACACGACCCCTCCCAGCACGCTCCCGATTGCCGCACCGGGGAGGGCGAGCACATGGGTGGGCAGGGTGAAGGCGAGCCCGCAGCCCACGATGATGCCGAACTGCACAAGCCCGGCCAGACCGATCCCGAGCACCTTGCCCAGCAGAAGCTGGCCTGGCCGCAGCGTCGAGAGCAGCACCTCCACCACCCGGCTCGCCTTCTCGGCGACCACCCCCTGGGCGATGACCGCACCGTAGACGCTCAGGAACAGGTACAGGAGGAAGGCCAGGATCGCGCCCACGATCGGCTGCTCGACCGCGTTGGGCTTCAGAGGCTGGAGCACGTCGAGGCGGAAGGAGGCCCGGTTCGCCTGTGCCTGTACCGCGGCGGGGTTGAGGCCGGCGCGGCTCAGCTCGGCGTCCAGCGCCTCCTGGCGGACCACGCCGGTGAGGAGGC
>Ga0187815_10001425_pt1 | contig 11277 bp, 13 predicted proteins | sample NC_S_5_FD_132962 | JGI IMG/M metagenome (GOLD analysis project Ga0187815, IMG submission 132962) | Wetland sediment microbial communities from Neuse River Estuary, North Carolina, USA - ASW-S_5 | ecosystem: Environmental > Aquatic > Freshwater > Wetlands > Sediment | place: USA: North Carolina...
CAACAAGCGAAATCTTGCGTCTCGGCGACATGCTAGCTTTTCCGTGCAGCCATCCACAGCGAATCGCTGGTCGGCAAGCGATCGGCCGTCAGCCGCCGCAACGGCTCGAATCCGGCCTCGCGCAAGATCTTCGCGAGCGTCTGCGGCGTGAAATAGTTGCAATGCGCGGGAACGTGATAGCCGCACCAGTTCATGCCGCGGATGTGGCGATTCCAGCTCGCGTAATTCGGCGTTTTCAGGATGGTCAAGCCGCCCGGTCTCAGGACGCGGTGCGCGGCGCGCAATCCGGCCAGCGGATGCCATTCATGCTCGATGTAGCCGAACTGCGTCACAATATCGAACGCTCCCGCCGGCAAATCGCGCTCCGCCACCTCGGTCACCGGCCCCTCGAAAATCTTTTCGCGTGAAGTCCGCCGCCGCGACACCTCGGCGCCCTGCGGACTCAGCTCGATTCCCGTCACATCGAAGTGCGCCCGCGCCTGCGCGAGGAATCGGCCATCGCCGCATCCGAAATCAACCAACCTACCCGAGTGCGCCCATCGCAGCGTCTGCGCCACGAGGCGCGCGGTCGGCTCGGGACGCAGCCAACGCGTGCAGCGCGAGAGAAAAAACATCACCGGCTGTTTCGCGCGGCGCTGCGCCAATTCCTTCGTGTGCTCCTCGACCCAATCGTGATTCTTCGCCTGCTCGTCGTACGCCAGCTCACTCCCGAGAAACACCATCTCGCATCGCGCGCACTGCACGATCTCCCACCCGTCGCGGCGCGCCTGCACCTCGCGCTCGAGACCGCCGCACAGCGGGCATGGCCGCACGCGCGTGGCGTTCGCCATCGCATTCGTCGCATGGATCGTGGCGTTCACGTTTGCAAACTCGCGCAAATTCTAGCACGCGCCGCCGCGACGCATGCCTCTGCGCCTCACGCATCGAGCCCACTTGTCAACCTGCAGAGACCGCTTGCGTCGCTCCGCATCTCTTGGCATAACTCTAGTTGGGGACGGAATAGCTGACGCGGTTTTTCGCCGCCGCGCGAAGAACCTCACACTCACATTCGACAGGAGAACATCGGTGGCTGACATCGCATTGTTTGGCGCAACGGGAATGATCGGGCAGCGAATCCTCAACGAAGCGCTTTCGCGCGGCCATCACGTGACGGCCATCGTGCGCGACATCACCAAGGCGCCGCAAAAGCGCGCCAACCTCGAGATCAAGCCCGGCGACATCCTCAAGCCCGAGGCCGTCGCCCTCGCCGTGGCGGGAAATTCCGTCGTCGTCTCCGCCTACGGGCCTCGCGGCGGCGATCCCCATGAAGCCTGGACCGCTGTGCGCTCGTTGATGGAAGGGGTTTCAGCGGCGAAGGAAACGACGGGCAAGCCGATCCGGTTCATCATCGTCGGCGGCGCCGCGAGCCTTGAGGTCGCGCCCGGCGTGGCCCTGCTCGACACGCCGAATTTTCCCGCGGCGTGGAAGCCCGTCGCATCCGCGTACCGCGAAGTGCTCGGCATTCTCCGCAAGGAAGCCACTGCCGCCGGGCTCGATTGGACCTACTTCAGCCCCGCCGCCTTCATCCAGCCCGGCGAACGCACCGGAAAATTCCGCCTCGGGGGAGACCAGCTCGTGGTCGATGCCAAAGGCGAGAGCCGCATTTCCGCCGAGGACTACGCCGTCGCCATGGTCGACGAAATCGAAAAGCCGCAGTTCATCGGCAAACGCTTCACCGCCGCCTACTAAGACAATCGGCTCAGCGTGACCGGCATGAGCGAGCGAAACCCTGAAATCCAATACCGGCCGGTCACCCGCGAGACAGCATCCGGCCTGACGGCATTCTCTGGTTGCCACGGTAAATTTGGATACTGTTCCTGCATGCGCTGGCGGATGGCGAGCGCCGAATATCAGAAATCCACAAAAGAGACGCGATCAAAGAAGCTCCGGCGGATGGTAAGCGCGGGCGTGCCGGTTGGCGTCCTCGCGTTTGCTGGGAGTGAAGCCATTGGATGGTGTTCGATAGCGCCCCGAGAAACATACGAGGGTCTGGAGCGCTACAAGGCGCTGCCGAGGATCGACGACGCGGCCGTCTGGTCGGTCGTTTGCTTCTTTATCGATCGTCGTTTTCGCCGAAGGCGCCTTACGCTTGGGCTGCTCAATGCAGGCCTCGATTACGCCCGCGCTCAAGGCGCGAAAATTGTCGAGGGCTATCCGGTCGAACCCGGAACTCGCCTCTATACCTACATGGGGTCGCCGGCGACATTTCGCAAAGCCGGTTTCGACGACGTCACTCCGAAGGGACAGCAAAGGAAAGTTGTAAGACGTGCCTTCTCGTGACACGCCCCGCTATTGCGAGCCTCACTTGCCCTTCTCGATCGGATAGCCTTTGGCCGCCCAGTCCGTGGCGAAATTCGTCGGCAGCAGCAGAACGCGCAAGCGCGCGAAGTCCACGTCATGCAGCGCGGCGAACGCAGGCCGCAGATTCGGGCAGCGCTCGAGCGGGCAGCATCCGCAGTAAAGGACGACATTCGAAGATTTCGGCAAGCTCTGCGCCCACGCCTTCAAATCCGCCAAGCCTTCCGGCTTCGACCCCGGCCCGTGGTACGAAGCACCGGGCACGTGCCCTCCGTCGTACAGGAACTTAAATCCGACGCACGCTACGATCGGCCGCTTCGCAGGATCGGGATTGTTGGATTCTTTCTCAAGGTCCGCCGGCGTCACCGTCTCAGAGACCGTCCACGGATCGGCTTGCCCCTGCGGCTTTGATGACGCGTTCTGAGCACGTGTCGAGGCTGCCTGAACAGTGGCGTGCTGCGCCGTACTCACGTGCAGAGCGAACAACCCGGCGGCGAAAATCATCCCCGCCAATCCGGACACCTGCAAGACCCTTCGTCGCTGCCTATCTTCAATGCGCATGAATTTCATCTCTCCTTCGCTGGATCGGGGCCGCGTCTCCACAGCGGAATTTTGTGCCCGGTCCGCGCCTCGTGGGCGAACTTCGTCATAACCGCCTTCCGCAATCTCTCGGCGCGCTCGTGTTCGATGTTGGCCCTGGGGAAAAGTTCCTCGGCCCGTGCCGCATCTTCCTCGGTTCCGCCAGGCAGCGTAAGCCACGCCTCGCGAAATTCTTCATCCGCCGAGAGCCACGCATTCATCCACGCCTCGCGCAGCTCCAGCTTGATTTTCCGGCACTCCTCACAATCGGCTGGACTGACCACCCGGACAGCATCCGCCCGACAGGCTCCAACGTCAATCGACGGACCGCGACATTTCGTATTCAACCAACGATGGATCGTTGGGATAAGGTTCGGTTCGCCCGGTTCTCCTGAATCCCAGGCGCTCGTAGAACGAGATGGCGGCGTTGCTGGATGTCACCATGAGCCAAAGGACTCGAACGTTGCGCGAGCGAGCCCAGCTGAAAACCCCTTCCACCAGCAACCGGCCTATGCCGCGCCGGCGGTGCGTCGGAGCCGTCCACATGGAAACAAGTTGCGCTCGCGTCTCATCTTCCTTGTCGAGAACCGAACCGGCAATGCCGCACGCCACGCCTTTGTCCGAAGCGAGGAACATCATCGATCGTTCTCCGTCGCTCCATTGGGTCCCGCGCTTGATCCAATCCGCATCGGTGAACTGAGACTCCTTTGCATACGTCGAGCCGAACGCCTGCGGATCGTCTCGCAGCGCGCGAAGGCGAAGAGTCTTGAACGTTAATGCGTTCAGCGCCGTGACTGGCTCAATAGCGACCATAGTCTGTGGGGGCACGCGTGGCACAGACAATCCTGTCTGTGCGAGGCAGCGCCCTATTTCAGGGTAAATCAAATTAGGACACCACCGTGCGCGCTTGCAATTTTTCTCCGTCGTGCTAGGTTGTTTATAGGTTTGGGCGTGGCCGGACTTCCAACGTTCGTAGCATGAGAGGCTGTGGCCGTGAAACCACGCCGCAATGGAATTTATGCCGAATGCAATAATTATAAATTGGACTTTCAGGCGCTCGAGGACAAGACTCGAACTATGAATCGAGCGGCTGGCACGCATTCAAGGAGGCCGAATTAGCTCATGGCCCCGCGTACACTCTACGAAAAAATCTGGGATGCGCACGTCGTTTACGAGGAGCCGGGAAAACCCTCGCTGATTTACATCGACCGCCATCTGATCCACGAAGGCACTTCCCCGCAGGCGTTTTCCGGGCTGAAAGCCGCCGGCCGCAAAGTGCGCCAGCCCGAGCTGACCTTCGCGGTGATGGACCACTCGGTCTCGACGAAAAATCGCGCTCTTGCGGTGCTTGATGCCGACGCCGCCGCACAATTCGAGGCGCTCGCACGCAATTGCCAAGAGCACGGCATCAATCTTTTCGACATGCAGAGCCGCAATCAGGGCATCGTTCACGTGATCGGGCCGGAGCTTGGCATCACGCAGCCCGGCAACACGATCGTCTGCGGCGATAGCCACACTTCAACCCACGGCGCGATGGGCGCGCTCGCCTTCGGCATCGGCACGAGCGAAGTGGAACACGTGCTCGCTACGCAGTGCCTCTCGCAGTACAAATCGAAAACGATGAAGATCGACGTGCAGGGGAAACGTCCGCACGGCGTCACCGCGAAGGACATCATCCTCGCCATCATCGGGAAAATCGGAATCGCGGGCGGCACGGGCCACGTCGCGGAATATACCGGCGAAGCGGTGCGCGGCCTCTCGATGGAAGGCCGCATGACGATGTGCAATATGACCATCGAGGGTGGCGCGCGCGCCGGCATGGTCGCGCCGGACGATGCGACGTTCGCGTATCTCGAAGGCAAGCCCTTCGTCCCGCGCGGAAAAGAATTTCAAGAAGCGGTCGCCTACTGGAAATCGCTGGCGACCGATCCCGGCGCGAGATATGACGAAACGGTCACACTGAAAGCCGAAGACCTCGCGCCAATGGTCACCTGGGGCACCAATCCCGGTATGGTGACGCAAGTGACGAGCCGCGTTCCCGATCCTTCATCCTTCGCCGATCCCGTCGATCGCAAAGCCGCCGAAAGCGCTCTCACCTACATGGATCTGAAGCCCGGCACGCCGATCGAAAATATTCCGGTCGATCGCGTGTTCATCGGCTCGTGCACGAATTCGCGCATCGAGGATTTGCGCGCGGCCGCAAAGGTCGTCGTTGGAAAGCACGTGGCGAAATCGCTGAAGCAGGCGCTCGCGGTACCCGGCTCGCGCGTCGTGAAATTGCAGGCGGAAAAAGAGGGCCTCGACAAGATTTTCCGCGACGCCGGATTCGAGTGGCGCGATGCGGGCTGCAGCATGTGCATCGCGATGAATGACGATGTCCTGCTGAGCGGCGAGCGCTCCGCCAGCACGTCGAATCGCAATTTCGAAGGACGCCAGGGCAAAGGCAGCCGCACGCACCTAGTCAGCCCGATGATGGCCGCCGCAGCCGCAATCGAAGGCCATTTCGTCGACATTCGCAAATGGAAAGGCCTGGACGGAGCTGAATAACGATGAAACCTTTCACAAAACTCACGGGGCTCGTCGCGCCGATGGATCGTGTGAATGTCGATACCGACCAGATGGTGCCTAAGCAATTTCTGAAGCTGCTGACGCGCGAAGGCTACGGCCGGGTTCTCTTTTACGACTGGCGATATCTGCCCGGCGAGAAACCAAATCCCGATTTCATTTTGAATAAGCCGCGCTACAGGGGCGCGAGCGTTTTCATCGCGCGCGCGAATTTCGGATGCGGATCGAGCCGCGAACACGCACCGTGGGCGATCCTCGATTACGGCGTGCGCGCGATTCTCGCGCCGAGCTACGCGGACATTTTCTATAACAACTGCTTCAAGAATGGGATCCTGCCGGTTACGCTAAGCGACGAGCAGATGGACGAGCTTTTCAAGCGCACCGAGCAGAACGAAGGATACAGCGTCACAGTCGATCTCGAGCAGCAAGTCGTCACCGACAATAAAGGCTTGCGCTATTCCTTCACCGTCGATCCGTTCCGGCGCGAGTGCTTGCTGAAAGGTCTCGACGACATCGGCCTCACGCTCGTCCACGAGCCCGCAATCTCCGCCTACGAGAAAAAGTCTTTGCGCATCCCCGTGATGCACGAAGCCCTCGACGTGAAATTCCACCACAATTAGTTTGCGGAGCGGGTTTGGGACTCCCGAGCTCGAAGCGTCACTGCCCCGCTGCCCACGGATTGAGCACCGGCACTCCGACCGCCTCGAAGTCCCTGGTATTGCGGGTGACAAGAGTCAATCCTCTTAACTCGGCGATTGCAGCCAGGAAAGCGTCCATGGCCGAAATCGACTTTCCGGCTTTCGCGCCACGCGCCACGATCCTTCCCCATGATTCAGCCACTCCAAGTCCAATTCCGATGATGCGCCCTTCGAATCTCGCCGGCAGGTCATTTTCCAGCCACGCGGCGAGGGTATCGCGGCGGCGCCCCGGCCTCAGCCTCTCCACGCCCAACCGAATCTCGGCAAACGTAATTACGCTTAACCAAACGCTGTCTTCGTCGACGGCCGCGAACCACCGCAGCACGCGTGCATCGGGCTCCGGCTTCACCCACTCCGACACGACATTTGTGTCCAGCAGAAAGCTCAAATCTCGATCTCCCGCGCTTTGCTTTTGTCGCGCGCAATCCGCAGACCCGAGCCGCGAAGCGGAGAATTCGCGAAGAATTCCGCGAGATTGCCCTTGCGTTTCGTCTTGCGCTTCCATTCGTCGGCGGAGACCACCACGACTTCCGTGCGCCCGCTGCGCGTCACCGTCTGCGGCCCTTCGGACAAGGCGCGGTCGATGAGTTCGCTGAATCGCGCCTTCGCTTTAGCGACTCCCCACGTTTGTTTTTGTCTGGCCACGAGATCCCTCCATTCTAACCTGTATAGTCATTATAGTCATATAGAGAGTGCGGCACAAGACTGTGATCCAATTCGCTTCCGCGAACACGGCTTCTCGTCATGGCGTTAACCATCGGGCAATTCCCTTCCCGCTTGTCTTGATTCGCGTTTGCGCCCGCCCCAAGATAGGTGCAGGGGAATTCCAGTGCCCAGGTTTCTGATTCATCATGCCGGCGAAGGATCGCGGGTTTTTGAACTCGCGAGTGGCCGCCCGCTCTCGATTGGCCGCGCGAAATCGAGCAGCCTCGTTCTCGACAATTCCAGCGTCTCGCGCTTGCATGCCGTCGTCCGGTCGACGCCTGATGGCGGGTGGGAGATCGTCGATCATGACAGCTCGAACGGCGTCAAGATCAACGGCACGCCTGTGAAAGAGGCCGTGCTGCGACCGAATGACGAAGTGGTGATCGGCGAATACCGGATGCGTTTTTTCGAGGATGGCGCGGCGCGCAACGTGGTCACCTACGGCACGGCGCAGCTTCCCAGCCGCTTCGCGCGAGTGCTTTCGGAGCCCGCGTATTCGGCATCGTTTCTGCCGGTGCAGCCTGTTGGCAACCTCGCTTCGCCGGATGCAGAACGCCAGGCGACTCTCGAAGAGCGCGTCCGCGCGCTCGAACACGAAAACCGTCTTCTGACGCTGCTCTACCGCGTCGCCTGCGCGCTGGGCGAACTGGAAACGGTGGATGAAGTAGTCGAGCGCGTCATCGACCTGACCCTCGAAATCGACGGCGCCGAGCGCGGCTACGCGATGCGACTCGACGCGGCGTCGATCGGCCGCAGCGATTTCGCTCAGGGAACGTACGGATTCGATCCGGCGATCATTCGCTATCGCGGAGGAGCCAAAGCGGCGCAAGGACGAAACCTACCTCAGCTCACCATCTCGCAAAGCATCATCCGGCAGGTAATGCAGGCGGGCATGCCGCTATTAATCACCGACGCGCAAGCCGATCCGCGGCTCGCCGCGAGCCAGAGCGTGGTCGCGGCGGGAATTCAATCGGCGATGTGCGCGCCGCTCGGCGTGAAGGACCGCCGGTTCGGATTGCTCTACGTCGACAATCTCTCGCGCCGCGGGATGTTTACCGTCGACGACCTCAATGTCTTTACCGTGATCGCCGCGCAAGCAGGGCTCACCATCGATCATCTCCGCACGCGCGCCGAAGCCGCCGAGCCGCAACCCACCGTCGCCGCAGAATAGCAGGGCGAATATCAACCGAAACGAATCTGTTCCGCCGGGAGCAACAATGTTGCTGCCGTCGGGGGCTTAGAACGCCTCATCGGCTACAAAGTGGCGGGGGAAAGGCGCGTTTTGTGCCGCTAGCCGATTTTGCGTGGGCCGAGGCGATGGCGACAGTCGAAGATGCCGCGCTGCCCTTCGACTCTCAGCGTAAAAAGGCCGCGACGCTACATTCAAACCTTAAACCATCGGGGCGGCTTCGATGATGGAGACGCCCCCGACGACCGCGACGTTGTTAGCGAACTTGTCTTTGGCGACGACGGGGATGATGCGGCGCATCTCGAATCCGCCGGCAGCAAGGAGAGGCTTCCATTCGGCTGGGCTGCGTTCCTTGCCGCCGGTGACCACCATCATATTGAGGTCACTCATCAAGAGGAATTCGAGCGACGGATTCGGCTGCGAGATCACATCGGGGAGAACGAACTCGATGATCAGGAGCGCACCATCCGGTGGGATCACGGCGCGGCAGTTCTTGAGGAGCTTGATGGCAACGTCATCGTTGTAGCCGTGGAGCACGTGCTTCATCGCGTAGACGTCCGCGCCTGCCGGAACGCTCTCGAGCAAATCCGCCGCGATCAGTTTGCATCGCTCGGCGAGTCCATCTTCGGCGAGACGCGGCGCGGCTGCCTCGACCGACAGCTGGCGGTCCACCAGCATGCCGGAGAGATTCGCGTGGTTTTTCAAGATTGCGCTGATCAGCGAGCCGCCTCCGCCGCCCAGATCCGCGACCACGCGGCGCCTGCTGAAATCCCAGGCCTGGGCAATCGGCATGTAGTCTTCGGCGGGAGCCGTGCCCATCACGGCACGGAAAATCCCCTGCGCCTCGGGATCGGTGTACCACCGGGACACGATTCCCTGGCTCTCCATCAGCTTCATTGACCTTTGCCCGGTGCGCACGCAGTCGGTGAAATACGCCCAACTCTCCGCAAGCAGGTCGGCCCAAAATACGACCGCGGGCCAGACGGAGTTGGGCGCGTCCTTCCGCAGCGGCTGGCCCAGCGGCGCCAGAACGAATTTGCCGGGCGTGGTCTCGGACGTGATTCCGAAAATCGCGAGGGCGCGCAGCAAGCGATACAACGAATCGCGGTCGGCGGCGCAGGCTTTCGCGAGATCGTCGACGCTGCGTTCCCCATTGGCGAGGGCATCCGCGATTCCCAGTCGCGCGGCGGCGCACACCATGCGGCTGCGCGAGTAAGCCATCGCCATTTCGACGAGGGTGGGATTCTGGGTAGCGTTGCCGATGCCGGCGCTGGTTGTCATCGTGACCTCTGTATCGGATTGCTAGCCTGCTGACTGCTTTTTCAATAGGCAGATGGCCTGCCAGGGACGCGAGCCTTGCTTGCCCTTCGACTCCGGCAGAAGAGCCATAAGGCGAAATTGGAAAGGCAGGCGTTTCAAGCGAGCACCGGTCTTCAACAGCGAACGGACGTCCGCCGGCGTCCACCCGTAGCGCTCAAAAAAAAGAGGCCCTTCCTCGGGACCGAATTTAACCGAGGCACCACTCCCGCCCAGTTGAGGGTTCACACTTTTCTGGACCATGCGTAACAGGCCTGGCGAAGCCAACTCCAGCACCCAGCGGTGAAGAGCGGGAACGCCCGCCAGGTCCTGGGCCATCGCGCCTACCTCCTCAGCGCTTAGATAGAGAATCAGACCCTCGGTGATGACCAGCGCTTTGCTCGCGCCTTCACACAGTTTCTCGAGGACGCGCTGACGAGCTGCCCGGTCGGAAAGATCGAGCGCCACGCGCTCGAGCGAACACACCGGCTTTTCATCGCGAAGAATCTCCTCCTTGTAGGAAAGGATATCGGGAAGGTCCACCTCAATCCATCGAAGCGACGCGGGCAAGGTCATCCGGTAGGGCCTCGCGTCCAGACCTGCAGCCAGGTTGACGACCAGATCGATTCCTTGCTGCACTTGTTCGCTGACGAATGAATCGAAGAGGTAGGTCCGCGCCGCCCACGCCCAGGACATTCTGTCACTGAACGGCATGGACTGCGCGATCTGCTCGCCACGCTCGCCCGCCAGCCGCCGGGCAAACGGATCGCGAAACACGGCGTCCGGGCGGTCCGTTTCTCGGGCGCGATAGACCGCAACCCACAGCGCTGTGTCCGAAATGTTGCGAATCAAAGGGCCGACGCCACTCATGGGTGCTCCTCGCGGCGGGACATACCATATCAGGTAGAAACGTCCCGCAGGTGCGTGGCGATGAACCAGCGGTTGCCGAAGGGGTCCGTCACGCCGGCACTGCGGTCGCCGTAGGGCTGATCGGCGGGCGGCTGAATGGAAACTGCTCCTGCGGCGAGCGCCCGTTCATAGAGCGCGTCGGTATCGGGCACGTAGAGGTGCAGCGTGCTCGGCATCGGCTGATACGGCCCACGTCCTCCGGCCAACGCGACGATCGAGTCTCCAATGCGAACCTGCGCGTGCGGAATTCCGCCGTCGGGCATCTGTGCGCGATAGACCTCTTCCCCGCCAAACGCCTTCTGGAGGAACTCGATGAGCTGCACCGGCTGTGCCGCATACAGATGCGGGGTCACGCTGCGAAATTCCTGGAAGATTTTGTCGCCCGGAACCGGTGTGAAGATATGCAGATTGTTTCCGGAGGCATCGAGTACGGTGCCGGCTCGAGTGCCGTAGGGCTGATCCTTGACTGGCTCGACCGGGTCCGCTCCCGCGGCGATCGCGCGATTGTAGACCGCGTCGGGATCGCTCACGCGAAGGAGCAGCGTGCAGGGCGTTGCTGGATATTGCGGGTTCGCGTCGGCGAGTTCGATCATCGAATCGCCGATTTTTACCTCGGCGTGCATGATGACGTCTTCGGCGCCCGGCCGCTTCGCGCGGAAGTGTTCTTCGGCGCCGAAGGCCTGCTTCACGAAGTCGATCCACTGCGCCGCTTGCGGAATGATCAGGTACGGCGTCACGGTGTGAAATCCTTCGCGGATAAATTTCACGGCGCTTGGCGTTTGCTTCTCCTCAGCAGGCACACGGCTCTCGCGTTGCGACAATCGCTCGCTGCGCCGCTGCATCTCCGCAGGCGACACTTCCTCCTTACGCGTCGAAAGGGTCCACGTATATCCGAAAGGATCGCGAAATTGCCCCGAACGATCGCCGTAGAACTGATCCGCGACGGGACGTAGGACGGTCGCTCCGGCGGCGACCGCACGGCGCGCCGAGGCGTCCACG
>Ga0187815_10001426_pt1 | contig 11274 bp, 16 predicted proteins | sample NC_S_5_FD_132962 | JGI IMG/M metagenome (GOLD analysis project Ga0187815, IMG submission 132962) | Wetland sediment microbial communities from Neuse River Estuary, North Carolina, USA - ASW-S_5 | ecosystem: Environmental > Aquatic > Freshwater > Wetlands > Sediment | place: USA: North Carolina...
CGATTTGCTTTGCCTGCGACCAGTACAAAACGGTCCGCGAAAACCTTCAAGCGGTCGCAATGACCATTGAAGCGCTACGGGGGATTAAGCGTTGGGGGGCCTCGGACATGCTCGAGCGCGCTTTCCAAGGTTTTGCCGCGCTTCCCGCGGCCGGATGGCGGTCGATTTTGCGAGTAGGGCCCGGCGTTACCCTCGCCGAAGCTGAAGCGGCCTTCCGCGCGCGCGTTCAGGAAGGGCATTCGGACCATGGCGGGGAAGCCGATATGCACACGCTTGTGCAAGCCAGAGATGAGGCGCGGAAAGAACTTACCTAAAACTGAGACCCAATCTGGAGGATTAAGCAATGGAGCAAAGTGAAGTGCAAGGACTTCCCGAAATGTGGGCGGTCATCGAATTGTTTGGGCACCAAACGGCGGCCGGGAAACTCAGCACGCAAGTCCTCGGGGCGGCGTGTTTGATTCGATTGGACGTGCCGGAAATCACGCGGTTAGTATGTCGTTACGGTTCAAGGACCGATGATGACCGGCTACAAAAGGTCACCACGCCCGCCCACACCCGGTTTTTCGGTGTCGGGGCAATTTACTCTATTAACCCATGTTCAGAAGAAACCGCCCGGGCCCAACTCGCCCGAATCGGCAATCCGCCGATCGTGCAAATGGAAGTCGAGCGGATTAAGCTTCTGAAAGCGCCCCCGGATGCCGTAGAGGCGGCTCCGGCGCCCGTCAAGGACCTCGAAGCCAACCCAGAGTTATTCGGAGAAGGTCCCGCAGAGCCTACCGGGATTGTCTGCCCAAACTGCCAATATTCTGACTGCGAAGTAAAAGAGGGCGTCATTTGCTGCCCAGAATGTCTGGAAACATTCCCCCTCGAGCGGGCAGACGGCGATTCGGGAGCAAAGGAGTGACGATGCCACTCTTAAATTTCAAGACCCGATTTGTCCCTTTCATTCTCACCGGCGCAAAAACGCACACCATCAGGGCCACCCGAGTCCGGCCAACGAAACCCGGAGATGTGCTGCATCTTTATACCGGACTTCGCCACAAAGGAGCACGGCTTCTGTTTCGTGCGGTCTGCACGCACGTAAATGACATTCAGATTCGCCAAACACGAAGCGGTTGTTTTGCTTCTCTGAAGGACGTAGAAATTTCCATTGACGGGGAAATCCTGGATCCTTCTGAAATGGAATTACTTGCTCAAAGGGACGGGTTCGCCAGCTTGGTTGAGATGATGCGGTTTTGGCAAGAGCCGAAGAACCGGCTGCCTTTCCACGGTCAGATAATCAACTGGAAATTCCCGCCTTTGGAAGCCGATTCTGAAGCGAATCCGGTCGAAACTCCGTAGAAGTCGATTTTTAACCGCCTGGACTGCGCACAGTTGCCCCAGGACGTGCGCGGAGGGAAGGAGAAGGGCAAGACTATGACCAGAGACAGGCTGATGGAACGTAGCAGACAGGAATTAAACGACTACCTGGCCATGCGCGAGCGCGTTCGCCGGCAAGGCTTAAGTTTTGGTCGCCTTCTGAAACGACTTCAACGGCCGCGGGGGCATCTTCTGAACGGCGGGAGAATCGGCGAGAAGTGGCGAACTCCCTATGATGAGATTTTCAGCAGAATCCGTTACGGATGCCGGAAGCAGAGAATTGATGAACGTCAAAAACCAAAAAGGGAGGGTTTATGAAAAATACTCTAAGGATCGTGCTGGTGCTTTTGTTCGCGCTGAGTACTGGACTGCCCAAAGGGCAGCCTCAAGTTAATTGCCAAAGGGGGCGGAGCGGGTTATGTATCGCCGGCTGCCCTTGCGGATGCAAAAACGCCGCACAAGTGAAGAACACGAACAACAAATTCCCATGCCAGCAAAAGAAGAAAACCGCGGCGGCGAAGCCAGCGAAGGCGAGCTAAAGCTTGAGTGCCGTTCTGAGGATTTCAGATTCATCGCGCCGGCGCACGGCATCAAAGCCAGCCTCAGCGACCGCCCGCAATCCATTCGGGGATTTTGCCGCGCCGAGGCAAGCGGCAACCAATGCGTCATAAGGCGCCAAAAACATGCCCGGGCGAAGATCCTCTTCGATTTCTTCGCCTTCGTTGTATTCGCACAGAACCGGCTTTCGGTTGGCGAGGGCATAGACGACGCGCGCAGCGGCGAAGGTGGCGCGGGGGACGTACTGATGCACGTTCAAGATGATTTTCGCGCGGGCGATCCAGGAATCGCGCACGGCGCCATAGCGCCCGAAGAGGGTTTCGATGGGCGGCACTTTGAGTCCAACAGCTTGGAGCGCCTCAACTATCGCCTTGCGGCGTTCAGTGGCTGCGCCGTAAAGAAGCGCGTCGACGTCCGGGTTCGGGCAGCTCTCAATGTGTGTCATTTCGCGAACGTAGCCCAGGGGAACGTACTGCGATTGAAGCCCCAAGGCAAGCGCGCGCTTATGCAAGCTTTCGCTCATGTGCCAAATTTGAAACCGCCGCATAGCTTCGATATTGGGTTTGAAAGGGGCGATTTCGGCCTCTTCGCCAAGCGGTTCAGTGTTGTAAATGATTGTGTCGGCAGGCAAATCCTGGAGCCTCTCTGGCCTTAGCAAATGCGCGCCAAAGAGGATGTTAGTGCGTCTCTGAAATCCTACATCGAAGTTGGGACGATCGGCAGGTTGGGAGTCGATCTCCAAATGCAGAAGCCCGAAGTGTACGGTTTCCTGAAGCTCGCGCAAGGCTTCTATATGAACGTATCCGGGTGGTACGGGCAGGACCACTGCAAACTTCCGTTCGCCGCTCGGCCTGACTGCCGGGGACCGCTTCCCGGCTGCTTCGGGATTCTTCTTTTCCCGGGCCCGTCGCCAGGGCAAAGAATCCTTGGGCAGCTCATAAGTTTTCCCTGTGAGAACGTCATGGTGGACGCAAAGGATCGAGCCGTCCACCAGGATGACTCCGCCCGCCTCGCGGATCTTGTTGCAGAAATAGAGATCCTCGGAAACGCCCATCGGAAATTCCGAAGGGCCAGCCTGGTGTTTGCCTTCCTCGAATTTGCACCAGGGCCGGTCCAAGCGCTCGATCCATTCAGTACGGATAAGACTGCAACCCAGTCCAACCCCGCCAGGCGCTTCGAATACTTCGCCAACCGTCCAGTCCCAAAATGGCCCGTCGCCTGCCCGCGCGAACACTTGCGGCGCGGGCGGATTTTGCTTCGAACAATAGACTGCCGAAACCATTGCGGCCTCGGGATGGTTTTCGATTTGATAGACAAGCTTCGTGAGCGCATCGGGCGGAGGCACGACGTCATCATCTATGAACCAAAGCAGCCGGCAGTCGTGTTCGAGCGTGGAATTCATCAGCGTATTGCGCGCCTCGGCGGTTGGCCGGCCCACAACGGTAAGGCGAATCAGGTAAAGATTCGGCGGGTTCGGGATCTGGGGCACGGTCATTGCCCAGTCGAATGGAACCGCGCGGCCGCTTGCCGGGATGCAAACCGCAAGACTGCGTTTCGGTTTGTCGGGATTCATGGAAGGGACATTAGACCGGGCTCGAAGCGCTGTCAAGCCCCCAAAAGGCTAGGACTTTCCCCATTCGCTGAAAAAGGGGCTACATGTAGCCGGAATTTTCAACGGGTTAGCCTGTGGAAAAGTGCGGCCGCGCCTGATAAAAACCTATTATGTTAACTGGCGGAAACGGGCAGTTCGGCAGTAGGCAGATGAGCAGATGGGGGCTGAAATGTCCATGACGATCGAGGAGCGCATCGCGGTTTGGCGGCCGGAAATCAGCAGCGAGAAGCAAAAGAACGGCGAGCGCCTAGTGACCTTCCGGGACCTGGACGGGCAGAATCATCGCTTTGTAACTCGGGATTCGGAAGAGGCGCACGGGAAGTTTTTGGAATGGATTGCGGAGCTGCGGGAGCAACTCCGGCAGATGGCCAGATGAGCAGATGGGCAGATCGGGGGCAAAATAGAATGCGATCGAGAAGCGACTTTCTAGACCGCAGAGGCTTTGTCAATCGCAATTGGCAGCACGGAACCCGAGCGCGCTACGTTACCGGTTGCCATTGCGCGCAATGCCGCGAAGCCAATCGGCTTTACTATTACGTGCGCATCAAGGCGAAGATCTTCGGCCGATGGGATGGGATTGTCCCGGCCGGCCGGGCCCGGCGCCACATGCTGAAGCTTTCGCGGCGGGGAATCGGCCGGCGAGCCGTTGCGGCCGTGTCCGGAGTCTCTGAGACGATCCTGTTTCGGATTCGCAGCGGGTTGCGCAAACAAATACGCGCAAGTACGGAGCGGCGAATTCTAGCCGTCGCTTCCGATGCGTATTCAGATGGAACTCGGGTTTCGAACGCGCGCACTTGGCAACGCATAGGCGTCCTGCTCAGCGAAGGATTCACCAAAGAGGAATTGGCGCGACGATTGGGCTCAAAAGCCAAAGTGCCCAAGCTCCAAATTGCAACCCGCGGCGAATGTCTGGCGCGAACGGCCGTAAAAGTCGAACGCCTCTACAAGATCATCATGGCTGGTGCGAAATGCTGATTCGCGCGAATTCGTTTTGGATCCCGTTGGCGGATGAGTCGGTTCACTGCGTAGTGACCAGCCCGCCCTATTGGGGCCTGCGGGATTACAAGTTGCCCCCGCTGGTTTGGCCGGCGAACGGGAACCGCTCGAGCGCGCTCAAATGCGCGCACGTTTGGGGCATCCGAGAAATCTGCGAAATCTGCGGCGCTTGGCGGGGCGCTCTCGGACTCGAGCCGAGTCCCGAACTCTACGTTGCGCACATAGTTGAAATTTTCCGGGAAGTGCGGCGGGTTTTGCGCAGTGACGGTACTCTTTGGCTGAACATGGGGGATTGCTACGCGACCGGCGCCGGCGCCGTGGGAGAGTGCCCCGGAGGCGGAGTGCGCGGGAAAACGTGGGCTGGCGAAGAGAGCAACTCAAAGGGTCTGCCTACGCGAAAGCTTCGGCAGACAGGCAACGGTGAACGCGGCAACGGACTGCGCTTGCGGGCAGGGAAGGATTTAGATCCTAAGAGATCTGCGGAATCTGCGGCGCAACCGTTTCACTTCGCAAAAGCCGGGCTCAAGCCGAAAGACCTGGTAGGGATGCCCTGGAGGGTTGCTTTTGCCTTGCAGGCGGACGGTTGGTATCTTCGGAGGGATATTATCTGGTCGAAACCGAACCCGATGCCGGAAAGCGTCCCGGACCGCCCCACAACCGCGCATGAATATATTTTCCTGTTTTCGAAGTCGGGCGACTCGACTTATTGGACGCATTCGCGCGGCAAGTATCCGGGGACCCGCGAAGCGCCTGAGCCCGATTACATTTGGGTTGAGCGCCGGGCGGAGGATGCCGAACTCGAGGAAGATTTTTTGGCGGAAGCGTTTATGAATCCGCTTGAAGAGCCGGAAGAAACCCCGCGACAAGAATTGGCAACCGTGCCCTTCGGCTGGACGGCGGAAAAAGACAATCCGGTGAACCGCCAATGGCGGCGCGTGAACTTGTGGCGGTCCCATGACTACTTTTTCGACAAAGAAGCGATCGCCGAAGCGCAATCTGAATCTGAACGAACCCGGCGATTGAGAGAGCACGAGCAGGGGCTGGACTCTCGATATCCGCTTGCTCGCGACAATCAAACCGGCCTGCACAATCCCTCTGAGGCTGGCGTACTTCGCTCGAGCCGCGCGCGGCAAGAAATCGCGTTACGTGGGACTCGGCAGCCGCGCTCTGTTTGGGAGATCCCAACGCAAGCCTTCCGAGGGGCGCACTTCGCGACTTTCCCGGAAGAGATCCCGCGCCGGGCGATTGCGGCCGGCACATCTGAGCGCGGCTGTTGTCCGGATTGCGGGGCGCCATGGGAAAGAATTGTTTTAGCTTCGGGCGGGATGATCGGCCAATCTTGGAATGACCATTTAACTGATGGCGAACAGGGAAGAATCCTCAAACGGGGATCGGGCGGAACCGGCAAAGCTTCCAAGGAAGGGACCTATAGCCGGACGTCGACCGGCTGGCAACCCACCTGCCGCTGTTCACTGAACCCCGACGCCCGAAACCTGAAGCCCGCCCTCGTGCTTGACCCGTTCGGGGGTTCCGGAACGGTGGGCGCCGTGGCCTTCAAAATGGGCCGGCGCTTCGTGTGCTTAGAATTGAAAGAGGAATATCTCGAACTCGCCAAAGAGCGAATCCCACCAATGGCATTTAAGCTTTAACCGCAGAGGCGCGGAGGCGCGGAGAGTCCCACCTTAAAGCCCCTCTCCGCGTCTCCGCGCTGAAATTAGGCCGCGGGCGCGGCGGCGGGCGCGGCGCTCGGTCCGGATGCGGGCGGAGTCACCACTGTGGAAGAATAGATGACACTCATGCTCGCCGGCGCCGGAACCAACACATTGACGGTATCGACTTCCTGGATTTGCCCCGAGGCGTTGACCGCTACGTAGGTGATCGTGCAAGAGGCGTTTTCTTTGAGAGCGGTAAAAGGTATGACATTCGGCGCTCCCGCACCTGGTGTGCCGATGGCCACCACGGTCGGATCGCTCGAGGTTGCGGTTAGCGTGCAAGTGGAAGTTATGTCGTTCCCTTGCGCGTCCAACACGATAATTTTCGCTGAGTTTGCCCCAAAGGGGATATTCACGGTTTGATTTGACATGCTGTTCTCCATTCGAATTCGCGCGTGTCTGCCGCGCGCGTAAGTGATCTTCAAAAAGCAGGGTATGAGCCAAAACCTGCGATGGATCCTCATGCTTAATTGGCTTGTTTGCTAGCCGCGGCCGCGGCAACGGTTGCCGGATGCTTCGCCAAAATCAGGCTTTCCATGCTGGCCAGCGTGTTGAACGCGGTGTTCACAATGCCGGTGATTTTCTGCTGGCTTTTGGGGTTTTTGACCTGCGCCGCGGTCAATAACCCATTGAAATTATCGTGGACCGAGCTGATCGCCTCTTGCACGTTCCCGAGTGTGCTGTCGCTCGGATTCGATTCGTATTCCTGAAGAACCGGCTTCAGAGCGTTCAGCCCGGTCATGACTTCCTGCTGAGTCGAGTTTATCAGGGCGGCTTCGGCAGGATCCAAACCAGCCGCGGCGCTGGCGGCTAGAGGGATAATCCCCTGAATCATGGGGATGACTGTGGTAGTCAAAATCTGGAGAGCCGTACTCGGATTGAAGGCGCAAGCGGTCGCAAACAGAATGCCGCTGGCAACCCAAAGCCAAGCGAAAACGCGGAAGAAGCGACTTGCTCGAGGGCGAGTTGCAGGGAAGAAGTAGAGTACTCCCCAAATGAGAGCAACTGCGAAATTGAGCATCAGGCAAGCAAGATTCAGATGTGTCATGTTCATCCTTTCGTTGCGGGCGGGGCGCCCGCGGGATTTGAAGCGGGGCCCGGGCCCCCTCCGTTGTTTGTAGGGGCGGAGGTCTTTGTCATCTTCAAACCGAGCAGGCCGGCCGCTACCAAATCGTGCCCTAGCGCCGCTTGGTTTGTCCAAATCGAAAGCGCCGTTCCTAAACCGATTAGAGTCAGAGCGCACAGGTCGCCCCACTTTTGATGCAGGAAATCCGCCAGGAATGCGAACATCGTTGCCTTCCGTTGAGAACTGCGGGCGGAGCGGCGCCAGCCCCGTCCGCGTTCAGCAGAATCGAAAACTAAGCTGCAAGGGTTATACTATTGAGCAATCGCAAAGTCAAGCGCATCAAGTTAGCCAACTGGCAGGCAGGGGGTTGACTTGATCGCAGACGGCGGGGCGCTCTGGCAAGCGCCCCTGGTAGCAAGCAAACGGACTTTAAGAGTAGTTGGCCGGCGAGTTGGGTTCAGGGCGACGCCGGCAGAAGTTGGAAAGATTCTCCGCCTCGAGAGGATCAATGTCAACTGCCTTTTGTGACTTTCGATTCGATGCGGATGGAGGACTCGATCAATTTTTCCTGATTCTCGACTATCTTCTTTTCGATTTCGAGAAGCTGAATGATGCTTTGGCCGAGGGATTCTTTGAGCCCCGCCACTACCGCGGCCGTTAAGTTGGCCTTCCACAATTCGATTGTAGCGGTCAAAGGGCAAACCAGGGGAAGAATGGAATTCGGCTTGTTGTTGGCGCCGTTTCTCCGGGTTTTCAAAAAGGTGAACATTTCGCGCACTATAATTACTACCACCAAGCCCGTAACTGACCAATTCCTGAATTCTTGCGGATTTTCACCTGCGGCTGGTAATGCGGCCTGAGAAGCTAGAAGGACGACAAGTCCGGCAAGCGTAAAGCTGTCGGACATAAAGATTTTCGAGAGAAAAGGCATTGTCCTACTCCCACGTAGGGGCATATTCGCCTGCCCTTTCGGGCGGCCATCGGGCCGCCCCTACACGTCCGTCAGAATCGAAGACAAACCCGCGCGCAATTCTACATCCAAATCCGGCTTGACCCGCGGGGCAGGTTCAGCCGAGCAAGGTAACGATGTTCGAAGCGGGAGAAAGCACCTTGCCGATGTAGGCGACAACGTAATACGAGTATCCGCCGCCGCGCTTGGGGATTTTGTCGGCATAGTGCAACTCGTTTGTGGAGCCGAGCAGCTCGAAGCTGCCGGCCCCTTGCGCGCGGTAAACATGGTACCCTTGCACACGATCTGAACTCGCCTTCCATTTGAGCGTTACCCGCATCAGGATACCGTCAATGTGAGCCCAGTTGGCGGAGCGATCGGAATCGTTCCCGAGACTTCGTTCGACTTGCCGCTCGAGACTCCGTTTAGAATCGTTTCCACCACATAGTAGTAAGTGGTTCCCGCCACTACGGTCGAATCCGTGTAGCTGGTTCCGGTGATGGGAGTCGAATTGAGCGGAGTTGCGCCCTCGGCGCCCGCCGCGGTCCCACGGTAAACGTTGTACTGCCCGCCGTCTACCGAGGCGGTCCAACTTAAAACTGCCTGATGTGTCATTGCTCCTCCTAAGAGCGGAAACTCGAAACTGGAAACTGGAAAATCGGCGCTACTGGGGCGCCATATTCAAATTCGTCGGCGGGGCGGGCGGCCGGATGGTGAAAGCCGCGCTGGTCGCTACGCTATTCGTGTATCCCGCTTCCGTCGCGATCGCTTGCACGGTGAGGCTCGAAGTGATGAGAAAAGGCGCGGCATACTGCGAGCCATTCGAGCACGTCCCCGCCGAACTCGCTACAGGCGCCGTGCCGTTTGTGGTGTAGCAGGCCACCGCGCCGGCCGGGACGCTGATGCTGATGTTCTGACCGCCCACGTAGGATCCCGCGATGGGCGAGATCGCCGGCGCTGCGAGTTGCCCGCCGATCGAGCTGGGGACCACGACGTCCTGAACTTCTGTTGCCGGCGTAAAGGGCTGACTAAATCCTCCGTTGGTTTCGTCTACCGCGCTGTAGGCATAGCTGTACGCGAGCCCTCCGGTAACCGTCAAGTCGGTGTAGGCGCAAGTCGTTCCGGAACAATTCGTAGCGACGGGCGAAGAATTCAGAAGCTGCCAGCTTCCTCCGTACCACGGGACGCGATAAAGATTGTAGCCTATGGGGCCATACACGCCGCCTGCGCACTTTGAAGGATTGGGGCAAGGCGAGCCATGCACGGTTGCCGAGGCGGTCCAACTGAGAACAACGTTGTGCTGCGCGAAGGCGGGGCCCACTAGGAAAGCTATTAAAAAAACGAGTAGAAAAATGAATAATGGCGCTCTGCTTTTGTTCTTCATTTTTGCCCTTTGCCCTTTGCCTTCAGCTTTCCCGCTTGCGCTCGGGGCAGAACATGCATTTTAACTCTCTAAGGCATGAAACACCGGTCCTATCGTAAATCCTCGCCAAGTGATTGCGAAGCGAATTCTTCGTAATGCGCAGCGCTTGGGCAATTTCGACTGTGTTCAAACCCTGTTCCACCAAGCCGATAATCTGTTTTTGCCGGCGCGTCAAAGTGTCTTTGGGCAAGCGAGCTGGCGCGGATTTGAGCGCGCTTCTCATTTCGCCGCCAGGCTGAAAGTGATCGCGTCCTACGAAATGCTCGTGGCGGTTTGATTGCACACCACCCATGAAACTGTATTCGCCGCCGAGGGCCATGCCTGAAACACCATCCCTCCGGAGGCGCCCCAGCCCGTCAAGGCAGAAGGATTAGAAGTGTAGCCGACACTCAAATTAGAGAACGTCCCGGAAGTGGTAAGCCCAGTCAGTGTGGCGGTGGCTGGAGTGGAGCAGCTATTTCCCCCTTGGCTGCCGGATGTGACGGTAATGGTGATGTTTTGGGGAAAGTTTTGAAGGTCCCCCGGGCCCTCGGCATGCGTTTTATAAAGATTCACCAGGGGAAGCACCGTGGTGATGGTCGAGGAAGCGCCATCGGCAAAAGTCCATTCCCCTGTCACTGCCACCACAACCCCGACCGTAATGCCCGCCGTGCATGGGAGGACGGTTCCGCTGTCCGTGATCAGAGGCGATGCGGCGCCTAAACAAACCGTATGCCCAAGCGTCACCGCGGCGCTCGCTGAAAATGGCGTGACAGAGGGTGGCGTGTGAACCTCCACAATCGAACCGGTATGAACGTCCGCCACTCCCACGAAGTGGCCGGGAGTCGCGCCACAATCCGAAACCGTCATGGTTGCGGTGAGCGACTGGCATTCCGCGGCCCACTGAGTTACGCTTCCGGTGCCTTGTTTGTAAATCTGCCCAAAGATAGCAACCCCTTGCTCGCCGCCGTTAGGCGCTTCGCCAGGATAAAGCTCAATGGAACCCGCTTGGCTGCTGCCCGATGCCGAAGCCTGGTCACCGCCCTCCACGGCGACTCCGCCCCCGGAAGATCCTGAATAGCCGATTGCCGTGGTAGCGGTCTGATGCCCTCCGCGCAAAATCAAGGGACCGATTATTCCCGTTTCGGCGCCATCCTGCCCACCTGCAATGATGACCTGAGTTGTCAAGCCTCCCGCAGAATTCAGAAGGTTGGTGCCCGGCACGTTCTGGAAATCGCCGCCCGCGAAAGTGCCGAGGGGATTGTTGACCTGAATCGAGTAGCGAGGCGCGCCAGGCGCAGTTGCGGAGGCGCCGAGGCAGGCTTGGGCGTTATTTGTCAGCGTGTAACCCGCTCCGGCCGCGATCGAGGATCCCGGCCCGTAGCAGAGCATAAAATTCGAGCCGATGGTGACGTTTGCGTTGACGGTGATGGCGACGTCAGGAAGCCAAATCAAAATCGGCTTCGAATAGGGCGAGAAGGTGTCGTAAGTGATTGCGAAGGGCTGCTGGTAGCACGTCGCGTCCACCACGCCGCCCGTGATCAGCGCAAAGAATGCATAGCCGAGCTGGTCCGTAGGAGTGCCGTTGAACCCGCATGGATATTGAATGGAATCGTTCAG
>Ga0187815_10001427_pt1 | contig 11273 bp, 11 predicted proteins | sample NC_S_5_FD_132962 | JGI IMG/M metagenome (GOLD analysis project Ga0187815, IMG submission 132962) | Wetland sediment microbial communities from Neuse River Estuary, North Carolina, USA - ASW-S_5 | ecosystem: Environmental > Aquatic > Freshwater > Wetlands > Sediment | place: USA: North Carolina...
CGGCAGGTCCTAATGCCTGCGAGCGGAGCCCCGCCATCGCCCGGGAACGAGAGGCTACGTTAGCCTCCGTCCGCGGCGCCGCATCGACCGGCGGCGGGATTTCCCCGTTGCGCCGACCCGGTGAGCTCGGGAGCAAATCTCCGCCCCCTTTCACCGCTGCTCCGTCTTCACGGCGTCCCATGACGACGCCCCTCGAAGAGCAGAATGGCAGGATCATATACACATTGACTAGGACCGGTCAATAGTCCTAGTGAAAAGATTTTGTGCTGCGCTGCGGCGGGGCTTTCTTACCCCTCCCCTGCAAGGGGAGGGTGGCTCCGCGCGCAGCGCGGAGACGGGTGGGGTTTCATGGCGATAACTTTCGCGCATCACGAATTGAGATTCCCCCACCCGGCTCGCTATCGCTCGCCACCCTCCCCCGCAAGCGGGGGAGGGATAAGGCCGTGCCTGCGGGGACGACAGGTGCGACTGGCGTGTGAGGCGCTTCTTGTCCCTCCCCTGCAAGGGGAGGGTGGCGAGCGCAGCGAGCCGGGTGGGGTTTCGTCGCAAATGAGCTGTTGCGCATCGCGAATTGAGAACGCCCCCACCCGGTCGGCTTCGCCGACCACCGTCCCCCGCAAGCGAGGGAGGGATCATCCCCTGCCGGTTGACCCGGACGCGCAAAAATCCCACATATCAAGGGTCTGCCGGGCCTTGAACCCGGACGAGATCGGAGAAGCGACATGTTCATCCAGACCGAAGCGACGCCGAACCCGGCGACGCTCAAGTTCCTGCCCGGCCGCCCCGTGCTCGAGACCGGCACGCTCGACATGCCGACGCGCGAGAAGGCCGCGCAGTCGCCGCTCGCGCAGAAACTGTTCGACCTGCCGAATGTCGGCGGCGTCTTCTTCGGCGCCGATTTCATCTCGGTGACCAAGACCAACGGCGAATGGCAGCAGATCAAGCCGGCCGTGCTCGGCGCCATCATGGAACACTACATGTCCGGCGCGCCGCTGCTGGCCGAGGACACGCCGGCCGCGGCGAGCGACGAGTTCTTCGACGCCGCCGACGAGGAGACCGTGACCCTCATCAAGGACCTGATCGAGACGCGCGTGCGCCCGGCGGTGGCCGGCGACGGCGGCGACATCACCTTCAAGGGCTACAAGGAAGGCATCGTCTACCTGCACATGCAGGGCGCCTGCTCCGGCTGCCCGTCCTCGTCGGCGACGCTCAAGCACGGCATCCAGAACCTGCTGCAGCACTTCGTGCCCGAAGTGACCGAAGTGCGGCCGGTGTAATCCACCGCGATTGTCATGCCCCGCGCAAGCGGGGCATCCAGTATCCGCGCCGGCTGCGATATAGTCTCTCGCATCGTGATTGCTGGATCGCCCGCGTCCGCGGGCGATGACGGTTGGTGAATGCGCATCCTCGCCATCGATACCGCGCTCGAAGCCTGCGCCGCGGCCGTGCTCGACACGGCGCGCGGCGCGATCGTCGCGCACGAATCGATCGCCATGGCGCGCGGCCACGCCGAGGCGCTGATGCCGCTGATCGAGCGCGTGATGGGCAAGAGCGACGGCGGCTTCGCCGCGCTCGACCGCATCGCCGTCACCGTCGGCCCCGGCTCGTTCACCGGCCTGCGCGTCGGCATCGCCGCCGCGCGCGGGCTCGGGCTCGCCGCGGGCAAGCCGGTCGTCGGCCTGACCACGCTCGCCGCCTTTGCCGCGCCGCTCATCGCCGAGGACGACACGCTGCCGGTGGTCGCGGCCATCGATGCGCGGCACGAGCACGTCTATCTGCAGGTGTTCGGGCCGGGCGGGCGCACCCTGGTGCCGCCGCGCGTCGCCTCGCTGCGCGATGCGCTGCGCGCCGCGACGACGAGCCGCGGCCCGCGCCTCGTCGGCAACGCCGCCACCATGCTCGCCGCCGCCTGGCCGAGCGGCGAGCGGCCGCCGCGCCTCGTCGACGATCGCGGCGCCCCCGATATCGACTGGGTCGCGCATCTCGGCGCCGCGGTGCCGGAGGATTCCTCGCCGCCGAAGCCGCTCTACTTGCGGCCGCCCGACGCGCAGCCGCAGGAGGCCGCGCTGATCCCGCGCCGATGATGCGCTTCCTCCGCCGACTGTTCGGGCGCGGCGCGCCGATCCTCGCCGAGGCCGGCCCGCGCGACGCCGCAGCCATCGCCGCGCTGCACGCCGCCTCGTTCCATCGCGGCTGGAGCGAGGACGAGGTCGAGGCGCTGCTGACCGAACGCAACGTGATGGCGCATCGCGCCACGCTCGGCGGCAAGCTCGCCGGCTTCATCATGTCGCGCCGTGCCGCCGACGAGGCCGAGATCCTGTCGGTGGCGGTGACGAAATCCTGCCGCGGCCGCGGCTTCGCCCGCGAGCTGCTGCAACTGCACCTGCGCCGGCTCGCCGGCAGCGGCGCGCGCGCGGTGTTCCTCGAGGTCGACGAGACCAATATGCCGGCGATCCGGCTTTATCGCCGCGCCGGCTTCCAGGACGTCGGGCGCAGGCCCAATTACTATGCCGTGCCCGGCGGCAAGCCGGCGGCGGCGCTGGTGCTGCGCCGCGATCTCGCGTAATCGCGACGGCGGCGGGCTTGTGCTAGAACGGGCGCAGGCGACAGGATATCCGGGACGAGCGACGTGACGGCAGCGGACAAGACATCGGACAAGACCAATATCGAAGCGCTGTGCGCCGCCAAGGGCATGCGCATGACCGAGCAGCGGCGCACCATCGCGCGCGTGCTGGCGCAGGCCGACGACCATCCCGACGTCGAGGAGCTCTACCGCCGCTGCAGCGCCGTCGACGAGCGCATCTCGATGTCGACCGTCTACCGCACGGTGCGGCTGTTCGAGGACGCCGGCATCATCGAGCGGCACGACTTCCGCGAGGGTCGCGCCCGCTACGAGACCTCGACCGAGGGCCATCACGACCATCTCATCAACCTGCGCACCGGCGAGGTGATCGAGTTCCAGTCGGAGGAGATCGAGCGGCTGCAGGCCGAGGTTGCGCGCAGGCTCGGCTACAAATTGATGGACCACCGGCTCGAACTCTACGCGGTGCCTCTCAGCGACGAGAAGAAGAGCTGAACACCTTCCGCGTCATTCCGGGGCGCGAGCGCCAGCGAGCGAACCCGGAATCCAGAGTTCAACGTGAGGGCCGTCGTGTGGCCCTGGATTCCGGGTTCGCGCCTTCGGCGCGCCCCGGAATGACCGACAGGATGAGCTAATGCTCCGCGCGCTGTTCATCGGGGCGTTCTTCTTCACGATGACGCCGCTGCTCATTTCCATCCAGTGGCTGCTCGGCAAACTCGGCCTGCCCGGCTGGGGCTTCATCTCGTGCAATTACTATCGCGTGCTGGCGCGGCTGCTGCGGCTGCGCGTGCGCGTTGCAGGCGAGCCGGTGCGCGGGCGGCCGGTGCTGTTCGTGTCGAACCACGTCTCGTGGCTCGACATCGTCGCCATCGGCTCGATCCAGCCCGTCGCCTTCGTCGCCAAGAGCGAAGTGCGCAAATGGCCGCTGGTCGGCATCACCGCCGAGATGCAGCGCACGGTGTTCGTCGACCGCAAGAAGCGCCACCAGACCGGCGACGCCGTGACGCAGATGGTCGCGCGGCTCGCCGGCGGCACGCCGGTGGTGCTGTTCGCCGAAGGCACCTCGAGCGACGGCAACCGGGTGCTGCCGTTCCGCTCGGCGCTGCTCGGCGCCGTCGAGATGGCGGCCAGGCACGGCGGCGCGCCCGGCCTCACCATCCAGCCGATGGCGATCGCCTATACCGCGAGCCAGGGTATCCCGCTCGGCCGCCAGCACCGGCCGCTCGCCGCCTGGTACGGCGACCTCGATTTCATGCCGCACATCCGCGCGCTGATCGAGACGACGGCGCTCGACGCCGTGGTCTCGTTTGGCCCGCCCGTTCCGGCCGACGGCGGCCTCTCCCGCAAGGCCATGACCGGGCATCTGGAGCGGGAAACCCGCCGGATGATGGCGGAAACCCTGCGCGGCCGGCCGCTGGCGCCTGCATTTCCTTCACCTCTCCCATAGGGAGAGGTCGGCGAGCGCAGCGAGCCGGGTGAGGGGTTACAAACTATCGATTCAGGAACCCCCTCACCCCAACCCTCTCCCCTCAGGGGAGAGGGGGCCGGCAGTGCTCGCGGCGACGTTTCGGCTCACACCACCCGGCGTTTATTTCCGGGCGGAAAGGCGCTAATACGCGCTCGCCATGAGCGAGCCGCGCAAGGTCCACGTCAAATCCTTCGGCTGCCAGATGAACGTCTACGATTCGCATCGTATGGCGGACACGCTGGCGCCCGGCGGCTATGTCGAAACCGCCACGCCCGAGGACGCCGACCTCGTCATCCTCAACACCTGCCACATCCGCGAAAAGGCGGTGGAGAAGGTCTATTCCGAGATCGGCCGCATCCGCGTCATGAAGGAAGAGGCCGCGCAGGCCGGCCGCCAGATGCTGATCGCGGTCGCCGGCTGCGTCGCGCAGGCCGAGGGCCAGGAGATCGTGCGCCGCGCGCGCGCCGTCGATCTCGTCGTCGGCTCGCAGAATTACCACCGCCTGCCGGAGATGATCGCGCGCGCCCGCAGCGGCGAGCAGGTCGTCGATACCGAGTTCCCGGTCGAGGACAAGTTCGACGCGCTCGCAGCACCCAGGCGCGAGGAGATCGCCAAGCGCGGATTGACCGCCTTCGTCACCGTGCAGGAAGGCTGCGACAAATTCTGCACCTTCTGCGTCGTGCCCTATACGCGCGGCGCCGAAGTGTCGCGCCCGGTCGAGAAGATCGCGGCGGAAGTCGAGCGTCTCGCAGGCGCCGGCGTGCGCGAGGTGACGCTGATCGGGCAGAACGTCAACGCCTATCACGGGCCCGACACGAACGGCGCGACCGCCTCGCTCGGCGTGCTGCTGCGGCGGCTGGCGCGCATTCCGGGCATCGCGCGGCTGCGCTACACGACAAGCCATCCGCGCGATATGGACGACGAGCTCATTGCCGCGCATGCCGAATTGCCGGAACTGATGCCCTACGTGCACCTGCCGGTGCAGTCGGGTTCCGACCGCATCCTCGACGCGATGAACCGCCGCCACACCGCGGCGCATTATCTCGACATCATCGCCAAAATGCGCGCGGCGCGCGCCGACCTCGCCTTCACCTCGGACTTCATCGTCGGCTTCCCCGGCGAGACGGAGGAGGACTTCCAGGACACGCTGCGGCTGGTCGAGACGGTCGGCTTCGCCGGCGCCTTCACCTTCGCCTATTCGGTGCGGCCGGGCACGCCGGCGGCCGAGCTCGCCGACCAGGTTCCGGAAGAGGTCAAAATCGACCGGTTGCACCGCCTGCAGGCGCTGATCACCCGCCAGCAGCGGGCGTTCAACGCCTCTTTCGTCGGCAAACGGCTGGACGTGCTCCTCGAAAAGCCGGGCTGGCTGGCTGGCCAGTTGGCCGGCAAATCCCCATATTTGCAGCCGGTGCAGGTCATGGCCCCCGCCGCCCTCCTCGGGCAGGTGGTGCCGGTGACCGTCACCAAGACGGGAAGCAACAGCCTGTTCGCGGCGCTGGACGAGCAAACAACCGCGCCGGATTTGGCTGCAGCAGGAGCCTAGAGCCCAAACTTGCGCACACCGGACGCCGTGATTCCGCCTGCCGCCGCCTCGGAGGAGACGGCGACCACCAATGTCGTGCTCGCCTTCGACGACAATCGCCTCGCCTCGATCCTGTTCGGCCAGTACGGGCAGAACCTGGCGCTGATCGAGCGCCGTCTCGGCGTCGTCGCCGAGCAGCGCGGCAACCATGTCACCGTCGAAGGCTCGCGCGCGGCCTGCGAGCAGGCGCGCCGCGTGCTCGAGGGCCTCTACGAGCAGATCAAGCGCGACCGCGACCTGACGCAGGGCGACGTCGACGGCGCGATCCGCCAGGCGATCGCGCAGGGCTCGCTGTTCGATTACGTGGCCGCCGACGCGAAGGGCGGCTCCGAGGAGATCAATTTGCGCAAGCGGCCGGTGCGCGCCCGCACCGCCGCGCAGAGCGCCTATATCCGCGCGCTGCGGCGCCATTCGCTCGTGTTCGGTACCGGCCCCGCCGGCACCGGCAAGACCTGGCTCGCGGTGGCGCAGGCGGTGCAGATGTTCGAGCGCAAGGAGGTCGACCGCATCATCCTGTCGCGGCCGGCGGTCGAAGCCGGCGAGCGCCTCGGCTTCCTGCCCGGCGACATGCGCGAGAAGGTCGATCCGTATCTGCGGCCGATCTACGACGCGCTCTACGATTTGATGGACGCGCGCATCGTCGAACGCGCGCTCGATGCCGGCGAGATCGAGATCGCGCCGCTCGCCTTCATGCGCGGCCGCACCTTATCGAACGCATGCGTCATCCTCGACGAGGCGCAGAACACAACGTCGATGCAGATGAAGATGTTCTTGACCCGTCTCGGCGAGAACAGCCGCATGATCGTCACCGGCGATCCGAGTCAGGTCGACCTGCCCGGCGGGCAGGTGTCGGGGCTCGGCGAAGCGGTACGCCTTTTGCAAGACGTCGAAGGCGTCGGCCACGTCGCCTTCAGCCATCGCGACGTCATCCGTCACGAGCTCGTGGCGCGCATCGTCGCGGCCTACGACCGCGTCGCCCCAGGCGAGACGAAAGAATGAGCGCGAAGCCGGCCCGGCGCGCGAGCGCGCCGGACATCGAGATCGATATCCAGTCGCCGCTCTGGGAGACGCAGCCCGAAGCGGAAGCGACGGTGCGCGCGGCCGTGCGCGCCGCCGCGACGCGCGCGCCGGCGGACGGCGAAATGAGCGTGCTGCTGGCCGACGACGCCGCGGTGAAGGCGCTCAATCGCGACTGGCGCGGCATCGACAAGCCGACCAACGTGCTCTCATTCCCGGCGGCCGAAACGCCGCAGGCGGCCGGCGTGCCGGCCTTCCTCGGCGACATCGCCATCGCCTTCGAGACGCTCGAGCGCGAGGCGCGCGAGGAAGACAAGCCGTTCCTGCATCATCTCGCCCATCTCGCGGTGCATGGCTATCTGCATCTGTTGGGCTACGATCACGAGACTGATTCCGAGGCCGAGGCCATGGAAGCCCTCGAACGCGAGATCCTCGCCGCGATGCGGGTTCCGGACCCCTACGCGGCCGACACCGCGGACATCGCCTGATCGCCATGCCCGACAGCGACAGTACCGGCTCCTCCTCTCCCGGCGCGCCTTACGACGCGCGGCGCCTGCCCGTGCCGATCGAGACGCGCGCGGAGAACGGCGGCGGCTGGCTTGGGCGCGTGCTGCGGGCCGTGTTCGGCTGGGGGCCGAGCACGATGCGCTCGGACCTCAAGGACGTGCTCGACGCCATGACGCCCGGCGACTCCGGCTTCTCGCCGGAAGAGAGCCGGCTGCTCAGGAACATCCTCGCGCTGCGCGAGCGTCGCGTCGGCGACGTCATGGTGCCGCGCGCCGACATCATCGACGTGCAGCAGAACATCTCGCTCGGCGAACTGATCCGCGTGTTCGAGCGCGCCGGCCATTCGCGCCTCGTCGTCTATGACGACACGCTCGACGATCCGGTCGGCATGGTGCACATCCGCGACCTCATCGCCTACATGACGGCGCACGCCGCCGTCGACGCGGAGAAGAACGCCAAGCGCAAGAAGCCGCTGCCGGCCGATCTCGATCTGAAGGCGATCGACCTGTCGACGCCGTTGTCGGCGACCAGGCTCGTGCGCGAGATATTGTTCGTGCCGCCGTCGATGCGCGCCATCGACCTGCTCGCGCGCATGCAGGCCTCGCGCATCCACCTCGCGCTGGTGATCGACGAATACGGCGGCACCGACGGCCTGTGCTCGATCGAGGACCTCGTCGAGCAGATCGTCGGCGAGATCAGCGACGAGCACGACGACGACGAGACGCCGGCGATCGTGCACCAGGCGGACGGTTCCTATATCGCCGATGCGCGCGCCAAGCTCGAGGACGTGGTCGGCGTCGTCGGCCACGATTTCGTGCTCGGCGACGCCGCCGAGGAGGTCGACACGCTCGGCGGCTATCTCGTCACGCGCGCCGGCCGCCTGCCCTTGCGCGGCGAACTCATCCCCGGTCCCGGCCTGTTCGAATTCGAAGTGCTCGACGCCGATCCGCGCCGCATCAAGCGCGTGCGCATCCTCAGGCTGACGGAGCGTCGCGACAAGCCGCGCTCCGAGCCGCGCCGCCGCGAAGCGGAAGGCGCAGCCGCCGCCGGTGACGAGACGGCGGCCGGCCCGCCATCCGGATCGCAACACCCGTGAGCGCCGCCGCCGACCGACCGCCGCTTCTCGTCATGCGCGCCGCGCACGCGGTGGTGCTCGCCTTCGGCTGGAAGCGCGCCTGCATCGCCTTCCTGGCGGGCGCCGCTTCGGCGCTGGCGATGGCGCCGATCAATGCCTGGCCGGTGCTGTTTTTCACGTTTCCGGTGCTGGTGTGGCTGATCGACGGCGCGGTCACCGGCCGCGGCAGTTCCCTGTGGAGCGCCGCCATCGCCGGCTGGTGCTTCGGCTTCGGCTATTTCCTGTTCGGCCTCTATTGGGTCGGCTACGCCTTCCTGGTCGACGCCAAGACCTTCGGCTGGCTGCTGCCGGTCGCGGTCGCCGGGCTGCCGGCCTATCTCGCGATCTACACCGCGCTCGGCGCCGCCGCCGCCCGGCTCGTCTGGGTGCGCGGGCCGATGCGGCTCATCGTGCTCGCCGTCTGCATGACCGTCGCCGAATGGCTGCGCGGCCATCTGCTCTCCGGCTTTCCCTGGAACACGTTCGGCTATGCGCTGAGCGAGCCGCTGGCGCTGGCGCAGAGCGTGTCGCTGGTCGGCATCTGGGGGCTGACCTTCCTCGTGCTCGCGATCTGCGCGAGCCCCGCAGTGCTGGCCGACGAGAAGGCCGACACGCCGGCGCCGTGGCGGCCGCTGATCGTCGGCCTCGTCGTGCTCGCCGCCTTCTTCGGCTACGGGCTGGCGCGGCTTTCCGCCTATCCGACCGGCTATGTGCCGAATGTCAATCTGCGGCTGATGCAGCCGAACCTGCAGCAGGACCAGAAATTCAATTACAGCGCCAAGAACGCGGTGATGGAGCGCTATCTGCGCCTGTCGAACCGCGCCACCGGTCCCGATTCGAAAGGCGTGCACGACGCCACGCATCTGATCTGGCCGGAGGCGGCGTTCCCGTTCTTCCTCACGCGCGAGCCGGATGCGCTGGCGCAGATCGCCGACCTCATCAAGCCGAACACCGAACTGATCACCGGGGCCGTGCGCCCCGCCGCCGGCCAGACCGGCGGGCGCGTCACCAGCGCCTACAATTCGGTCTACGTAATCGACGGCGACGGCTCGATTCGCGGCATCTACGACAAGGTGCACCTCGTGCCGTTCGGCGAATATCTGCCGTTCCAGTCGTTCCTCGAGAAGCTCGGGCTGCAGCAGTTGACCAAGGTGGCCGGCGGTTTCCTCGCGGGCGACCGCCACCGCGCGATGGACGTTGCCGGCGCGCCGAAGATGCTGCCGCTGATCTGCTACGAGGCGATCTTCCCCGGCGCCGCGGTGCCGCCCGGCGAGCGCCCCGGCTGGATCGTCAACGTCACCAATGACGGCTGGTTCGGCATCAGTTCCGGCCCCTACCAGCACTTCGAGCAGGCGCGCATGCTCGCGATCGCCGAAGGCCTGCCGCTCGTTCGTGCCGCAAATACGGGCATTTCCGCGGTGGTCGACCCGGTCGGCCGCATTATCAAATCGCTGCCGCTCGGCAGCGAAGGCGTGCTCGATTCGGGCCTGCCGCAGGCGCTTTCGCCGACGGTCTATGCACGATTCGGTAATTACGTCTTGCTTCTCTTCTTGATTGCAGGCCTGCTATTAATCGTCGGGAAGCATCTGCGCGCATAGATTGCACCCGGCTCAATACAACCGCGATTAGTTGCCTTGATTGCAAATAAAGCTGTTTGCAGCGGCGGTGGTGCGGGCCGCAAAAAACAACCGACATCATTGAAATACCTAAAGAAACGGCCTCTGTACCGAATTTTGTTTAATCGGTTGAAGCAATTCACGGATTGCAACATTCAGGTTACATGTGACATTACGCTCGACGATGGTCGCATAGGAGACTTTTATGGCGAAGAAGGCCCCCAATCCCATCGACAAGCATGTCGGTTCGCGGGTGCGCATGCGCCGCATGATGTTGAGCATGAGCCAGGAGAAGCTTGGCGATGCACTGGGGCTGACATTCCAGCAGGTGCAGAAATACGAGAAGGGCACCAATCGTATCGGCGCCAGCCGTCTGCAGCAGATCGCGCACATCCTGCAGGTGCCGGTCTCCTTCTTCTTCGAAGGCGCGCCGACCGTGCCCGGCGGCGTCGGTACATCCGGCGGCATGAACGAGGCGCCCTCGCCGGCCTACGTTTCCGACTTCCTCGCGACCTCGGACGGGCTGTCGCTGACCAAGTCGTTCATGCGCATCAAGAACAGCAAACTTCGTCGCCGCATCGTCGATCTCGTCGAGCAGATCGCCGGCGAGGAGTGAAACCCCTATCATCCCACCGGATTCCCACGCTGCCCGCATCTTGACCTCGCTCCCGGCCACTGCAAGAAACACCCCGACCAGATGATATGCCGCGGCTGATGACCGCGTCAGGAGAGGGAGAATCAGCAGTGGCCCACACGAACTATCTGTTCACCAGCGAGTCTGTTTCAGAAGGCCATCCGGACAAGGTCTGCGATCAGATCTCCGACGCCGTCCTCGACGCGTTCCTCGAAAACGACGTCAAGCTCGGTATCGCCGACGATAGCCTGGTGAATACGCGTCTCGGCTGCGAGACGCTCACTACCACCAACAAGATCGTCATCGCCGGCGAGGGCCGCGGCCAGTCGCCGCTGTTCCGCAAGCACGGCGACAAGGTCGTCGTCGATCGCGAACTGATCACTAAGATCGCGCGCGATGTCGTGCGCGACATCGGCTACGACCAGGACGGCTTCTCCTACTACGGCGCCGACGTCGAGGTGCTCTTGCACGGTCAGTCGCCCGACATCGCGATGGGCGTCAACGCCAAGAAAAAGCGCGGCGAGGAGCAGGAAGGCGCCGGCGACCAGGGCATGATGTTCGGCTACGCCTGCGACGACACGCGGGAGCTGATGCCGTTGCCGATCTCGCTGGCGCACCGCCTCGCGCAGCGGCTGTCGCAGGTCCGCAAGAACGGCACAATCCCGTACCTTCGCCCGGACGGCAAGACGCAGGTCACCATCGAGTACGACGGCAACGACGCGATCCGCCTTGACACCGTCGTGATCTCCGCGCA
>Ga0187815_10001428_pt1 | contig 11266 bp, 6 predicted proteins | sample NC_S_5_FD_132962 | JGI IMG/M metagenome (GOLD analysis project Ga0187815, IMG submission 132962) | Wetland sediment microbial communities from Neuse River Estuary, North Carolina, USA - ASW-S_5 | ecosystem: Environmental > Aquatic > Freshwater > Wetlands > Sediment | place: USA: North Carolina...
CGGTCATGCCGCGCGTGAGTTCGCTTTGGGTCTCAACATCAAGGTAGTGTTCGCTCCAGTTGGTTCCAATGCTGGGATCGAGACCAATGCACATTGCTACTGGATCAGGCAGGCAGATGCCATCTTCTCCCGTCTGTATTTTGTACGCTTTTCGCGCATGGCTGTTGCACTCTATCGCGAACCTGGCAACTTCGTTGTTGAAGCCCAGGATGTGCGCGATATCGGCCTCGCGAACCACGGCGTCCGCGCGCGCGAGTTGCCAGCCCACCAGTTCCACGGGCATTGCACTCAGCATGACCATGCGGGCGGCTTCGGGATCGACCCAGATGTTGTACTCGGCGGCGGGGGTTACGTTGCCCTCGCAGCATGGAGCGCCGCCCATTACAACACAGCGGCCGATCTTGGCTACGATTCCCGGACGCTGCGCAAGTGCGAGGGCGAGATTGGTCAGTGGCGCCAGCGTGACGATGGTGATCCCGGGATTGGCTTCGATGGTCTCGATGATGGCGTCGACGGCGTGCAATTTTTCGGGAGATCGATGGGGCGGCGGATAACCTTGGTCGCCGAGCCCGTCGCGGCCATGAAACCACGTCGCGTTCTGATAAGTGCGAAGGAGAGGCTTCTCCGCGCCCATGTAAACTGGCACCGCAGCTCCGCAGAGTTCAACGGTGTAGAGAGCGTTCCTCGTCGATTGCTGAACCGGAACATTTCCGGCGACGGTGGTAATTGCGGCGACGCGGACGTCGGGCGCGCGCAGGGCCATGATCAGGGCGACGGCATCGTCGGACGCTGTGTCGGTGTCGATCAGGAAGGTACGAGGCATTCGCGTAGGATAGCAAAGCCCATTCTGCCGATTGCGAGATTCAAAACTCTGCTGTGATCGTGTGGGGCTGGCGCCGAGGGCGGTACGCCCCTTCGGCAAGCTCTGGGCGAGCTCTCGGGACAGCCGAGACGCTGGCGCTACCTTATTGCACCATGCTGCGCTGCAAGCCTTCGGTAGTCAACGCGCCTTCCTACCTCGCGATTTCTTAGTCTTACTTCGCAGGCTCCGGTTCGAGCGTGCGCACCAGCCACGGAATGATCACTTGTTTGAAGATGACCGGGTCGGGCCACACTTTGACCTGCCGCCCGAGATGCCCACCTTGGGGATTGATCCAGGCAATCTTCGGCGTGTCGCCTTTGTTGAGCAGCAGATAGATGTCGGAAATCGGAACCTGCGTATCCAGAACTCCGGCAAGAACGAGCATGGGAGCCATCGGCTTGCCGAGTAGTCCTTGCTTGACGAGCGACATCTTCGGCAGGATCTCGGCCATTTCGTCGACCGTCTTCACGTTGTCGAAAATGGCCATCAATGCCGGGACTTGGTCGAACAGATACTCGCGGTTGCCGAGCAGGTCGTTCATCAGGAATTCCTTTTGGAAGAACTTATCGGTGGGCGGCGATTGCGCGCTCGCTCCCTTCAGGCGGGCGTGCTCGACGATTGCCATCTTGGTTGCCCAGTACGCGCCCCAACTCACGCCGTGCATGGCGACTCGGTTCTTGTCGATCTCCGGCCGCGTGGCTATGTAGTCGAGCACGCGCGAGAGCATGCGTTCGGCATTTTCGCTGACGTTGATCGGAGACTGTCCGGTGCCCGGTCCATCCACGGCGAGAAAGCCGATGCCGTAGGGCAGGATCGCGCTGAAGCTCTCCGACAAATCTTCCTTCCGGCTGTCCAATCCATTGACCGCTAACACCAGCGGCACGGGCCCCTTGGGATTCTTGGGCAAGCGCAGGTAGCCGATAATTTCTTTGCCTTCGAAGGGAATGCGGATGATTTCAAGCGGCGGGTCCCAGAATTTGGTGTGCGCAAGGAAGGCTTCAATCGCCTTTTCGTACGAGCGCTGCTTGCCCGGCGATGCTGGAATCGGCCAGCGGCCGAAGGAGTAGAGGCGCCAGGCGCGGATGTAATCGGCATTCGCTTTCGTCGTGTCAGTCTTCTCGATTGACTTTGCCTCGTTCATGTAGCGATCGGCTACACCCATGAAGGCCGCCGCCCACTCGTCTTTGTCCTTCGTGTGGATCGAAGCGAAGGCTTCCTTCACGTCGGCGGGATCGAGCCCGATGAGCGGATACATTCCGTTTTCGGCGCGATGAACAGCCTCGGTCTTGATCTCGTCTAGCGTGCGCTCGGACTTTTCTTGAGGGAAAGCCAGGTTGCAGACCGTCAGGATCAGAGCCAACAGGATTGCGAGTTGAGAAGAGTGCCGGGGACTCGACCAGTCGCAGTGCACGTCCAATTCTTTTCTAGATGTTTTCATTCGGTTAACCACCACAAAAAGTTGGGGCCGGATCAAGATCCAGCCCCGCCCTGGGGGAAGTGCCGGGCTTTTCTAGAAAGTGAACTTCAGACCAAGTTGCACAGCACGGCTGCCGCCGGAACCGATGACGGGGTTGGCCGCCGCCACATCGGGGGTCGCGCAACCGCAGCCGAACGACTGCGTCGAGGGATCGTTTTTCGCGAAGCCATTTTGTCCTCCGAACGGATTCGCGAAATTGGGATGGTTGAAGATGTTGAAGAATTCGGCGCGGAACTGTGCTCCCAGGCGCTCGCCAAACTTCCAGTTCTTGGCCAGGGAGAAATCCACGTTGCGGAATCCCGTGTCGCGAAAAATGTTGCGGCCCATGGTGCCAAAGGTACCGGAGGCCGGGGGAATCATCACGGAGTTTCCGCTCGCATAACAACCAAAAGAGTTGAGAGAATCGGTTGCGCCAATCGCCGCCGCATTCGATACACATGCGGCGGGCATATTGGGAGATCCCCCGGCGTAGTAAGGAATGCCCACGGGCGTGGATTTGAAGTCATTCGGATTGCCGAAGAAGTCCCAGCGATCGTTGAGTTCGCCAGATTTGCTCACATCGGTTCCGGCGTCCATTACGCCAAAAGGCTGTCCGCTCTGCAGGGTGACAACGGAGTTGATCTGCCAACCCTCCAGCACCTGGGCGAAACTCTTCTTTCCCGGCAACAGGTAAGTCAGCGATAGCGTGAGGCGATGACGAATGTCGAAGTCGCTGCTGGCATATTCTCGTTCGGGGTGGGAACTGTCGCTGGGAAGGCCGAGGCCAGCGCCGAAGTCCCAGTTGGCGCCCACCTGGTCAAGCGCGTGCGACCAGGTATAACCAGCCACCATCGAGAGCCCATGGTAATTTCGCGAAGTCAGTGTGGCTTGCAATCCGTTGAAGTTCGAGCGATAGATGTTGCCCATCTGGAAAACCTGAGCGAGATAGGGGAAACATGGCCCGCCCGCGCCGGCGCCAACGGGAGCCGGACAGTTGTACGTGAATGGTCTGCCGAACTGCTCTGAGCCGTCATCCAAGGCCGGGTTTACCTGATTGATATCTCGGATACCGACCAGACGCGATCCGTGGTTTCCGACATAGCCCAGTTCCAGCACCAGATTCGGAGTGAAGGAGTGCTGGATGTTGAGGTTCCAGAGCGAGACATACGGCGTCTTGATATTGCGGTCCATCCCCATGATCGTGCACGGCGAGGCAGAACAATCGATAGGATTGCTGCCGAACACAGTTCCGAACCAATTCAAGCTTGACCCTAGAAAGGACTGAACAGCAGTTGCGATGTTGCCGCCGGAAGTGTTTCCGCTCGCATCAATCGGGGCGCCGGTTGGAACGGTTGCCAGCCCCAGCGAGTTGTTCAAGGCCAGAAACGATTCCCAGTTAACGGTTTCGTACATGAGACCACCCCCACCGCGCAGGACGGTGCGCCCATTGCCAAAGATGTCCCATGCAAAACCCAGCCTCGGCGCAAAATCCTTGCGGTCGGGATTGTAGGGACCGCTGACGCCATTTACGCCCACCTGGATGAGTCCCTTAGAGATGTCGAAGTTGCCTAGCAGATTATGGTCTTCCTTAATAACGGTGTTCACCTCGTAGCGCAGCCCCAGGTTCAGGGTCAGGTTTCTGGTAACGCGAAAGTCGTCCTGAACGAATCCGGCAATTCCCCAGTTGTGAATGTGGCGAGTGGGATCGCCAACCAGCAACGTGCCATTGGTGGGGAGGCCGGCAAAGAAATCTTCGAGCCCGGAGGACTGCTCCTGGTTGCTGGGAGCGTAGGCCGCACCTCCAATGAACTTGATTCTGCCTCGCGAACCGCCATAGGCGCCGCCGCTGAAAGCATCGCGATGCAGTTCGCCGCCAAACTTGATGGCGTGCTTGCCGACGACGTAAGAGATGTGATCAATGAACTGGAAGCGTGTATCGGGCCCCTGCACCTTCGGCCAATTAAAGCCCCCCAGTTCTTGCGGGAAAATATAGTCGGGAAAAACGTTGATGCGCGGCAGGCCGCCGTAGAGTGGATTGGTGACGCCGGTATTCAGTCCATACAGGTTCTGGATGTTCGCGCTATGGTCGTTGGTGAAGGTCGGCTGGTAGAGGCGGTTGTAGCCAAAACGTGCCTCGTTCACCCATCGTTCATTGGGTACGAAGGTCCAGCTCTCGCCAAAGACCTGGGCACGAGTGTGGATCTGTGTGCGCCACCTGGTTTGCAACTGGCTGGCATCGGAAACGGTGCCGGAATTATTGCCAAAGAAATACATACTGGTGAGAGTGTTGTGCTGGCTCAGGTGGTAATCAACCTTGCCCACCGCGTTGTCCTCAGTCACCGCGTTGGGAAGACCGAAGTCGATCGAACTGCCAGGAACGGTGCTGGGGTTTAAGGGGAACCCCGAGCCGGTGCACGCCACTGTGGCCGGCGGCGCGAACGTACATCCGGCAATTTTGAGGCTGGCTGCGCTCACGTCATTCTTGAGTTGTCCGCTCAGAAATCCAGCGTGAATGTTGGCGATGGCATCGGGGATGCTGTTCTGGCAATCTCCCGTCTGCGTGAACAAGCAGTTGCCCGCCTGATTGAGCGGAACTGTGGGAAGGGGAACGGTCGCATAGGTCTGGAGAGACCCCGTGTTGCCGACCGTATAACGCTGGCCCTCATATCCTCCAAAGTAAAAAAGCTTGTCTTTGATAAGAGCGCCGCCGAACGTGCCGCCAAACTGCTCTAAATTACGCGGATTCTTTTCCTGCCCGACCGGGTTGAAAAAGTTGCGGGCATCCAGCGGTGTGTCGCGGCCGAAGGCATAAGCCGTTCCGTGGATATGGTTCGTGCCCGACTTCAAGCCCACGTTCATAATCGCGCCCGGCTTCCACCCGTATTCGGCGGGCGCGTTTTGTTGCACGTTGAATTCCTGGATGGCGTCAACCGGCAAAATCGTCGCCGAATCTCCGGCGATGCCGGCGCCGTTGATGATGCTCTGGCCGGAGAAGGGCTCGCTGTTGAAAAGCCCATCCACGAGATAGGCGTTGTCCTCGGCGCGCAGGCCGTTGGCGCTGGTCGTCGAAAATCCGCCGCCGGGGTAGCGAACCACGCCGGGGCGCAACTGGAGGAGATTCTCGTAGTTCCGGCCATTGAGCGGGAGATCGTTGATCTCCTTGTTGCTGAGCGTGCCCCCCAGGGTGGAGGAGACCGTGTTGACGAGTGGAACCTCCTCGGTAACGACCACCGTCTCACTCACCAGGCCGGTGGGCAGAGAGAGATCGACGCGCAGGTCTTGTGCAACTTCCACAACGATGTCGACGCGCTCGACTGCCTTGAAGCCTTTCGCCTCCGCCCGCACCTTATAGACTCCTGGCTGCAGGCTGGGCACGAGATATTCGCCGGAGGTGTCTGTAACGACCGAGCGCGTGGTGCCGCGCTGAACATCGGTGACGGTGACATTGGCGCCGGCCACGGCCGCACCGGTTTGGTCCGCCACCGTGCCCACGATTCGGCCCGTGGTGGTTTGGGCAAACAGGGGAACGGCCAAGGCAAGTAGCAGGCAGACCATGCCCAAAGCCCGAGTGCCTATCATGCGAGAGCGCATTACGACCTCCATAGGGGGACGAAACATTTTCTTGGTCGGACACGCATTGGCCCAAGTCGATTTCTCTTGTGCCACCTAGTGCGATTGGAAGATATACCTTGACGTGGACTACCCGTCAAGTAGTATTGTGGTCCGACCACAAGACAGTTCGTCTTGACAATGTTTCTGAAATGAAGTTGCTTGATGCAGATACCTTGCCCGAAGTCAAGTAGCAAGTCCGTACACAGCGAGTGTCTCAACGCCAGGCGAAGTTGGGAGGGTTGCGCGTCTCCCGGGGCCCCAGTACGGTGTGTGCGCGGGCGAGTATTCTGATCGAGTCCCGAAGGCACGATAGAGGAGTCCTAGTCCTAGGCCCACCAAAAGAAAGAGAGCAAACCTCTCATGGCAATCGCAACCATCAACCCGGCAACGGGCGAACTAATAAAGACTTTTGAGCCGCTTTCTTCGCCAGAAATTGAACAGAAACTGCAGTTGGCAGCCTCGGCGTTTCGGGTTCATCGGCGAACGTCTTTTGGGGACCGGTCCGCCAAGATGATGCGCGCCGCCGAGATCCTGGAAAAGGAAAAGGACGAATGCGCGCGTCTGATGACGCTCGAAATGGGAAAGCCGATCAAGGCGGCGGTCGCCGAAGCGCTGAAGTGTGCGACAGGATGTCGCTACTACGCGGAAAATGCGGAGCGCTTTCTAGCGGATGAAGTTGTCGAAACCGGCGCCAAGCGCAGCTTCATCCGCTACTTGCCCATCGGTCCGATCCTTGCCGTCATGCCCTGGAACTTTCCCTTCTGGCAGGTGTTTCGCTTCGCCGCACCCGCTCTGATGGCGGGCAACGTCGGACTGCTGAAGCATGCTTCCAATGTTCCGCAGTGTGCGCTGAAGATTGAAGAGATTATCCGCCGGGCAGGTTTCGCCGAAGGTATGTTTCAAACTTTGCTCATCGGCTCGGGGCCAGTCGACGGCATTTTGAACGACCCGCGCGTCGCCGCCGCGACGTTGACCGGCAGTGAGCAGGCCGGGATTCAGGTGGGCATTTCCGCCGCGAAACGCATCAAGAAAGTCGTGCTGGAACTGGGCGGAAGCGATCCTTTCATTGTGATGCCGAGCGCCAATTTGGACTCGGCAGTGGCCACCGCGGTCGATGCGCGCATTCAGAACAACGGCCAATCCTGCATCGCGGCCAAACGCTTCATCGTGGCAGAAAGAATTGCGGATGAGTTCGAGCGCAAGTTTGTGAGCCGCATGCAGGGATTGCGCATCGGCGATCCATTCGACGAAAACACGCAGCTCGGTCCGCTCGCCAATGCCGAGGCAGTCACTTCACTCGACGCCGACGTTAAAAAGACAGTGGCCGCTGGTGCGCACTTGCTGACGGGTGGTGAGCCCCTGAAACGGCCCGGCAGCTATTACGCTCCGACCGTGTTGACGGATATCCCGAAAGACTCGCCTGCCTACAAGGAAGAGTTCTTCGGCCCGGTCGCATCGATTTTCCGGGTGAAGGATATCGACCAGGCGATCCAGATCGCCAACGACATTCGCTTCGGACTGGGCGCCAGCGCTTGGACGAACGATCCCGTTGAAGCCGAGAGGTTCATCAACGAACTGGAAGCCGGCATGGTTTTTCTGAACAAAATGGTCGCCTCCGATCCGCGTATCCCGTTTGGCGGAGTTAAGCAGTCGGGCCATGGCCGCGAGCTTGGAGTCCACGGCATCCACGAATTCGTGAACATCAAGACGGTGTGGATTCAGTAGCGCGGGTGGCGGATTGCTGCGTTGTTATTAACTGATTTGCTACTTGACTTCGAGCCTACTATCTGTCGCAAACAACATTGGCGGCCGGTGGGTTAGGAGAAAAGCAGGGCCTAGAAGTGACATTTGAAAGAACAGGGGACGAGTTAGTACGCCGGGTTATATAGATAGATGTAAATATATAACCCGGAGTAGGGACGCTTATTCTCTCCAAACTTGCTATATGGTATAGTGGTCATACCAATGATCCACACGCTATAGGGGATAGGGTCTGAGCACATGACACATGAATCGGTAGATCCGCGGGGAGACAAGCCTGTGTACCGGGCAGTCAAGACGTCCCGGCTCTATGAGCAGATTGTGCGGCAGGTTGAGGAATCAATCTTGAAGGGTCTGCTCAAGCCTGGCGATCAACTGCCAGCGGAGCGGGATCTGGCGCAGCGATTCGGAGTGAGCCGAACCGCGGTTCGAGAGGCCGTGAAAGCTCTCCGCGAGAAAGGTCTGGTCGAGGCCTATTCCGGGCGCGGAACCTTTGTGACCAATGGGACCTCGCATGCTATCCGGCAGTCGCTCGACGTGCTGATCCGCATCAACCAGCAGGAAGGTTGGACGCACCTGGCGGAGTTGCGCTACGTGCTGGAGCCGGAGATCGCGGCCCTGGCTGCTCCACGAATTGAGGAACAACTGCTCACAACCATGCGGGAAGCTGTCGCCGCGATGGACCGCAGTCTCCACGATCCCGACGCCTACGTCGAAGCCGATCTCGATTTTCATCTGGCGTTGGCGGAAGCTGCCGGGAACCCGCTGATTCTTTCCCTGCTCGATTCGATCGTGGCGCTTTTGCGCGAGCAGCGCAGTCGCATTTTTAAGGTCGATGGCGGACCGGAGCGCGGGCAGTTTCACCACAAACGCATCCTGGCAGCAGTGGAAGCCCGGAATGCCGATGCTGCGCGGGAAGCCATGCGCGATCATCTGCGGCAGGTTGTGGCGGACTCCGACAACGCCCGGAAAGATAGTTTGCCGTCCAAGCCGGCTTCATAAATTTGAGGAATTCTAGAATGGCGAAACTGGGGTTCATCGGTTTGGGTGTGATGGGCGGCAACATGGTAGCTCGTCTGCTGGAAAAGGGGCATGCGGTCACCGGATATAACCGCACTCGCTCCAAGGCCCAGTGGCTGGTCGATCGCGGCATGCAGGTGGCGGACTCTCCGAAAGCGGTGGCGGCCGCCTCCGACATAAGTTTCACCATGGTCACCAACGCTGCGGCGCTTGCGGCAGTTACGGAGGGCCCGGACGGATTGCTGGCCGGCATCGCCGCTGGCAAATACTACATCGACATGAGCACGGTGAGCCCGGAGGTGAGCCGTGCTCTAGCTGCCAAGGTTCGCGAGAAGGGTGCCGATATGGTTGACGCGCCGGTTTCGGGCAGCGTCATCACCTTGCAGCAAGGCAAACTCTCGGTGATGGTTGGCGGCCGCAAAGAAACATTCGAGCGCCTGAAGCCTTTGCTCCTCGATATTGGGCCCAAGGTAACGCACGTCGGCGACAACGGCGTGGCGCTGTCGATGAAGATTGCGCTGAACCTGCAACTGGCGGTGCAGATGCTGGCGTTCTCGGAAGGTGTACTGCTGGCGGAGAAGAGTGGAATTCCACGCGAGGTTGCCGTGGACGTCATGGTGCACAGTGCAATTGCGTCTCCGATGATCCAGTACCGCGGGCCCTTCGTCCTGCAGCAGCCGGAAGAAGCCTGGTTCGACGTCAACATGATGCAGAAGGACATGCTGCTGGCCATGGAACTCGGTCGCAAGTTGAACGTTCCAGTTCCCGCCACCGCCGTGAGTAACGAATTTCTGACCGCCGCACGCGCCATGGGCTGGGAGAAGCTGGACTTCGCGGTCATGTTTGACGTTCTGGCGCGCATGTCGGGGGTTCCCAAATGACGACCGCCGTGCAATCGAGAGAAGTGTTAGCCAGAATCGATCTGTGGTTACGGATGTACCGGCAGATGGTCAGCATCCGCCAGTTTGAAATGCAGGTTAACGAGCTCTACACCCGGGCTCTGATGCCGGGCCTTGCGCATCTCTACATCGGTGAAGAGGCGGTTGCGGTGGGCGTTTGCGAAGCGCTGCAGCGGACCGACTACATCACCAGCACGCATCGCGGCCATGGACATTGTTTGGCGAAAGGCGCCTCCCCCGATCGCATGTTCGCCGAACTGCTGGGGAAAGAAGCCGGGTACTGCAAGGGCAAGGGAGGTTCCATGCACATTGCAGACCCGGCGACCGGCAACCTGGGAGCGAATGCGATCGTGTGCGGCAGTGCCGGTATCGCGACCGGAGCCGCGTTCTCCGCCAAATGTCTGGGTACAGGCCAGGTCGCGGTCTGCTTCTTCGGAGAAGGCGCGCTCGGGCAGGGTGTGCTGTATGAAGTGATGAACCTCGCCCAGCTTTTCAAGCTGCCCATCGTCTACATCTGCGAGAACAATCTCTATAACGAATACACGCACTATTCTGAAACGACCGCTGGAGAAATCCTGGCGCGGGCGACCGCCTTCGATCTGGAGGCAGTTACCGTGGACGGACAGAATGTGCGCGCCGTACACGAATTTGCGCAGTTGTTGGTGGACCGGGCGCGGCGCGGCGGTGGGCCCGCTTTCCTGCTCTGCAACACTTATCGTTATCACGGTCATCACGTTGGCGACATCAATCGTGAGTACTACCGTTCGAAACAGGAGGAACAAACCTGGAAGGCGGAACGGGATCCGATCCTCAATTTCGGGAAATGGTTGATCGAACAGAAACTCGCCGACCAGGCGGCACTCGAAAGCATGCAGCGCGATATCGAGGCCGAGATGAAGAAAGCCGTCGAGTTCGCGATTGCGGCATCGTATCCAGCTGCCGACAAAGTGGAGCAGGACGTCTATGCCTGAAACAGGCGGTCGCGAACTGACCTTTGCGCAGGCCATCCGCGAGGCTCTGGCGGAAGAGATGCGCCGCGACCCCACCGTTTGCATCCTGGGGGAGGACGTTGCGGAGGCAGGCACTCCTTTCAAAGTTCTTTCCGGCTTGCTCGAGGAATTCGGCAAAGACCGCGTGCTCGATACTCCAATCTCCGAAGCTGGCTTTACGGGGCTCGCCGTCGGAGCGGCAATGACCGGACTGCGCCCGGTTGTGGACATCATGTTCGGCGACTTCATTACCCTCACCATGGACCAGATGGTGAACCAGGCGGCCAAAGTCCACTACATGTCGGGCGGAAAGTGGAAAGTGCCGATGGTGATGCGTACGACGCTGGGAGCGACGCGGCGGTCGGCGGCGCAGCATTCGCAGTCGCTGCATGCATGGTTCTGTCATGTACCCGGGCTGAAGGTTGTCCTGCCTTCCACGCCCTACGACGCCAAAGGACTTTTGAAATCTGCCATTCGCGATGAGAACCCGGTTGTCTTCTTCGAAGACAAAATGATGTACAAACTGAAAGGCTCTGTGCCGGCGGAGGACTACACGGTTCCGTTGGGCGTGGCCGATGTGAAGCGAGTGGGCGAAGATATTTCGCTCATCGCCACCAGCAGCATGGTGCAGGTTGCGCTCGGCGCTGCCACGCTGCTTGAGGAAATC
>Ga0187815_10001429_pt1 | contig 11263 bp, 6 predicted proteins | sample NC_S_5_FD_132962 | JGI IMG/M metagenome (GOLD analysis project Ga0187815, IMG submission 132962) | Wetland sediment microbial communities from Neuse River Estuary, North Carolina, USA - ASW-S_5 | ecosystem: Environmental > Aquatic > Freshwater > Wetlands > Sediment | place: USA: North Carolina...
CGGGGCGCGGATGGATGCGCCACTGGATCTGGAGATAGAGGCCAACATGAGCGGGGTCAAAGAGGCGGCCCGACTGGACGATTGGATTCGGCGGCCCGCCACGGCCCCTCTTGAAGGAAAAAGGTTAGGCAGTCTCCTAGCCCGACTCGGTGCCTGAATAGCAAGAGTAGGCGAGCACAGATCGATCCGGCGGAACCGAACAGTCGCTCAACGGGGCACTCGAGCCGTCTCTCTGGATCGGGTCCAGCCAGACCATCCCGCTAGGCCCGGCACTGCCGCTGATAGGTAGCTACTTAACCTGCCGGATATACGTCGCCAGAATGACCGTCACCGCTTCTGGGAGAATCGCTCTGACCACGGTCTCCTTCGGGGCCGCGCTCCTCCTCCTCGGGTCAGTCGGGATCTCCTCCACGCTCACCGAAAGCGCTCTATGGCAATCGATTCCCACCAATACTGCCACAAACGGCAGCTCCCCGGCGAACGACCTCATGGGATCCGGGGACTGGCCGACGTATCTCGAGAATCCGAACCGGACTTCCTCGAATCTCGCGGAAAAGACCCTCTCTTCTTCGAACGCCCCCAAGCTCAAGAAACTCTGGGTGTTCAACACAAGCGGCGTGATCTCGGGCTCGACCACGGTGGTCGGCAACGTGGCGTACGTGGGTTCGTGGAACGGATTTGAGTATGCGCTTAACGCTAGCACCGGAGAGCTGGTATGGGCGACGTTTCTCGGAAACACCTCCTCGGCGACGTGCCCCGGCACCCACGGTATCGCTTCCTCGGCGACCGTGGAAGACGGGAACCTGTACATCGGGGGAGGCGACGGCTATTTTTACGTCGTCAATGCCGCTACAGGCCTGGTCGAGTGGAGGGTCTTGGTCGGACCTCCTTCAATGGGGTACTACAATTGGGCCAGCCCGCTTCTCTACGACGGGTTCGCGTACGTCGGCGTCGCAAGCTATTGTGACAAACCGCTCGTTCCCGGAGGGCTCCTCCAGATTAATCTCACGAGCGAGCTCATCCAGAACGAGTTTCACACGACTGCTTCCGGCGTGCTCGGCTCCAGCGTGTGGGGATCGCCGTCGGTCGACGCTCGTACCAATACCGTCTTCTTTGCGACCGGAAACAATTATCCGAGCAATCCCGGAGGGTTCGCCGACTCCGTCATTGCCGTGAACGCCTCGAACGTCTCGAAGCTGGTCTCGTCCTGGAGCATCCCCCTCAAGCAACAAATCACAGACGGTGACTTCGGGTCGTCCGCGACCCTGTTCAACCTTCCGAACGGGACGACGATGATGGGGGCGCTCGACAAGAACGGATACTTCTACGCCTTCTACGCAGCTAACCTCAGCTGGGGTCCCGCATGGGCGGACAAGGTAACCACGGGACAATCCGTCGGTTCCGCCGCCTTCGGTCAGGGGCTGGTCTACGTCGCTGCGGGAACCGCGACCTACAATGGGATCCGCTCTTCCGGGGCCGCCTGGGCACTCGACCCTAACAACGGCTCGGTCGTCTGGGAGCAGACCTTGTGGGGCAAGAGCGTCTCGGCGCCCGCCTACGCGAACGGGATTCTGTTCGTCGATGGGGCCAAGTACATTTTCGTGCTTAACGCAACGACCGGGCACAAGCTCAAGGAGCTCGGCTGCCACAACACCTTCTACTCTCCGCCGGCCATCGCCCACGGTAGGATCTTCGCGGGGTGCACGAACGGACAGGAGTTCGCCTATGGCATCCCCGCGCTGCTCGGACCGGTCGCATCGGGCCCGGTCGCCGGTTCGTCCACGAGCGGTCTTGCTCTCAGCGCCCCTGTCGGACTCGCCCGCTGGGTTTGAAATCTTCTGAGCGCGGTCGCAGCCACGGGGCCATCTAGGCGGGCGTCGGCGCCGTCAGCATAGCTCAGACCGGGGTCTTCGGGGAGTCGGGGGAAAGCAGCCGGAACCCTAACCGCGGGTCGGGCTGGTGCGCGCTCTGTCCCTCTTTCTCTGGACAACGGGGGGGATCATCGACTCACCACAAAATGCGACGGCGCGGCCGCAGAGCACTCCTCGACCGGAGGTGCCCCCAGGTTCCCGATCCGGCACGCCCTAGGTCACCGAGAATGGACCGAGGGTCGCCCGAGCCCTATCCGCAAACAAGTCCTCTTGCCGGCTTTCACGAATCGTAGGCTCCGTAAAGTAGCTCCGCGAGACCTGGGCGTGGGTAGGCGCGATCGCGCGTTCGGACTCTATGGAGGGTCGTTGGGGGTGCGATGGCTCAGCCCGTTGCCGGCGGAGGGCCTTCGAGCGGCAGTCCACACTTGGAACAGTATAGACCTGCCGGTGGATTCTCGAAGGGACAATGCCAGCAGATTGTATCGGGTGGATTCCGAAGCGGAGCATGCTAATGGACAGGATCGCTTACCGAATCCGTTCTGTCGAAGGATGGTTTGTCGCTCTGCCCCGAACCTTGCCCCCCTTCATAGGGCGGGCTTTCGGCCCACACCTCCGATGGTGCCATGGTGGCGTGCTGGACCGGGCTGGCTCTTGATTGGGGCGAGTATCCCCGGATTCTCTCGACCATCGTCGGGGCGTCTTGGTGAGGACCCCTCCTCCGCCGGCGCTCGAGGAACAGGATCGCCAGCACAATCCCAGTTATGACCAGCATCGCCAGGAGCAGGTACCCCAGGAAAGCAGGCAACCCGAGTAGTTCGGGGTCCACCGTAACCGAGATGCGTGCGGTGGTTCGCATCCCGTTCTCGTCGGTGACCGTCACGACGACGGTGAAGGTTCCCGATTGCGTGGGCGTGCACGAGAACGAAGCCAGATTCTCTGAGGCACAACCCGGGGGGAGCCCCGAATAGTTGTAGCTGAGTTGACCGTGTCCACCATCGATCTCTACCGAGAAGGTGGACGCGGACCCTTCAAGGAGCTCGCTCGGCGAAGCGTCGAAATGGCCCACCGAGGGAGCGGGAGAAACAACGACGGGGATCGTCTCGTTAACGACCCAGCCGTTGGAATCGCTCACCCTGATGATGGGATCGAATGCTCCGGAAACTATCGGAAAGCAGGAGATGGTGGTCGAATCCAGGCCGACACATCCGGTCGGCAATCCGGACCAGGCAAAGTGATAACCCCCAGATCCCCCGGTAGCCACGACCGAGAAGACCGTCGATTGTCCGATATCCACAGAACCCGGAGACACGTTCGCCACAATCACCGGGTCTGAGGAGACGGGATAGGACAGGGGTCCGCTGGTGCCGTTCCCTCCCCCCGTGTCGACCACCGATACCGAGACGACTGCGGAGCCGGATTTCGTCGGCTTGCACGTCACCTGGGTCAGATCGACCGGGCTACAACCGGCCGGCAAACCATTCCAGGAGTAGGTGTAGCTCCCCGTTCCCCCGGTCACGCTCGTGGTGAAGGTCACCGGTTGACCGACGTCGACCGAGCCAGTCGGTGTTGCGGTAGGAGTGGAGGGCGAAGGTCCAACCTCTACGGTGTATCCGAGCGACGGGCTCACAACCCGATACCCGTTGCTGTCGCCGAGGTCCAGCGCGATCGAGTATGCGCCGGACGACGTCGGTTGGCAGGTTGGTGAGGGCCCCGTCATTTCGACGCAGGGGGTCGGCAACCCGCTCCAAGAGTAGGTATAGGGCGCGAGGCCCCCGGTAGGATGCACGGTAAAGGTGACAGAGCCCCCGGTCTCCACAACGGACCGGTTTGGCGAGGGAGCGGTGACGGAGAGATCCGGATACACAACGTAGGTAAGGTTTCCACTTGTCGCCAGTTGACCGAGCGAGTCGGTGACCGTAACGTTGACCTGGTAGCTACCGGTCGCCGTGGGGTCGCACGCAAGGGTCGTTGCTGTGGAGGCCCCACAGCCTAGTCCATTGGGCGTAACGGACCACGAATAGGTATCGCCACCGGACCCCATGCTTAGCGGAGTGGTCTGCAGGTTGACCGCCTGACCCACGTCCGCACTGTTCCGTGAGGCTCTCGGCGTGCTAGCGCTCGGAGTGCATCCTCCTGGGGCGACCGTGCTGACCGTTCCCCCCGCGACCACAGTGCAGAGGCCGAGGTAGGTCGCGGTCGTGGACGAGTTTACCCAGACGCTGTACTTACCCGGGTTGAGCGTAAAGGTCGCCTGACCGCCTATGAAGCTCCAGTTCACGTCTCGCACCGAGATTTGGCCAGAGGCAACGCTCGGTGCAGAGATGTGGAGGAAACCGACTTGGTCCTGGTCGTAGACGTGGTAGGTACTGGCGTCGAACGTCGTACCGTTCAATTGAAGGGTGAGCGGCGTCCCACCAAGATCGCTGGTCCAAATTGATTGCACGTTGCTAATTGTTTCGGCGGTGTCGCTGCCGAAGTTCCATGCGGATATTGGCGCTTGGAAGTTGTGGCCGTTCCAGAAGAGCAGCTGCGAGGTGGCCTGGGTGATGCGCTGGGCCGAGGTCGAGCTGCCTCCGCCGGGACCTCCCAGGGCGAGCTCCGCATCATAGAACATTCCGTCCGGGGTGTACTGAGAGCCGTCCACAACGAAGTTGTCGTCCGCGGAGACGGCCCTCGCCCAAGGCCAAACAACGTTGTCGAAGGTGACATACCAGCTCGTCACCCCATCCCGGTACTCGAAGGCAACCTCGGGGAGACCACCGGTCGAGACGTAAGAACGGACCAGGAGCTGGAAGTCGCCCGGTGAGGGCATGTATTCGATGGCCCCCGGTTGGCTGTTGGCCCCTTCTGCGTAGTATCCTTGGCAGCCGGAGTAGGGGTAAACCGTCCCGTTGCCGCTGACCCCAGAGCTGGAGAGACACCCACTCGAGCTGCTCAGGTTCCAAATATTGTTCTCGAACGAGAGGAGTCCGTTGCTGCTGTCCAGGCCGGCCACATCCTGAATCCAATAGGCATACGTGATCCCGTTCTGGACGAACTGGAGAACGACGTTGAGCTGGTCCGTGAATCGAGTGCCCTGGGCTCCTTGAATGTTCACGCGTGTCCAGGTGAAGTTGCCAAGAAATTCTGACGTTTCGTACGTATACGAATTCCCCAGATGCCCTACGCCGAAGTCGGCGATTCCCATGGGTGCCGGCTCGGAGGAGTAATAACCGGTTGGATTCACCGAATCCGGTGTGATCATCCCAAGGGGGTGGACATGCACCGGTACGACCGGTGGCGGCTGCGGGGTAAGGAGGGGGTGGCCCGCAACAGGGGAGGAGATTGAACTTGAAATGGGACTGGAGGCCTCCCCATGGACCGATGAAGGGGTGCCGAGGATTTCACCGGGAAGCACCAATACGAGCAACGCCACGGCAACCATCAGAAGGGCTGACGCGCTCGTTGGACGAAAGATCCACACGGACCTCGAAAGCCCGTGAATGGGACGCATTTGAATCGCCTTCTAAATGCGCATCAATGCGCATCGTTCCCCCTTAATACCTTGTGAAGGCGGTTTGTTGTAGCCTCCCTCGATCTGGACGGCGGATTGGAATTGAATGAACGGAAACCGAACCGGTTGCCGGATGACATCCTGAGTTCGAAAGAACGATCGACGTTGCTCGCTCAACCCGGGGTGAATCGATAGGCGCCTCGTCTTCCAGAGCTAACCGTACCGCTTTGACGACCAGACCCTCGGCCTCAAGCACTTGGACAAGAACGAAATCGAGCAGCGGGCTTTTCGGGGGTGGACGGGCCGCGAAGGGGTGGAATCTCCCGATCGGAGGAGGGACGCGCCGACCCCCAAGGTGGGTCACGATGGGGGCCGGTCAGGCGGGTGGCCGTAACGCCCCGTCCCCTTTCGTTTGAGAGCGGGCCGTACCACCGTCCGCCTCCCCGGGCTGTGGGCGCTCCCCGGTACCGTCCCACCCTCTTCCTCGGCGGAGGGACCGACGACTGTGCAACCACTCCGGCAGTGCGCGAACGGGCCGAGAATGAGTAAATAGTTGTAACTCGGTTCGTCCCTCGAGCTGATGCTCGCAGCCCCGACGTCGTTCGTGAGGGTCGCGGTGGTGTTGCTCGTTGTCCTGAGCGCATGTACCGCCTTCGTGACCGGCAACTCCTCTGTCGGTGCGGTGGTGTTCATGGGGATAGACCACGCCCCCCAAGGGGCGGCCCCGGCTAGCATGGCCACGCACCAACCGTCGGCGACTCCCGATCTAGTCGTCCTCTGGGGCTGGTTGCAGGCGAGCCCGCCCACGGCCCCGTCCGCCCGAGCGGGAGCCGCCATGACCTACGACGCGGCGGATGGGTACATCCTCCTGTTCGGTGGTTGCCCGTTTTGGGGCGGAGACTACTGGGGCCACGTCTGTACGGCGCTCGGGGACACCTGGACCCTCCACAACGGCCTATGGACGAACATCACGAGTTCGCTGGAGGGCCCGTCGCCCCCACCCAGAATCGATGCGAGCATCGCGTACGATAGCGCGGATGGCTCCGTCGTGATGTTTGGGGGATACGACGGGACCACCCACACCGTGTACAACGACACCTGGACCTTCAGTGGCGGGCACTGGGCCCAGGTGCACCCCGCCTCGAGTCCTCCCGCTCGCGACGGTGCCGGTATGGCCGGGGACGACGCCTACCACGCGGTCGTTCTGTTCGGGGGCGACTCCAACATCACGGGGTCGCTGACGTACTTCAACGATACCTGGGCGTATCACGCCGGACAGTGGTCTCGCCTCTCGACCCCCGTCGCCCCATCGGCCCGATACGACATGGCGATGTCGTACGATCCGGCCGCCCTCTCCGTGCTGCTTTTCGGTGGCTGGAGTCCGGCGCAGACCCAGAGCTACGGGGACACCTGGAGCTTCTCGAACGGAACTTGGACGAAGCTGAACTCCACCTACAACCCCCCGGCCGAGAATTCCGCGACGATGGCGTTCGATCCCTCGGCGAACGCCATGATCATGACCGGAGGACATGTCGGAGAGAACGTGTCTACCGCGACGTGGGGGTACAGCATCGCGTCCGGGTGGCAATTCATTCCCGCTTCCGCGGCACCGAGCGCGCGATGGGGAGTTTCCCTGAGCTATGACCCAGCGTCAGCGACGCTCTGGTTGTTCGGAGGGTTCGTCGCCTTCTGGAACGGGACGGGGAACCCTCCCGTCGAGGGTTACTTTGGTGACACTTGGCAGTTCGGCTCGTTTGGGGGGCCGCCCCCATCCGTCTACGGCGTGAGTTTCATCGAGGCCGGTCTCCCAAACGGGACGTCCTGGACCGTGACGTTCGATGATACTCGGGCGACGTCGATCAGCACTACCATCACGTTCTTCTCGGCCAACGGGACCTACGTGTACCTCATCGCCCCGGTATCCGGTTACTCCGTCGTTCCTTCCTCGGGGACGCAGCTCGTTTCGGGACCGGGGGCGAGCATCACGGTGGCGTTCACCGCGATCACTTCTTCGTCCTCCTCGACGGCGTTCGAGCAAGGAGGGCTGACCGGAGGCGTGATCGTTGGGACCATCCTAATCGCGTTCTTCCTCCTTCGGCCGAAGCGTCCTTCCGCCTCGAGCCCGATTACCCAGAGGTAGCGGCTCCGGGAGCCGCCGGCCGGGGGCGGACCGCACGGACGGAAGGCTCCGAGAGCTTTCTGAGAGCTCACTATCCTTGCCAAACGAACGAAGGCCGGGGATCAACCCCCCGGTCGGCCCTGGATTGCCCTGCTAGATTGTCCTCGAGGCCATCGTCAGGGAATGGATGAACCTCAGAGAAATGCGGGAGGAGACTGTTCTCTTTTCGCCTGACGAACGAGGGCACGGCATCTCCGAATCCTCAGTCCTTCAGACGTCGGTCGTTGCCTTACCGCACCAGGGTGACTCGACGCGAAGGAGGAGAGCGTCGGCGCACCCCGGCACAAGATGGACAATCCCGACCCCGCAGAACCCGAGTTCACTCGATTCCACTAACGTGCTTTATCCGCGATAGAAAGTGGTCCAGTCACGGGAGAGGTTAGACGGATGCCCGCCCCAGGCCTGGACCAGCCCAGGAACCAGTTCCGGAGTCCCCCTCATGGCGATTCCGGCAGTTCATCGGGGTCCGGAGAGGCTCGCCCATCTCGAGTCATAGAGATCCCGTGATCGTCGGAGGTGCGGTCTGATGCCGACCTACGTGAACCCGAAACGGTGCCGTAACAATAGAAAATGCATGGAGGTCTGTCCGAGCGATATCATGTTCGTCAACCCGCTGACGAACTTCTCGTACAACCTGGAGCCGGACATGTGCTGGGAATGCTTCGCCTGCGTGAAGGTCTGCCCCGAGCAGGCGATCAGCATGCGGCCCTACGCCGACATCTCCCCCCTCCTCTCGGAGATATCGGTCCTCCGGGACGAGAAGACGAATCGGATCCGGTGGGAGGTCAAGTATCGGAACCAGAAGATCGTGAAGAACTTCGAGTTCGTGATCCGGACGACACCCTGGGATTCCATCCAGATCCCGCCAGGGCCGGACCGGTCCGACCCGAGGCTGAATTCGGAGATCTTGAGCGGCGAAGGAGACGAAGTTCTCGGAGCCCGCGTCCGGCCCGGGCCGGCGCGCCCCGCCTAGACCCAGAGGGAGCAGCGGCCGCATGAACGTCAAGCACTTCGATTCGGACATTCTGGTCATCGGCGGCGGGATGGCCGGTTGCGGCGCCGCCTACGAGGCCCGGTACTGGGGGAAGGACCTCAGGATCGTGATCGCGGAGAAGGGGAACATCGACCGCAGTGGGGCCGTGGCCCAAGGGCTCTCGGCGATCAACACTTACATCGGCTCGCGAGAGGGGGAGAACACCTTCGAGGACTTCGTCCGGTATGCCCGCGGCGATCTGATGGGACTGGTCCGCGAAGATCTGGATTACGATGTCGCCCGCCACGTGGACCCTTCGGTCCGTCTCATGGAAGAGTGGGGCCTTCCGATCGTCAAGGACCCGAAGACGGGAAAGTTCGTTCGGGAAGGCCGGTGGCAGATCCTGATTCATGGCGAGAGCTACAAACCGATCGTCGCCGAGGCCGCCAAGAAGGCCGCGAGCGAAGTGGTGAACCGGGCGGTCATCACCCACCTTCTCACGGACCGCCGCGACTCCAACCGAATCGCCGGGGCGATCGGGTTTGACGGGCGGGATGGGTCCCTGCTCGTATTCCGAAGCCCGGCGGTGATCTTGTCCGCCGGGGGGGCGACGCATATCTTCCGGCCCAAATCGGTCGGAGAAGGATGGGGACGGACGTGGTACTCCCCCTGGAGCTCGGGGTCCGCGTATGCTCTCGAGATCCAGGCGGGCGCCAAGATGGTCCAGATGGAGGTCCGCTTGATCCCGACCCGCTTCAAGGATGGGTATGGGCCCGTCGGCACGTGGTTCCTCTACCTCAAGGCCTACGCGACCAATCGCCTGGGAGAGCGGTACGAGGACAACCGCGAGAAACTGCGCGCGGCGGTCGGGGACTACGCCGATGCCAAGCCGATGCCGACCTGCCTGCGCAACCACCTGATGATGGAGGAGATCAAGGAAGGAAGGGGTCCGATCCTGATGCATACAGAGAAGGTCCTCGACACTCCCGAGAAGGTGGAGGCGGGCTGGGAGGATTTCCTCGACATGACTGTGAGCCAGGCCATGCTCTGGGCTTCCCAGAACTACGAGCCCACCACCCGGCCGTACGAGATCACGCCGACGGAGCCCTACATCATGGGATCGCACGCCGTCAACGCCGGAGCCTGGGTGAGCGGACCGGAAGACATCGCTCCGAAGGCCTATCGTTGGGGGTTCAACCGGATGACCACGATCACGGGCCTCTTTGCAGCCGGCGACGCGGCCGGTGGAGCGGCGCACAAATTCTCGTCGGGGTCATTTGCGGAAGGCCGGATCGCGGGAAAAAGCGCCGTGAGATTCGTTCGATCGAACCCCGACCACACGGCGGAGCCCGACCGCGCGGTGGTCGAGAAGCTGGGCGAGGCGATCTTCCAGCCTCTCCAGAACTACAACCTCGGCAAGAACTACATCACTCAGGGAACGGTCTCTCCCGTCTACCTGTACCCTTCCCAGGGCCTCAAGCGCCTCGAGAAGCTGATGGACGAGTACGCGGGAGGCGCGACGACGTTCTACACGACGAACGCCCCCATGCTGGAACGCGGTCTCGAGCTGCTGAGCATGCTGCAGGAGGACCTCGACCTTTTGGGAGCGGAGGACCTGCATCAGCTGACCCGAGCCTGGGAGCTCGTGCACCGGGTTTGGACCGCCGAGGCGGTGCTCCGGCACACGCTGGCCCGCGAGGAGACGCGCTGGCCCGGTTACTACTACCGGTCCGATTTCCCCAGGATCGACGATGCGAACTGGAAAGTGTTCCTGATCTCTCGATACGACCTCGTCGAGAAGGCCTGGTCGTTCGAGAAGCAGAAAGTCCTCAGCCTCGGGAGCTGAGCGGAACCGGCGTCAACCAACCTCCAGAGGCACCCGATCCTCGGGCCCACGAAAGCGTGCTCCAGTGAGGGGCCCCAACGGGACCGGATCCTCCCGCGGATGGTCGCATGAACCCCTCTCTTCTGACGGTGGGCTAGACAAGCAGGGCGCAGCCCCTCCGCGTTCCTCCCGGGCCGCGTCGCAGAGCCCCCCCAGCGCGGGCGCGTGGTCCTGAGCGCGACCTACGTCCCCACCACCGACGAAGTCCGGGGGACGTGTCAGCTGGGAATCACCCCCGGGCCGGGCTGCTTGGTGCAGCTCGTCCACGCAACTCGGTCGTGGTGAGCGAGCTGCTCTGGCTGCCCGTTGGCCTGGGGGTGTTGGGAACTGGAATGATAGCAGGCATGGCCGTGAGCGTGGTTTCGTTGGTTCGAAGTTGCAAGGGGCGCGAGAACTCCATCGCCTCGCCCTAAGCATTCGGGCTGCGACCACCCGACAGCCCCTCCCCGTCAACCGTCCCCGTCGGTGCGAGTTGGTTGGCTGGGCAGTTGGCCCCCGAGTTGCTAAAGGGAAGAAAGAACACATCCCTCCCACGTTATCTCGAGGGGAATTACTGCCGAGGCGGTACTCCGAGGGGGGCGAGGGGTCCGTCACGTGACTCGAACGGACGTAGACGGCAATCACGCCCGTGCGGGTTTCTTCGGCTTGGCCTTCGAAGGCCGGCGAGGAGCGGGCCCCGCGCCCTCGGCGAGTCGGGCTTGATTGAACGCCACGGCCGCGCGAACCAGGTCATAGAGGGCGGGCTCGTTCAATGAGTCCCTCTCGAAGAAGTCGATGGCCCGCCACACATTGCCCTCGAGACCGGCATTGAACAACTTGGCCGGGTCTGGGAGCTTCGCCCCCTGCGCGAAGGTCAGCTTCA
>Ga0187815_10001430_pt1 | contig 11262 bp, 8 predicted proteins | sample NC_S_5_FD_132962 | JGI IMG/M metagenome (GOLD analysis project Ga0187815, IMG submission 132962) | Wetland sediment microbial communities from Neuse River Estuary, North Carolina, USA - ASW-S_5 | ecosystem: Environmental > Aquatic > Freshwater > Wetlands > Sediment | place: USA: North Carolina...
CAGCAGATGCAAGACGTAGAAGGGCACCGACACGCGTCGCATGCCGCCCGATGCGCTCGATGCAATAAAAAATGTGTAAGACCTACCCCTCATCGTCTGTCTTACCCTTGCGATTCAGTTTTGGACGGCTGGCTTGAACCGCTTGCCCCGTGCGGCGGTCCATCGATTCCCCGCGAACGACCCTACTCGAAGTTTGAACCGAGAGCCCTGGTTCGAAACCCGGCAAATTGTAATAACCGGACCGGCCAGCGTCAACCCTAATCTTCCATTTCACATAGGCGCTCGCTTCTAGCTTCCAGGCCGCGAAGCGCCCTATAATTCCTTCCGCCTCGCAAAGTCTATCCGATCAGCCGCGATCGCAACAACTGTACCGAAGGACAGTAATGGGCCGGGAAGATCAGTTAATCAGGAAGTTAGCCCTCGCCGTGCCATCCGTGATCGGGTCGCGCGGGTCCCGTCGTTCGCCTCGCGCCGGCGTACGCCTTGGAATCGGCGACGATGCGGCGGTGATTGTGCCCGGCCGAAACACCGACCTGATCGTGACGTGCGATGCTTTTCTCGAAGGAGTCCACTTTCTAGCCGATCGCCATCCGGCCGATTCGGTCGGCTATAAGTCGCTCGCACGGGCCACAAGTGACATCGCCGCAATGGGCGCCACGCCTCGGTTCTTCCTGCTGACGCTCGCTCTGCCGCAAGACCGCACCGGAGAATGGCTTAGCGGCTGCCTCCGAGGGATGCGGCGGGCGGCGCGGCAGCTGCGTGTGCGCCTGATCGGCGGCGATACCACTCGATATCCGTCGATCTCAATCAGCATCACGGTTTTCGGCGAAGTCGCTTCTGGCCGCGCGATCACTCGCGCTGGGGCACGACCGGGCGACATTCTCTACGTCACCGGCAGGCTCGGGCAGGCGCAACTGGGCCTGGAGATGATCAGGAATTACCCTCGTGGCGAAATTAGGCACCTCATTCGCAGTCAGAATCGGCTCTTTAGACAGCACTTCTACCCGCAAGTTCGCGTAAGGCTCGGCGCGTGGCTCGCAAGGTATCGAATCGCGTCCTCGATGATCGACATCTCCGACGGGCTCTCGACCGACCTTGGCCATCTGTGTGCGGCGAGCGGAGTTGGCGCGCGCGTGTGGGCCAAACGCATCCCGCGCGTCGCCATTCCCGCCGCACAGTCAAACTTTGCCCGTAAGCTCAAACTCGATCCACTTGAAATGGCCTTGCACGGCGGCGACGACTACGATCTTCTCTTCACGGTTCCTCGAAAGCTCACTAGGCGCCTGCGCTCGGCGCCCGAATTTCGTGACATTGCGGCCATCGGCGAAATCGAGCGCGGCAAGCAAATCCGCCTGATCGATTCGGACGGCCGCGCGAAACCGCTGAAACCAGCTGGCTGGGATCCATTCCAAAAATAGCCACCACAGAGCCCGTCTCGCGTAGGGCCGGTGTCCCGCAGGTTCTGTAGGTGGAAGCGCGGTTTTTTTTACGCTGAGCGAAGCCGAAAGGCGTCCCGCCGGCTCTGAAGGGTCGAAGCGTGGGCCTTCAGGCCCTCGAAAAGCGTGCAAGAAATGCCGGGCTTCAGCCCTGGGTTGTTTCGTCAGTGCGCACCAGGAGACGCATCTGCGTGCGCCGGCGTGGTTGCGGGCGCAGGTGCAGGCGCAGCTGCAGGCGGCGCCTCGGAAGTCTTCTGTGGCGCGGCAGCTGGCGGCGGGGGCGACTGCGCCGGCGCTTTCGTCTGCGTTAAGCCTTGCTCGGCGGCATCGGCAGGCGGAGCCGTATCGGGCGTGTCGACCTGCTCCACGTGCTCGCCCACCTGTTTTTCGAGCGGCACCACGTTGGGAAAATCCTCGACGGGCATTCCCTGCACCGCCTTTTGCATGAACTCGAGCCAGATCGGCAGAGCCGCGCGCGCGCCTGTTTCCTTCATGCCGAGCGAGACGCGCGGGTCGTCGTTGCCCGTCCAGACGCCGGCGGTGATCTGCGGCGTGAAGCCCATGTACCACGCATCGGTGAAGTCGTTCGTGGTGCCCGTCTTGCCGGCGGACGGGCGCCCGAGTTCCTTGGCGCGCACGCCGGTGCCGAACTGGACCACATCTTCCAGCATCGCCGTCATCGTGTGCGCCACGTCCGGCGAAAGCACGTCGGTCACGTTCGGCCGGTCCTCTTCCAGCACGTTGCCGTCGTACGAAGTGACTCGCCGGATGAAGTGCGGATCGATGTGAATGCCATCGTCCGGGAAAACCGAGAAAGCCGAAGTGTGCTCCATCAGCGTGAGATCGGCCGCCCCAAGCGCCAGCGGCAGATACGGCGGCAACGGGCTCGTGAGACCGAACTTCCGCGCAAGATCGATCGTGTTCTCGATTCCCACGCGGTCGAGCAGGCGCACCGCTGGAACGTTGCGCGAATCGGCGAGCGCGCGGCGCAGTGTGATGCGGCCCTCGAATTTGTCGTCGTAATTGTGAGGCGAGTAATCCAGTCCGCCGCTATGATAGGTTACCGGCTCGTCGACCACCGTATCGAACGGCGACATCCCCTGCGAAAGCGCTTCGGAATAGACGTACACCTTGAACGAGCTGCCCGTCTGCCGCATGGCCTGCGTGGCGCGATCGAATTTCGACTGCTCGAAATCGTAGCCGCCGACCAGCGCTTTGATCTCGCCGTTGGCATTGTCGATCGCGAGCAGGGCCGCCTGGGCGGTCGGTTGCTGCTCGAGCTCGACCTCCGCCGTCGTCCCCGACAAGACGTTGATGTGCACCACCACCAGATCGCCCACCCTCAGCAGCTTCTCGACTGACTTTTCCCCGGTCCACGCGAAATCCGCGGGCGTGAGCATGGCGTGGATCGCTCCGAGCTTGATCGATGCAAAAGTGGGCCGCACTTCCGTCACCAACCCGGTGACGTAATCCCCCTTCGCGATCGGGGCGTGCCAGTCGTCATTGTCGTATTTTTCGATGGTCCCGAGATGGTCGTGCACGATATTTGGCAGGTTTCCGCGCCAGCCATGCCTGCGATCGTATGCGTGCAAGCCGTCGCGGACCGCCTGGTCCGCGGCCTTTTGCATGGCGACATTCAGCGTGGTATAGACGCGCAACCCATCCTCGTGAACGGCCTCGGTGCCGTACGTGTGCTCGAGATACTGGCGCACTTCCTCGACGAAATACGGCGCGAGATCGTCGCGCAGCGATTCGATGTGCAGCCCCAGCGGCTCGTGTCTTGCCTCCTCATACTCGGCCTGCGTGATCTTCCGATCGCGAAGCATCAGCGCAAGCACGAGATTGCGGCGGTCCAGCGCGCGGTCCGGGTGATTGATCGGCGAATAGATGGGCCCGCGAATGATCGCCGCGAGCGTGGCCGCCTCGGCGAGCGTCACCTGGCTCACCGGCTTGCTGAAGTAGTATTCGGAGGCCGCTTCGAAGCCGTAGTTGCCCGAGCCCAGATAGATCTGATTGCAGTACATCGTGAAAATCTGGGCCTTCGTGTAGTGGCGCTCGATCTCCAGTGCGAGAATCGTCTCCTGGATTTTTCGGTGGAAGCTGCGGTCGGAGCGGTTCAGGAAAAGGCCGCCGGCAAGCTGCATCGTGAGCGTGCTGGCGCCTTCGGCAACGCGGTGGCGCAGGACATCGTGCCACGCGGCTTGCAGCACGCGCGGGAAATCGACGCCCCAGTGCTCCTCGAAATGCTGATCTTCGGTGGTGAGGATCGCGGCCTTCAGCACTTTCGGAATCTGGTCGTACGTCACCAGAATCCGGCGCTGCAGCGCGAAGCTGCCGATCTCCTGGCCGTCGTCCGCGTAGAGTTCCGTTTCGGTGATCGGGCGGTAGTCTTCGAGAGCGTGAATCTGCGGCAGGTCGCTGCTGTAGACGAAGAGCAGCCCTGCCGCGGCGCCCAACGCGATCGAGCAAACGACGAGGAAGGCCAGCGCGAGGCGCCCGAGCAGCGTCCCGCCCCCGATCTTCATCGTCGCGCGGTAAAACCGGTCTTCCATTCCCTCCGCCATTCTATCGCAACGGCAAGCTGGAATCGGCGTTTGGGTAGCGTCTTAGTTTCCGAAAAGGGGCTAGCTGCGAATTGAGGGCTGATTTGCTGGGTGCGTTGCAAACTGTCAGAAGATGCCGGCCTCGGCATCGCGGACGCTCCCGTAGGTGGGGAAAAGCGCGGCGAGGTGCGTCATGCCAAGGAGCGTCTTCACCTGGTCGTTCAATCCGGCAATCGCGAATTTCCGCCGCGCCCTTTTGGCGCCGACGTACGCCCCCACGAGCGCGCCCAGCCCCGCCGAATCGATGTGCGACGCCCCGCTGAAATCGATGATCAGCACATCGGAGGCGTTCGCGCGCGCCGCATCCTGAAACTCGAAAACTGTGTGGGCGCTCAGCGGTCCCAGCAGGCGCAGCACCGTCTGGCTGCCGCGCTCTCCGGCGGAGGTGATGATCTCGACATAGTCCAGGGGCATGGGCGGATTGTACCGAAACAGAGGAGCCCCTATGCCCCGCCGCTCCGCCCCGCGTTCGCAAAAGCTAATGGCGAATGCCGCGACGACTACTTGATGCCGAGCAGCTTGCAGGCGTTCTTGTAATAGAGCCTCTCGCGGCTTTCCTTCGAAATATCGAGCGAGTCGATCACCTTGATCGTCTCGCGAATGTACATCGGCCCGCCCTCGGGATCGAAGGGCGCATCCGACGCGAACAGCACGTGTTCGATCCCGTAGAAATCGAGCGCGCACACCAGCGCCGATTTCGAGCCGAACGTCGCCGTATCCGCGTAGAACATCTTGAAATAATCGAGCGGGCGCTTCTTCAGTTCCTTGAGCAGCGGTTTGTAATCCACGGATGACGTGCGCGCGCCCAACTGGTCCCATCCGGCACCGACGCGCCCCTCGAAAAAAGGGACCATGCCGCCCGCATGATGGATGATGAATTTCAGTTCCGGCATTTCGTCCAGCATCTTCGAAAAGACGATCCGCGCCTGCGCCGCGCTCGATTCGTACGGCCAGCCAAACGTCCACCAGATTTCGTACTGCGAGACCTGCTCGGTCTGGTAGTCCGGGAAAGTCGCGGTGCGCGCCGGATGAATCCAGATCGGCTTCCCGAGCTTCTCCATCGCCTTAAATACCGGACGAAACTCCGGCGCGTCGAGCGGCTTGCCGCTTACGTTCGAATAAATCTGGATGCCGCACGCGCCAAGCTGCTTGATCGCGCGCGTCGCCTCTTCCACGGCACCCTCCGGATCGCGCATTGCAACAGACGCGATGAAGCTCGGAAACCGGTCTGGATATTTCTGGCACAGCTCGGCCATGCCGTCACTCCCGGCGCGCGATAGCTCGCGCCATGCCTCGCGCGTTCCCACCACGTCGGGCGGCGGCGAAGCGAGCGACAGTATCTGCTGGTATTCGTCGAACATGTCCATCACCGCGAAGCGCCGGTCGAGATTCGTCATCATCGGGACGGCCTCGCTGCGCCGGTGCATGTCCTTCATCTGCCCGGTCTGCTTCAGCAGCAGTTCGTGAAACGCCTTCGGCCAAATATGAGTGAAGATGTCGAGTTTTCTCATGTCTATCGCCACGCCTCCGCCGTTTCGCTTCTCCCGATATAAGTGCCGTTCCATTCGTTGTGCCGCCCCGCCGCGATCTCGACGCAACGCTGCGCGCAGTTCGCCAGCACCACTTCGCCGCCCGGCTGCCCGCGCATCGCGCGCAGCTTCGCCACCATTTCCGGCACCCAGCGCTGCGCATCCGGCGACTCGATCGTTTCATCGGCCATGTGCGTCGGCGTGCTGCCCGGATCAACGGCAAACGCCGTGATTCCGTAATCCCTCACCTCGGCCGCAAGAAGCTCCGTGAGCCGCACCTGCGCCGTCTTCCCGATGCAGTACGCCGAAAGATAGGGCGTCGCCATTTTCGCGCGCGGCGAACAAATCGAGATGATGCAGCCCGCGCGCCGCTCCTTCATTCCCGGCAGCACCGCGCTGATGAAAAGAAACGGCGCACGCAAGTGAACGGCCTGCGCCGCCCACCACTCATCCGGATCCACCACGCCGATGGGGCCAAAAGGCCCGGGAACGCCGGCGTTGTTCACCATGATCGTCACCGGGCCGAACGCTTTTTCCGTTTCCGCGACCACGCGCGCCACGTCCGCCCGATTCGTGGCGTCACCCGCCACGGCCAGCGCCCGGCCGCCCTTCGCCTGAATCTCCGCGACGGTCCCGTCGAGCTGCGCTGTGGTCCGCGACGTGACCGTGACCGCCGCTCCCTCAACCGCGAATTGCTCCGCAATCGCGCGCCCGAATCCTCCGCCGCCGCCCGTAACAATCGCGACGTGTCCTTTCAGCTCTCCCGCCATTCACGTCTCCCCGTTCGTGCACACCACTGCTGGCAGCAGCGCACAAGCTCGAACACTCGATTCTATTCCAAATCTAGCGCACGGCGGGCGCAAAGGAACGAGCTGCCTTATGAACCGGCGGCGCGGCAAAAAGCAGCAACAGCGCAGCGAAGAAGCTCAGCCCCGCAACCGCATAAAACGCCGGCTCGTAGCTGCCGACGCGGTCGTAGATGTACCCGGCGGCAAACGGACCAGCCGCGCCCGCCGTCGTGCCCACCGCCATCACCACCGCAACGATAGGCGCGTACGCGCGCATCCCGTAGTAGTTCGCCGGTATCGCCATCATCGACGAAAACGAAACGCCGAATCCCGCACCGAGGCAGATCGCGTAGAGATACAGTCCCGCCGCGCCGCTCGCATGCAGCGCCAGAATCATTCCCACGCCAAACAGCACCGAAGCTGCCGCCCAAACGAAACGCGGCTCGACAAGATCGGCGACGCCTGCGAAAAATAGCGTCCCGCACAGGCTCGCAAGCAGCATCAGCGAAACGGAAGACGCCGCCGCGCTCGCGCTATACCCCAGATCGCGCAGATGCACCACTCCGTGCGCGATAATTAATGGATACCCCGCGCTGAACCCCAGAATCGCAATCAGAAACATCCAGATGGCGGGCGTGCGAAACACTTCGCCGAATGTCCATGTATCCGCCGTCTTGTAAACGCCGTGCGCGACCGCACGGACTTGCGGCGAACCAGCCGGCGCCTCGCCGCTCGCCCCGCCATCCGGCACTTGCCCGAGATCGGCGGGATTTTCCTTGATGAAGAAAAACGCCAGCAGCGATGCCGCGAGACTCAGCCCCGCGATCAGCATCCATCCCGCTCGCCAGTTTCCGCCGAACTTCGCGATCACATGATTCAGCACGCGCGCCGCAGCGAATCCGCCAAAACTGCTCCCCGTGTGCACCAGCGTGATCGCGCGCGCCTTGTGCTTCACGAACCACCGCCCGATCCCCGCCTGCGCGCCGAGAATCCCGCCCGAAAGCGCGCTCAACCCGATGAGCACGCCGAACACAAGATTCACTTCGAGCGTCGTGCGCACCGCGAAAGCCATCAGCAGCGCGCCGATCACCACGCCCACGCAGCCGAGCGTCATCGTGAAGCGCACGCCTTTTTTATTGATGCAGATTGCGACAAGGGGAGCGGGCAGCCCAACCATCCACTGAAACAGCCCGTAAGCCGCGCCCAGCGCCGCGCGATCCATGTGCAAATCGGCGGCCATGTACGCGTTGATGACGCTCGCGCCGTAAAGAGGAAACGCGAAGTTGGTGAAAAGGATCAGCCAGAAAACCGCGAGCAGCTTCCAGCCGTAGAATCCCGATGATTGTGTCATCCGGCTCCTTGCCGCGCATCGCCGCACCAGCGACGCAATGCGCGGCGCCACACCCGCCAGCTGACTTGCACGCGTTCACTTGCTTTTGGAATGAAGGCGCGCCCCCGCGCGCCCGTGAAATCTACTTCAGGTCTTCCGCCGGCACCCAGTTGCCGTGCACCTGATTGCGCAGCCGCAGCGGCAAATGAGCCGTCGCGATCGGCCCCTTATCGACGTGCGCGGCTTCGAAGACCAGAAGGTCCGAGAGCTGTTGGTCGTGCAGGTCGGCGACCAGCGCGAGATAGCCCTCGTGTCCCGGCTGCTTCGACGGAATGTGCACTTCCTCCTGGATCGTCACCGGCCGGTTCGAATGCCACGATTGCAGCTTCCCGCTTTTCACTTCGAGGCGGCTCAGCGTGTTGAAACCCGCGCCCACCGGCCCCGCGACGATCAGCGGACCTGCTTCGGGATCGTACCGCTCGTAGTAGCCGATCGAGTAGTCCTTCATATGGTCCTTCATCGCGACGCGCGGAAAATCGCCCGAAGGCGCGATGTTGTACTCCTCGAATTTCTCGCCCGGCTTCGACATATCGAAGCTCCACCGCACCACGCGCCCGTAGGCCATGTCTTCCGGCTTCGGATGGATGTGCGACGCCTCGAGCATGAACGGGAACGGCGCGTATTTCCCGATGCCGAAATCGAGATGCACGAATTTCCCCTCCGTGTACGCATTCATAAAGTGAAATGCCGAGCACGCGGGCCTGCGGAACCAGTGCATGTGCTTCACGCTGCCGTCGCGCGGCATGATGCCGATGAACGTATCCTTGTCCGGCTCGCAGACCCAGTGCACGCCGCCTGCTTTCAGCCGGTCGAGATCGCAGGTTGTGGGAAACACCGGGAAAATGGCGTGTTCCTTGGTCACCGCGAAATCGTGCATCAGCGAAACGTAGGGAACCTCGAACCACTCCTCTTTCACCAGCGCGCCTTCTTTGTCGGCCACGCAGTAGGAAATGTCGCGCGTTGCAAGCCCGCTGGCCTCATAGCCAAAAAAGTACAAGTCGCCGGTATCCTCATCGAGCCGCGAGTGCGCCGTCATCGTCTTGCTCTTGAGCTTCCCGCCGAAGTCCCATTCGCCCAGGGTCTCAAGCGTGTCGGGATCGAGCTCCATGGCGCGGCCGTCTTCCTTCAGCGCCAGCAATTTCCCGCCGTGGAAAATCGGCGTCGTGTTGTAGACGCACCGGTTCACATTCCGCACGCTCGGATCGTCCGTGTAGGGATTGCGGTACAGCCCGAAAAGCCCGCGCCGCGCCTTGCGCTCGGCCTTCAGCCGGTCCGACATGATGTAGCGCATCTTGAAATCGACGTGCCCGTTTTCGAATAGGAACGAGCTGATCATCCCGTCGCCGCTCAGGTACGTGTCGTGGCCGAGCATCGGCGGATACTGCGGATCGGGAACGGTGCGGTACCACTGGCCGTTGATCTCTTTCGGCAGGTTGCCCTCGACGACCAAATCGTAAACGTCGCACTCGGTCCGCATGGGCGCGTTGAAGCCCTGGTAATCAAACGAATCGGGAAAGCGCGTTGTCATGGTGGTTGGCTCCTGTCCTTGGCCGGGCGATGCTATCAGCAATCGCTGCTTTTACACAAAAGTCCTATCATTTCGATGAGCCGCGCGTCAATGTCGGCTGTCAGATTCGCCGCGGGAATACTATTTCGTGCGTGGCGGCGCAGGCTGATTTCCGAATTTCCAATTTCGAGTTTCGATCTTTTCCTACGCTTCACTAATAAACTTCGTCACCAAACACGCATCGAGCCCCTCAATCCCTTCCTCCGACCCGTGCCCGCTTTCCTTCACGCCGCCAAACGGCGATTCCGGCACCGAAATTTGATACGTGTTGAGTCCGATCATCCCTGCTTCGAGCTGCTCGCCGAGCAATTTCACCGTGCGCGACGAATTCGTGAACGCAAACGCCGCAAGCCCATACGGCAAGCGGTTCGCCTGCTCGATCACGCGATCGAAATCCGTGAACGGATTGATCACCGCGACCGGCCCAAACGGCTCCTCATTCATGATCCGCGCCGTATTCCGCACATCCGAAAGGACCGTCGGCGCATAAAAATATCCCGGGCTGCGAAGCCGCACGCCGCCCGTCTGCACATGAGCGCCGTGCTCCCGCGCGTCCTGGACGAATCCTTCAATCGCCGCCAGCCGCCGCGCATGCACGAGCGGCCCCATCTTGTTTTTCTCGTCGAGCCCGTCGCCCACCGGCACCTGCTTCGCCCGAGCCGTAAATCCTTCGACGAACTTGCCGTAAATCTTCTCGTGCACGTAATAGCGCGTCGGCGAAACGCACACCTGCCCCGCATTCCGGTATTTCGCCGCCACGGATGCATCGAGCACTTTTTCGATATCGACATCATCGAACACGATCACCGGCGCGTGTCCGCCCAGCTCCATCGTCGTGCGCTTCATCCCATCCGCCGCCAGTTTCATTAGGTGCTTGCCCACCGGAATCGATCCGGTAAACGAAATCGCGCGAATCACCGGCGACGCGAGCAGATACGACGAAATCTCAGCAGGCACGCCGTAGACGATCGCCAGCACATTCGCGGGCAGCCCCGCATCCACTAAACATCGTGCCACCGCAAGCCCGCTCGCAGGCGCTTCTTCCGCCGGCTTCAGGATCACCGAGCATCCCGCGCCCAGCGCCGATCCGATTTTCCGCGCCGGATTGCCGAGCGGAAAATTCCACGGCGCAAACGCGGCCACCGGTCCCACCGGTTCCTTCACGATGGCCATGCGGGTGCCTGTGGCTCGCTGCGGCAGGACGCGCCCGTACGCGCGCCGACCCTCTTCCGCGTACCACTCGAAAATATTCGCGGACATTATCACTTCGATCCGCGTCTCGTGAATCGACTTGCCGCATTCGGTCGTCGCGATCCGCGCAATCTCTTCCTTGCGCTCTCGCAGCAAATCCGCCGCGCGCTTCAAAATTCGCCCGCGCTCATCCGGAAAAATCGCGCGCCACGTCTTGAATCCCAGCTGCGCCGCCGCCAGCGCCCGGTCGAGATCGGCTTTCGAGGCGTGCGGCAGCTGCCCGATCGTTTCCTCGGTCGCCGGATTGATCACGGGCGAAGTCTCGCGCCCCTCCGCGCCCAGCCATTCGCCGCCGATAAAAAGCCCCAATTCCGCATACGTCGCAGCCAGTTGTGTCGCCATTTTCGTGCTCCTGTCGCAAGCCTCGGCATAATTTCACGTCGCCGCACCCCCGTCAAGCCGCTGAGCCGCACACGCTGCGCACTCGGAAGCTCAAGGAATCTCTGCCGCGGCGCGATTCATGAATGCGCTCGTTGGATTCATCGTCCTATCTGATGCTACCGATTCGTATTTTGAGTTTGGCGTTTTCCGCTTGTATCTGCAAACTAATGGAGAGTTTTTAGTGTAGCAAGAGTATCTCGCTTTTCCACGTGGAGACGGGATTACCCGCCGCTATCGTCCAGCGGCGGCGCAGTGCGGGCCTCAATTCGGATCTCGGCTGAGATTCCTTCGACCCCGCACGGCCGGATGTTTCCAAG
>Ga0187815_10001432_pt1 | contig 11257 bp, 7 predicted proteins | sample NC_S_5_FD_132962 | JGI IMG/M metagenome (GOLD analysis project Ga0187815, IMG submission 132962) | Wetland sediment microbial communities from Neuse River Estuary, North Carolina, USA - ASW-S_5 | ecosystem: Environmental > Aquatic > Freshwater > Wetlands > Sediment | place: USA: North Carolina...
GCCCGCTTCTAGCAAGGTTCGGCCGCGCCCGGGTCTCACTTCCCGGAGGATGCGCCATCGGCCTGCGTCCCGTCAATTTGCATATCAAAGGGCTGGCCAAGCTCGGCGCCACGCTCACTATTGACCACGGCTACATCGAAGCCCGGACGGACGGGCTCAGGGCCGCGGATTTCTACTTCGATACCATTTCGGTGACCGGCACCGAAAACCTGATGATGGCTGCCACGCTGGCCCGCGGGACCACGGTGCTGGAGAATGCCGCGCGGGAACCGGAAATCCAGGACCTGGCCGCGCTGCTCAATAAAATGGGCGCAAGCGTTGAAGGCGCCGGAAGCGACCGGATTGTCATCCAAGGAGTGAGCCATCTGCACGGAGCCGAGCACCGGATTATCCCCGACCGCATCGAAACGGCCACATTCCTTGTGGCCGCCGCCATCACCGGCGGGCGCCTCACGCTGGTTAATTGCAACGACCCGAACCAACTCACCGCCGTCACGGCAAAGTTGGAGGAGGTGGGAGTGCAAATCAAGAAGCCGCCTGCGACCTCGGCGCAGGGCTCCGAGGCGAACGTGCTCGAGGTGCAAGCGGGCAAACCTTTGCGCGCTTCAGATATGACGACGCAGGAGTACCCGGGCTTTCCCACCGATATGCAAGCGCAATACATGGCTCTGATGACGCAAGCTGAGGGGTCCTCGGTCATCACGGAGACAATATTCGAAAATAGGTTTCTCCACGCCCTCGAACTCGCACGCATGGGCGCGGATATCTCCGTGAGCGGGCGCAGGGCGGTTGTCAAAGGGCGAACGCCTCTCAGCGGGACGAACGTGCAAGCCTCCGATCTTCGAGCCAGCGCCTCCCTGGTCCTTGCCGGTCTCGCCGCCCAGGGCGATACCCTAATCGACCGCGTTTACCACATCGATCGCGGCTACGAGCGCATCGAAGAAAAGCTCAACAAGGTAGGTGCCAAAATCCGGCGCATTTCGGAAGGGTAGAACGGAGATGCTGAATTGTGAATTCTGAACGCCCTGTCGGTAGTGGCGAGGAAAAGACGTGAACATATGGATTACGGTCGTGAGTTCGGCAGCCGTTGGAGTTGTTGTATCTAGCGCAATCACACTGCTCGGTCAGTGTTTGGAGCGGCGTGCTCGTCGGAACGAACTGCTTATGACGAAAGCATTAGAGATGGCGATTAGAAAAAACGATGTGAAAATGAAAGCTCTGGAACTGTCAGGTGAGGGCCGTGCGCACCTATCAGATGAAGTCATTAGCGCCGAAACCTACATGCGATGGCTCAAAGGTCTCCTTGACGCTGGGAGGCTTCCACCTATGCCGATAGGTTCAAAAGGAATTCCAAATGATTTCATTACCCCAGAATTCAAAATGTGTTACTACTGTAGCGGAGGCGTGAAATGTTCATTGTCACAATTAATAAGGTAGATCAGGGCTATAAAATCGTACCTACAAATCATGTGGCCAAGGACCTGCGAGAGACGGAGATTTGGGTTCGTGCCAACTTTCAGGTTGTCCCGAAAGAGTGGGCCGAGTTGAAAGCAAAACTTGATAGCACGGGGAAAGCTTCTATAGAAAGAAGCGCCGGAAAAGATTCACAAGGAACTTGGTAGAGCGGAGCCTACGACTTTGACTTTTTGGTTTATTGAACTCGCCAACTTTCGCCGGTACCAGGCCTAAAATGGTTCGGCGTGCAGGAGTTCGGCATGTCTGGTGCAGGCTGGTGCTTCCTTGCGTAATGTGCATACTTCCGTCCTGAATTTTGAAATACCCGCTTGGCGGCTCACTTATTACAACCCTGAGGGGACCGGAAAAGTGCGGCAAGCAGTAGGCAGCGGCAATTCATAATTCAGAATTCACCATTCAGAATTTCCGCACCTACCGTCTTTTGAACCAATCGACAAACAAGCGCATGCCCTCTTCAAAACTGACCTTGGGATTGTAACCTAACAGCTTTCGCGATTTGTCCAGGCTGGCAAAAGTAACCGGCATATCTTCCGGCGGGGTGGGAAGGATGTTTCTAATCGCTTTCTTGCCCAAAGCGCTTTCCAGAGTGTCAATCATGTAATCGAGCCGTATAGGGCGCGAATTCCCAAGGTTAAAGATTTCAAATGGGTATCTAAACGCCAGGGCTTGGTCGAGCGCTGCCACCACATCGCTGACATAGGTGTAATCACGGCTCATGCTGCCGTCGCCAAAAACCGGCAATTCCCTTCCCTCTTGAATCAGCCGCGCAAATCTTCGGATCGCCAAGTCGGGGCGTTGACGGGGACCGAAGACGGTGAAGATGCGGAGACAGATGGTGGGAAGCTGATACAAATGGGCGTATGTGAAAGCCAGCATCTCGCCCGCCGCTTTTGTGGCAGCATACACGGAAAGCGGCTTGCTGATGGGATCGTCCTCAGAAAACGGCACGCGGTTGAATTGACCGTACACAGAGCTTGAAGAGGCGAAAACAAACTGTTGCACCTGATATTTCCGGCTAAGTTCCAAAACGCAGAGCGTCCCGTCAATGTTGACTGAAGCGTAAAGTCCCGGATAAAGGAGCGAAGCCCGGACGCCTGCTCGCGCCGCCAGATGGACCACAGCGCTAGGCCGAGTTTTTTGAAAAACTTCCTCCAGCCGGCCGGAATCTCGGATGTCCACGGGATAGAAATCATACTCGCCGGCAAGTTTTATTGCTTCCAGGTTGGCATGCTTGAGCTGGGGGTCATAGAAATCGTCCAAGCTATCCACTACCACGACGAGCCTTCCGGTCCGGAGCAGGTGCTCGCACAGATGCGAACCGATGAACCCCGCTCCCCCGGTGACCAGGACCTTACTCATGGTAGATTGTGAACCCCCTCAGTAGTAAGTAGGCAGTCGGCAGTAGGCAGTAGGCAGTGGGCAGTAGGCGGTCCGCAGTAAGGCAGTCGGCAGTCCGCTGTTTCGGGGTGAAGCCTTTTTAGTCCGGCATCCGGCGCTAGGCATTCCGCATGTCTTTTGTTTGATCTTCAAGTGCCAATCGCTGCTTACGGCCTTCTGCTTTTTATTTTCTACCTTCTACTTTCCGTATTCCTAATCTGTCCTCGCTCTGGTGGCGCTCGCGATCCAGGCGGCAATTCCCCAAACGATAAACCCCGCGATAAAGCCTTCCACTATGGTACCAGCCAAGGCCTCTGCCAGCCGCACCGGGACGTTGCCCAGGGAAGGATCGAAGAAGTGAGTCTTATAGAATGGCATGAGGCCGCCCATCAGCGCGGCGATGAAGACCCACCCGCGCCAGGTCCAGCCCAGTACGAGCGCGGGGAGGAAGAGTTGCCGGGCCGCGGTCAGTCCCAGCCGGGGTCCTACGCCCCCCAAATAGAAGGCGGCAATGAGGATTCCCACCGTGGAACTCCAAGCGGCAGTGCGCGACAAGGGCAGTCCCATCGCCTCTAACCAGTAACGGACAATGACCAAGGCGCCCAACATCACTCCGGGCCCAACCGTCACGGGCCAGCGCCACAGAAGGTGAACGAAGGCCATCAGGATAAGCACGATGACGAAGAGGACGCCAATCGCGATCACGTGCCCAAAGATGTGAGAGCCCAAGTGCCTCCAGTTTCCGTAATCTTCGGGCCCCGAAAAATGGCTACGCCCCAGGCGAAACACGCCGGAGACAAACGTAGCCAGGATCACCCAGCCTTCCGTCCAAGCGGACAACAGCAAGGCAGGCAAAATTAGTTGAGTGAACTTCAGCGTCCCTCGTTTCAATGGTCCTATAGCAGCGAGGTACATACCGGCGAGAACCAAGCCGACCGTGACCGAGAAGTAGCGAGTGACCGAGGCGGGCGTGCCGGCGATTTCCAGCACGAAGCGGGCAACAAGCAGCGCGGCGAGAAAGAACATTATCCTCTGCAATAACCTCTTGTAAGCGTTTCCTGAGGTTGCTTCAGGGCCTGGAGACATTGCGCACCTCTCTTTGAAACCAGTTGTTGCGGGTTGGAACACCGGGATTTTCCCGTCCGCCCTGCGGGAAGTCAACAGAAATGGAGCTTAATCAATCCTTCACACTTCCTCATCGCGCCTGCTGATCAAGCAGCCTTGATGGGCGCAGAAACCCACCATTTGTAGCCGAACGGATCGAGCACCCCCGCGTTCCGGTCCCCGTAAGGCTGATCTGCCGGTTCGCGCACTGGTTTCGCCCCGGCTGCGATGGCTTGGCGAAAACTCGCGTCGCAATCTTCGACGTAGAGGTGCAGGCTTACAGGCGAACCGCCGTAGTGGTCGGGGCTCAAGGCGCCGATTTCGGGGTGCTCGTCAGCCATCATGACGACCGTGTCGCCCAACTGGATTTCCGCATGGCCGATGCGTCCGTCCGGGCGTGCCATCCGCATACGTTCTACGGCGCCGAAGGCCTTCACATAAAATTCAAGGGCCGCGGCACAGTTCTTGATGATGAGATAGGGCTGCAAACTGTTATAACGCTCCGTAGCAGGTTTAGCTTCAGTCATGGTCCACTCCTTATAATCACAATATCATGACCTTCATGTTTCATACTTGGCTTTGCCATTTGCGATTTGCGCTTTGCCTTTTGACTTGTTCCGCCGGGCCGGGATCTCCCAACACCTACTGCCCACTGCCTACTGTCGCCTTTTCTGCAAAAGCAGTGCCCAGTCCAGCCAGCCTGGCGCTTGGGGCGAGGTCCATGCCGGCCCCTCGACAAGCGGCAGCGGCGCCGTTTCGCCTGTGAAGGCGTTGAACCATTTTGCCTCATAGCTTCCCGGCTCGAGCTTGATCGACACGTCGCCCCCTTTCGGCAGATAGACGGCGTAGATCTCTCCCGGCTTAGCGAGGCAATAGGCTTCGTGATTCACGAGTTCATCGTGCGGGTCGGTCTTCCACCACTCAAAGCTCGTGAAGAAATCCACCATGTGCTCGTAGCCATTTAGCATCACCATTGTATCGTCGCCCCGTCCATTTATCCAACCGCCGCCGGTGTCCGGCCAGATGTTGGTACCTCGCCGGCAGGTTTCGCCCGCGGTTCCGTAAGCGCCAGCCATCGCGATCTCCCAGGCCATGTGCCGCAAGGTTTCCGACGAATCCCCGGGCGGCGCGGGCGCCCAATGCGGATAGTGATCCTCGTACCCATACTCTTCGTTGGTTTGCGGAATGATTCGCCCCGTCTTCACTTGGATCTGGCGCTGCTCCAGCATCAAAGCGTGTTGCCGGCGAGACCACTCCTGAATGGAAGTGAATCCGAACCAGTCGGCCGTGCGGTCCTGGTGCTCGGGATTCACCGGATGGCTGGTGGCCAGGTGCTTATAGGGGTCCCAGCTTTCGATCAACGTTCCTGTCTCGTGCGCCCACTTCTCATCACGGAAGCTGTCAAGATCGTCTCCCAGGTCGAAGGTGATGTTTGAGAAGGCGCTCAACCGCGCCACTGCGTACCGGATGTAGCGTCGCTCGTCCGCGCTACCCGCGGCCGCTTGGGCGTGGTGAGTAGATATATCCAGAACCACGGAGATGATCATGTCGCGGTCTCGAGCGAACCGAAGCATGCGTTCCCATTTCTGCCAATAAGGGATGTTGAAGCGAGTGTAATCGATCTCAGGATGGTCGTAACTCTCGGGCGCCTGCGCCACCCACGGCCGCAGGAACATTGTGAAGTTGTCGCCGGTCATCACCGGTTCGCCCCAGAACATGTTCGCCGCCCCCGCGAGCAGCACACGGAGACGGTTCACCTTGAGCCGGTGAAGGCGCTCGAGGCTGTCATAGATGATGCGCTCGTCGCGCCAGCCGGGCAGCCAATACGCCGTGGTGCCGTTGAAGAAATAATGCTCTCTGCTGCCCTCCCAGATGAAGTGCCAGGGGTAATCGGGGTCAACGCGGATCGGGCCTCGCCGGCGGCCATCGGTGGCGCGGAACGCGCCCGTCGACGTCCTCTCGAAGCCGCCCTGCCGGTAGGTCACCGAATAGGTGTAGTCGCCGGGCGAAGACGGCATGAATCGAATCCGGAACACGCTGCCATCCGGCGAGTCGCAGAAGCCTTCAACGTTTCTGCGTTCGTTTGCTCCGTCCTTGGCAAAGGATCCAAAAAGTGCAACGTCCGTAAAAGGATTCCGCGCATCCGGCCCCGCCACGTTTACCGTGAGCTCAAGAAAATCGTACGCTTCGATGCTTGCCTTGCCCTGCGAGAAGGAAACTTCGCGAGGTGCGGCCAGGGCCGTTGTCGAGAGCGCCAAGCTCACGAGGCAACTCCACTTCCATATGTTTCTGCCAAACATAATCGTCTCCCTAGCGCGGACCTCCGTTTTTGAGGTCCGCGGCTTTTGGACCTCCACTTTTGCTGCCTGCGGCTATTACATAGGAGACGAGAAGTGCGTCGACGAAGAGCCGCAGACCTAAGGAGCAGGTCTGCGCTACCTCAAGCCTTGACTTCTCGACTCAGGTTATAATCTCCGCATGACTCGCGATCATTTTATACGCATTTCTATTTCAAACCCAATAAGCCGACAACTCAGGAGCGGGTAGTATCGCCAGCGTGTCCCATTTCTTCTGCTGGACACCACACTAGGTCGCCCCTTCGGGGCTCATTTTGAAACCACAAGCTGCTCATCGTCAACAATAGAGTGGGACAGGACGCTAGGGTGTCCGAGTATAATACTCGGCATGGAAAACTTGGCCCGAATTCACGAAGCACTGAAAGCGGCTGTAAGCTCCATTTCCCCCTTCGTTCCCGGCGCGGTCAAGGCAGATCAGAAGCCACTGGGCCGTGGGCCCGTTACCGAGGCTGACAGGGCTGCAGACCGGGTCTTACGAGAGGCCCTCCTTCGCGAAGGAGAAGGATGGCTTTCTGAAGAAAGCACGGATGACCTTGCCCGCCTGGAAAAGCAGCGCGTGTGGGTAGTTGACCCCCTGGATGGAACGCTCGAGTTCGTTGCGGGAATCCCGGAGTGGTGCGTTTCGATAGGCTTGGTGGAGAACGGCAGGGTTGTCGCCGGCGGGATCTCGAATCCGGCAACGGGTGAGACCTTTCTTGGATCTCTCGGGAACGGGCTAACCTACAACGGAAAACCAGCCTGTGCCAGTGTCAGAACCGCGCTCGAGGGGGCGGTCGTCTTAGCTAGCCATAGCGAAGTCCGGAGAGGTGAATGGGAAGTTTTTAGAAACGCGCCCATAACTCTTCGACCTACGGGGTCGGTTGCGTACAAGCTGGCGCTGGTCGCCGCCGGTCTAGCTGACGCCACGTGGACTTTAACCCCCAAGCACGAGTGGGATGTTGCGGCCGGCGTCGCCCTGGTTCAGGCTGCGGGCGGCTTTGTGGAGTGCCTGGATGAGTCCCTACCAACCTTCAACAAACGCTCACCTCGGCTCTCCAATCTTATCGCCGGGTGAATGCCCTTGCGGGAAAAGATTCGGGATCTGATAAGGGAAGTGGTTGGTGGCTAGTGGCTAGTATCAATCTAGGCTACAAAAGAGGCCGCCCCTGCATGGTTTTCGGAATGGGAGACCCGGCCAGCTTCAGCAGGGTCGGGGCGACATCGAGAAGATGCGCGCCGTGATACTCGCCGAGTGGGACAGCCACTCTTTGCTGTCCGTCTGGTGAAGTGGTCTCCTGCAGGTTCGGCGCTGCTAGCACAAACATCCCAAACTGGGCGTGGTTGCACGAATCAGGCCCCGTGTCATTCTCTTGAACGTGCAACTTGCCGTGCCCAACGCTGCCGATGGAGCGCCAAAATAGCCCTCCAAAGTGAACGATCAGGTCGGGAGGTACGTTGCGCGCCGTACGATAGATTTCCTCGGGCCTGAACACGGGCGAGTTCAACGGACGCCCCTCATCATCCGTCAGAGCCTCGAAGCGGGACTTCATCTCGTCCCGGAACGATTCGTAATCATTCGGCGGGATGACGCCCTGTGGCTCGCGGCCCTGAACATTGAAGAACACACGGGCATAGTACCCTCCCTCGCTCCAGACTCGCGTCTTGGCCCAGTTGACCTTGAGCTTCGCAAAGGGCGTCACTTCCCGAGGATGCTCGCCGAGCACCAGTAATCCTTCCTTGACCAGCCATTCGTTGACGACGAACCCACCCTCCAAGCGCTGCGCCCCATGATCGGAAACCACCAACACGACGGTGTCCGGTGGCAGCGATTCAACCACCATCCCGATCTGTTCATCGAGCCATTGGTAGTATTCCGGAATCACTGTTTCGTAGGGATTATACGCTTGGTATTGCCGGTGCGCTTTGTCGAAAAAATTCCAGAAGCCGTGGTGCATTCGGTCCAGCCCGATGTCCACAAAGTGGAAGTAATCCCACTCCTGCTCGGTAAGCAGCCAATGCACTACTTTCCACTGCTTTCGACTCATCTCAAAGATCTGCTTCTTCAGCCAAGCTTTGTCGTCGGTGCGAAAACCCTCGACGTCCGGCGGATAATCCCCCACCAGCTCAGTGATCTTGTTCTTGATCTCGCTCGGATACGTAAACTCGTTTTTTTGTGTGTTAGGGGTGAGGAAGCAGCCCACGCTGATGCCATTGAGCTTGCGGGGAGGATAATTGGGTGGAACAGCAACAATGATGGACTTCTTCCCCTCGAGTGCCAGGTAATCCCAAATGGCCAGAGCGCGTATGGCACGAGAGTCCGTGGTGCCGAGCCCCGCATAAGAGTAGTCCCTGCGATTGCGGAAACCGTAGACGCCCAACGATCCCGGGTCCTGGCTGGTACACATACACATCCACGCCGGGACGGTAATGGGCGGAATGACGCTCTCCAAGCGGCCCCACAGTCCCCGCTTCATCAGCCTCCGGATATTTTTGAGGCGTTCGTCGGTGAAAACGATCTCCGGCGCAGCGCAATCGAGCCCCAAAACGCAAATCTTCATTTGTGAATCACCATCGCAGAGGCGCCTTTACGCCACCAGTCTGTCATTCCGAGCCCTTCGCTGTCATCCTGAGCGCAGGGAAGGATGACAGCGAAGGGCTCGGAATGACAGCGCATCCCCTTGGCGGGGAGACTCGCCGCTACACCAACTCCCACGGTTTGCCGTCCATTTGCGGCGGCGAAGGAAGCCCGAACCAAGCCAGCATACTAGGGGCGACATCCACGATAGCAGGATGCTCACAATCCAGCTTTCGATTCGAGAAGAGCACTCCAGGCACCAGCAGGGGATCGATGCAGTGATCTCCGCTCCAGGCCTTGCAGTTATCTTCCAACACCGCCCCGGTTACCTTGCCTTTTGCAGAATCCCAACCCGTTCGATACCCTTCCCCATAGCCGATAATCAGATCCGGCGCATTTTCCCGGAATGGCCCCTTGTAGACAGCGTCCCTGTCACTTACCCGGCTGATGGGCGCGCGGCCGTTCTGCGGGTCGATGAGAGCTTGCAGTTTCTCCTGGAGTTCGCGTTTGAGGCAGCGCGTCTCTTCTCCGGGTGGCACGATCCCTTCACGCTCCCGTCCCCGCTGGTTAATGTAGAGTCCATTAAGACCCAGGGCGTAAGCACGTGTGCGTTTCCAGTCGACGTTCTCGAACCACTCTCCACTCCGCTCGGTTCCATCTTTCAGGATGAGGTACCCGTTTTGCCATAGCCAGCTATTGACATTCACACCGCGCGCGAAGGATTTGAATCCGTGGTCGGACACCACCACCAAGACTCCGTCGCCGATTTGCTCGAGAATGCGGCCCACCAAGTCATCCATGCGCCGATAGAGAGCTTCGATTACACCTCCAAAGCGTTTGCGGCCCGTTTCGGATTCCGCCGCAGGGTGGTTCGCGTCGAGGAACCGCCAAAACATGTGTTGGATGCGATCCGTGGCGTCAAATACGCAGGCGCAGACGCCGCGCGGCGTTTTTTCGAGCGCGTCGAAGAACATCCGCTCGCGTTCTTCATGAATCAGATAACACTGTTTAAGAAAAGCCTCTTCATCCAGAACCCTCTCGTTAAGCGCCCAGGTGTCCTCAGCGAGACCGAGCGTGGCGTATGGCCCAAGAAGCTTCGCTAAATAGACCGAGTAGATGAGAGGGTGGGAAATGGGAAGGGCGGGCCGGCTGGGATCAATATTGACGGGGCTGGCATAGAGTTCGAGATGGGGGGTGAGGGCCTTTAGGTAAAAACGGCAGAGGCCGTGAATCCGGATCCCTAGCCCCGCTTTGAATTTCAGCTCCACCCACTGGGAGTATTCGCCTTTCCGAATCTCGAAGCGCTGGCCGTCAATTGCAATTTCAGCTTTATGCTGCGCCGCATCCGGCTTAACGCTGAAATCCAGGCTCAATGGCGCGCCGGCCCGCCGCTGCAAGGGGTTCTCGGGTCCCAGAATACGTGAATGATAACGCTCATCTGTAGCGCCGCTTTGTGAGCGGCGAAGCGTAAAGCGCGAGCCTCCCTCCGGCTTCTCGCCGCTTGTTTCCTGGCTCGAGTAGAAGGAAAAAGTCCCCTGGCTTCCTTGCAAGTCTGGCACGCACATGCCTGAAAGCAGCACGCCTTCGAATTTCTCCGGAGGAAATGTAATGGGAATGCGGATCACGGAACAAAACACGCCCGCTTTTCCCAAGAAGTGCCAGAACGGTATGCCCTTGCGCAGCAACTTCACCCGCGGCTGGCCGAGAGGCAGAGTGTACCTGCCGACCTTTAGCGTCTTCCTGGCGTCGCGGATCTGTGCCGAAGACAGAAAAGGCAAATAACTGCCCAAATCGCGTCCCAGGAAATCGTAGATATTGTGTTTGCCTGGATTGACTCCGGTCATGAACGAGGACCAGGCGACGGGTGAATCGGGAGGGCAAGTTGTGGCTAAACGACGGAAAGTTCCGTGCTCTCGCAGTTGGGCAAAGTGAGGCAGTTTTCCTTCCTGCATAAACCGCGTGGCTAACTCTGGATCCAAGCCATCGAAGCCCACAATCACCACGCGCTTGACCCGGCCACGGCGATAGGCTTTCCAACCACGAATCAGCCGGAAGAGCCTGCGAATGGGCCACGTAACGAAGGCGAATAGGGAATACAGGAAAGCCAAAAAAAGAGTGAGGAACGAGGAAAGGAAAGCAAAGCCTGCTCCCGGTCCCACGTAAGCTTGGACTGTCGCCGGGGTCAGCAGCAGAATCGCGAAGACCAGCAAGATCGCAGTTACAACCGCGCGCTTCGCGCTTAACTGGGCAACGCGGACCCTCTCACCCCCAACCCCTCTATGCGCTAGGTTAAGCGTTCGACTGCCCAATGCGACCGCTGCACTTCCCGAGGCCCGGAGGGCCGATAGAGTGTGGCCCACGGCGCAAGCCGTGGGGACGAGGGGCTGCC
>Ga0187815_10001433_pt1 | contig 11257 bp, 9 predicted proteins | sample NC_S_5_FD_132962 | JGI IMG/M metagenome (GOLD analysis project Ga0187815, IMG submission 132962) | Wetland sediment microbial communities from Neuse River Estuary, North Carolina, USA - ASW-S_5 | ecosystem: Environmental > Aquatic > Freshwater > Wetlands > Sediment | place: USA: North Carolina...
CGTATCCGCCTGGCCAGCCAGATCGGTTCCGGTCTGACGGGCGTGTTGTACGTATTGGATGAACCATCCATCGGTCTACATCAGCGTGACAACGAACGGCTGCTCGGCACGCTGCGGCGGCTGCGCGCCTATCGCAGCGAGGTCATCGACCCGGCCATCGCGGCGCGCCGCGGCCGCATCGTCAAGACCGTTGGCGACGGCATGCTCGTCGAGTTCGTCAGCGTGATCGATGCGGTCCAATGCGCCGTCGATATTCAGCAAGGCATGGCGCTGCGGAACGCCGGCGTGCCGCATGCGGCCCGCCTCGTTTTCCGGATCGGCGTCAATATCGCCGAAATCATCGTCGAGCCGGACGACATCTACGGCGATGGCGTCAACGTCGCGGACAGGCTGCAGACGCTGTCGCCGGTCGGCGGCATCTGCGTGTCGCGCGCGGTGCACGAACAGGTCGCCAACAAGCTCTCGGTGCAGTTCGCCGATATCGGCGAGCAGGAAGTGAAGAACATCCCGAATCCCGTGCACGCCTACATGCTGGCGATGCGGCGCGAGGACGGCACCTACGCCAAGCCGAAGCTGAAGAAGCCTGCCAGGTTGCAGGACACGCCGAACTGGATGTGGCCCGTTGCGGTCACCGTGGTCAGTCTTGCAGCCATTGGCGCCGGCGCCTTCCTCTATCTCACCAAGCTGGAGATGACGCCGGCCGCAGGGCCGCAGACCGCCTCCAGCAGCTCCGCAACGTCGGCACCTTCGCCAATCGCAGCCGCTGCGCCATCCCCGGCGCCGTCGCCGACCGCAGTCGTCGCGCCGTCGCCGTCGCCGACCGCCACCAAGGCCGCCGCAGCACCCTCGTCCCAGCCGCCTTCGCCGATGCCCGTCGCTGGGGAAAGGTTTCTGCCTGAGGCGATGCCGTTCGTCAGTGACCGCACGCGCATCAGCCTCGGCAAAGAATATGTGCCTGCCGCCGATCACAAGGCCATCGCCACCACCATCAACGGCGTCAGCGCCTTCGTCGTCGGCCAACCGAGCGAGGAGGCGGCGAAGAGCGCAGCGATCGAGCAGTGCCAGAAGCGCGCCGAGCAGATCAACGCGCCGCGCCGCTGCGAGGTCTACGCGGTCGGCAATACCGTCGTTTATACGCACGGCAAGCCGCCGATGCCGCCGCTGCCATGGATCAGGCACGACCCCCTCATCGAGCGGCCGTTCGTCCCCGACGAGATGCCGCTGATCCGCGACCAGGGCAAGACGCGGCTGGAGAATACCTACACGCCCGGCCGCAAGACCAAGGCGATTGCGCTTGGTCCCGGCGGCCAGTTCTTCTTTTCCACGGCCGTGGAGACGGTCGACGATGCAGCCCGCCGCAATCTCGAAGCCTGCGGGGCGCTCGCCGGCGCCGCCTGCATGATCGTCGCGCTGGATGATGCCTTCGTGGTCCCGGTGCCAAGGACCATGAAGGTGACCGGCTTCTTCAAGGCCGCCGATGTGCGCCTGATCTCGGCCGATGCGCGTGACGACGTCGCCCGCAAGTTGAGCGAGGCGGGCGGCTGGACGGCCGTTGCCGTCGGCACCGCAGGCCGGCCGGGCCTATCGTTGAGGGCTAGCTCCGAGCAGAACGCCATCAACGAGGCGCTCGCCAATTGCGTCAGGTCCGACAGCGACTGCTACGTCATCGCGATCGGCCCGTTCTCGGTCGGCTCGAACTAACGCCGTCAAGCCCGGCCATGACGATGTGGAGAGTCAGGCAAACCGCGCGAACTGCTTTGCCACGGCGAGATACACCTCGCGGCGGAACGGCACCACGAGATCGGCGACACGGTCGAGCCGCTCCCAGCGCCAGGCATCGAACTCCGTCGGCTGATCGTTGCGCGGCGTCAGCGGGTCGATCTCGCTCTCGCTTCCGGTGAAGCGCAGCGCGAACCACTTTTGTCGCTGGCCGCGGAATTTCGCGAGGCGGTGCGAGGCCGGGCCGTCATAGGGCGGGAACTCGTAGGTCATCCAGTCGGTTTCTGCGAGATAATCGGCGGAGACCGCACCGGTCTCTTCCCACAACTCGCGCATGACAGCCGTGCGCGGATCCTCCTCCGCATCGATGCCGCCTTGCGGCATCTGCCATTCGAGGCCGGGTAGGATGATCTCAGGCCCGTCGCCCTTGAAGCGCCGGCCAATCAGCACGCGCCCATCCGCATTGAACAGCGCGATCCCGACATTGGGGCGATAGGGCTTTTCGGAGGACATGGCTTCCAAAGTCAATCCGGGGCTCGCGGAGCGAGAACCTCAGATGCCCAATTGCGCATCCGAGAATCTTGAGATTCCGGGCTCGCACTTCGTGCGCCCCGGAATGACACGCGCACTGTCAGCCCGCAAGCCTGGCGAACTCCTTCACCACCCGCTCATAGACCGGCCGCTTGAACGGGATGATCAGTTGCGGAAGGTTCTTCATCGGCTCCCAGCGCCAGCTGACGAATTCCGCCTTGTGGCCGCCACCGGGGCTCTCGACATTGATCTCGCTGTCCTTGCCGGTGAAGCGCGCCGCGAACCACTTTTGCCGCTGGCCGCGATAGCGGCCCTTCCAGGCGCGCCCGGCCACGGTGCGCGGAATATCGTAGATCAGCCAGTCCGGGACCTCGCCGAGCTTCTCGACCGAGCGGACACTGGTCTCCTCGTAGAGCTCGCGCCTGGCGGCTTCCCAGGTGTCCTCGCCGGGATCGACCCCGCCCTGCGGCATCTGCCACACATGGCTGTCGTCGACATGCTCGACGCCGCCGGCGCGTCGGCCGATGAAGACGAGCCCGTCTCGGTTGAGCAGCATCATGCCGACGCAGGTCCGGTAGGGCAGGTCTTCGTAGCGCGCCATTCCGTCAGAACTCCAGACAATCGGACCGGCAAGACCAAGGAATCTTGGACATCCCACCCGGCTGATTTTCGGGCTGATCCCGGAGGATCATGCCTAGCTCGATTTTGATTTCAGCATCGCGGTTGTCAATGGCACCAGCATGATGCCCCGGCCTTCCAGTGCCTTGCACCAGGCCGCCAGCCGCTCGATCGAGATCGGCAGCGCCGAGGCGACGCCGACCGCCGTGCCGCGTTCCCGCGCGATGGTCTCCAGTTTCGACAGCGCGCGGTCAATCTCCAGCGTGGTCGGAACCGCGTCGATGGTGAGGTCGGCTTTCGCAAACGGCATCGCCTGGCCTGCCGCCAACGAGGCCGTGACGCTGCGCGGCGTCGAGCCGTCGTCGAAATAGCCGAGCCCGCGCTTGGCCGCCTCACGGACGATCGGCTGCATCGCATTGTCCGACACGATAAAGCGCGCGCCCATGAAGTTGGCGATGCCGGCATAGCCCTGGAAGCGGCTGAGATGCCAGTGCAGTCGGTCGAGGTTCTGCTCGGTGCCGAGCGAGGAGAGCAGCGTCTGCGGACCTGGATCGTTGTCGGGATAGTCGAACGGCTCCATCGGGACCTGCAGCAGGATCTCGTGCCGCTGCGCCCGCGCCCGTTCGGCGAGCTTTGACGGATCGGCGCCATAGGGCGTAAACGCCAGCGTCACCGCCGGCGGCAGTTTCATAATGGCGTCCACCGTCTTGGCGGCGCCGACGCCGAGCCCGCCGACCACGATCGCGACCACCGGCATCTTTGCCGCTTTGGCGCGGTCGGCTTCGGCCGCATAGACCGTGAACGGTTTCAGGCCGTCAGCCATGACCGGGATCATGCCGTAGCGGGATTTCTCCAGCAGGCGCTGGTCGATGCCGGCCATCGGCACCTGCGCCGGCTCGCTGCCGTCCTTGGCCGCGGAGTCGCCGGCGATCACGAAGTCCTGCCGCTTGCCGCTGGAGCCGTCGATGATGGTGACGGTCTGCTGCCCGCCGGAACTCGCCTGCGGCTGCTTGGTGGCGGGCCTGGTCTCGGCGCCCGAAGGGGCCGCCGCCTTCTCGGTCTCCGGGCCCGGCTGCCGCAGCACGATCCTCGCCTTGGGCTCGCCGCCCAGGGGGTCGTCGTTGAACAGGGCAAAGCTGAAAAAACCGACCAGGAAGAGGCCGAGCAGCACAGCCAGCGCCGGCGTCGCCGTGAACGGCAACCGAAACCGGCGCGCCGGCCGCGCAGCTGTCTCCTGTCCGAGCGGCGTGCTCAGATCGTCGGCCGCTTCAGCCATGGATCTCCCCGAATCACCGCAGACGAAGATACCACGGCAAGGCCGAATCGCGGCGGTTCCACGGCATCCGTGGCGCTCGGGGGACCATCCTTTGAAATGAAAGGGGCGGCCCGAAGGCCGCCCCTTTGCACATCCCTGATGGAAAGTGTCAGTTCGCCGCCTTGGTGGCGGGCTTGTCGTTGGTTGTTGGTCCCGTGGCGGTGGCCTTGATGCCATGCAGCAGGTCGGCCGCCGTCTTCAGCGCCTTGTCGTCCTTGGCGTCCGGCGGCACGTAGGACTGCGAGCCGGTCTTCTCGTCGCCGTCGTTGGTCTTCAGGTGGCCGCGCAGCGAGGCCTCACCCTTGGTGTCGGTGCGCGCCTTCAACTCGTCCGGCACGTCCTGCAGCACCTCGATGTCGGGCACGATGCCCTTGGCCTGGATCGACTTGCCCGACGGCGTGTAATAGCGCGCGGTGGTGAGCCGCAGTGCGCCGTTGCCCGAGCCGAGCGGGATGATGGTCTGCACCGAGCCCTTGCCGAACGAGCGCGTGCCGACCAGCGTCGCGCGCTTGTGGTCCTGCAGGGCGCCGGCGACGATTTCCGACGCCGAAGCCGAGCCGCCATTGATCAGCACGATCACCGGCTTGCCCTTGGTGAGGTCGCCGGAATGCGCCGCGCGGCGCTGGGTTTCCTCGGCATTGCGGCCGCGGGTGGAGACGATCTCGCCGCGCTCGAGGAACGCGTCGGAGACGGTCACGGCTTCCTCGAGCAATCCGCCCGGATTGTTTCTGAGGTCGATGATGAAGCCCTTCAGCTTGTCGTTGCCGATCTGGTTGGTGAGATTGTTGATCTCGCGCTTCAGGCCTTCGGTGGTCTGCTCGTTGAAAGTGGTGACGCGGATATAGGCGATGTCGTCCTGCTCGACGCGGGCGCGTACCGAGCGGACGCGGATGTTGTCGCGCACCAGCGTCACTTCAATCGGATTATCCTGGCCCTTGCGGATGATCTTGAGCCGGATCTTGGTGTTGACCGGACCGCGCATCTTCTCGACGGCCTGGTTCAGGGTCAGGCCCTGCACCTGCTCGTCATCGAGCTGGGTGATGACGTCGTTGGCCATGATGCCGGCCTTGGACGCCGGCGTGTCGTCGATCGGCGAGACCACCTTGATCAGGCCGTCTTCCATGGTGACTTCGATGCCGAGGCCGCCGAACTCGCCGCGGGTCTGCACCTGCATGTCACGGAAGCTCTTGGCATCCATGTAGCTGGAATGCGGATCGAGGCCGGCCAGCATGCCTGATATCGCGGACTCGACCAGCTTGCTGTCGTCGGGCTTCTCGACATAGTCGCTGCGCACGCGCTCGAACACGTCGCCGAACAGATTGAGCTGGCGGTAGGTGTCGGAGGTCGCGGCACGTGCGCTCGAACCCATCAACACGGCGCGGGGCTGCGTGACCATCAGGGTGAGAGCCGCGCCGGTTGCGGCGCTGAGGAGAATTACAGAAGTCTTGCGCATCATCCGCGAACCTTTTCGCCTTCATTTGCGGCCCACCATGGGCCTGGATCGATTGGAGTGCCGTCCTTACGGAACTCTACGTAGAGCACGGGTTGGCTCGCGTTGGTGGCGAGGATTGACGCAACCTGGGAGGTCCTTCCCATGGTCGCGACCGGCTCCCCCGTAAGAACAAACTGGCCGATGTTTACCGAAATGCGCTCCATCCCGGCGATCAGCACATGATACCCGCCACCGGCATTGAGGATCAAGAGTTGACCATAGCTACGGAAGGGTCCGGCATACACAACCCAGCCATCGCACGGGGTTGTGACCTGAGCGCCGGCCCGCGCTGCCAAAGAAATGCCTTTTTCCACGCCACCTGCGCCGTCAGAACCGCCAAAATCACGGATCTTGCTGCCGTTAACCGGGTAGGCGAATAGCCCCTTGGCGGCCGCAAAGGCGATCGCCGGGCTCTGCCTGGAAGCATCCTTGAATAGGGCCGGATTGGGCTTTCCGTTCACCAGGGCAGGGGTGCCCTGCATGGTCGCCGCCGCCGCCGCTTTGGCGGCCGTTTTCAGGTCCTGTTCCATCTTGGCGATCAGCCCCTGCAGGCTGTCCACCTGCTTGGCCAGGGTCACCGCGCGGCCGGCCTCGGCCTCCATGTCCTTTTCGATCGCGGTCTGCTTGCGTTGACGCTCGTCGACCAGCGCACTCAAGCGGATATGGTCGTCCTTCAGCCGATCGCGGTCGAGCGCGAGCTTGTCGCGCTCGGTGGCGATCTGCTTGCGCACCGCGACCAGTTCACCGAGATCGACAACCAGGCGTTCCGCGCGCCCGCGCAGCTCCGGCACCACCGCGCCGAGCAGCATCGCCGTGCGCAGCGATTTCAGCGCATCTTCCGGACGCACCAGCAGCGCCGGCGGCGTGCGCCGTCCGGCGCGTTGCAGCGCAGCCAGCACCTCGACGATCTCGCTACGGCGCGAATCCATGGAGGTGCGGATTTGCGCCTCGCGGCCGTCGAACGATCGCAGCCGGGTTTCGGCATCGCCGATGTTGGTTTCGATGGCGCGCACTTTCGTGGCGGTGTCGATCAGTTGCTGATTGAGCTTGCTGCGGTCCTGCCCGATCACGGCGATCTCGGCCTGCAGCTTCTGCCGGAGCTCGGCGGCGTTCTTCTGCTCGGCGCGCGCGGCTTCCAGTTCCTGCTCGCGCTGCTTGATGGCCTCAGCCGAGACAGGAGCGGGCGGCGCTGTCTGTGCGGAAGCGGGCAATGCGAAGCCGGCGGAAAGCACGGCAAGCGAGAGCGCGACGGCGATGCGCGATCGTCGACCGCCTTCGGCGGCGGCCGCGATGAAATGTCTGTCCCGCGCTGACTGCATCGTTTCCGTTTCGCGCGTCATGCGCGGTGATAGGGGTGGCCGGCCAAAATCGTCGCGGCCCGATAAATCTGTTCCAGGAGCATTACGCGGACCATCTGGTGCGGCCAGGTCGCAGCTCCAAATGCGATTACGAGCTTTGCCTTGCCGCGCAATTCCGGCGAAAGTCCGTCAGCCCCGCCGATGACAAAAATTATATCTATTGCGGCGTCGCGGAAGCGGCCGAGCTGGGCGGCAAAGGCGGCGCTGTCGATGCTCTTGCCGCGCTCGTCCAGAGCCACCAGCCCGTACCTTTCCGGGAAATGCGCCGAGATGGCGGCTGCTTCCTCGGCCATCCGGGTCGCGGCGTCGCGGGCTCGGCTTTCCGGAATTTCATGAATCTCGATGCCGCGAAAGCCGAGCTTGCGGCCGATATCGTCGAAGCGCTCGCGATAGCGCTCGGCAAGCTCCCGTTCGGGACCCTGCTTCAGCCTACCGACTGCAATGACGATGAGGCGCATAGCGTTTTCCGGCAAAGTGGAGACCGGTTTGCCGTTGGAAAACGCGTCAAACCAATAACCTGCGCACCAACAGGTGCGCAGTGCAATCTACATGCGCGCCCGCCGATTCGCATCGGCTCGACTCGTTAGATCGCCTTTGCCGTCGCCGGATTCTGCGTCCACAACCGCTCGAGGTTGTAGAATTCGCGAACCTCCGGCCTGAATACGTGCACGATCACGTCGCCGGAATCGATCAGCACCCAGTCGCAGTTGGGCATGCCCTCGACATGGATGTTATTGATTCCGTTTTCCTTCAGGGCCTTCGTGACGTTTTCCGCGATCGCGCCGACGTGCCGGTTGGCCCGGCCCGAGGTGATGACCATGTAATCGGAATATGCGGATTTGCCGCGAAGGTCGATGGTGACCGTTTCTTCCGCCTTCATATCGTCGAGGCGAGAGAGGATCATATTCAGCGTCTTGTCGGCGTCGCTTTGCGCCTTCAAGGCTGCAGCTCGGGTCGATGTTTTACGCGTCTTCGGTAAAACCGACTTGGACAATACAGGTGTGGCCAGGGACCATTCCTTTCACTGTATCGCGAGGGCGAATCTCAGCCCCGCTAACCATACTACGCATGTGGGGTTAATGGTTTCAACATTCCAGTAACCACCGTACGACACTCACGGGTGTTGCTTATTTATCCGCCAAGTCCTTCTTATCCGCCAAGTCCTTTGTCCGCCACGTCCCGTCCGGGTTCCTAAGCCCGGTCGAGGAGATGTTGAGTTTCATGCCTGTGAGGAAGACCCATGCAGGCGTGCGCTGATCCGCCAGGCTCGCCGCCTGGTTCTCGGGCAAACGGTAGCGCGCTAGGGCCTGCGCCGCAGGGGCGGCAAGCGCGCGAAAACTTTGTGGCGGACGGTCGATCACGGCAAGGGGTACCTCGGCGGCGATGCGCCGCCAGTCCTTCCAGCGATGGAACTGCGCCAGATTGTCCGCGCCCATGATCCATACGAAGCGCACGCCGGACACGCGGCGGCGCAAATGCGTGATCGTGTCGACAGTGTAACGCGTTCCAATGACAGCTTCGAGACAGCTGACATCGATGCGCGGATCCTCGGCCACACTCCTTGCCGCTTGCGCGCGTTCGGCCAACGCGCGCAGGGAGTTGTGATCCTTCAGCGGATTGCCGGGGCTGAGCAGCCACCACACGCGATCGAGCTTCAGCCGCTTGATCGCGAACAGGCTGATGGCGCGATGCGCTGCATGCGGCGGATTGAAGGAGCCGCCGAGCAGCCCGACGCGCATGCCGTTGGTATAGAGCGGGATCACGGGAGTAGCTGACGCGACGGCGACTGGCTTCAACGGGACTCCCCCGGAAAGAGGATCACGGCCGCGTCTGCCCGGTGCCGTGCACGCGATACTTGAAGCTGGTCAGCTGCTCGGCGCCGACAGGCCCGCGGGCGTGAAACTTGCCGGTGGCGATGCCGATCTCGGCGCCGAAACCAAACTCGCCGCCGTCGGCGAACTGCGTCGACGCATTATGCAGCACGATTGCCGAATCGACTTCGCTGAGGAATTTCTGCGCGGCAGCCGCATCTTCCGCCACGATCGCATCGGTGTGGTGCGAACCGTGATTCTGGATATGCGCGATCGCTTCGTTCACGCCATCGACGATGCGCGCGGAGATGATCGCATCGAGATATTCGGTGTCCCAGTCTTCGTCGGACGCCGGCTTCACCCGCGCATCGATCTTCTGCACGGCCGCATCGCCGCGCACCTCGCAGCCGGCATCGATCAGCATGCTCACCAGCGGCTTCAGATTGGTCGCAGCCGCCGCGCGATCGACCAGAAGAGTCTCGGCCGCGCCGCAGACGCCGGTGCGCCGCATCTTGGCGTTCAGCACTATCGACTTTGCCATGTCGGGATTGGCCGACTTGTCGATATAGACGTGATTGACGCCTTCGAGATGCGCGAACACCGGTACGCGCGCTTCCGCCTCGACGCGGGCGACGAGGCTCTTTCCGCCGCGCGGCACGATGACGTCGATGCCGCCATTCATGCCCGACAGCATCAGGCCCACGGCAGCGCGGTCGCGCGTCGGCACCAGCGTGATCGCAGCTTCCGGCAGGCCCGCTTCGCGCAGGCCCTGCACCAGGCATTCATGGATGGCGCGGCAGGAACGGAAGCTGTCGGAGCCGCCGCGCAGGATCACAGCGTTGCCGGACTTCAGGCAGAGCACGCCGGCATCTGCCGCCACGTTCGGACGGCTTTCGAAAATCACGCCGATCACGCCGAGCGGCACGCGCACGCGCTCGATCACCATACCGTTCGGCCGCTGCCAGCTTTCGGTGACGGTGCCGACGGGATCAGGAATACCGCGCACGGTCGCGACGCCATCGGCCATCGCATCGATGCGTCCCTGCGTCAGCGTCAGTCGGTCGAGGAAAGCTGAGGTCGCCCCGCCAGCTTTCACTTCCGCAACATCCTCCGCATTGGCCGCAAGGATCTTGGCCGCATTGGCGCGGATCGCCCGCTCGATGGCTTCCAGCGCCCGGTTCTTCTGCTCCGGCGGCGTCAGCGCCAGCACCCGCGCGGCGGCGCGGGCGCCCTTGACCAGTTCGGTCATGAGGGCGGGCAGGTCGGCGGTGCCGTCAATGGCTTTCAGGGCGGTGGTCATGGCGATGCTATGGGTCTTTGGCCTTCAATTAAGGCCTTCTCCTAGCACGGAAATCGTCGTTTTGCGAGGCGCGGAACCGGCATGGCAGCCGGGCGGCAGGCGGATTTTGCCAGGTCGGCCAATGACCTACTTGGCCGGGACCGTCCCGGGTGGACCCACGACCAGATCGTCGCGGTGAATCATCTCCGATCTCCCGCTGACGCCGAGGATGTCGGCGGCGTCCCGCGAGGAGCGGCCCTTGATCTTCTCGGCATCCTCAGCGTCATAGGCGACGAGGCCGCGGCCGATCTCGTGGGTATCCGGGCCGCGCACGATCACGGCATCGCCGCGGGCGAACGAACCGTCGATCCGGATCACGCCGGCCGGCAGCAGGCTTTTGCCGGCACGCAGCGCCGCCACCGCGCCAGCATCGATGGTCAGCGTGCCCTTCGGCTCCAGCGAGCCCGCGATCCAGCGTTTTCGTGCGGTGACGGGATTGGCTGGAGTCAGGAACCAGGTGCAGCGGCCGCCATCGGCGATCGCTTGCAACGGATGCTCGATCTTGCCGCTTGCGATCAGCATATGCGTGCCTGATGTGGTGGCTATCTTCGCCGCCTCGATCTTGGTGTACATGCCGCCGCGCGACAGCTCGGATTCGGCCGCACCCGCCATCGCCTCGATCTCCGAGGTGACGGACTCCACGATCGGAATCAGCTTGGCGTCCGGATTGGCATTCGGCGGCGCGGTGTAGAGACCGTCGATGTCGGAAAGCAGAATCAGCAAATCGGCGCTCGCCATGGTGGCGACGCGCGCGGCGAGGCGGTCATTGTCGCCGTAGCGGATTTCGTTGGTGGCGACCGTGTCGTTCTCGTTGATCACGGGCACCGCGCGCCATTCCAAGAGCTTGGCGATGGTCGAGCGCGCGTTGAGATAGCGCCGCCGTTCCTCCGTGTCCTGCAGCGTGACCAGGATTTGCCCTGCGCCGATGCCGTGATCGCCCAGCACCTCCGACCAGATGCGCGCCAGCGCGATCTGGCCGACAGCGGCTGCGCCCTGGCTTTCCTCGAGCTTGAGCTGGCCGCGCGGCAGCTTCAGGCGGCTGCGTCCCAGCGCAATCGAGCCGGAGGACACCAC
>Ga0187815_10001434_pt1 | contig 11254 bp, 10 predicted proteins | sample NC_S_5_FD_132962 | JGI IMG/M metagenome (GOLD analysis project Ga0187815, IMG submission 132962) | Wetland sediment microbial communities from Neuse River Estuary, North Carolina, USA - ASW-S_5 | ecosystem: Environmental > Aquatic > Freshwater > Wetlands > Sediment | place: USA: North Carolina...
CAACGATATCGGCACCCAGTATCGCTCCGGCATCTATGTGTTCTCGCCGGAGCAGCGCGCCGCCGCCGAAGCCTCAAAGGCCGCTTACGACAAGGCGCTGGCGGCCGAGCGCATGGGCCCGATCACCACCGAGATCGTCAACGCGCCGCCATTCTATTTCGCCGAGGACTACCACCAGCAATATCTTGCCAAGAATCCGCACGGCTATTGCGGCCTCGGCGGCACCGGCGTGAGCTGCCCGATCGGTACGGGAGTAGCGGCCTAGTCAGGTGTCAGAAATCAGTCATCAGGGATCAGCTGTAATAACCTGATCCCTGATTTCCTGTTACCTGATCCCTGATCACTTCACATGCTTCGCCACAAACGCCATCGCCCGCTGCCAGGCGAGCTTGGCGGCCTCGGCGTTGTAGCTGCCGCGCTCGTCGCAATGAAAGCCGTGTTGCGCGTTCGGATAAACGAAGATTTCGCAATCGGCGCCGCGTTTCTTTTTGATCATTTCGACGTCGCTCATCGGGATTGAGGCATCCTGCTCGCCGAAATGCATCTGCGTTGGTATTTTCGGCTTCTCGTCGGCATTCTTGGCGATCTGGCCGCCGTAATAGCAGACCGCGGCCGAGAGCCCGCTAAGCCGGCACGCGGCCAGAAACGAGATGGTGCCGCCCATACAGAATCCCATGATGCCGACCGGACCGTTGTTTTTCAGTTCATTGATCGCGGCCTGCACGTCGCGCAGCATCGCGTTCCAATCCGGGTTGGCAACGAACTTGCGCGCATTGGCGATCTCGTCGGGGGAGTAGCCGGATTCGAAGTTCGGTTGCTGGCGATCGAACACCGCCGGCGCTACCGCCGCGTAACCTTCGCCGGCCAGCCGGTCGCAGACCGCGCGGATATGATGATTGACGCCAAAGATTTCCTGAATAAGGACGATGCCCCCTTTGGCTTTGCCGGAGGGATCGGCGCGATAGGCGCCGAGCTTGAAACTGTCGGAAGCGGTCAATGTAAAGTGCTTACCCAATGTGATCCTCCATCGATGTTCTGGTCGCACGTAATTGCCGGGCGGGCAGCCTATCGGCGGCTTTGCCTGCGCTCAACCCACCTTGGCGGCTTGGCAATGAGGCGGCGGCTTATCGGGTAACGACGACGAAATCCGTGCCTTCGCCGGTTTCATCGCCAAGACCTTGGTCCGAAATGATGAGCGAGGAGCCGGGTACGATCATTTGCGCAATCGCTTCGCCCACCTCGGGTGGAATCTCAATGCGGGTGAGTACCTGTGCCGGACTTTGCGGCGATGGCGTATCGCTCGCCCGCTCCTCCTCGATCTCGCGCCGGCGCACGCGGCCGTGGCGGTCGCGGCGCTCTTCGACATAGCGAACGCGCTTCGGCGGCTCGCCGGGCAACGACACAACATTCCAGCGCAAGATGGTGCGCTCGGGTCCGGTGAATTCCAGCGCCGTGAAGACATGCGTGCCGAGCGGCGATTCCGGCTCCGCGATGGTCACCGGGACGTCGAATAGCGGCGCGAAATCCTGGCGGATGTAAAGGCGTTGCCGCTTGCGGCTGACAAAAATCGAGATCGGAGTTTTCTTCGCCGCCGCAACTTTCGCCAGGTCGGTTGGTGTGGCCGGCGGCGGCGCAGCAGCGCCGGACCCAGGAGCGGCGACGGCAGGCGCGGCGCTTTCGGCTTTCTGATCGGCGCTCACGGCAGGTGCGGCGGGCAGCGGTGTCGGAGCGTCTGATTGTACCGGCTGCGTGACCGCTGGATCGTTTGCGTGCACGGCGAGCTCGGCCGGCTTGGCGACGATGGTTTCGACGCCAATATCAGCCGGCGCCGCGATCTCCGGCAGTTTTTCGTTGTGCACGAACAGATGCGGGTCGGCGAACTCGGTGGGCTTTAGTTCAGTGTTCGCAATAATCACGCGCGTGTTGAGCTTGGTGAGGCGGTACAGCCGCACGGCGAAATCACGCGGCATGCGGATGCAGCCATGCGACGCCCTATGGCCGATACTTTCGCCTTCATGCATGGCGACGCCCGACCAGGTGATGCGCTGCATGTAAGGCATCGGCGCATTGCTGTAGATATTGGAGCGGTGGAAGACTTGTTTTTGAATGACGCTGAAGACGCCTAGCGGTGTTGGCAGGCTCGGCACTCCGGTCGCGATTGAAGTGTCCGCAACATGCACGCCGTCGCTGTAGAGATGCAGCTTCTGCTGATTGATCGAAATAAAGATCTGCAGCGGCCCTTTCTGAATTTGGCCGAACGGTTCCTTGTCGGCGCGATCGGCGCCCTTTGGTTCGTGGGTTTGGTGTGCCGTGCGATGTTTGTGCCAGCCGCCGGACCAGCCGCCACCGTACCAGTAAGCGGCCGCGGCAGGAGATGCACTCGCCGTCAGTGCCAGGCACGCGGTGACAGCGAGCGCGGAAACCCCTCCGCCGACGACGCGGCGATCCCGCCGAGACGGCGTGTTGTCCTGTCGCGTGCGCGTCACGAGCAATTTGCCCCCTAGGCTAACGTGCATCGGTCTTGAGCCCTGCCGCAAATCCTAGTGAATCGGGAGTATGTCGCGGTCGTGGCGAAATGCGGCAAAACTTTAAGATTGTGACGCTAATGTTATAGCGCGACCGGATCGCAACGGCGCATTCCAGTTCGGTTCCCTTGCCATGCGAATTGCGCAAACGCTGTCGGCGCGCCGACCCAATTAACGCGGCAAAGCAAAGACATCCGCCAAAAGTTCATAGGAATGCCGGCGCGCGGCATGATCGTAGATCATGGTCGTAATCATTAGTTCATCGGCTCGCGTCGCCTCAGCCAGGGCGAGCAGACGATCCTTCACGGCGTGCGCACTGCCAATCGCCAAGCGGGCGCGCTGATGCGCCACCCGCTCGCGATCGACGGCCGTGTAAGGATAAGTGGCAGCCGCCTCGGGCGATTCCAGCGGCAGGTATTCGCCCTGGGCGCGCCGCACATAGTGTAATTGGGCGCTGGTAGCGATGCGTTCGGCTTCGGCATCGCTGCCCGCGGCGATAGCCGCGGTAGCAAGAATGGCATGGGGCCGCGGCAGCATCGGGGTCGGCTTGAAACGTTCGCGGTAGCTGAGCATTGCGCTCGCCGCGTCGTGATCGGCAAAATGATGCGCAAACGCAAAGCCCAATCCGAATGCCGCGGCGAGCTCGGCGCTGTAGCCGCTCGAGCCGAGGAGCCAGATCGGCGGCAGCGCCACGTCGCTCGGCACCGCGCGCACATTGCGGAACGGGTGGCCGTCCGGGAAACCACCGTGCTCAAGCAGCAGCAATTCCTGAAAGCGTTCGAGAAATTCGTCACCCGCGCGCGGATCTTGTCTGGCGCGCAGCGCGTAAGAGGTGACCGGATCGGTTCCCGGTGCGCGGCCATCGATGCGGCCGCCGGGAAACAACGCCTCCAGCACCTTGAAGCGTTCGGCAACCATCAGCGGCGCATGATTGGGCAGCATCACGCCACCTGAGCCGACGCGAATACGCGAGGTTGCCGCCGCAACCTGTCCGATCATGATGTCAGGCGATGAGCTCGCAATATTTGCCAGATTGTGGTGTTCGGCGAGCCAATAGCGGTGGTAACCGAGCCGATCGGCGAGGCGCGCCAGATCAAGCGAATTATGCAAGGCCGTGGACCCGGGCGTGGCCGTGGTCACCGGCGACAGATCAAGGACGGAAAGCGGAATCACGCGACGTTTTTGCGCATGGTTGCGAGCACCGCGGCTATCAGCGCGCTAGCGCGGCCGGCGTCAATCCCGGCACGTCTGTTATTGGGTACTCAGGCCCGCTGTTGCAGCCGAGGGATTGGACTGAACGGCCGGCGCCTTCTTCGCCGTGCGATGCCGCTTGATCTGCACCCGCTTGATGGATCGCGAAGCCTGGGCGGTGCCGTCCGTCCATGCGTAGGTCGGTTGTGAATATTGGTAGGTCGGCTGCGCCGCCACCATTGCCACAGTTCGACGGGCGCGAACCGCCTTGGCTGCGCGGCGCGCTGGCGCCGCAGGGCGAGACACTCGGGCCGCCGGCTTTGCCGCTTTGCTCTCCTCCGATTTTGTCGGTTTCGCCGCCGGCTGCTGATCTTCCGCAGCGGCATTGACGGCCGCCGATTGCTCGGCCGGTTGTCGATCGGGTACCGCTGCGACCGCCTCTTGCTGGCCCGGCGCGACGGCTTCGGGCGTCCCGCTGGATTGTTCTGCGGGGACCGCAACGGCAAGGCTTGAAAGGGCAAGGCTTGAAACGGCAACGCTTGCCGTGTTGCTCTGATCCACCGCGATGGCGCCGGCGGCCGCTTGTTGAACGCTGGAATCCCCGGCGATCGTCGAATCGGCTCCCGACTGCTCCGCGGCGGGACTTGGAGTGGCAATGATCACCGGAACGGGTATGACCTTCGCGGCGCCATTGACCGGCAAGCGCGCCTCCATTGGCGTCCGTGCATCCGAACCAAGCGCGCGATTGTCGAAGGCAAGCTGCAATGGCGGACTTCCTTCCGCCAGCCGCGCCAGCGGTTCGTGATTGATACGGAAAGTCGCGAACAAGCCCAAACCGCAGCCGATTCCGGTAATCGCAGCCAGAATCGCTACGACTATCAGGCGAACGTTGGGAAACATTGGACCTCGCTGAATGCCCGCGCGATCCGCGAAGAATTACGCCTGACCAGGCTTCACGATTATCACCAGGGCGCCGCTGAACGATGAAACCGACTGATGCGACCTTAGCTGAGTCGGGCGAAAACCAATGTTAAAAATAACAAAGCTGATGTGGGCGAGCGCGCCACATCCAAATTCCGCGACCGAGGTTTGCTGACTGAGCCGCCCGCCGCTAGCGGGCGACCGGTGGGCGTAGCGCCGCAGTGTCGGGATTGCTTCCCGGCAGGACGACCACGTGCGTGCCGATGTTCACGCGGTTGTAGAGATCTTCGATGTCGTCGTTGGTGAGCCTGATGCAGCCCGACGACACGAAGCTGCCGATCGTCGACGGCTGGTTGGTGCCGTGAATGCGATAGACCGTGTTGCCGAGGTAGAGAGCGCGCGCGCCGAGCGGATTGGTTTCGCCCCCCGCCATGAAGCGCGGCAGATAGGGTTGCCGCTCGATCATTTCCTTCGGCGGGAACCAGTCTGGCCATTCCTTCATGCGGCTGATGCGTTCGGTGCCGGACCAGGTGAAGCCTTCGCGCCCAACGCCGACGCCGTAACGGATCGCTCTGCCATTGCCGAGCACGAAGTACAGGTAAGTGTTCGGCGTATCGATGATGATCGTGCCGGCCGGCTCGGTGGTGCTGAATTCGACGATCTGGCGCCGGAAGCGCTGCGGCAGCTCTTTGGCCGGGCCCTGCTCGGGCTGATCTTCCGGCGGCAAGGAGGCAATGACGTTTGGGCCGGCGCGCGGGGGCGCGGCACTGCTGCCGCCCGGCGGGTAACTGGGCGGTGGCGCGGCGGGAGCAGCGTCGCGAACCGAACCGGTCACATCGGCGTAACCCGAGGTCGCGGCGACGTCGCCGGGAGGCCGATCGACCTGGCCGCCAGTGACGACCGGTAGGGGTTGCGGCGGGAAAAACGGGCGGCCGACCGGGGGCGCCTCGTAAACCTCTTCGCCCGGGGCGGGCTGGACATAGCGCGGATTGATCGGGACGCCGCGGGCATCGCGGTAAACCGGCGGCCCATCCCGATAAACGGGCACTGGCGCCGGCGGGTAGTCCGGGGGCGGATAGTATTGCCCTGCGGCGCCGTAGGTCGACCCGGCCAGCGCCAAGGCAACGATCGCAAAGCTAAAACCTGACCGCAAAGAGACCCCCCGCTCAACCACTGACGTCCCCGACGACACCCCAGTCTTGCCCCTAACATTAGGCAGGAACAAGGCGAAATCCCCGGTTCCTTGGCCGCTTTTCGCCCCTGAAGCGCCGCTTCAAAGGCATGGTGAATACCCTGTAACCGACGTGAACTATACTCTTCGAATGGTATAGAATTCCTCATCCGAAAAACCTTCACGGCGGAGGCGGAAATGACGCGTACAGGTTTGTGGGCCCTCCTGCTGGTCTTGACTGCTTCGACCCCGTTGCGCGCGCAAAATTCCCAAGCGCTCAACGACATCAAGGCAAAGATCTGGGAGGCACAATTGGTGCAGCGAAATTTTGCCGGCGGCCTGCGCCATTGCAATGAGCTGAACGGTACGAATTTCTATTTCGAGCAGCGCGATCGCGTGCTCAATCTGCAGGATTATCGCCGCTCGCTCGATAATCTCGCGGCGCAGGGAGCGTACAACCCGGAAACCAGGCGTCCCTGGAGTAAACAGGATGCAGACGCGCGTTGGACGCAGGTGCAGAAAGACGCGGTCACCCATCAGACGAATTGCGCCGCAGTCGCCAGCCTGCCCTTCCTGGAAAAGAAGCTGAAGGAATTGGAGCAGCAGTCAGGCACACCGGTGGACGCCGCTTCCAAGTAAGGCGCACGTTTTTCCGATCCACCTCTGCGTTGACGACATGCCCCGGCGCCTCGCGGCGTGTTAGAACACGCCGCCATTGATCTGAAATCATCCGACAGGGGCAGCAGAATGGATTGGACGGAGCGGCGGGAGCGCTTGCGCTCGCTCATCGCGGGACCGCGTTGCATCTATCCGGGATCGGTCTACGACGCTATCTCGGCGCGCATCGCTGAAGATCTCGGCTTCGAAGCCGGCATGTTCGCCGGCTCGATTGCCTCATTCACGGTGCTCGGCGCACCCGACGTGGTGGTGCTGACGCTGACCGAATTCGCGCAGCAGGCCTATCGTATCAATCGCGCCGGCAAATTGCCGCTGCTGGTCGATGCCGATCACGGCTACGGCAATGCGCTGAGCGTCAAACGCACCGTGGAGGAACTTGAAACGGCCGGCGTCGCCGGCATGACGATCGAAGACACCGCGCTGCCGGCCGGGTACGGGGCGAGCGGGCCTACTCTGATTCCGATCACGGAGGGAGTCGGCAAGATGAAAGCGGCGCTGGCCGGCCGGCAGGACAAGCGGCTGGTCATCGTCGGCCGCACCAGCGCCATGGCGATCACCAGCGTCGAGGACACCATCGCGCGGCTGAAAGCCTATGAGCAGGCCGGCGTCGACATGCTGTTCATGGCGGGAGTCAAAACCCGGGCGCAGCTCGACGCAGTGGCCAGCGCAGTGAAGTTGCCGCTGTTTCTCGGCAGCCCGGGCGCGGAGCTTTACGATCTCGATTATCTCAGCGCGCGCAATGTTCGTGTTTGCCTGCAAGGTCACTTGCCGTTCATGGCCGCTGTGAATGCAGTCTACGAAACCCTGAAGGCGCTGCGTGCCGGCACGCCGCCGGCCAATATAAAATCCGTCGCAACACCCGATCTGATGAAACAGGTGACGCGTCAGGCCGACTATTCGCGGTGGTCAAAGGAGTTTCTGAACGCGAGTCTGGCCGGCGGGTGAGCGCAATCAGACTGCGGCCGGCCTTGATCGCGGTGCAGAACGTCAACACATAGCGACAGCCGGCATCTTGCCGGATGCCGTATCTAGGCTGCAAAATCGCAATGGAGTCTGCCGCAGCGAGCGGGAAGGAAGAATGCCGTCCGTCAGCAATTGGAAAGTACCATCCGCGGTGCAACCAAAGCCCGAAGACTACGGCTATGACCTCGACCGCACACTATCATGCGTGGTCGGGCTGCATGCCACGGTGCCGGCGGATGCGTTCACGGCCGACACGCTCGGAACCGAACGCGCCGGCAACGGCGTGTTCATTCGCGGCAACGGCCTGGTCCTGACCATCGGCTATTTGATCACCGAAGCCGATACGATCTGGATCGCGCTGAACGACGGACGCGCGGTGCCCGGCCACGTGCTTGGCTATGACCAGGAAAGCGGCTTCGGCCTGGTGCAGGCGCTGGCCAAGCTCGATGCGCCGTCGCTGGAGATCGGCGACTCGGCCGCGGCGTCGATCGGCGAGCGGGTCGTTGTCGGCGGTTTTGGCGGGCGGCAGCGTTCGGTGGCGGCGCGCATCGTCGCCAAACAAGAGTTCGCCGGCTACTGGGAATATGTGCTCGAGGAGGCCATTTTCACCGCGCCGGCGCATCCGAATTGGGGCGGCACCGCCTTGATCGGACCGGCCGGCGATCTCCTTGGCATTGGCTCGCTGCAGCTGCAGCACGCCGGCGAGCGCGGTCAGACCCAGAACATCAACATGATGGTGCCGATCGATCTATTGAAACCGATCGTCGACGATCTCATGAAATTCGGCCGCCGCAACGCGCCGCCGCGGCCGTGGCTCGGCCTCTACGCTACCGAGGTCGAGAATCGTCTGGTTATTGTCGGTCTCGCCGATCGCGGGCCGGCGAAGAAGGCGGACTTACGTACCGGCGACATCGTGATCTCGGTCGCCGGCAAGGACGTACGCGATCTCGCCGGTTTCTTCCGTCGCATCTGGGCGCAAGGGCAGGCCGGCGTGGAAATTCCGCTGACGATCTATCGCGAGGGTGAGACGATGCAGATGCGGATCAAATCAGGCGACCGCAGCCGGTTTCTCAAAGGCCCGAGCCTGCATTGACCTCTGCAAACAAAGCCTGCAGCCCGTCACGATAGGTCGGATAGCGCAGCGTCACACCAAGGTCGCGCTTGAGCTTGCCGTTGCGGACGCGACGGCACTCCTGCCAGAAGCTCAGCGCCATTTCCGACATTGACGGCGCGGCTTGCGCGAATGGAATTTCCGGCGGCGGCGCGCGACCCATCAGTTTCGCGGCGAACACAATCGGATCAGCCGGCGGCGACGGCTCGTCATCGGCAAGATTGAACACGCCTGCGGCGCCACGCGCGAAAGCAGCGTCGATCGCGTGTGCGATATCGCCGACGTGAATACGATTGAAAACCTGACCCGGCTTGACGATGCGGCGGGCTTTGTCGCGCGCGAGCGCAACAAGCGCATTCTGTCCGGGACCGTAAATGCCGGCGAGACGCAATACCGCGACGGGGACGCCATGCCGCGCGCCGAATTGTTGCCAGGCTTGCTCGGCGGCCACACGCCAGCGGCTGCGCTCCGATCGCGGGGCTGGCGGCGTCTGCTCGTCGACCCAGCCGCCGCCGTGGTCGCCATAAACGCCCACCGTCGAGAGATAGACCACCGAACGCAGATTGTGTCGCGCAGCGAGTGCGCCACCGCACGCGGCGAGCACCGGATCGCCACTGGCGTCCGGCGGGACTGAGATGAGCGCATAGTCTGCCGCGGCGATCGCGCCACTAAGCTCAGGCGTCGCCAGCACACCGTCAAACACGACCGCGCCCACTGCTCCAGCCTGATAAGCATTCAAAATCCCGGCACGCTCCGCACGGCGCACGGTGCCGATGACCCGTTCGAACTTGCCGCCGAATTTCGCGATGAAGTGTTCGGCGCAATAGCCGAAGCCGAAGCAGACGAGGTTGGCCATTACTGCCGAGCCTCGCCAAGAGCCGCGGCCCACTCTGCGTGCAGTTCCGGATCGGCCTCGTTGTCGCGGCTCGTCTTCGCGCACTGTCTGAGCCGGTCGCAATCAAGCCGGCCGAGCGCCCACACCGCGGCGCCGCGCACCAGTGGCGATTCATCGTCGAGCAGCCGCTCGGCTTCCGCGGCGAGATTGGCATCGCCGGAATTGCCGATTGCGATCAGCACATTGCGGACGAAACGCGCGCGCCCGATCCGCTTGACCGCGCTCTTGGCGAACAAGGCGCGGAATGCGCCGTCATCGAGCCGCGCGAGATCGGCAAGCGGTGGCGCGCGCAGCACCTTGCGCGCGGCGAGTTTTGCTTCGCGGCCGGCCACCGCGAACTTGTTCCAAGGACAGACCGCCAGACAATCGTCGCAGCCATAAATGCGATTGCCCATCAGCGCACGAAGTTCGCGCGGGATTTGGCCCTTGTGCTCGATGGTCAGGTAAGAGATGCAGCGCCGCGCATCGAGTCGGTACGGCGCCGGGAATGCCGCGGTCGGACAAATATCGAGGCAGGCGCGGCACTGGCCGCAATGATCGGTCTCGGGCGTGTCGGGCGGCAGCTCGAGCGTCGTAAACAGCGCACCGAGGAAGAGCCACGAGCCGAATTGCCGCGACACCAAATTGGTATGCTTTCCCTGCCAGCCCAGCCCGGCAGCTTCCGCCAACGGCTTTTCCATCACCGGCGCGGTGTCGACAAAAACCTTGACGTCGCCGCCGGCACGATCGATGAGCCAGCGCCCGATCTGCTTGAGGCGCGACTTGATCAGGTCATGATAGTCGTCGCCGCGCGAATAGACGGAAATGGCGCCGCGATTTCGTTTCTGGAGAACGGCAAGCGGATCGCAATTCGGTCCGTAATTGACGCCGAGCATCAGGATCGAGCGCACCTCGGACCACAGCGCCCGAGGGTCGCCGCGTCGCTCGGCATTGGCCGCCATCCACGCCATGTCGCCATGGGCGCCGGCGGCGAGAAATTCTCGCAAGCGCGGCGCTGCCAGCGGGATGGCGTCGGGCCGAACGACGCCGGCGACATCAAAGCCTAACGCCCGCGCGGCACCGATCAGTTCCGCCTTAAGGGCGGCGAGATCTAAAAATCGAGATCGGCGTAGGTTTTGGACGGCGCCAGCCCGGGCAGCGCCTCCGCCAGCAGCCCGCGGAACGACGGCCGCGATTTGATCCTCGCGTACCAGCTTTTGGCGGTCTCGTCCTCGTCCCACGGCACATCGCCCAAATAGTCGGCGACGGACAGGTGCGCCGCCGCGCTCAAATCGGCATAGGTCAGGTTGTCGCCGGCGAGCCAGTCGCGCTTGCGGATGAGCCAGCCGATATAGGCTAGATGGTACTTGATGTTGCTCTTTGCAGCACGAAGGGTTTCGGTGTCCGGCGGTCCGCCACCGCCGCCCGCCGGCATGTAGCGCTTGTAGACCCGCTCCATAACCAACGGGCCACTCGCCTCCTCGAAGAATTTGTCATTAAACCAGCTCATCAGGCGCCGCACCTCGACGCGCGCGCCGCGTTCTGCCGGCAAAAGGCGGCGCTCAACCGCGGCGGCGCCGTGGCTCTCGTCGAGATATTCGGCAATCACGCCCGCGCCGGGAACCGCGGGCGCGCCCTCTTCCACCAGAACCGGCGTGGTTCCCGCCGGATTGAGCATCAAGAACTCGGCGCGCCGCTCCCACACCCGCTCTTCGACGAGTTTTGGCGTCAAACCGTATTCCTCGAGCACGAGGCGCACGAAGCGGGAATGTGGACAAATCGGATGGTGGAACAGCGTCAACATTGCGCAGCGAGCCTTG
>Ga0187815_10001435_pt1 | contig 11253 bp, 6 predicted proteins | sample NC_S_5_FD_132962 | JGI IMG/M metagenome (GOLD analysis project Ga0187815, IMG submission 132962) | Wetland sediment microbial communities from Neuse River Estuary, North Carolina, USA - ASW-S_5 | ecosystem: Environmental > Aquatic > Freshwater > Wetlands > Sediment | place: USA: North Carolina...
GGCGATGGTCGCCTGGGCGCACGAGCGCGGCGTGCAACTGCGCCTGATCGAACCGGGCAAGCCGAACCAGAACGCCTACATCGAATCGTTCAACGGCCGCCTGCGCGACGAATGCCTCAACGAACACTGGTTTCCCAGCCTGCTGCACGCCCGCACCGAGATCGAACGCTGGCGGCGGGAATACAACGAGGAGCGACCGAAGAAGGCGTTGGGCGGGCTGACACCTGCCGCCTACGCGAAGCAGTTAAAGTAATTCCGGACTCTAAACCGTCCCGCTACTCAAAGCGGGGGGACGTCGCCTCTTCCACGAGCACCATCCGCCATGGATCTCTTGTGATGAAGTCGACGGTCACTTCGGACATGGGGGGGGGGGTTAACCACATTACGCAAGTGAAGCTGGAACCATTATCCGAAGAATTTGGCGGCAAGATAACCACAGGCTATTGTGGCAACAATCCCGCAAGCACCAAACGCGTAAACAGGCCACACTGCGTGACCACCAGCATGATCAGCACGCAGCATGCAGATATAGAAAATTACGAGTCCCGCTACAGAAACTACACTCACGGTCCAGGCTAATGGCCCTGGGCGCTTATGCGTTCGCAAGGCGATGCATGAGGTGTTGGTAGCCCGAATGCCCATTAGACCGCGAACATTGGAGGCTCTTATTAATAGCACCCCAATAACTAAAAGTAAGAGACCTATGGTCCTTAGCAGAAAGCTATTGAGATAAATTAGGTTAACCACCACGCCTGATAGGAGCAATATTATCCCAAAAAAAAATAGGGTGTATCTACGATTTGGATTTCCTTTTGGTGCAATCACTGACATACCTCTACAGATTGTGTCGCTAAGTCCGCCGCCTGCCCAGCCAACTCTCCTATTGCGTCCGAAAATTCGCCCAACCCGGGAACTCGATGTGCGGCGGCGGTGGCTATTGCGCTTTCGGCTTGGGTGAAATTGAAATTTACGAGAGCGCGTGCATTTCCCGACGCAAACGCATTAAGGGAAGATGCTATTGCGCCAGAAGCGAAACTCACCCCTCCAAAGAATACAGTCGCAGATCCAAATGTAATCGTAACGGGAGTGTCGCCACCAAAAGTAACGCCCTCCCCAGCACCCGCAAGGCCCGCCCCTAGTCCGGCACCCACAGCAAAAAAGTCAGCAATGTGCGCCTCGTGCTCGAATGCTTTAGCCAAATTAGCAGCTGCTCTTTGAGTTTCGCTGCATTTTTGCTGATCACACAGACCTAGGAGATCAACTCCACTTACCGGGTTATCTTCGACATATGCATACGTGTTGACCCCGCCCACCAACCCTATCGGGTCACTCTCCACATACCGACCCAACGTCGAGTCGTAGTCCCGGTACCCGTTGTTCCACAGCCCTGTCTCTTGATCGTAATACTGCCCCGGGAAACCAAGATTCAGCGGCGCCGAGTTTGACACTGTGACGCTCTGCGTGAACGGCCAGTTCTGCGCGCTCCACACCACCGTCTGCGAGGCATTCGTCACCACCTGCGGTCGACCCACCTGGTCGTCACCAACCGCTTCCAACTGTCCGCTCACCTCGCGTCCGATCAGCCGACCGCCCAGCCAAACGTAGTCGACCCACGCCCCACTGTCGTTCTCCGCCAGCAGCGTGCCGCTCTGATCCGGCGCGAAGTACGTCGTGCCCTGGCTCCCTGACTTGCGCAGCCGCTGCCCTTCCGGATTGACGTAGTAGCTCATCCCGCCCGCCGCGCTCATCCGGTTGAAGGCATCGTACTGGTAGGCCGTCGTGCCATTCAGCGTGGTGATGTTGCCCAGCGCGTCGTAGCCGTAGCTCTGCGGGTTGGTTCCCGTGGTGTTCACCAGCCGGTTGCTGGTGGCGCTATACCCAGTGCTGTTGCTGGCCCCGCCCTGCACGCTGGCAATCCGGTTACCGTCGGCATCGTAGCTGTAGCTGGCGGCCAGCGTCACCGAATACATCGACACCAGCCGCGACTGGTCGTCGTAGTTGAAGTCTTGGCTCAGCGCACCATTGATCCCATTGTTGATGCCCGCGATCCGGTTGGCCGTGTCGTAGCTGAAGCTCAGGCTTTCCACGCCCGGCGTGGTGATAGCGGTGAGACGACCGTCAGCGTCATAACTCAAGGTGTTCGCCAGGCCGTTGCTCGACGTCCAGCTGGCCAGCGCAGTGTTCATCGGCCGCCATGTTACGCCGCTCGCCGCGGCGACCTGAGTGCCGCCCATCGTGAATGTGATGCCGGACACCGCGCCGTCGCTGTAGCTGTAGACCGCCTGGTACCCATCGGGGTAGGTCACGGTGGCGAGGTGGCCCATGGCGTCGTAGCCGTAGCCCAGCGAATAGGTGGTGCCGGTGATCGAGAAGCCGCGCCCCGCGATCCACCCTTCCGGGGTATAGCTGTAGGCCGTGGAGCCGGTGGCGTCGCTGACGGTGCACAGGCGGCCCACGCCGTTCGTACAGCTGTCATAGCCGAAAGTCTGGGTCTGGCCGCCGGCGCTCACCGTGGTGGGCCGGTTGAGCGCATCGTAGCCGTAGATGGTGGTGACGCCGTTGGCGCGGGTCAGGCTGGTGCGCCGCCCGTACGCGTCGTAGCTGGATGTGGTGGCGCCGGTGTCCGGGCTCGACACGCCCCACAGCTGGCCCAAGCCATCATAGTTGTACGCGGTGATCAGGCCGCGTGGGTCCGTCACTGTGGTGACGTGGTCGCCGGCATCGTAGGTGTACGTCGTTACCGTGGTCGATGCCATGGCCGGCAGCACGATGCCGGCACTCCCGCACGCGCACAGCACGGCCACCGCCTTGGCCAGAGCCCGCTTCCTAGGCATCACGTCACGCCGTGTCTTGTTCATGATCGCATCCCCTAGACCGTTGGGTGCATCTCTCATCTTTAGAGATGCTCCATATCCATTTGCCCCGCCATGGCCGACCGCATCACGGCGCACCCGCCTTGACCGCTGCTTGCGTGTCAGGGGGGACATTTGATGATTTGTGGGCTGACCTTGGTTTGCGCCTTCACTTGCGTGGCAGTGCCAGGGCAGTTGGCCACGGACGTCAGCGGCCCTCCCCTCGTCCAACCCGAGCATCCCGCGGCGTTGCAGGCGTTCACCGCATAGTCGTACTCGCCTGGCGGTATTACGCCGTCGGATGTGCCCGTTGCCGAACCGGTGTAAATCGTCGAGGTTGAGCCGGAAGAGAGGAAGGTCTTTTGCAAGTTGTAGCTGGTCGCTCCACTGGCGGCCGCCCAGGAGATCCACGTGCCGCCGGGATACAGTGCCTGGGCCGGCACCGAGATGCTGCTGGGTGGCGCCGGTACCAGCACCACAGTCCCGACGGCGCTCCAGGGACCACATCCGCCGGCATTGCACGCTTGGACCTTGAATCCATAGGTCGCGCCCCAGACGTTGCCGCCGGGCACCGTGCTAGTACCACTCCCGCTGTACACCGTGTTCCAGCCGCCACCATTGGCTTGCTCCTGGAGGGTATAGCTGGTGGCCCCACCCACGCCGCCCCAGCTCACCGTGTAGCTGCCGGTGCCGTTGGCGGCAGGCACGCTGAGGCTCGGTGCGCTGGCGGGAGGGAATGTGACTACTACGGGCTTGCTTGCCAAAACCTGCCCATTCCAGCCACTGCTGTTATTGGCGCTCACTAGAAAGACATAACTTCCCGAAGCAGCAACTGTCACCGTCGCGCTGGTGCTCGTATCACCTTGAACGATGAGAGCCCACGCACCCCCATTAAAACTCTCATGCAGGTCATAGCTGGTTGCCGTCGGACTGGCCGACCAGCTGATCGGAATCACCCCGGTACTGCTTGTCGCCGGAACGGTGATGCTGGTGGGTGTCGGCGGCGGGAACAACACGCTGACGGTCGCCGTGGCGCTCCAGCCGCCGCAGCCAGCGACGTTGCAAGTCTCCACCCGATAGCCGTAGCTGCCATTACCCTTACCGATGAGGGCCATGGACGTGTTACCGCCCGTATAGACCGTATTCCAGGTACCCCCATTGACCTGCTCCTGGAGGGTGTAGCTGGTGGTGTCGCTCATGGCGCTCCAGCTCACGGTATAGCTGCCGTTGGCACTGCTGGCAGGTACGCTGAGGGTCGGCACCCCCAAGCTGGCTCCTCCCGACTCCGTGACCTGTTTCACGCGGTTGAGCGCGTCGTATTGATAGGCCACCGTATGACCAAGCGCATTGGTCGTGGAGAGCACGTTGCCGTCGAGGTCGTACTGATACGTCTGCTTCTGACCGTTGGCCCCATCCTTCTCGATCAGGCGACCCAATTCGTCGTAATGCATGCTCTCGGAAAGGGCCGTGACACTGCCTCGGGCAATCACATGGCTGGTCACATCACCGTTGGCGTCGTAACCAAAGGTCTCGGTGGAGGTCCCGTCTTTTTCCGTGTGGGTGATCGTGGCGACGCGCATGTCCGCATCGCGGTTCCACTGGGTCACCACCCCGTCCGGCTCCGTCTGGCTGGCCAGCAGGCCGAACCCGTCGTAGCCGTAGGCCCAGGTGGCAGTGCCGCCGTTGGGGTGGGTGGTCTTGCTCTGTACCCGGCCGCGCGCATCGTAGGCAAAATCCGTCTCGTCGCCGTTCGGGCCGACGATTTTCTGGGGTTCGCCCAAGCCGGTGTAATTGCTGTATGTGGTCGTTTGACCCAGCCCATTGGCCACCGAAGTCAGATGACCTTGCGCATCGTACGTATAGACGTCCGTATTGCTGCCGTTCGGCGAGGGGTGCACTACGGTTTGGGTTTGCACCATGCCATTGCCATAAAGGGCGTAGGTATAGGTGGTGGCCAACGCTTGGTTTGCGGTGCCATTGCTGGACAGGTTGGTGACGGTCACCGAGGCCAGACGGTTGTGTGCGTCGTAGGTGTAGGCCGTCTTTGCATAACCCTCGATGGTGGCCGACAAGGGTCGCACGGTGCCGGCAGTCGGATCCCACGAGATATCCGTAGTGCGCTGAACGGCGCTGCCCTGGGCTTCGATCTTCTGTTGCAACAAGCCCGCCGCGTTATAGGTGTAGGCCGTGACGTTGCCGTTGTTGTCCTTGGACGACAGCAGGTTGCCGTTGGCGTCGTAGCTGTTCTGGGCGAACGACGCGGCGCAGTGAGTGGAAGCATCGCCGGTCACCGATACCAGCAACTTGTTGCTGTCGTACTGGTATACCGAGACGTGCCCCAGCGGATTGGTAACGGTGGCCGTCAGCCCCGTGCTGTTCGAGCCATAGACGATCGAGGTCTTCTCGTTGCCGTCCGCCAGGCTGCTCATGTTGGCGCGACCGGCACTGTCGTACGTGGTGAGGTCGTGCGCGACGCCGTTGTAGTCGACTTCCTTGAGCTGGGCATAGGAGGCCGATGCGGGGACGTCGGGGAGATACTGGTAACCGACGACCGTGCTGGGCGAACCGGGCAGTGTCACCGAGTCGATGACGCCGATCTGGCTCACTGGCTGGAGAGCAGCATCAATCACACCGGTGGTGGACTGGTAGACATAGACGTTGCCCGCCGGATCGGTAACGTTGATCTGCTTTGCGGTGCCGTAGGTGCCGGAGGAGTTGCTCCGCTGCAGCGTGAACGATTGGCCGTTGGTGTGCGTGACCACCACGGTGTTGGCATCGGGGCGGGTCAGCGTCCAGCCGATGCCGGAGGCGTCCTTGATCGACAGGAGGTTGCCTTGCGCGTCGAAAGTCAGGTCGCGGGCATCCTCATCGTGGACGGTGTAGGTGCCGTTCCCGTTGTTGGTCAAGGTGGCCGTACCCGTGCCGTTGAATGGGCCAGGCAGGTTCACGGTGGCACCGGGCGTGCCATAGAAGGACGAGGTCGACGGGAAGGTCAGCACGGACCCGTCTGGCCGGCTGTAGCTGGCCGGGTCGCAAGGCGTAGGCATGCCGCCACCGGGCAACTGATCCGGTGTGATGGCTTTCATGGCGTTGGTCGTGCTCGCCGGCTGGGTGCAGGTCACGTACAGCTGGTAATCGAGGTTAGTGGCCCAGGCGCCTATGCTTGCCACGCATGGCGCGCTGCCGGTGCAGGAATAGCGAGAGTTGTAATACCTCACGAAGGTGAGGCCCATTTCGCCGGGTTCCGCGAAATCAGTGATTGCCTCGATCTTGCTGCCCGAGCTGGTATCGATGGGATCTGTGTTTGCAGTAGCCGCGCTCGCTGCACTGCTCTTGTCGCAATCCGATTTCGGAGTTTTGCTGTTTTTCTGGTTGGCCGTGGGCTGCCTGTTGGTCGAGGTATGTCCCGAGCCACCACCACCCGGGCCAATGTTGGGTGGAGAAACCCAGCCGCCACCTCCGCCACCGGGGGTAGTCTCGACAGGGAAACCACCGCTACCGCCTCCGCCTGTACCGACGTTGATGTTTGGGAACTGAAACGTATCAACACCCAAGACAGCCGAAGAAAACACGCAGCCTGCAAGCAAGGCGATGAGGGCGAGATTCCATTTCGACCTGTTTGCTGTCGAGAACTGGCGTCGCGTCGCGCACCGCATTCCGAGAAACCGGCTACGCCGTGTTCCTAGCATTGAGCTTGCTTCGGCAGGTGAATCCACCGGCTCGCCGATCGACGGCAGCGTGGTGTCCTGGGCTGACTTGATGCGCCTTCCATCAGAAATCGTCGACTGAGACTGGGCACGAAGCCAGTCGAACAGCACCTGCACTCGCACTGCCCCCAGGCAGTTCCCTTGCCAACGTGCACGCATCGCATTGTCCCCTTGAGCCCGCACGTTGCGTGCGGTGCTTTTTTACAACTAACGCCATGCGGATCATCGCGTCAACAAGCAAGTTTTTGCGCGGCAAGAACCAGCGATACAGGTGCATGCGTCAGCGCAATACTCCTCGGCACTAGCCACTCATAGCTGCTCTGGTCCGATGACCATAACCCTGTCGCGCCGCATCAGACGCTTACTTAACCATGTCGCCAAGCACGCCATCGTTCGGTGTGATTCAGTGTGAAACCAGGCGATTTCAACGCGTTCTAGTCAGCGACAAGGTTGGGTATCGCCGACACCAGGGCCGTGTGGCCGGGTCGGCGGCCGCGATAGTCCATGCGCACGTGGCGGCCATCCGGGTCGATGCTGATGCGGCGGTCGCCGCCCGGACGCAGCTTCGGCAAGGCCAGCGCCAGTTGGCGCTGCCAGTCGGCCACCGTGCTGGCGCTGCCGCGGGTCCGCAGCAGCCAGGCCATCAGCCGCAGGCCCGCCGCATAGTCCTCGTTGCGCTGGAGGTACGGCGTGTAATCGGGCGGCGCGATGCGCGCCAGGATCAGCCCGACGGCATTGGAGACGGCGTCGAAGAGATCGTAGCGCACGCCCGGCACGCCGCCGGCGGGGACGGGGCGGTCGCCGAGCGCGGCGTCCAGCACGTTCGGGCGGCAGGCCCAGGCAAACGACGGTGCAATCAGGCGGCGCACCCCGGCGGGATCGATCAGCGCACGCAGGCGCAGGCGCGTGTACCAGCGGACCCTTTCCTGTTCGACCGGCATCGCCGCTGCGACCGCGGCGTGCGCGAACTCCTGCCGCATCGACGCGCACACGCCGACGTCCGCCGCCGTGGCCGGCGCGAAGGCCTCCGTGCAGGCGGCGGGAATGGCCTGCCCGGGCGGCAGCCCGGCGAGCATGCCAGCGAGCTCCTGCTCGATGTGTTCCATCCAGGCCACGTCCACCATCGCGCCGACCAGCGAGTTGGTGTGCGCATGCAGGCGGCGCACCATGGCAGCCTGGCTGCAGATCGCGTCCAGCGCCTGCGCCTGTCGGCCTTCGACGAAGTCCAGGGCAGGCACGGTGAGCAGCAGCTTCATCGCCGGAGCGAACGCCGGCAACGGCGTGAATGGAGAAGGCGGCATGTCGTCCCACAGCACCTCGTCGCCGGCCAGCGCCCGCAGGCTCGCAAGCCTGCCGGACTGCTGCGCCAGCAGCGCGCGCACGGCTTGCGGCCGGGCGCGCAGCCTGGCCAGGCAGTCCTCGCCGCGATTGCCGCACAGCAGCTGGTTGTCGTTCGCGGTGAGCGGCGGGTACCGCGTGAATTGCGGCCCCGGCAACGGCACGTAGGTCGCCGCATCGGCGCTGCCCGGACGCAGCTGCGCCAGCCAGGCCTGCACGCGGGCGCGCTCCCGCCCATACACGGCATCCCGCTGGTCGACCGCCACGTCGTAGTCCTGCAGCCATAGCGTGGCCCAGGCATTGGGCCCGGCCGGCGCAGGCGCCGGCTGCAGCAGGCTCAGCGCTTCGGCCTGTGCCGGCGTGGGTGGTCGCAGCCGACCCCAGGCGAAGGCGCCGGCCAGCACGAACAGGAAGATGACGACGACCGCGGTGACGCCTCTGCGCATGGCTCGCGATCCCTGCTGTTCGCTGCCGCGATTCTAGCAACGGCGCGCTGCTGCGGTTTATACGGTGCATTCACCGGCGCGGGTCCAACGTTGGCGGGCTCGCCCGCGCCGATGCCGCGGGCAGGAGCCTGCCATGTCTCCGCAACCGCCGAACGGCCCTGACCGCGATTTCATCGAACACCAGCGCCAGCGCCTGCTGGTCCTGCGCCAGCAACTGCTGGGCGGCGAGCAGGCGCGGCTGTCGGCGGAGCGGGCCTTCCGCCGACAGCATGGCAACGAGGCGCACGAAGACGCGGAAACCGCGCAGTCCATGGCGCAGCTCGAGGTCGGGCAGGCCCTGCACGATGTGGACGACCGCCGTATCGCGGACGTCGAACGCGCGCTGCAGAAAATCGCCGAGGGCAGCTACGGACTGTCCGACCTGAGCGGTGCGCCGATCCCGAGGGCCCGCCTCGAATCCACTCCCGAAGCCATCCTCACCGTGGCGGAGGAGCGCAGCCGCGAAGCCGGCCCATGACGCACGCCCCCCGCACCCGCCAAGCCTGGGAACGACCCGCCATGAACCTGCTTGCCGCCGGCACCGCCGCGCCTGACTTCTCCCTGCACGCCACCCCCGACCAGAGCGTCGCGTTGAAGGAATTCCGCGGCCGCAACGTGATCCTCGCGTTCTATCCCGCCGACTGGAGTCCGGTGTGCAGCGACCAGCTGGCCCTGTACAACGAATTGCTGGACGAGTTCGCCCGGCTCAACGCGCAACTGCTGGCGATCTCGGTGGACGGCGTGTGGAGCCATGCCGCGCTGGCGCGCGAGCGCAGGTATCACTTCCCGCTGCTGTCCGACTTCGAGCCCAAGGGCGCGGTGGCACGCGCGTATGGCGCATACGACGCAGAGCACGGCCTGGCACAGCGCGCGCTGTTCGTGATCGACGGCGACGGCGTGATCCGCTGGAGCTACCTGTCGCCGATGGGCGTGAACCCGGGCGCTGCCGGCATCGTCAACGCGCTGGAGGCGCTGCCCTCGAACAACATCCAGAAGACGCTCGACGCGCCGGCGGCCGGCGCACGGGGGGCCATATGACGTACGAAGAAGCCATGCTGGCCGTGCCGGTTTCCGCGCACGACCACCAGCAGGGCAACGCGCATGCGGTGGTGACCCTGGTGGAATACGGCGATTTCCAGTGCCCCGCCTGCGGCATGGCCCACCCCCAGGTGAAGCAGTTGCAGCACCGCTACGCCGGCAATCTGCGCTTCGTGTTCCGGCACTTCCCGCTGTCCCAGGCACACCCGTACGCGACCCTCGCCGCCGAACTGGCCGAGGCAGCGGCGGTCACCGGCAGGTTCTGGGACATGCACGACTGGCTGTACGAGCACCAGCAGGAATGGGTTCCGTACGGCGCCGCCGGCCTGGAAGCCGGCGCGCGCGCGCTGGACCTGGACGCATCCACGCTGGCCGCCACGCTGCGCAATCCCGGCATCGATACGCACATCCGCGGCGACTTCATGGGCGGGGTGCGCAGCGGCGTCAACGGCACGCCCAGCTTCTACGTCGATGGCTACCTGTACCAGGGCGACTTCGACGGCCTGGTGCATCGCATCGGCCGCGCGATCGCGCGGCAGGCGTGATGCCGCAGCGACCCGCTCATCACGCCGCAATCGTGACGGTCATGCGCGGATCGTCCACTGCCGCGAAGCAGCGCTCCCACACGTTCGAAACCCGGAGACACCCACGACCATGAGCGAGAAACCGACCACATCCGGCGCGCCGCTGCCCGGCAATCTGCGCGACCTGCTGCCGGGACTGGAAGCCTTGTACACCGACATCCACGCGCATCCGGAACTTTCCATGCAGGAAACCCGCACCGCGGGCCTCGCCGCCGATCACCTGCGTGCCGCCGGCTACGACGTCACCACAGGCATCGGCAAGACCGGGGTAGTCGGCCTGCTGCGCAACGGCGACGGGCCCACCGTGATGCTGCGCGCGGACATGGACGCGCTGCCGGTGGAGGAAGCCACCGGCGTGCCGTACGCGAGCAAGGTCACGGCGACAGACCGCGAGGGCAAGAGCGTGCCGGTGATGCACGCCTGCGGCCACGACATGCACGTCACCTGGCTGGTCGGCGCGACGACGTTGCTGGCGCAGACCCGCGACAGCTGGCGTGGCACGCTGATGGCGCTGTTCCAGCCGGCGGAAGAGACGGCCGAAGGCGCCCAGGCGATGATAGCCGACGGCCTGTTCAGCCGCTTCCCCAAACCCGACGTGGTGCTCGGGCAGCATGTCATGGTGGGCCCGGCGGGCGCCGTCGGCGGGCGCAAGGGCGTGATCACCTCGGCCGCCGACAGCCTGCAGATCCGCCTGTTCGGGCGCGGCGCGCACGGCTCGATGCCGCAGGCCAGCGTCGACCCGGTGGTGATGGCGGCGGCGACGGTGCTTCGCCTGCAGACCATCGTCGCCCGCGAGCTGGCCCCCACCGAGGCGGCGGTGCTCACGATCGGCTCGCTGAAGGCCGGCACCAAGGAAAACGTGATACCCGACGAGGCCGTCATCAAGCTCAACGTGCGCAGCTTCGACGAGGGCGTGCGGGCGCGCGTGCTCGCCGCGATCACCCGCATCGTCAACGCCGAGGCCGCGGCTTCGGGCGCGCCGAAGCCGCCGGAGATCACGCCGCTGGACAACTATTCGCTGGTCACCAACGACGACGCGGCGACCACGAAGGTGGTCGAGGCCTTCCGCCGCCACTTCCCCGCCGAGCGCATCCGCGAAACCGGGCCGACCTCGGCCAGCGAGGATTTCGGTGCGTTCGGCGCCGAGTGGCAGGTACCGTCGGTGTTCTGGTTTGTCGGCGGCACCGACCCCGACACCTATGCGAAAGCAAAGGCCGAAAACCGGCTCAACGAGATCCCGACCAACCAC
>Ga0187815_10001436_pt1 | contig 11252 bp, 10 predicted proteins | sample NC_S_5_FD_132962 | JGI IMG/M metagenome (GOLD analysis project Ga0187815, IMG submission 132962) | Wetland sediment microbial communities from Neuse River Estuary, North Carolina, USA - ASW-S_5 | ecosystem: Environmental > Aquatic > Freshwater > Wetlands > Sediment | place: USA: North Carolina...
CCGGTCGATCAGCTGGCGGATCTGCGCGAGGATTTCGGGCGTGTAGTCGGTGGCGTGGGGATAGTAGTTCACGGAGCGAATCCCGAGCCGTTCGGACGAGGCGAGCCTCGACAGGAAGTGGCGCTCGGCGAGGGTGAGCGGGTCCTCGTCGAGCTCGCCCGCGCGGTCGATGACCTTGTCATCGAGGTTCGTCACGTTCTGGACGGAGAACACGCGGTAGCCCCAGCGGGTGAGCGCACGTGCGACGACGTCGAAGAAGACGAACGTCCGGGCGTGGCCGATGTGCGCCTCGTCGTAGGGCGTGAGCCCACAGACGAACAGGCCCACGCGGGGCGGGGTGATCGGGGCGAACGGACGGACCTGCCGACCCATCGAGTCGTAGAGCGTGAAGTGGCGCATGCTAGACGCCTCGCAACGCCGCCCGAACGTCGGCGACCAGGTCCGCTGGGTCCTCGATGCCGCAGGAGAGTCGCAGCAGTCCGTCGGTGACCCCGTGCGCCTCCCGTTCCTTCCTCGGTACGCTCGCGTGCGTCATCGTCGCCGGATGGTCGACCAGCGACTCGACGCCGCCAAGGCTCTCGGCGAGCGTGAACACCTTGAGTCTTCGGAGGAACGAGAGCGCCGCACGTCGCCCCCCGACCAGGTCGACGCTCACGATGCCGCCATAGCCCCGCATCTGCCGCCGGGCCAGCGCGTGCTGAGGATGGCTGGAGAGGCCGGGGTAGTAAAGCGACCGAACCTTCCGTTGACCGTCGAGCTCCTTCGCGACCGCCCTCGCGCTCGCCTCGTGGGCGCGCATTCGGACGCCGAGGGTGTGGATGCCCCGGAGCACGAGGAAGCAATCGAACGGGCTCGGGACCGCCCCGACGGCGTTCTGAAGCCACGCGAACCGCGCGGCGACCTTAGGTTTCCGAAACACGAGGGCGCCGCCGACGATGTCCGAGTGCCCGCCGAGGTACTTCGTGGTCGAGTGGAGGACGATATCGGCCCCGAACTCGATCGGCCGCTGCAACGCGGGGGTCGCGAACGTGTTGTCGACCGCTACGAGCGCTCGGGTGCGGCGGGCGAGGAGGACCGCCCGGCGGAGGTCCACGAGCTTCAGCAACGGGTTGGTCGGGGATTCGATGTAGACGAGGTCGGCCTTCTCGCCGAGCGCCGTCTCCAGGTTCGCAAGGTCGGTCATGTCCACGTAGTCGACTCGGAGCCCGAAGTGCCGCCGGTGGTGCTCGAAGAGCCTCCACGTGCCCCCGTAGAGGTCGTCGACCGAGACGATCCGGCTCCCGCTCGGGAATCCTTCGAGCAGGGTCGCGAGCGCCCCCAGTCCCGAAGCGAACGCCAGTCCGGTCGACCCGGATTCGATCGCCCCGAGGGTGGCCTCGAGCACGGCCCGGGTCGGGTTACCGCTTCGACTGTAGACGTAGCCCTGGTGACGGTCCGGGGCGAACTGACGGAACGTGCTGGTCAGGTAGATCGGGACGTTGACCGCTCCGGTGAGCGGGTCGGGGGGTTGCGCGGAGTGGATGAGTCTCGTGTTAAACCGCATGGGCTCCCTCGTGTTCGGAAAGGAAACCGACCAAGTCGTGACGGGTCAAGACCCCGACGGGTGCCCCGGTCGCGGCATCGCGCACGAGGAGGGCCCGCTCCTCCTTCAGGCGGTGGAGCACCTCGGAGACCGGGGCGTCCGCGGGGATCTCGGGAAACGGCGGCGAGAGCAGCTGGGCCACCGACCGCTCGAGCGCGGTCTCGTCCGTCAGGCTGCGGCGCAGGACGTCGTCCTCTTGGATGGTCCCCACGTTCGCCTGACCGGCGAGGACCGGCATCTGGGAGATCCCATGATGGCGCAAAAGGGCGAGCGCGTCCCGAACGACCGTCGTGGGGTCCGCGGCCACGAGCGCGGGAGTCGAGCTCTTTCGGGCAATGAGGTCCCGAGCCGTGGAGCCGACGTCGAGGAATCCCTTCTCTCGCATCCAGTCGTCCGAATAGAACTTCGAGAGGTATCGGTCCCCGGAATCGGGGAGCAGGACCACCACGGTAGCACCCTCGGGAATCGGTCGTTGAGAGAGCCACCGAAGGGCCCCGACGACCGCGGAACCCGAAGAGCCGCCGACGAAGAACCCCTCCTCGCGGACGAGGCGCCGGGCCATCAGGAACGACTCCCGGTCGTTCACCTCCACGAAATCGTCCAGGTACTGGAAGTGGATCGATTTCGGGATCAGGTCCTCTCCGATCCCCTCGACCTGGTAGGGAACGGCGCGACCCAGCTGTCCGGACCGGAAGAACGGCCCGAGCACCGACCCCGCAGGGTCGACCGCCACGACCCGAACCTCGGGACGGTGCTCTTTGAAGTAGCGTCCGACCCCGCTCATGGTGCCTCCGGTCCCGACCGTGCCAACCACCGCGCCGAGCGCCGCGCCGACGTCCCGGTCGATTTCCGGACCGGTGGTCCGGTAGTGCGCTTCGGGGTTCCCCGGGTTCTCGTACTGGTTGGGGTAGTAGGCTCCTGGGATCTCCTGACTCAAGCGGCGGGCGACCGAGTAGTGGCTCATGGGGTGGTCGGGGGCCACCCCGCTCGGGGTCACGACCACGCGGGCGCCGTACGCACGAAGGAGCCGGATCTTCTCGGAGCTCATCTTATCAGGAATGACGAACACGATGCGGTATCCCCGAACCGCGGCGACCAGGGCCAGTCCCACACCGGTGTTGCCGCTGGTAGCCTCGATGATCGTGCCTCCCGCTTTCAAGAGGCCTTTCCGCTCGGCCTCCTCGAGCATCGCCGCACCGATCCGGTCCTTCACGGAGCCGCCGGGGTTCAGGTACTCGAGCTTCGCAAGCACCCGATACGGGACCCCCGTCGCGACCCGTCTCAGGGGGACCAGCGGAGTATTACCCACGAGGTCGAGAATGCTGTCCGCGATGGGCCCTCGGGGGACCATGGGGGCGCGAGCCGAGGGGTCGCATTAACGATTCCTGAAGGGAAGGACCGCGCGTTGCACGGGGGGTCAATGTTCTCGGGTTCTTTCGGTACGAACTCGTTCGTTCCTCTCCCCCGCACGTCTTAAGGAGGGCACGGAGGTGTTTCAACGCGGAGCGACGTCGTGCTCGGTTCCCTAGAGACGGAAGTACTGAGCGCCCTCCGGGAGCTCGAGGAGGGCCCCGCACGCGAGGTCCGAAAGTCGCTCGAGCGTCACGGAGTCCGCGTGGCGTACACGACCGTCGCCACCATCCTGTCCCGCCTGTTCGAAAAGGGACTCGTACGGCGCCGCCGCGAGACCTGTCGCGGAGGGGAGCGGTACGTCTATCGACCCGCGAACGTCGAGCAGAAATACCTCCTGAACCTCCTCCGAGGCGTCGTGGCCTTGTTCGGCCCGGCGGGGGTCGTGCACCTGAACGAAGAGATTGCGAAGCTGAACCCGTCCGAAGAGCGCGAGCTCCGGCGGCGACTTCACCTCGATTGATCTTCGGCTCCGCTCCATGGTGAGCACTGTCCTAGGGCTAGCGTATCTGCCCGTGGTCGCTTGGGCCGCCGTCGGCCTCGGGTTGCTCGTGGCGTACCGCCGTTCCACCTCGACGACCGTCTTTCGGCTGGCCGCTGCGTTCCTCGCCGGTTGGGCGCTGCTCGCGACCACCGCGCTCATCTGGGTGCTGACGAACGGAGGCTGGGTCGCGGTGGTGCGTCTCGCGGCCGCGCCACTTTCCCTCTTCGAGGCTCGGTACCTCTACCTGTGGTTGTGGGGAGCGGTCGGGGCCTTCGTGGTCTTCCTCTCGGGGTTCGCGCTGAGCCAGGCCGTCGGACGCGGCTTTCTCGCGATCCTCCGGCCGCGGGTCGTCGACTGGCCCGTGCGAATCCCTCGCCCCGAAACCCCGACGAGCCTGCTCGCGTTCGCCTCGGGACGGTCGGAAGCGTTCACGTTCACCCTCCTCGAGCGAGGAGGACCCCGCCTCCTCCGCCGCCGGGACGTGATCCTGGTCTCGGACGGCCTTCTGACGTGCCTCGACCCCATGGAGTGGGAAGCCGTCGTCGCCCACGAGCTCGGCCACGTCCGGGAGCTCGACGGACGGTACCTCACCTTCTTCCGCACCCTCGCGCGCCTGATGCGCTGGGACCCGGTGCTCGCGTACCTCGCCGACTCGCTGACCCGCCGGGAAGAGTACCGGGCGGACCTCGACGCCGTGGAGCTGACCCAGCGCCCTCGCGCCCTTGCCCGGGCGCTCTTCAAAGCCACCCGTTCCCCCCGCGTGGGAGCCGGCGCGCTCCCGCAGCTCCTCGGGGTGGGGGGGAGCCGGGGACGCAGGGAGACCGCCGAGCGGATCCGGCGGCTCGTTCAGCTCGCGGAGAGCGGACGGTTCCCGGAGGAGCTTGGGGCCTAGCCTCCGTCCGGCGCGCCGGACTTGGGACCTCTTGATCACCTTGGGACTCTCGGGACTGCTCGCGCTGACGGCGATTGCGGCCCCGGCCCACGCGAGCTCGTACCCTCCGCTACCGATCGAGTTCGGACGGCAACTGGTGGGTAACCTCTCGGCTCCTTCCCTCGCTCCAGGGGCGAGCGGGAGCGTGGGGTTCACCGTGGCCGACCCGCTCGCGGGTCCGATCCAGGGCATCACGCTGACGCTGCAGGTGTACGCCTTCAACGGATTCCCAGGCAATGCCACATCGTTCGTGCCGGTGACCAGCGCGCCGATCCTCACGACTCCGACGACTTCGGGCAGCTTGGCGAACGTCTCGGTCGGCAACCTAGCCTCTGGCGGAGTCTACCGCGGGTCGGTGGGTGTGGCGACCTCGTCCTCCACTCCGTCCGGGACCTACGCGGTGCGGACCGCGCTCTCGTTCACGTCGGCCACGAACTCCACCGTCTACCGGCTCGAGTCCCGAGGATGGTTCGACGATGCGACCTGGCGCGCGGCCACCGAGCTCCCGAACGGGAGCGTGACGCTGAACCTTTCGAAGCTCGGGGTCTCGGGCGTAACTCCCGAGACGGCGATCCTGGTCAGCTCCGCCGACTGGGCGTGGGTCCTGGGCGGCGTGCTCGCCGCGGCGATCGTCCTCGCCGGCGCGGCGGCCTGGGTCTATTTCCGGCGCGGTCCGGGGTCGACGTCGGGCGCGCGGTAGGCGCTCGACGAGACCCAGGCGCCCAGCGCCTTCGGAAGGAGGCGGACGAGCGAAGGCGAGGCGCGAAGGAGTTGCCGGACGACGTGGGTCGGAAAGTCGATGTCCCCGAACGCGACGATGGTCGCGCGCATCTCCGCGCCTTTGAGGGCTGCCACCAGAGCGTCAAGGTCCGCGTCCGTGAGGCGCGTGAAGATCCTGCGAAGGTAGAGCGCCCGGTGGAACTCCTCCCCGAGCTCGGCCCGCCATGCCCGATCGTACTGCGCGAGCGCGCCCTCCGAAAGGTCGCCCCGCTCGATCGCCTCGGCGGCCACGCGCGCGAGAATCTCCGCGCACTTCATGCCCGTGAAGATCCCTCCGCCCGAGAGCGGCTTGACCTGGGCGGCCGCATCCCCGACCAGGAGCACGCGCGGCCCGTGGGTCTTCGGCAGAGCGCCGATCGGGATCCCCGACACAAGATACCCGGTCGGGCGGCCGAGCTCTGCGCCGAACCTCCGGCCAAGGTGGGCGACCAGCTGTTGGAAGTAGTCTCGTGCCGACGTTCCGTCCGCATCCGCTGCGACTCCGACTCGGGCACCGCCCGACCCGTCGGGGATCCACCAACCGAATAGGCCCGGCGCAAAGCGTCGCCCGAGGTAGACCTCGACCGTATCGGCGTCGCCCGGACTCCGGGGGAATTCCGCTTCGAACGCGGGCAGGATCTCGACGGGCCGGCGGAGGCGGTAGGCCCGGGCGACCGCGCTCGATACTCCGTCGGCTCCGACCACGAGTCGCGCCGAGACCTCGCTCGCGCTCCCGTCGCCGTCGACGACCCGGACCCGTTCGAGGCCGTTCGCCGAGGGGAGCCTTCGGTCGAAGCGCGCGCTCGTCCGGAACTCGGCCCCGGCCCGGGACGCCCGGTCGGCGAGATAGACGTCGAGGCCGGCCCGGTCGATCACATAGGCTCGGGGCTCCGCCGCTTTGAACGAGATCGAGCCGAGCCCGGGCCCGAACACGGTGGCTCCGCGCACCGACGCGCGGACCATCGACTCCGACCCCGCAAGGTCGAGGACTCGGCGTGAGACGAGGCCCGCGCACTGGACGGGCTGGCCGATGCGAGGGTGTTCCTCGAGTACCAGGACCTGAAGGCCTCGTTCCGCCAGCCGATAGGCGGCGGTCGACCCTGCCGGCCCGGCGCCCACGATCAGCACGTCGACCGTTTCCACGGACCGGGGGAGGGGACCGCCTGTCATAACCGTCGAGCCGGCCCTAGTCGGCCCGCCACGGGGTGCGCACGAGGTCCGTCCGCTGTCGAGGCTGGACCGCCGAATCCTCCACGGGGACCGAAACGCCGGCGCCGTGGGCGAGGTGTCCCGTCCAAGCGATCATCGCTCCGTTGTCGACGCACAACGACCGCGGCGGAGCGAACATCGCGCCCCCACGGCCCTCGACCATCTCTCGAACCATCGTCCGCAGCCGTTCGTTGCAGGCCACGCCCCCGCCCAGAACGACCGCGTCTCTCCGCCGATGCGCGAGGGCCCGTTCGGTGATCTCGGTCAACATCGCATAGGCGGTCACCTCGACCGAGTACGCAAGATCCGGTCGAGTCGAACCGCTCGCATTCAACGCGAGCGACGCCGTGAGCATTCCCGAGAAGGCGACGTCCATGCCGTGCACCGAATACGGCAGCGTGAGCAGTTCCGTCCCCTTGCGGGCCTCGAGCTCCAGGGCAGGACCGCCGGGGAACGTCCCGCCGAGTTCGATCCAGAGCTTGTCGAGGAAGTTTCCGATCCCGATGTCGAGCGTCTCGCCGAGCACCCGGTAGCGGCCCCGGGCGTAGCTGATCACCTGGGTGTTGCCTCCACTAGCGTAGAGCAGCATCGGGTCGTCGAGCCCGCTCAGGACGCGCGCGATCTCGACGTGCGCGACGCAGTGGTTCACCGGGATGAGCGGTCGGCCCCAAGCGAGGGAGAGCATCCGGGCGACCGTGGCTCCCGCCCGCAGGCACGGTCCGAGCCCCGGACCCTGGGCGAACGCTACGGCGTCGACCTCGCGGGGTCGAACGTGCGCTCGTTCCAGCGCCTGTAGGACGAGGTCGGGGAGCACTTCGACGTGATGGTTGGCGGCCTCGCGCGGATGGATACCGCCTTTCGACGGGCGGTACATGTCCGAGGCCACGCCGAGGACCTCGGCTCGTTCGCTGACGATACCGACCGACGCGGTGTGCGCCGTCGATTCGATCCCGAGAACGACCATCGGCCGACGAGCCGAGGGGCGGTTATAACGCTCGGGAGGCGAGGTCGGGTCCGGTCAATCCTCCGCGGACTCGATTCGGAAATTGACGCGTTTTCCTCGCAGGGCTTCCTGGATACGGTCGGCGAATCCGAGCGACTCTCCGACGCTCACCGGTCGCCCCCAGTCGTAGACGAAGTCGTAGCCTTCGGTCTCCGGGCGGAACCCGAGGTCTTCGAGCACCTCGGCGACCTCCGAATACGGGGACCCTTCGCTATCGAGCTGAAGGAGGAGGAACGTACGGGTCATGGGGGAGGTCCTACGTGGAACACCGACCGCCTACCGTCGCGGGCCATAAAGCTCTCCGGGGGAGTGGGCGACGTTTCACCGTCATCGGATCGGATCGGATTCTCCTTCGTCGGCGGGACCCTCGGGCGCGGTGGCGTGAGTCGTCACCCACGCGGCCACTCCGCGAGTGAGCCGTGGCATCTCGTGCGGTGCAAGCAGGAGACGTCCTACCGCCAGCAATGCGTCGGACCGATCGACCAGAAGGGCGCTCGAGCCCGGGACGAGGGCGGGGTCCGCTTGGACGACGAACCGAACGAAGAGACTGCGGCCCTGACGGACAAACGGCACGGCGTCGTCCGCGACCACGACGCGATTTCGGCCCGGCGGCAAGGTCTCGAGCAACCGCTCCGCTCCCCGGAACGTGGGACGGGGGACCCCGTCCGTGCCCACGTGGAACAGCACGTGTCCCTCGTGCACGAACGCTCGGAGTCGCCCGCTACGTCGAGAACGCTCTCCACCGAGGGTTGGGGCCAGGTGTTCCGCGACGATCGGACCATACTGCCACTCGAGGAGGCTTTCGAGCTGTCGCCGAGTCCACTCCGGCGTCCAGTCGTGGGACCCGGCGGGGGGCTCGCGCAGCGCGCGTTCGACCTCCTGAGCGACCGTGCCGGGAGGCCGGTGACGCGGCGGGTTGGCGAACTCATCCGCTCCGAGATAGGGGCCGACGGGGTAAAGGTCGGTGAGTTCGAGCGGGACGTACCCGAGCGCCGTGACCGCGTCCCAAGAGATCCTCGCGCCTTCCCGATCGACCGTCGGAACGTATCGCAGGTACTCGGGTCTCAATGCGATGCGAGAGATCCGATGCGCTGCCGGCTTTCCCGCCCTGTAGAGGCGGACACGCCGGAGAAACCGGACGATCGCTGGGCGCTCCCGACTCTCGGGTCCGACCTCGCGGAACGCGCGCCGGGCTTCGGGCTCGGTCGGTAAGAACACCTCCGAGTGTTCCCGAGCCTTCGCGAGGCCGACGCGCAGCGCGGGGTGCGCGGTGGCCCGTCGTTCCACGAGTTCCCACAGCGTGCCTTCTCGGATCGCTTGGCGGACCCGCCCCATCTCGTCGGCCGAGATCGCGAGGTTGTGGAAGGCGATCCGGCGCTCGCGTTCGGCGGGCGGAAGGCGAGCCACCTCGGTGAGCGGGACCTCGGTGCAGAGGAAGCAGTGACAGATGTTCTCCCGGAGCTCGTCGATCGCCACCGTGCCTTCGGGGAACAAGAGGCTCCCCCGCCGGGCGAACTTGTGATAGGCCGACGAATCGAGAAGGTCGACCCCGAAGAGCGCGGCGAAGGCGAACACCATCGGGTGACCGGTGCCGAAGAGGTGAACCGCCGAGCCCGGTCCGAGCGTCGGGCGGACCGAGGAAAGAACGTCCGCCAGCTCGGCGAATCGGTACTGTTCCATGAGGGGGACGACCCCGCCCACGGCCAGCACGTCGCCGAGCTCGCTTGCGGCGGCGGCCGAGCGGGCGCGCAGCTCCGCGAACGATCCTCCCTGCACCGGCACGGCGAGCAGCCCCGCGCGGGTCGACCGCGTGACCGTCGCTCGCTTGAGCGTCGTCGCGAGAGCGGTCTCGGCCTCCTGACGCGAAGTCTCGGGCTCCGTGAATACGTCGAGCACCGTCGCGATATCGGTGCCGATCCGGTCCTGGAACGCCGCGATCTCCTCGGGACCGACCTCGACCGAGCCGTAGGCGTGCTGCTGGAACGCTCCGGAGTCCGTCATCACCGGTCCGTCGAACCCGAGGAGGCCGTGGATCCCATCGCGCTCGGCCCGAACGCGGAGGACCGGGGTTCTCCACGTGATGTACGCCGAGGTGATGACCGCGCGGATGCCGAGGAGCTGCCGCATCTCCTCCGGCGCGACCGGCTGCCGTTCTGGGTCGGGATGGACCACGGGGAGCAGCACCGGGGTGTCGATGGGGCCATGCGGCGTCTCGAGCCGGCCGAGCCGCGCGAGGCCGTCGCGCTCCAGGACCTCGAACGCCGACATGCGCGAGACCAAGGCGCCCGCCCGTTAAGGCTGACGCGCGGAGGGAGTGCTGGACGCCGTAAACGACGCCCGGATGTTCCGCAAGAGTCCCACGAGCATCGGCTGGGTCAGCTTCCCCGTGTTCGTGTTTTGCGGGCTCGGGTGGTAGGAAGCCCACAAGAGGGGTCGTCCTCTCCCCAAGGGTGTGCACGCCCCGTGGGCGAACGGGGTAACAGGGCGGGGTCCACCGTACACTCGGGGAACCACGTCCCGGATCGCGTCCCACGCGACCCCACCGAGCGCAAGGATCGCTCGCACGTTGGTGAGGAGTGCGAGCTCCCGCTCGAGAAACCGCGAGCAGTTCGCTCGCTCCACGGGCATGGGACGATTGTCCGGAGGCGCGCACCGAACCGCCGCCGTGAGGTAGAGGTCCGTGTAGCGGAGGCCGTCCCCACGACGTGCGGAGGTCGGCTGGTTCGCGAATCCCGCGGCGTGGAATGCTCGGACGAGGAACGCGGCGGACCGATCCCCTGTAAACACTCTCCCGGTGCGGTTCGAGCCGTGCGCGGCCGGTGCCAAACCGACCGCGACCAGCCGCGCCCGGGGGTCCCCGAAGCCGGGGACCCCTCGCCCCCAGTACTCTTCGTTCTGGAACTCCCGCTTCTTCTCGAGCGCTACTCGTTCACGGTACCGGACGAGCCGGGGGCATCGAGAGCACTGCACAACCTCGGCCCGTACCCGGTCCAACGAATCGGCCACGCTCGGCACAAGGGAGCGGGTTTATGGGTGTTGGGTGGCGGACTCCCCCTCGATGGTCACCGAGAGTGACCTACCGCTATAGAAGGGGGAACGTATCCCTCCTCGATGACCGAGACTCGCGTCCCCAAGGGCGGCCACGTCCGGCTCGGCACCGTCGACGGCGACCTCCGGGTGGAGAACAACGCGCGCATCGACGTCGACGGACAACTGGTCGTCGCGGGGATGGCCCGGTTTGACGGTCACGCGGAGGTCGGGGGCAATCTCGAATGCGGGTCCTTCCGGTCGGAGGACGGCACCGTCCGGGTGCGAGGCAACCTCGTCGTCCAGCAGGACCTGAACTCGCGGGACGGTGCCGTCGAAGTCGATGGGCAGTTCCGTGCTCGTGCGGTGGACGTCGACCGGGGGTTGAGGGTCGCCGGGCCCGCGAGTGCCGAGACGATCGAGGTCGGTGGCATCCTCGAAGGCGGAGACACCCTTCACGCGAATAGCGTCTCGGTCGGTGGCCGGTTCCACCTCAAGGGCAAGCTGACCGCACAGTCGGTCGAGGCGGGGGGGTCGATCGACGTGGGCGACGTGGAACTCGAGACCCTGGAGGCCGGTGGCCTGGTGCGCCTCCAGGGAGGGTCCGTTCGTCGATCGATCGAGGTCGGAGGACGTTTCGTCTCGGATGGGCCTATCGAGTTCGGCTCGCTCGAAGTGGGCGGCGTCGCAGACCTCCGGGCCGACGGCAAAGGGGGCTCCGTGGAGGTCGGCGGAATGTTCGGCGTCCGGGGCGACCTCTCTTTTTCCTCGCTCGAGATCGGCGGGATCGGAACGATCGGAGGGAAGGCCCGCGGAGTGACGGTCGAGGTTGGCGGCCGGTTCGAGG
>Ga0187815_10001437_pt1 | contig 11251 bp, 10 predicted proteins | sample NC_S_5_FD_132962 | JGI IMG/M metagenome (GOLD analysis project Ga0187815, IMG submission 132962) | Wetland sediment microbial communities from Neuse River Estuary, North Carolina, USA - ASW-S_5 | ecosystem: Environmental > Aquatic > Freshwater > Wetlands > Sediment | place: USA: North Carolina...
TGCCCGGTTGAGCATGGAGACTGTCCGCCTGCGCCTGGTAACCATCATGAGTCAGGACCAGAAGATGGGTCTTAAGGGGTCGCTTAGCCGGATTCGGGCAAGGTATCATCCCCCCGGGAGCGACGGGCATTCCCGTCGTAGTTCACAGAGGTAGCTTAGTGGGTGCCCGGTTCATCACCCTGTTCGCGATCGTATTCAAATTGCTGATCAGTCCCTTGGGACTGCGGGTCCGTGACGAAGCGTCTCGGTCCGTCAAACGCGCCGGATGTCTTAGTCTCGATCCTCACGCGTAGGTGGGGGGCTCCCCGAGAACCAAGTCGAAGTTCCTACGGCCCATTGAGTGCGAGGCTTGATTCCGGACCGGGTATTCCGTGTGGCGACGGGTGTGATCGGCAAACCCAAGGGTGAGGATATGGTGACGGAATTCTCGCTGGGTAACGATCTGCAGGACCAGTTCATCGAACGCAGTATCGGATCGTCCGTAGACTAGAACGGTAACTATGCCAAGCAACGCGACCGCGCCAGGGTACCTCCCTGGAAATCGCGCGGCGAGAAAGTCCCGTGCACAGGGAGCCGGGTACTCATCGAGTACAGGCAGGAGGTGGGGATGGGACGGATTCGCGGCACGACCATCGAGGCGACCGTGGTGGAGCTCAAGCCGGTGCGGGAGATGGTTTTGCGGACCGGCGAAGTGGAGTTCTGTGGAGAGAATCGACGGGTATGGACCAAGCCGTACGCGGATAGGGGATTCGTTCGCCGCTATCGGTGTCGGATGCGGGAGGCCCCGACTTAGATAGGTTCTCAATCTCGATTAAGGGCCGCGACCCCGCCCGCGCCTCTTCCATGCGCTTCGGCTCACCCAGGACATCCCTCGGTGGTCCGCTCCTCACAGAGCCCCTACCTGACCAGCGCCCTACGAGACGCCCAACACTTGGGTCAAGCGCTGAAGCTCAGCCCTTCTTAGACCCCCTACTGAAATTGGTTTAAGCCAACGGGGATTCCGATGGATTCTGCGGAGGTCGTGATCGTCGAGATGAAGAGGAGGTCGACGTGCGCGTTCTCGTCGTAGACGACAATTCGGAGTTCCGGGATGAATTGATCTCCCTGCTCACCGGTCGTGGGCACATGGCGACGGGTGTCTCGTCGGCCACCCTCGCCACCACCGCTCTAGAACGGGAGGAGTTTGACGTCATGTTCACCGACCTCAAGACCGGTCGTCAGAGCGGCATGGACCTCCTGACCACGTCTCGGGAGCGGTGGCCTCGCCTCTTGGTGGTTATGCTGACAGGAAACGCGACGGTCGAGACCGCCGTCCAAGCCTTACGCTTGGGCGCATTGGATTACCTCCGCAAACCGATTCGACCCGACCAGGTCCAGCGCGTGCTCGAGCTCGTCAGCCAACAGCTCGCGCTGACACGAGCCGGGGCGAAGCCACTCGATCCCGTTCAGTACGCCAGCGCCCTCGCGACGGAGGGCGGGTACGAGGTGCTCCTCATCTCGCCTCCTCCCGTCCGCATCACCACCGAGAAAGTCAGCCATGTCGCTCTCGACCCTGAGAACCCTTTCCGGATCCGCGCGGCGGTCGAGGAGTTCGTCGAGCCGAAGGAGCGGGCGGCCGTGGTCCTCGCGGCGGTCGAGCAACTTCTCGCACTCCACCGGGAGGAGGAGGTCGCCGAGCTACTCGAGAGGATTCGAGGGATCCTAGTAGGGAAGGGACCCCTGGCCGTGGGGTATGATCCGAACAAGATTACCGCCACCGGAGCGCTCGCCGTACGGGCGTCGATCGTTTCGACCGATGCGGCCGCGACGCTCGAATCCCTGGCGAACCCGATCCGTCGGCTCGTTCTCCGCCGACTCGCGGAAGGCCCGTGCAGCTTCATGCAGGCCATGGAGGCGGCCCATCTCGATGACACGTCGTTGATTGCGTTCCATCTTCGCAAGCTTACCGATAGCGGGCTCGTGACGCACCTCGCTCGGGAACACTACGAGCTCACACCGAGGGGGAAAGGGGCAATCAAGATCCTGACCTCGATCGACGAGCTCGATTCAGGGAAGGGCAGCGGAAACCGGATCTTTCCTTCGAAGACGCCGAAGCGAGTCCGCTCCTGAACCGAGGTTCCTGCCGTGGACAGATCGTCCGCCGATAGGAGTGCGTTGACCCCCGGGGGCTTCGGGGCTGCTTCGCTGGTGGCCCGCAGAGCGAGTCCGTGGCAAACTATCCGGTCAGCCCGGTTCACAAGGCTTCAGGCCGGGGTCGACCTAGTGGATAGGAGAACAGGCTCTCAGCTCATGCCCGACCAGCCGGATACGTCGGCCCTCACCAAGGTCACCTACCTCGGCCATGCGAGCCTCCTTTTCGAATCCGGAGGCGATACTATCGTCACCGACCCGGTGTTCTCCGACCGCATCGCGCGGTATTTCACGAAGAGAACATCTCCATCCGTCTTCCGTCCCGAGGATCTCCGAGGGGTAGTGGGGGTCCTGGTATCCCATGCGCATCACGACCACCTGGATTACCCGTCGCTGAAGCGCGTCGGTCGAACCCAACCCATTGTAGTACCGTGGGGGCTCACCGCCCCGATGCGATGGCGCGGGTTCACGGATGTGCGGGTGACCCGACCCTGGGAAGAGCTCACACTCGGAGGGTGGCGGGTGACCGCAGTCCCCTCGCGACACTTCGGTGGCCGGCTGCCCCTCATTTACACTTCAGGACACCAGGGCTACGTCCTGTCCGGACCGAGCTGCGTCTACTTCGCGGGAGACACCGGGCTCAACGAGTCGATGTTCCTCGAAATCGGGCAACGGTTCCCCTTGGACCTCGCGATCCTCCCGATCGCCGGGGCCGTCTTTCCGTGGTTCCGCCGAAACCACATGAACGCCGAGGACGCACTTCTCGCATTTCGGGCCCTAGGGGCGAGGAGAATGCTCCCGATGCACTTCGAGACCTTTCCTGCCTCCTTCGAGCCGGCCGGTGACCCGCGCCGGCGGCTCCTCGAGGAAGCAGGCCGGCTCGGGGTCAGCGAACGCGTGACCATCCTGTCCGAAGGGGCCAGCCTGTACCTGAAGTGAGCCGGAATGTTGACTTCCCGACACCTCGGCAACCGACCCGATATCGGCTCGGACGCGTCATGGTCGTACCCGCTCGAGTGAGGTGGAGAATACGGCGAGCGACCTACTGCTCCTGATCGTCGGACTGGTCCTGACGTTCGACGTGGTCGCCATCATTACCCTGATCTTCTTCGAGCGCAGAGATCCGGAGAGCATTCTGTCCTGGCTGTTCGCTGTGATAACCCTCCCGATCGTCGGCTTTGTGCTCTATCTGTTGTTCGGCTTCAAGTACTTCAAGACCCGAGCGTTCGGACTCAAGTCCACCGGGGACCAAGCCGTCCTGAGCCGGGTGAGGGGAGGACTTGAGCAAAGCGTCCGCGACGAAACGGAGCAGAACCTAGGTGACCTGGTCGGATATCCTGACCTCGCCCGCCTGCTGTCGGCCGACAGTGCGGCGTTCCTGACCGCGGGCAACCAGGTGGATGTCTACACGAACGGGAACCAGAAGTTCGAGGCGCTGTTCGAGGCAATCCATGACGCAAAGAACCACATCCACCTCGAATACTACATCCTCCGAAACGACGCACTCGGCGAGCGGTTGCTTCGGGCACTCGAGGTAAAGGCCCGAGAGGGCGTTCAAGTCCGCCTCCTCTACGATGATTTCGGCAACAATATCCCGCGCGCGCGCTACCAGAGGCTCTCGGATCAAGGAGCAAAGGTCTCCGGGTTCTACCGGGCCCTCGTCCCGTCGGTCGGCCTGCGACTCAATTACCGCAATCACCGCAAGATCGCGGTGATCGACGGGACGGTAGGCTTCATCGGAGGTTTCAATGTCGGCGATGAGTATCTCGGACTCGGCCCCCTGGGTCCATGGAGGGACACGGCCGTTCGAATCCAGGGCGCGGCGGTCCGCTCCCTACAGTTGCGATTCGTCCTCGACTGGAACTATGCTACCAAGGAGGGGCTGACGTTGGGAGGTTCGTATTTCTCGGCGTCTCCGAAGGTCGGGTCCGCGTCGATCCAGATCGTCAGCGGGGGACCGGACACCACCTGGAACCCGCCCCGGGAGGAGTACGTCAAGATGGTCAACTCGGCGACGCGGACCTGCTACCTCCAGACCCCTTACTTCATCCCGGACGTCAGTGTGATGACAGCCTTACGGATCGCCGCACTCTCCGGGGTCGACGTTCGGATCATGATCCCGAGTAAGGCGGACATGCCGTTCGTCCACTGGGCCTCCTTATCGAACGTGGGTGAGCTTCTAGAAGCCGGGGTGCGAGCGTTCGGCTATAACGCCGGCTTCCTCCACGCGAAGACCGTGACCATTGACGACTACGTCACTTCGGTGGGGAGCGCAAACTGGGACCTTCGGAGCTTCAAGTGGAACTTCGAGACGAACGCGGTCATCTACGACCGAGAGCTGGGGGAAGGATACAGACGGATCTTCGAGGATGACATGAAGCGGTGTACGGAAATCACGAAGGAATCCTACGCGACCCGCTCTCGCACGACCCGGTTCAAGGAGTCGACTTGTCGATTGTTCTCCGGCGCTCTTTAGCCCCGGCGATTCTCGACCACTTTTCAGAGTATTCGAACCCCCGGGCGGTTCAAGTCCCTCTCCCCGCACACAACCGCTCGATGAATCCATCCGGAACCCCCGGGCGATTCGAATCCCATTTCCATCGTTCAGGGCCCCCGGACCGGCCGAGCGACGACCCCCCCGTCTGGTTTCTCTGTCGGTACTCTTCACGGCGCGGCCAACTCCAGGAAAAAACGATTGAACCCGATGACCCCCGTCGTGGTACGGATCGGTTCGATGAGGGACCGCCGACTCGGGGGTTGCGAAAGAACGATCCCGGCGCGACCGGCAACCCGCGGCGTTCGACAATCGTGGGAGTTCTGTGAGGTCCCCGCCCTCCAAGGTCCGGCAATCGCCGGTCGTGCGCGCGATGGTTGGACAAAGGTACATAAGCGGTTCCGGGGAACAAACACCAGAGTAGCTTACGGAGACGAGCGATGGTGGACCTCTGTTCGGTCTGTAGGAGATCCTTCGATTCCCCGACGGCAGTACTGACGCACCAGGCCCAGGAGCATTCCATCGGGAGCACGAACGAGAGCCGAGGCGTCCCCGGGGGGTCCGGAAGACCTGGCCTCCAGTGCGCCGAGTGTGGCGAGAGTTTTGCCTTGGATGTGGAACTCGCTCTGCACGCCGCCAGACCTCACTCCAATCTGCGCCGACTCTGAAAACGGTTTCAGGCCCTCGAGCGGCTACTGCATGCCCTCCCACACTCTTCCGGAGCGGCTCGGTGCGAACAAGAGCGGACCGAATGAGGCCGAAACTCGGCGTGAGAGCCCTTTGAATCCGTTGGGTCATTCGCCCGCGTTCTAGAGCGGACAACGTGCGGGCAGCTCCTCGGCGCGCACAGCCAAGCTGGCGTCGGTCGTCTCTCGGGCCGGAATCTTTCACGAAGCACTCGCCGCGGGTTCACCGGCAGACGGGCGATCTCAGGGGGCCCTTCGTTGAACCGGCCCCGAGCTCCACGCGAGAGCTTCAGGCATCGCGGAAGAGTTCGTAGTGCAGGCTCCCCTCTCGGTACGGCATCGAGGAGGCGACTTGGGCGTAGTCCCGGTCCTCGCCGAGGGCCCGGTCTTCGTCCTCGTGGGCCTTCCCGTCCACGTATCGGTAGACGAAGAGCGCGGTGTTCATCGGGCCGGTCATTCCGAGCAGGAGCTCGGGCACCACGTAGCCCTTTTGTCGACGGTACTCGCGGTACCGTTGGGCTGCGCTCAGGAAGTCCGCCCACCGCCCGTACGAGACCTCGCCCCGGACCAGAAGCACGACACTCATCGGAGGTCTTTCCCGAGGCATCGCTTCGTCATCGGAGCCGCTCAAGCTCCGGTCACCTAAATAGGTCGGGAGGGTCCGACGGCCCGATGGTTCCCGTACGACGCCCGTCCCGTCGACCGACCTCAAGCTCGCTTCGCTCCCGTCCCACGACCGCCGTTCGGTTGTTCCCTCCCCCCCGGATCGTGAGGGTCGACCTCGTCGAGGACCCTCACTCCCACATCGTCTGTAGGGTGTGCGGCCGGATCCAGCGAATCGAACTGACCGAGCTGGACCGGCATCTGCTGACGGAACTCGCGACGCGACACCCGGACGGATGGAACGTCGACGGGGTCGCCTTCTCGCTCACGGGAGCGTGCCAGCGCTGCCGCGAAGGTCCTTCCGTCTAGCGGCGTCGCCGCTCTCCGGCGGAGCGCGATGACCGGATTCTTCACCTCCCCTCGGATCGCCTGGGGGTCCGGCGCCATCGAACAGCTGAGCGGACTGGGAGCGCGAAAGGCCATCGTCGTGGTGGACGCTGCTGTCGCAAACGCCGAGGGCCATCGCCGGGTCGTGGAGGAGCTGGCGAAGTCCGACACCGTCGTGGAGGTGGTCGACGCGGGCACGAACCCTGACCATCTTCGAGACGTGGAGGCGCTCCGCGCGCGCCTCCTTAGCCACGCCCCGGATTGGGTGGTCGTCGTTGGGGGAGGGCGGACGATAGACGCGGTGAAGGCCGCCCGCCTCCGCTTCGAACGCCCGGAGATTCCTCTCGATGCCGTGACCCCGGTACTCGACCTTCCCGACCCACCCCGCTCGCGTGTCGCGGCCATCCCGACGACGAGCGGGAGCGGCAGCGAGGCCAGCTGGACGGCGGATCTATGGAGGTCGGACGGGGCGCCGTTCGAGGTCGCGCATCGCGCGATGGTTCCCGACTGGGCACTGGTCGACCCAGGGTTCGCCGCGGCGTTGCCGGTCGAGCAACGGATGGACGGAGCCCTCGAGACGGTCGCGCAGGCGGCCGAGGCGTATCTCTCCGCGTGGGCGAACCCCTACTCGGATGCTCTGGCGCTCGACGCCATCGGGACGGTCGTGCAACGCCTTCCCCACGCCTTGCGCTGGAGCGATGACCCGGACGCGGCCGCCGCCCTCCACTACGCCGCGACCTCGGCGGGCCTCGCGGCCTCGAACGCGCAGCGGGGCATCGCGCACGCGCTCGCTCGTGCCCTCGTCCCGGCAACCGGCCTCGCCTACGGCCGATTGCTCGGGGTCGTTCTTCCGCACGCGGTCGACTTTGACCAGCCCTCGGCCCGAGACCGGGTCGAGCGCCTGGCCACCATCGCCACAGGCCCCGACGACAGCAGTCGCGTGCCGTTCGTCGCCCGATTGCGACGGCTCTACGACCTGTTCCGGTTTCCCTTGACCCTCCGGTCGGCCGGAATCCGGGTGGAGCAGATTGCCCCGACGCGGGCCGAGATCGTCGCACGCACCCTCAGCTCTCCGGCGACCCTCGCGAACCCGAGGATTCCCACGAGCCGGGATGCGGAAGGGTTGCTCGACGCGGTCTTCGGCGCATAGTCGCCGAGGTCTCAGGGACTGGGCCGATCCCTTCCTTCCGAGACGGCGCGATTCGCTACGCGCCCGGACTCTGGGCCGTGGCCTTCGCGATGCGCGCCGCAGGCTCTTCGGTTCCTCGGGCCGGAGACTCGACCGCGCGGTTGATCGCGATCTCGGCCAAGTCGCTCGCGTAGAAGGCGCTCCGCTCCAGGCTTTCGAGGACGTAGGCGAGCCCGACCGCGAGGCGACCCCGTTTCGACGTCAGTTCGTGCAGCACGCTATCCCGCTCGCGCCTCAGCTCCTTGGCGGCGTCGATCACCCGGTTGGCCTTCTCGATGTCGCGCGTGTACAGACTGTCGAGCGCATCCGTGAGCGCGCTCGCCGCGCTCAGGGCCATCCGGTCGAGCTCCCCCACGATGCGCTCGGGCGTGCGTTCCCTGCCGAGGATCGGCACGGTCGCGGCGATCCGGACCGCATGATCGGCGATGCGCTCGAGCACGCGCGATGCGAGCAGGTAGGTCGAGCACTCCGGTAGCGACAGGTCCAGCGTCGCGAGAATGCGGGCGTCGCGGAGCGCGCTCGTCACCTGCTTCTCGAGGAACCAGTGGAGGCGGTCGACCTCCCAGTCGCGCTCGATCACGTCCCGGGCGATCGAGGCGTCCCGCGACCGGAACGCGGCCATCGCGTCGGCATGCATCGCACGGACCATCTGGTGCTCCCGTCGAATGATCGAGGGAATCGGAAGCGGGTTCGCTCCGACGACGTCCTGGAGGATCACCGATTCCGCGGTCTCTTCGAGGATCTCGGGGCCAATCATCCGCTGGGCGAAGCTCCGGACGACCTCGCGCGTGTGCGCGCCCATCCGTCCGTTCGTTCGGACCTCGAGGAGCGGATACCCGGCGATGTACTCGGCGATCAGCCGCCGGAAGAGGTGCTCATCCTCCATGTCGTTCGACACTTGGACGACCCGGCGCTCGGCCTCCGCCGGTCCGGAGGATTCGGCGAAGAGGGTGAGCGAGCCGTCGGCGCGCGGAGTGAACAGAAGGACGTCACCGGGTCCGAGTCCCCGAGCGGTCACCCAATTCTTGGGCAACGAGATGATGAAGGTCGAACCACCGGTCTTCTGGATGCGCCGACCGTGAAAGCCTCCGCTGCTCCGCATAGATGGTAGTTGGGTCGACTCACTATTCTCTATATAGCTTCGGCCGCGACTCGGACCGGAAGAGCGTCGCACGTTCTTCGTGGGCTCGCTCGGCCGCGACCCTAAATAGTCGGCGCAGAGCTGACGGCCGGTCGTTCGACATGGCGGGAGCCCCGGCGCGAAGGTTCTCCTACCGCGGGCGTCCCTGCGAAGCACGACCGGGCGAGACCCTCCTCGCAGCGCTCGTCCGGGATGGGCTTCCCACGCTCGCCCGCTCGAACCGGTATCACCGACCGCGCGCCCCCTTCTGCGGCATCGGCCAGTGCACCGGTTGCCTGGTCCGGGTCAACGACCAGCCCGCCGTGCGCGCCTGCCGGTATCTCCCGGGCGAAGGCGACACGGTGCGCAGCGAGCGCGGTTGGCCCTCGCCTCGTTTCGACGTGCTCGGAGTCCTCGACGACCTGTTCCCGCACGGGATCGACACCCTGCGCGGGTTCCGTTGGCCCGCCTTCGCCGCGCCGCTCTACCATCGATTGGTCCGACAGCTCTCGGGCTACGGCGAGCCGCCCGAACGTCCGGCAGCCCCCCTGCTCGAAGCTCCGTCGACCTCCCGCGTGGTCGACATCGTGGTGGTGGGTAACGGAACGAGCGGGCGGACCGTGACGACCCGGCTGCTCGCGCACGGGCTCCGTCCGTTCGTCATCGACCGGAACCTGACCGGGGGGGCGAAGCACGGGACCGACGAGGCCAGCGGCACCTCCGTGACGTTCCTCCCTCCACCGAAGGGGGATGCACCGTACCCGTTCACGCTCCTCGGGTTCACCGAACCCGGACGGGGGCTCGCGGTTCGGTCGCGGTCCGTCGTCGTGGCGACGGGAGGGTACGACGCGTCGCTCCTTTTCGGGGACAACGACCGGCCTGGAGTCCTCAGCGCCGACGCCGCCCTCGAGTTTTGCGGACCGGCTCAGCACCCGGTCTTCCGGCGAGCGGTCGTGGTCGGCGGAGGGGCACGGGCGAAGGAGGTCCTCGAGCGCTGCGGTCCCAGGGTGAGCGCGGTCGTGGCTCCGAGCGATATCGGCCCCGACGTCGTGCGGCTCGCGTCCGACCTCGGGATCCTCCTCTACCCGCGGTCCCTCCTTCTCCGCGCGGAGGGTCGTTCCCGAGTGCGGTCCCTTCATCTCCGCCCCCGGGGCGGAGGACCGGCGTTCTCGCTCGCGTGCGATGCCGTCGTGCTGGCCCACCGTAGGCTGCCGAACGCGCAGCTGTTCTTCCAGGCGGGCGCTCGCATGGAGTGGCGAGCCGGCGTCGGGGCCTACTATCCGACCCTTGACACGGTCGGCATGACCAGCGTTCCGGGACTCTACGCGGTCGGCGAGGCCGCCGGCCTCCTCGAGGTCGCCCGGGAGGCGGGCTCGATCCGGGTCGCGGACGCGATCGCGGGCCGGGAGCCGGTCGCTTCCGACCCCTTGCCCCGAGTCGCCGCCGGGGGTCCGGCCGAACTGGACAGCTACTATCGCGAGCTGCTCCGCGAGCCACGGCGGGGGCGCTGGATCGCCTGCGTCTGCGAGGACGTCCTGCTCGAGGAGGTCGAGCGCGCCGTTCGGGCCGGATACCGTGGCATCGAGGTCGTGAAGCGCTACTCGAATCTCGGCACCGGGCTCTGCCAAGGCCGGTACTGTTTACCGGACGCCCTCCTCGTGCTCTCGATCCTCGAAGGTCGGCCACCGCCCGAGGTCGGATACATCCGGCAACGGCCGCCGGTGTTCCCTACCCCGCTTTCCGCGCTCGCCGCGCTTAGCGGGACGGTCCCCCCGGAGGCGACCGCGTGACGCTGCCGCGCTCGTCCTACCGGACCGTGATCGTCGGGGGCGGTATCCTGGGCCTGTTCACCGCCTACCACCTTGCCCTCGCCGGAGCGGGACCGATCCTCGTCCTGGAACGGGGGTTCTTGTCGAGCGGTGCGTCGGGTCGCAACGGCGGCGGGGTCCGTCAGCAGTGGGAAACCCGCGCCACCATTCGGCTCGCACGGGAAGCTGTCGCCGCGTATCGTCGGTTCGGTCGCGAGTTCGGGTACAACATCTGGTTCCGTCAGTCGGGGTATCTGTTCCTGGCGGAGAACGATTCCGAGCTCGCGCGCCTAAGAAGCGTCCATGAGCTCGTGCGCTCCGAGGGGCTCCCGTCCGAGATCCTCGGCGTCGACGAGGTCGCCCGGCTCGTCGGCGGCATCGCCCGGAGCAAGGTGGTCGGGGGAACCTACCTCAGGACCGACGGGACGCTCTATCCATTCCCGGCGGTGTGGGGGGTCTACGATGCCGTCCGGTCGCTCGGAGTGGATGTCGCCCTCGGCGTCGAAGCGCTCGGCGTGGACGGGCCGGACGGTCGCGTCCGCGCGGTCCGAACCTCCGACGGCACCGTCGCGACGCCGACGGTCGTGAACGCGGCGGGCGGCTGGTCCGCGGAGTTCTCCCGCCGGGCCGGCCTCGAGGTGCCGAACGTGGCGACCCGCCACGAGATCTTCGCGACCCAGTCCCTGCGACCGTTCCTCGACCCGATGGTCGTGCGCCTTTCGGACGGACTCTACTTCAGCCAGACGATGCGGGGCGAGATCGTCGGAGGGGTGACCCTGCCGCACCCGACCGGCACCGTCGGGGGGATGCCGAGCTCGCCGCAGTTCCTGACCA
>Ga0187815_10001438_pt1 | contig 11244 bp, 10 predicted proteins | sample NC_S_5_FD_132962 | JGI IMG/M metagenome (GOLD analysis project Ga0187815, IMG submission 132962) | Wetland sediment microbial communities from Neuse River Estuary, North Carolina, USA - ASW-S_5 | ecosystem: Environmental > Aquatic > Freshwater > Wetlands > Sediment | place: USA: North Carolina...
AATTTAATTTCGGCTTAGGGGAAGTTCTGGCACATGAAAATGCCGTCTCGCCCGCACGTTCGCCGTTTTTGGCGATGGCGGCGCGGCGGCCAAGCCGTTCTGATTTCAACGAGTACAACCTAGCCGCCAGTTCGGTTATGCGCTGCTGCTGGAAGAGAGCCGAGTCTATCCGGCAGGACATGGAGAAGATTGGTGCCCCGGCGGGTACAAAGCCGACCAAGGAGAGGACCTCGGGCCGGAGGGTGTGCTTTTGGCAACGTACTCCCAGTTTACAGGTACAAAATCCGCGGTCCGGCATACATGTTTTCATGTAGAATCAACTCGAATAGATCATCCTGGCGGCATTTCCCCAGCATGCCTGCCCTTGGAGTTCGTCAGGTTGTCCTCGGTTATCAAAAACCGTATCGAAGTATTCCCAGAGTCTTCCCGTGAACGCCAGACGGCCTGAAGACAGCAAATTCTCGCGACGCGACCTGCTCAAAGGAATTGCGGGCGCCAGCGCGTTGATACCGCTGGGCGGTCTGAGCGTGTTCGGAGGACAGCGCGGAACCGAAGAGCTTTCGGCATCGAACCCTGTTCCCGCAGGCCGTCCGCTCACTGCCAGCGACGAGCAATTCCTCGAGGAACTCGAGCGCGCCAACTTCCTGTATTTCTGGGAACAAAGCAATCCGGCGACGGGTCTGGTGCGTGACCGGTTCAATGTGCGTACATCGGACGGCGGTCGTTTGGGCAGCATCGCCGCGACGGGATTCGGTCTTACGGCCCTGTGCATTGGGGAGAAGCGGGGTTACATCTCATATGAGCAGGCGCGCGAGCGGGCGCTGACCGGGCTGCGTTTCTTCTGGAAGAAGTTGCCGCACGAGCGAGGGTTTTTCTATCACTGGGCAGACGTGAACGACGGGCAGCGGATGGTGCGCTCGGAAGTTTCTTCGGTCGATACGGCGATATTGCTTTGCGGGATTTTGATGTGCCGGCAACACTTTGGGCACTCGGAGGTGAACGAACTTGCGCAGCACTTGTTCAACCGCGTCGATTGGCAGTGGTTGTCGGAAGACACGCTGATCCTGCCGCATGGCTGGACTCCCGAAACCGGATTCCTGCAGTATCGCTGGGACAATTACAGCGAGCTGATGATGATGTACCTCCTAGGGCTGGGGTCGGCTTCGCATCCCCTTCCGCCGGGGACTTGGGACGCGTGGAAGCGGGCGAATTTCGAATACGAAGGGATCAAATATATCGGATCGTTCGCGCCGATCTTCGTACACCAGTACTCGCAGGCATGGTTCGATTTCCGGGGAAAGCGCGACCGCTACGCGGATTATTACGAGAATTCGATACTGGCGACCGAAGCACATCGCCGGTTCTGCTTGGGTCTCGCCGGGCGTTTCCCGGATTACAGCGAGGAGCTTTGGGGAATAACCGCGTCGGATTCCCCGCGCAGCTACACTGTTTGGGGCGGGCCACCCGCCACGGGCCCGATCGACGGGACCATAGTCCCATGCGCTACGGCTGGTTCGTTGCCATTTCTTCCGCAGGAGGTCATGCGCGTTCTGCGCACGATCGAATACCGCTACGGGGCCGGGACGTGGAGCCGGTATGGATTCGTCGATGCATTCAATCCGATGACGAATTGGTATGACAGCGACGTCATAGGGATCGACACGGGAATCACGCTGGTGATGGCGGAGAATGCGCGAACCGGGTGGGTGTGGGAAACATTCATGAAAAACCCGGAAGCGCAACGGGGGATGGAACGCGCCGGTTTCAAGGCTTATTCCCCCGCGCCGTACCCAATCATCCGGCCAGAACAGGTTTCACACGCGTCTTCCGGCGCGAGCCACCGCGCAATAAGCGAATCAAAAACCGAAGCGAGAAACAGGTCGTAGCGGCGCGACGCTGGCGGTTATCAGGCGCGCGGGCTAATGATGGGCGTGTTTGCGCGATTTGGCCGGCTCGCCGAGCCTGACGCGGCGCACCATGGTTTGCTGCATGCGGTAAACCCGCTGCTCGGGAGTGATGTTACTCAGATCCTCGAAGGAAAAGACAATGTCATTCGCAGCCGTGGGTGCGCGGGTTATAGCTACAGGCAGCTTTCCGCAGAAATGGCTGTCGACAAACGCGGTCTCGTATCGGTCGCGCTTTATGCCGTAGGTGTAAACGCGCAGTTGAGTGAAGTCACAGGCCTGCCCTTCCGGTCCTCTCGCACCCACAAGCAGATATTGCGGCTTCGGATTGCCGGCGAGATCTTTGACGCGATTGAGTTCGAACCAAGCAACGATGCGCGTGCCGGCGGCGCTTGCATAATCGGGAAGCGGTGCGGGGACGTCGAGTTCAAGGAAGCGCCCGAGAAGCCAACCCGCCACGGGTCCCTGCTCAGGGGTATGGGCGACAATGAGCCACCAGTCCTCTTTCTTAGCCTGCGAGGTACCGGCAGAAGTTTCCTCCTCGCTGGCGGAATGATTCGTCGTCTGCACCTCAACGGGTTCGCGGGCGATCAGATCGATGGGAATGTCCTTGCTGAGCTGGCGAACGCGGGGCGTTTCGCGACCGGGCTCGACGTGCAGATTGCCGAGTACTCTCGTGTGGCCGCGCGCTTCGACCGGCATCGTCGCGGCTTTGATTGCAAGCTGGCGAGCTTGTTCCCACAATTCAGAGGAAAGCAACTCGCGCTCGCTAACCCAACCGGTCGCCCCGTTTTCGGCGCGAACCTCGACCTCATCCTGAAAACGATGAAGGACGTCGAGCCGCTCGCCAAAGCTGACGGTAGTGACGGGCTCGCGCACCTCGGCGGTGGTGCTATAGAGGGTGACCTGGCGATTGCCTGCGTAAGCGAATTCCGAGGGCGGTTTGGGATGATGAAAGCGCAGATATGCAGCCACTGCAAGAATTACGAAGAGGGCGAAACCAATTGTCACTTTGCGCATCAAGACCGGGCGTCCCTGGCTCAAGATTCTGAGCGAGCCAGCGACATATCTCCTGTTTCGAGGTGCTGTCGAAAAAGAACGTAAGATTCTACAACCAATCGAACTCCTTGAGGTGTAAACAGGCCTAAGAAAAGCAGCGATGCGCACGTAAAAGTAAGAGTGGTAAGTCTGCTACAATCCGAAACTTCTAAACGGCGAATCTTCTCTCGGAGGAAGGAGAATCATGCAGAGCCTCGAAAAACTGAAGCCGATCGCGCTGTTGCTGCTGCGCGTTGCGCTGGGCGTGATCTTCATTTTTCACGGTTATCCGAAATTGGAGCACGCGCAACAGTGGGTGCAGAATTTCAGGCATATGGGGTTGCCTGGATATTTCGCGTACATTTCCGGAGTTTTGGAACTATTTGGCGGCGCGCTGCTGATGCTGGGGCTGTTCGCGCGAGTCGCGGGACTGCTTCTAGCGATCGAGATGGCGATCGCGGTCACCAAGGTGCACGGTCTTCTGTCAAATCCCGCGAACGTCCACAGTTATGAATTCCCGCTGGCTGTCTGCGCCGGCTCCTTTGCGGTGGCCGCGGTAGGAGCGGGGCTGATTTCGATCGATTACAGCTTGCTGGAGCGCAGAGCATCACCGGCGCGAAAAGCGAAAGGATGAGCTGGCGCGGCGCTTCGATGTCAGGCGGTCTGGGTTGAATTTGGCGCGCTAGCAGGGTGCTGTTGCGGCGCGCTGACCGGAATAGGCAGCGGCGCTTGGGGCATCACGATCCAACAAATGACGTAAGCGAGCCCGCCAGGAATGAAACCAGTGAAAATGAAAACGAGCACCCAGACCAGGCGCACGATGGTCGCATCGATATCGAGGTATTCGGCGATGCCGCCGCAGACACCGGCCAGCTTGCAGTCGATCGACGAACGCATCAAACGCTTCTGCGCCACTACACCCGCCGGTGCGGTTTGCTGGCGGTAACCGCAGTAGTAGCAAAAATTCGAATAATCGGCGATGTCTCTTCGGCAATTGGGGCAAAACATAAGATTCCTCCTTGTCAACCAGGGTGCACCGCGTTCGCCACGTTTCTACATATCAGGTACGAAGAAGGGCGTCAAAAGGTTTCGTGTGGCTACACTCTGATCGGCCTGGGTCGCAGGAAACCCTTTTTGACAATTCAGCAAGCCGCGTCAGTAGGTTGCGAGATCGTGGACGGCGTGAATGATGTCGGCCGTCTGGGGCAGGATTTCGTCTTCCAGCTTGGGTTGGTAGGCGACAAATGTGTCGGTAGCGGCAACTCGACGCACGGGAGCGTCCAGATCCGAGAAAAGTTCGTCGGCGATGCGGGCGGCAATTTCGGCGCCGTAGCCCCAGGAGATCGCATCTTCGTAGGCGACGATCACACGGTTGGTTTTTCGCACGCTGGCAGCGATAGCGTCCCAATCGTAGGGGCTGAGCGTGCGAAGGTCGATAATCTCGACGGAAATGCCATCGCGATCGAGAGTCGTGGCTGCAAGTTCGGCGCGATGCACGACGGCGCCATAAGTGATCAGCGTGACATCGGTTCCTTCGCGCACCAGACGCGCTTTGCCGAACGGAAGCGTGAAATCGGCGCCGGGATAGGGAGAACGGTTGTAGGGCTGGCGGTAAAGATGTTTGTGTTCGAGGAAGAGAACGGGATCGTCTGAGCGAATCGCGGTTCGAAGAAGGCCGCAGACATCAAGCGCAGTCGAAGGCATCACGACGCGCAGGCCGGGGATGTGCGTGAAGATCACCTCGCCGCACTGGCTATGATAAATCGCGCCACCGGTCAGATAACCGCCAATAGGTACGCGCACGACGACGGGCGCTTTGAATCGCCCGCCTGAACGCCAGCGCATGGTTGCCAATTCGTTGCGGAGTTGCATCATGGCAGGCCAGATGTAGTCAAAGAACTGGATTTCGGGAACCGGCTTTAGGCCGCGGATGGCCAGACCAATTGAGCGGCCAATGATTGCGGCTTCAGCCAGCGGCGTATTAAAGACGCGATCCATGCCGTAGCTTCTCTGCAAACCAGAGGTCGCCTTGAAGACGCCCCCCTTCCCTTTCACGGCAGTGAGATTTTCTTCGCGGCTGCAGTCGGCAACGTCCTCGCCGAAGACGACGATGCGCTCGTCGCGGCGCATTTCGTCCATAAGGATCGCGGAAACCATTTCCACCATCGTCTTCGGAGGACCTTCGGCCTTAGGCTGCGACTCGAACTGTTTTCCTGTTGGGTCGATATCGGGCGAGTAGACAAACGAAAAGATCGAATCTTTCGAAGCGGGATTGGCGGAAAGGGCACGGTCAGTCGCCTCGCCGATTTCGCGTTCCACTTCGGACTCAAGAGCTTCGAAGGCGCTGGCCTCGAGAATCCCTTCGCGGACGAGGAAAAGGCCGAATTTCGGAATTGGATCGCGATGAGCTTCGGCTTCGCGCTCGGATGGCGGTTTGTAAAGCTTTTCGTCATCCGAAAGGGAATGCGAGTAGGGTCGCGTGACGTGGGCATGCACGAGCGCGGGACCGCGCCGGGCGCGGCAGTGGTCGACAGCCCGAGTCAAGACGGCATAGCTTTCGAGCGGATCGGTGCCATCGCATTCTTCGATGTGAAGGTTCGGATAATTCGCGAGGAGTTTTGAAATGCTGCCGCCCGCCGTTTGCACCTCGATCGGCACAGAGATGGCATAGCCGTTATCCTCGACAAGGAAAAGAACGGGCGCGCGGCGAAGGCACGCGGCATTGATGGCCTCAGAGAATTCGCCTTCGCTGGTCGCTCCTTCGCCTCCGGATACGTAAACAATTTCGTCTTGATGAAAACGAACCGCTTCACCCAGGGGCGCTTTTCGGGCCTGCTCGAGGGCCTTCGGGAAATTCTGGTAGTACAACGCAGCTTCCGCGGCACCGACGGCGTGGAGCCATCGCGTGCCCGTCGGAGAAGATCCAGTAACGATGTTCAGCGGCTGATTGCCCCAATGCGAAGGCATTTGGCGCCCGCTTGAAGACGGATCGTCCTCAGCGCCGAGCGCCTGCAGCAACATCTCGTAGGGCGAGACGCCAAGCATCAGGCCCAGCGCACGATCGCGATAGTAAGGAAAAAACCAGTCGTATGCAGGCTTCAGCACGAGGCCCGCTGCCACCAAAACGCCCTCATGCCCCGCACCGCTCATCTGAAAGAAGATCTTGTTTTGGCGTTTGAGCTGGATTTCACGGTCATCCAGACGGCGCGACGAGAACATGGCGCGATAGATGCGGACAAGTGCGTCGCGGTCGAGCCCCTGGTATTTTGCGGAATCGAATTTGATGGCTGTTTTGATCTTGGTTTGAGACGCCACTCGGTCTTGCCTCCCGGTGGTGAGGTGGGCGACTGCGAGTTCGTCCCATTATAAGCGAACCAAGCAAGTACGGTGAATCGGAAATGACCGGGAAAATACCTGATGGGACACGTGGATTCACCACCGACGGCGTAGCGGCAATCCAGTAGAGATTTTTGGTACAGGAAACGGGCCGGGCAATCACGGAAAACGCGGGATTGTCACGCCGCAGCGATTAGTCCTAGCCTTCTTTCAGAAGCTAGGAATCTGCAGCCAACATGCGAAATCCGCCGTGCTGGTCGAGACAATGCGCAGTCCTTTCCATTGAGGCCCCCAAACCCGGTGACAACCGAGGCTTCTTGCCAACATCCACGTGGCCGAAAACTGGCGTACATACGTCAGACGTTCGGACGGACTAATTACGGGTTGTTGACACCGGGGTGACAACGCCAAGCGCCGGACACATTACCATCGGAGCAGATCACATCCGGCGAGGCAGAAGTTATGGAAGAGAGCGCTGACGTTAATTCGACGCAGTTCATTGGCAGCGGGCCGACCGAAGCGCAAGCGATCCGCCTAGCGCAGATCGGCGACAACAAGGCATTCGAGCACCTGTATCGGCTGCACAGCAGGCGGGTCTATGCGCTATGCCTGCGCATGACCGGCAACCCTGTCGAGGCCCAGGATTTGACGCAGGATGCATTTCTGCAGCTCTTCCGGAAAATTCAAAGCTTCCGCGGCGAATCGAGCTTTTCCACGTGGCTGCATCGGTTGACGGTGAACATAGTCCTCATGCGCTTTCGAAAAAAGCGCTATCCCGAGGTCTCGCTGGACGACCCTTCCGGGTCTGAAGATGAAGCGGGGCCGATTTTGCAGATCAGCGCGCCTGATTTGCGTGTTCGCGGAACGCTTGACCGCCTGCAGATCGAGCGCGCGATCGATAAGCTGCCCGAGGGGTACAAGCTGATGTTCTTGCTGCATGACATTCAAGGATACGGGCACGACGAGATTGCGCAGATCCTGGGATGTTCGATCGGCAATTCGAAATCACAATTGCACAAGGCCCGAATGCGCATGCGCGAGCTACTGACCAGGCGGATTCGTCGCGGGCGACGCAAGCGCGTAGTTAACGCAGTTCCGCTACCGACAGGCCGCTTTGCACACAGCCTCTCTTCTTCACGTTAAATCAATCGCACGATTCCGAGCACGAGCGACCGTCGCGTGGATTTCGGCACGCCGGCAGACCGCTGATTTAGTCTTGCTAGTCAGCTCTTCGGGTACCAATCGAGGATACGAACCTCAATCCCGGTGCCCTGCAGATCCTTCTCGAACACACTAAGATCCGAACCGCGATAGTGGTAGGGGATTACAACTTTGGGATGGAAGGCTTTGACGGCTTCAGCGGCTTCATCCGGCGGCATAGTGTAAGGCAGATTCATGCAGACGAAAGCGACCTCGATATTCTTGAGGGCGCGCATTTCCGGAATGTTTTCGGTGTCACCCGAAAAATAGAAGCGCTTCCCTCCGTAGGTCAGAACGTAGCCGTTACCGCGGCCTTTGTCGTGGTACAGCGTGCCCGGCGCGGGTCCTCGCTTGATGTTGTACATGGGGACCGCTTCGATGGTCCAAGCGCCCCACTTCTTCGATTCTCCGTTGGAAATTGGAGTTGCAGCGGTAACGGTTTTTACGACGGCCGGCGGCGCGATGATTTCAGTGCTCGGCTTGCTGACTGTGGAGATCGAGTTGGGGTCCATGTGATCGGGGTGAATGTCGGTGATGAGGATGAGGTCCGCGGGAGGGAGGCCGGAGAAATTCCCGGGCTTGGCCGGGTCGATGTAGATATTCTTGCCACCCGCTTCTATGAGAAGACTGGCGTGGTAAATCGGTGTGATTTTTACCGGCCCGCCAGATGTCCGGAAGGTCTGCACTTGTCGCCCCTGCGCCTCAGTATGAAGCGAAAAACAGAACGCGAAAAGCATCAGCACAAGGACAGATCCTGAACAAATCCTGAGAGTGAGATTCATTTCGGCTCCTGGAGTTTTAGGATTCGCAAGCGAGTCAGGCGAAGCAAAGCCCGATCCCGGACACCAACGTGCGCCGGCACGAGCATCCCGCAGAAACAAGGCCTAAACTATAGCGCGTTTTTCGATGAGCGCAAATGAGGCTCAACAGCGAGCCTTGGTTTGCGGCGTGAGGAACTAAGGCTGAGAGGCGATCAGTCGAGTGAATCGAACAATTCGGCGGTTTTGTCGAACGCTTCGTCCGCTTGGCGGAGCGTTTCGGCACGCACAGATTTGAATGGCTCTTCCGCCGCGATGCGATCGAGCCAGCGCTGGTGAGAGAGCTTTTCGTGATCCGAAAAGTCGAGGCGGATCAAGATCCGGATATGCGCGGGCGCCTCTGCGCTCTTCTTTTCGTCGTCTTCATTCTTTTCGGCCGACGCTTTCTTGGCCTGTGACTTTCCAGTCGCGCCCTTTTTTGCGGAGGCAGGTTTTTCGTCGGCGCCGGATTCGGCGGACTCTTCGCTTTCAACGCGTTCGAATTTCAGTTGAAGCTTGTCACCCAGGCGAAAAGCTTGCTTCCAACCTTCGAGTTTGTGGCGAGCCTGCTGGGCCGCTTCCTCGTTGGAGCCGAAATCGAAAATCAAAATGGATTGTGACATGGCCTTCTTCTATAACGGCTCAGGACGAGAGTGTCAAGCGAGGCCGCAAAATTCCGACGCTATCTGGGTTCGGAGCACACGAAATTTGTGGCGTCGTTCGTGTTGCCCGAGCCTTTGTATTTTGCGGAGCGCGGATAAGGACAGAGCGGGCGCGTCATCTCGATGCCTTTCGCAGGGTCATCGTCCCTGTACTTCGTGGTGATGATTGTCGAGGGCGCGTTGCCCCTCTCCACCCATTCCTCGAGAGCAAGCGTGACGTTATGCTGCGCATCATTGGGCATCGGTGGCTTCAGTGACCCTGGTTCACCAAACCTGAAGGGCCCCGGACCAGAACCGCAGTGCTGCATCCCCGGCACCATGTAAAGCCGCACAAACGAGGTTATTTCCTTCTCGCCCATGACTCGCAAGACGCTGTTGTAATAATTCACAGTATTCAGTGCGGAAATCGCCGGATCGTTCCAGCCATGGTAGAGAATGAGTTTGCCGCCTCGCCGATTGAATGCCGCAAGATTGGGACCGTTCGAATTCAAGATGCTCGCCGTCTTTTCCTCGGCGGCGTTCAACGCATCATCGAGCTTGGCGTCTTTGTAGTTCCAGCCCGCCCGAGCGTAAACCATATTCGAGAAATACCCGATGCCAAACGCAAACACGAGACTCTTGCCTGGGCCCGAACCGAAGATCCATGGCTCCCAACCTCCCTGCCCTTCCTCCGCGCCGGGAAGAAAGCCCGGGAAGATTTCGCGGCCGCGCGAGTCGTGCGCGCCCTCATACAATTTTCTTAGAGTCTGTACCTGAGGCGGCGTGAGACAAGAATCCGAGTCGGCATTCTTGCAAAGAAGCGCAGCCGGATCGAACTGGCATTTTCGCGGATCGTCAACAATGCCGTCGGAGACACCGTCTCGCGCGTCACAGGCAGCATTTACAGCCCTGGCGATCGCCGGGATTTTCGTCGACGGAATGTAGCTGGCAGGCTCAAGCGTGAGAGCTTGAGCGTCCCACAGGGCACTGGTAAGCAAATGCGTCCAGAAATTTGCAGGAGCGCCCGCGAGGATGCCATCGTAATCGTCCGGGAAGCGCTGCGCTTCCATCAACGCCTGTCGGCCTCCGTTGGAACAACTGCCAAAGTAGGAGTAGTGCGGGTTCGCGCTGTAAAACGCTTTGATCGCGGCTTTCGCCAGCAGTGTCATCTCGTGAATGGCGCGGTAGCCGAAATCGATCACCTTCTCCAGGTGGCCGAGAGCCCATCTCGCGTCTGCGCCGTCCGCTTCGTGTCCGGTATCCGTGCTCGCTGTGGCATAGCCGAGGCGAAGGGCACTTCCCATGCCGAAATAGTCGATCGATCCGCCAAAACCGCCGTTCCCTTGTGCTTGAAATCTGCCGTTCCAGTCGCTTGACGGCATCCAAATCTCGATTTTTATGTCGGAATCTGCGCTCGGCGTGGCCTGGGCCACGACCCTGCAAAATGAAGGAAGCGATTTGTATAGGGAAGCCATCGGTCCGCTTGGGCTGGCGCCGCCTGGGAGAGGGAATGCGCCAGCGGGGATCGTCTGAGCCGAGACAATCTTCGTGTTCGGGAGCGAAAGCTTCGCCACGTTGTCGCAGGACTGCGTAGAGGCTGCGGGTTTGTCTTGAGCAAAGGCCACCGAGGATAGAAGTGACACAATGAAGAGCGCCGCAAGAGCTTTGCTCATGATCCAACCTCCGGAACCTTTCCGAGATGCGGACCTCAACCTCCGTGTTCCGTCCCGCCTTAAGATGCAGACCGGATTAATAGCATGAGATTGCTGCACATAGTGGCGGAATTACGGCGTCGAACCAACCAAACTTCGCGTGCAACGGCGCAGGCGTTGTAGAATGGCTCGACACAATAAAGGCGATGGAGTTCGCCTCAACCGTCCGCAAAAGGGACTGATGACTCCTGGCCGCCGCTGGCGCCCAGGAGTTTTTTGTTGGTGCCGGCGGCGCCGAGAAAACGGGAGATCGTGCGGCTTGCTCTGTTGGTTGTTTTTGGGGCGGCAGGAACGCTGGCACGCTACGCGCTGCAAGGGTTAGTGCAGGAGCGGGCCGGGTTGACGTTTCCCTATGGCACGCTCGTCGTGAACTTAGTCGGCTGCTTGCTTCTCGGTGGCGTGGCCCAGTATGGCCTCACGCATCTGACCATTCCTCCCGAATGGCGCATCGGCGTCACCGTCGGATTCTTCGGCGCGTTCACCACATTCTCGACATTTAGCTGGGAGACCATTCGGCTGCTGGAAGATGGCGAGTAGATGCGCGCCAGCGTGTATATTCTCGCCAGCATCGTGGGCGGATTGGCGTGCGTGTTTTTCGGCATGCGGATCGCGGACC
>Ga0187815_10001439_pt1 | contig 11243 bp, 7 predicted proteins | sample NC_S_5_FD_132962 | JGI IMG/M metagenome (GOLD analysis project Ga0187815, IMG submission 132962) | Wetland sediment microbial communities from Neuse River Estuary, North Carolina, USA - ASW-S_5 | ecosystem: Environmental > Aquatic > Freshwater > Wetlands > Sediment | place: USA: North Carolina...
GGTTAGGATCGAAACCAGCCTGTAACCTGCCTTTGGTCTGACTATGTTGATTCCAACCAGGATCGCAAAAATCACCCCTCCTATGATCCACTGGTCAGCGGGACTAGAACCAGATGTTCCGGCGGGGACTGCAAGGCCGAGGAAGGTAACGCTGGACGAGTTGAAGTACAACCCGACCGACCCGATGGCGAAGATCGTCGACAGGACGATCAGCGCGAGATAGGCTGTTGTCTCGGCGGTGTAGCCCATGAAGGACAGCACGCTTCCCACAGGGCCACCGAACGTCCTGGACACCCACACGTAGTCTCCACCGGTCCTGGGCATCCTCCGGGACATGATGGTGTAGACTGCGATCTGCGGGATTGAAACCAGGAACCCAATCACCGAAAGCCACACGAGGTTCACACCTGTCATGTCGTGGCCCAGCATCGGGACGAGACCGGATATCCCGATGACGCCCAGGAGCGCGCCCACAGACATGTTGCTCATGTTCATGGCAATGCTGTCGAAGAAAGAGACGTTCTTGACCAGACCCGTGGCCTCTCGTACGAAAACCGTCGGTTTGCCAGAGCCCGTTGCGCCGGGCGCGTTCGCAGCTTGCCTCTCCTGATCGCTCAAGGGTAGGTATGCTCGCTTCCTCCGGTGCCAGGTGCTTATATAAGCACCACGCGTTCCTCTGCTAATTCCACGCGGGCCTAAAGGGTTCGGGTTAGCACGGACAATGTGTACGCGCAAGAGAGCATGGCGCTGAAAAGAATTGTTCCCTCCAAAGTCGCATGCAGAAGCTTCTTAGACTGGGCGGGGGAGCTGGTCAATGTTAGAGCGTGAACAATCGCTGAGCGATCCCATTGTCCCACTCGAATCCCTCGGTGACGAAGCCGAAAGGATACTTCGAGGCGCTGAGGCCAAGGGAATTACTCTGAGGCTCCTCGGGGGGGTCGCGGTCAGCGAGCGGTGCCCTTCCGCATCCGAGCCCCCGCTGTCTAGGCGGTACGTCGACATCGACGTCATCGGGAAAAGAAAGGAAGTCGCTAAGATCAACCAGCTGTTCAAGGAGCTTGGGTACAAAGCAAGAGAGAGGTTCAACGCCCTTCACGGCTCGAGGCTCATCTTCAACGACATAAAGAACCAGAGGCGCGTGGACGTGTTTCTGGATGTCTTTGAGATGTGTCACAAGTTCGATTTCAAGAACAGGATGAACCTCGAAGCGAAGACTATTCCCATGTCCGACCTACTGTCCACGAAGCTGCAGATCGTCGAGATTAACGAGAAGGACATGAAGGACATACTGGCGATACTGCTGGACCACGATCTCTCGGCGGAGGAGATCTTCGACAGGGTCAACGGGAAGTACATCGCGAAGCTGTGCGCTGAGGACTGGGGAATCTACAAGACATTCACCGTAAACCTGGCCAAGGTGCCCGAGTTCGCAAGCAGAATTGGCCTCGAAGAGGCCTCAAGGAAGCGCGCCATCGAAAGGGCCGCCGCTCTCTCAAAGACCATAGAGGAAACTCCCAAGAGCATGGGATGGAAGATGCGTGCAGCCGTGGGGGAGAGGAAGAGATGGTACGAGCTCCCCGAAGCAGACAAGGAAGTCGTCGACTCGGGGGCAGCAGTCGCAAAGTAATTCGAGAATCCGGAAGCTTTGGAGACTTTAAATCAAGTACGAATTCAGACAATTGAGGCGAAATAGTCTGTCGACGAAGGGAGCCGCTTCTATTGACAGGCTTGGGCTCTACCTTCAGGACATGCACGTTCGCGAAATGGTCAGATATTCTCAGGTGGCGGAAGCCCATGGCTTCGAATCTGTCTGGATAGCCGAGTCAAGACTGGCCAGGGATGCGGTGGTGCCCGTGACGGCCATAGCTACCGACACGACCAGAATCAAGGTCGGGGCGGGGGTCATCAACACCTGGACGAGGAACGCGGCGCTAATCGCACAAACTTGGGCCACCCTGGACGAACTGTCTGCCGGGAGGGTGATGCTCGGGCTCGGAGCATGGTGGGACCCGCTGGCGAAGAAGGTAGGGATCGAAAGGACAAAGCCTCTCCAGTGCATGAAAGAATACGTCCAGGTCATACGCCGTCTGTTCAGGGCCGAAGAGGTCAGCTTCCAGGGGGAGTTCGTCAAGATGGACGGCGTCAAGCTGGACACCCTTCACGGGACGGGGGAAGGGCCTAGAGCCGTTCCGATATACATAGGAGGGACGGGCTTCCAGATGCTCGAGCTGGCCGGGGAAATAGCCGACGGGGTGTTGCTGAACTACCTTGTTTCGCCAAAGTACAACGAGAAAGCATGGGAGAGCATCAGGCGCGGAGCCCATAAGGCGGGGAGAAACGCCGACGAGATCGACGCTCCGCAACTGATAGCCTGTTCGATGGACGAGGACGGAGACAAGGCCGTGAAGCTCGCCAAGAGCCATGTGACCATGACATTGGGACAGCAGCCTCACATAATGAGGGCCAGCGGTGTGAGCGAGGACCTCATCGCCGCTGTGCAGAAAGAGATGGGAGGCTGGCCCGCGAAACCGGGAGGGATAGAGAAAGCAACAGCAATCGTTCCCGACGAAATCGTACGCATGCTCACGGCATCGGGGACACCCGATGAGTGCAGGGCCAAGATCAAGGAATACATGGCCGCAGGGTGCAAGTCGCCGCTTCTCCTTCCGCTCAGTGCCAACATCGAGTACGTGGTAAAGTCTCTGGCCTAGAAGGGCCAAGGATAGGAGAACAGGCGTTGTCAAGAAAACTCCTGGTCAGAGGCGGCGTCACCGTCACCATGGACCAGAAAAGGCGGGTAATCCGTGACTCCGCCGTCGCGGTCGAGGACGGCAGGGTCCTAGGCGTCGGGCCCACAGAGGAAATCTCCAGCGGTTTCCGCACAGACGAAGTGATTGACGCCAAGGGGTGCATAATCATGCCAGGGCTGATTTGTGCCCACACCCACCTGTACGGAATCGCCCTCCGAGGCTCCGGGCTCAACGTGAAGCCCCCATCGGACTTCTTGCAGATTCTGCAGAGGATATGGTGGCCAGTGGACGAAGCCCTGACCAACGAAGACGCCTACGCCACGACCCTCGCGGCTGGCATCGAATCCCTGATGAATGGGACCACCTGCTTCGCAGATACTTACTCCGCTCCGAACTCAATCGAAGGATCCCTCGACCATATTGCCAAGGCATCGAACGAAGTTGGCATCAGGGGAATAATCTCATTTGAAGCGACTGAAAGGAGAAGCGAGCAAGAAGGAACCAGGGGATTGCAGGAGAGCCTGAGATTCATTGGGCGGAAAGACAAAGGAAGGGCCATGGGGATGGTGAGCCTCCACGCCCCATTCACCGTCACCGACGAGCTGATCGCGCACGGAGTGGAGGCGATTGAAAAGCATCACGTGCCTCTGACCATCCACGTGTCCGAGGGGCCCGGCGACGTCTACCACAACATGGAGCGGTACGGGATTAGGAGCGTGGAGCGGCTGCACGACTCTGGACTGCTCTCTCCGAGGTCTGTCCTGGCACACTGCGTACACCTCGACGACCGAGAAATCGAACTGATCAGCAAGAGCTCTGCCAACGTCGCCCACAACCCGATGAGCAACATGCTCAACGCCGTGGGGGTCTCGCCTCTGCTGGAGATGATGGACCACGGAGTGAACGTCGGCCTAGGAAACGATGGATACATCTTCGACATGTTCGAGAACATGCGGGCAGCCTACCTCCTCCAGAGGGTCTCAAGGAGGAACCCAAACAGGCCGTCCCCCCAGGAAGTTATCGAGATGTGCACCGTCAATGCGGCGAGGGCCTACGGCCTCGATTCTCTCGGCTCGATAGAGGTGGGCAAGCGGGCGGATCTCATCGTTGTGCGCCCGTCCTACATGGCCACACCTTACTCCGGGTCCGTCTATGGCTACGTCGTCAACGGTTTGAGGGGATCCGACGTCCGGGACGTCGTGATCGACGGAGAGGTGGTCGTCAGAGACAAGAAGGTCTTGAAGGTCGACGTTCGGAGGTCAGAAGCAAGAGTATTGAAGACCATGGACCGGCTCTGGAGAAGGTTGGGTTCCTCGCCTTCTGAGGCTGTCGAGCCGCTCCGCCTAGATTCAGGACATGGGTCCACCGGCGTCAAACGAAGGCGAAGACGCGCATCCTAGCTGCGGCTTGGCCCTCGCGGAACGAACCTGCCCCTCCCCCTGCGTCCAACGAATTCACCGTTCTCCATCACGACCTCTCCTTTGCTTATTGTTAGGATCGGGTACCCTTCCGTGGTGATGTGGTCGTATATGCTATAATCGATCTTGCTGTGCATAGCATCCGCGGTCAACCTGACCCGCTTACGCGGATCAATGACGACGAGGTCCGCGTCCGACCCGACTGTGACAGAACCCTTCGATGGCAGTCCGAATCGCCTGCCGGGACCTTCGCTCGTGACTCTGACCATGTCGAAGATCGATATCCGCCCTTTACCTACCCCCTCTGAGTAAAGAAGGGGGATTATCGCCTCCGTACCGGGAACGCCATTCGGTATCTTCGTGAAATCGCCCTCCCCCCAGTCCTTCTCGGCGCTGGTGAAAGGGCAGTGGTCACTTCCCACGGTCTCGATGACGCCTCCCGGCTTCAACCCGTCCCAGAGGGCCGCGCAGTCCTCAGCCTTCTTCAAGGGGGGAGACATCACGAAGTTGCGTCCGTCGTCATGCTCGTAGACCTGGTCCGTGAGTACAAGGTAGTGGGGGCATGTCTCGGCGAAGACGCGAGTCCCGCGCCTGCGGGCTTCTTCGACCTCGACCTTTCCCGCTCGACTGGAGAGGTGGACGATGTAGAGCCTCGCTCCAGCGCTTTGTGCGAGGCGAGTGACCCGGGAGATCGCTTCTGCTTCGGCCGCCGGGGGCCGACTTTGCGCATGATATCTGGTTCCTGTGTTTCCCTCGGCCAGATTCTTCTGGACCAGGCTCTCGATCATCATTTCGCTCTCTGCGTGCACCGCGACGAGTCCTCCTGCGCCTTCTACCTTCTTCATAACCCTGGAGATGTCGACGTCCTCCAGCATCAACCCCCTTTTCCTGTATGCTGTGTAGACCTTGAAGCTTGGGACCCCTTTCTCGACGAGATCGGGTATCCTGTCGATCTCCGGGAGGTTCTGATTCTTGAACATCATGTGCAGGCCGTAGTCTATGACGACCTTTCGGTCGGCCCGTTCCCTGTAGTCTCCCAGCGCTTCGAGCATCGACTGGTCGGGTTTCGGATCGATGAAGTCGATTATCGTAGTGATTCCCCCACAGGCCGCGGCCACCGTGCCCGAGTAGAAGTCGTCCGCTGACGACGTACCCACCACAGGCAATTCCATATGAGTGTGGGCGTCTATCCCTCCTGGGACAACCACCATCCCTCTCGCGTCGAAGACATTGGCCCCCGACGCGCCGAGATTCGGGGAGACCGAGGCAATCTTCCCATTCTCAATTCCAATGTTGGATTCAAAGGCCCCGGATGAGGTCACGACCTTGGCGTTCCTTAAGAGGAAATCCACGGCACGGACTTCCTAGGCCTTGATCCCCGACCTGGAGAGAAGCTCGTCCTGACGCGCCTGCGCCTCCTTCATGATCTTCTCCTCGTCAAGCGTCAGCGCCTTCCCCCCGCCCAGGAGGAGGTTGCCGTCGACAAGCACGCTGTGGACATCGCTCCCCATGGCAGAGTAAACGATGTTCGAGACTATATCCCTGTAGGGCACGAGGTGCGGCTTCTTCAGATCGATTAGAGCCAGGTCCGCCCGCTTTCCAACCTCAATCGATCCCGCGCTCGATTCCATCCCCATGGCGCGCGCTCCGTTCAGCGTGGCCATCTCTAGAACTGTCAACGCCGGCATGGACAGCGGGTCCAGCAACCTGGCCTTCTGAATCACGGCCGCAAGTTTCATCTCTCTTATCATGTCGTGCGAATTGTTGCACGGAGCTCCGTCGCACCCCAGCCCGACGTTGGCCCCGGCTCCGATCAACTCCGGTATTTTTGGTATTCCAGACGCAAGCTTGAGATTCGAAGATGGGCAGTGGGCCACGTTTGATTTCGTTCTTGCCACTCTCTTAATGTCCGTGTCATTCAACCAGACCATGTGAGCGAATAGCGAGCGGGGACCCGCCAGGCCTACCATTTCGATGAACTCGAAGGGCGTTGCATCGAAGTTCTTCTTTGCGTACTTGACATCCTCTCTGACCTCGGCCAGGTGCATCGTTACTCTTGTGTCGCTCTCACGGGCCAGTTCGGCCACCTCCTTGTAGAGTCCCTTGCTGCACCCTCCCAGGGACCTTGGCGCGACCCAGGTTCTCACCAGGTCGTTCTTCGATCTGTTGTACTTTCGGATCATTGATTTCGCCTCCCTGATGGTGTCGTCCTTGTCTTCGATAAGCCCCGGCGGCATGATGCTGCCCTTCCTTCCGTATCCTGGGCTGTCCATGATTGTCTTCGCAAGAGCGCCTCTCATCCCAGCCTTCGAGACAGAGCGCGCTATTCCATCGAACCCATACCTCGATACGACATCGACCCCTACGAAAGAGGTCGTCCCGCTCTTGATCATCTCCAGCATGGAGAGCTCGGCACTCACCCTGCCGTCATCTTCTGTGAAGCTCCCCTGGATTGGCCAGACTCGTTTCTTCAGCCAGTCGACCAGTGACAGGTCGTCAGCACAGCCTCTGAGCAGGCTCTGGGCCAGGTGAATGTGCGTGTCTATCAGCCCAGGTATCACAGCCATCCCCCTTGCTGAGATCATCAGTTCTCCCCGCCGGTCGCTGTGACCAGTACCAGGGCCTCTGACTTCGGCGATTCTCCCATCTTCTATCAGAATCGAGCCTCCCTCGATGACCCTGCGCCGGGGGTCCATGGTCACGATGATCCCGTCTTGGATTAAGATGGAACCAGGTTTCCTCGGCAAGTCACTGAATCAGACTCTTGGACCTACTACGTGGGTTCCAGCCTTGCCCTCCAAGGCCTCGGTCAGCTTCCCAAGTTCCGCTATTATCGCCCTATCTCCTCCGCTCTCGACGAACCTAATGGCTGCCAGGACTTTGGGAGCCATGCTCCCTTCCTTGAACTGTCCCTCGCTGAGGTAGTTCTGCAGCTTTCCGGTGGTCACTTCCTTGACGAGCTCCTGTTTGGGTGTGCCGAAATTCACATAGGCACCTTCTACGTCTGTCAGAATCACAAAGACTTCTGCGCCAATCAGAGTTGCGAGCCGTTGGCCCGCCAGATCCTTGTCGATTACAGCTTCAACCCCCCTCGCGTGGGAAGCTTCTTCGACAATGGGGATCCCCCCGCCTCCCGTTGAGACGACAACGAACCCAGCGTCCACCAAAGTGCGAATGGCCGACCTCTCGGCAATGATCTTCGGATCAGGGGAGGGAACAACTCTCCTGTAGCCGCGTCCTGCATCCTCCTTGATTGTTATTCCAGGCATGACCTGGCTCAGTTTGTCGGCCTCCTCCTTGGAATAGAACGGGCCAATGGGCTTCGTAGGGTGTTCAAACGCAGGGTCATGCTTGTCAACGGTGACCCTCGTTATGACCGTAACGACGTACTTGTCTATCCCTCTGGACTTCAACTCATTCCTGAGAGCCTGCTGAATCATGTAACCAATGAAACCCTGGGTCTCTGCTCCACAGGCGTCGAGGGGGAAGGGTGGGACTATTCCTTTTGCCGCATCGTGCCTTAGAAGAGTGGCTCCCACTTGAGGGCCGTTTCCATGCGTAAGCACTATTCTGTAGCCGCGCTCTATCAGGTCGGCGATTTTCTTCGCCGTCTTCTCCACATTGCTATACTGGTCGTCGAATGTGCCTTTCTGTGAACGTTGAAGGAGTGCGTTTCCCCCTAGCGCGATTACGACGAGCTTTTCCGACAAACCATCCGCCCTAACCCTGCAAACTCCGCAGAAGTCTCGTTAACAATTCGAAAACCTTGATTGTCAAACTCGGCGGAAGAAAATCGTGATTTAAGCATTCGTGACTTCCCTCATGTCAGGCTCTATGTTCTGTCTCTTACCGAGGTGACGCTTCACACTGAATCCAACCTGACTCGCCAGGGCTTGACCCCTAGAATAGCGAATTCCCAATTATCTTGACGTCTTCAGACTACTAGAGCGAATCTTCCGCTCTTCCCGTCGTAGCTCAGCAAGCCAGATCTTATCGCCCAGTGTATCAGCAGGTACCTGACCACCACCTCGTTCTGTTCAGGTGTGTAATGCCATTCTATTCCGCGCGAGTCTAGGGTCTTGGCCACTTCGCTTGCCGTTGTCCCTCCACTCTTGGAAGCCAACTCGATTGCCGTGCGGAACGGCTCAATGGCGCCAACCTTCCCCTTCATCAGTGACGCCACCCTGGCCATTTCGACCTCCTTCAGCTTCAGACTCTCCTCTGTGAGGAATAGCCTTCCGTTTTCGCTCTTGACTAGTCCAAGCATTTCGGCGGCCGATAGGACCGAAACAAGGACCGCGCTGTCTTCTCCTGTCTTCTCCACTAGCTTGGTAAGATGGATGCCATTCCCGAGCTGGTCTATCTCATCCACCAGGCTGACCACTTGGACGGCCCGGACGTTTCCTGGCATCATCAGGGGCCTGGAGCTGTTTTTGGAGGTGGCCTTGCTCAACATCACGGTCGCCTCCGACGTGGTATAATTGCGTAGTCCAAATGGCCCGACCTGGTTCTTGTTGCCTGGCAAGCTCCTCTACGAATCGTCAGGACTCTCAGAGGGAAAATAGAAGGGAATCGATGGCAGGCGCATGGAGTCCATTGTACAAGCCCGTTGCGGTCAAGGTGAACTGCTGATCTATTCTCAGCCCCTTCACAAGGACCGCTTCAAGAGGGTACAGTTACGTGTTGGGAAAATGGTTTCCGGGCCTCCAAGACTGTATCTTGCCATGATGTCAATCGGAAGGTAACCTTGAGGCCATCTCACAGAATTACGTCGCCACCGATGACGACGTCATACAGAAACCGTGACGCCGCGAGCATCAGTTTGACTTGGCGATCGAAGGCTGGAGTGCGGGTCCTATGACTGTCCCCAGTCAACCTAGCCCAGACAAGCCTCTGGGCCCTTCTGAAAGGATTCTTCTTCGAAGCTGAAACACTTGAGGACCTCCTGGAGAACTCGGCTTCTACTTCAGCCGTCGAATAGCCCAGTGCCCTGTGGACCTTACCGAACTCAATTTGGAATTCCTTGATCTGGTCAGTGATACCTTCCAGGTGCTTGCTGTTTGCGGACAATATCGGCTTGTACAAGCCGATGTCGAATGTCTCATCGCTTACAAGGTTACTGAGCAACTCGTGGAAGCTCTTGGCACTTTCGTAGGTGCCCTCGAGCTTCGTCAGCGATTCCTCGGTGGCTTTGGACAACTCCTCCATCCGCTCAAGGTCCTGCCTCAGGAGTTCGAGTTCTTGGTCTTGGAGGCTAGCTGCCTGGGTCTTGGTAATCGAAATAGAAGGTGCCAGCCTTATCGACCTCAGTCCCAGAGTCGCTTCGTCAAGCACCTCGCTGATGTAGCTGGTCCATGCCTGGTACAGGAATAGCCCGCCAAGCCAAACGACTGAACCCTCGACTTTGTCCGTCCTTCCCAGGAAGACGAGCCTGCTCTTGACCGGTTCGAGTAACGCTGTTATCTGGTAGAGTTCAGGCCTCTTGCGCACTTCCTTCGATTCTTCCTCAATCTCAGAGGCCAGAGAAGCCATGGCACTGGCACCTAGGACAGTCTGTTTCTTGAAAGCCTCAACCTCTCCAGCCAGGTCTGTTACCCCAAGGTCTTCAGCTATTAGGCTGGGAAAGATCTCGCGGTTGATTCTTTTGTAGTCATCGGGAGACAACTCAAGTGTCCAAACAGTCCCAAACGCTGACTGGAACAGATACAGCATCCTTTCGTCGCGTCTGTTGAGGAACTGTGACACTGACACGATTGCCCCCCGCTTTTCGAAGGTTGGGAATTGCCGAGCCAAGGCAGTGAGATTTACCGCCATGGTTTCTCTCCTCGAAGACGACTTCGCGGATGTCAAGCTTCCCGATAGGAACTCAGTGTGCACAGACCTGAACATCTGCTCTGTTCTTTGCATGTCGGCCCGGGTCTCGTCTAGGCTTTGGTCAACCCTGCCAAGTTTGAGCGCCGCCACACATAGTGGAGGCTCAAGGGTAACCGAGTACGAGCGGGAGAGCTTGCCTGCCGCCTTGTCTGCTCGTTTGACTAGTTCCTGGGCATCCTGACGACTGATGAAAGATGGTAGTGGGAGAAAAGCTGAGACCCTCTTATCGTGAACCGTTTCTAGCTTCACGCCTTTCATCCGTACCTTTCTGTACGACACCACACCCATTACGCCAAATCCTCCCAAGAAGAGCCCGAAGTAGGCCAGGGCAGCGAGGTTGACGCCAACCGCTGTTGGGTCGAACGGACGAGTTCGGAGAAGGGTCTGCGAAAGGCTCGAGAAGGCGCGATAGGCGTCCGCCCCGTAGACGTATATGAAATTCGCAGTGGTGTAGGCAAACAGAGCAAACCACGCCACGGCGATTATGACAAAAGCCAGGAACGTCCTTCTCTCGCGAGCCCTTCGACGGCCCATCGAAGCAGTCCGGCCCAGCTTGCTTAGCACGGCTTTTTTGATGTACCCGAAGGACTCATCTCTTAGGTTGGGCACCTTCACCAATTCCGTCAGTATGTAGTACCCGTCTGTCTCTATGACTGGAGAAAGGTTCACCAGGACCCCATAAAAGCATAGGAACGCGCTTATCTGCAGCAGGTTCCTGCCGAAACCAGGAGCGACGAAGTAGCTCCAGATGGTAAGCAGTGACGCAATCACTACATCCACCAATGGACCAGCCGTGGAGATCATGATTCTGGCCCTCCTGGGCAGTCTCCACGAATCCGACGTGTCAACGTAGAAGAACGGAGCCAAGTAATACAGACCGGTCCCGAGTGCACGAGGCCTTCCGCCGTAGTAATCGCATACCGCAGCGTGCGACAGCTCGTGGACCGCGTAGGCGGGCGAAAGAACGAGCAGCCCGTAAAATAGGAGTCCGATCAGGGTGGAACCTTCCACTTCGAAAATACTGGTGTTGGAAAAGATCCGGATGAATGTTCCAGAGAAGAGCACGACCCCAACAATTCCGATTAAGACGGCTACGGTTAGCTCCTGTTTCTTGATCAGTCTCCGGGTTATCTTGAAGAATCCTGCAAGGCTCTTCGAACAGTCTTTCAAAAGGCGGACGTCCAGCTGAAAAGCAGAGACA
>Ga0187815_10001440_pt1 | contig 11241 bp, 14 predicted proteins | sample NC_S_5_FD_132962 | JGI IMG/M metagenome (GOLD analysis project Ga0187815, IMG submission 132962) | Wetland sediment microbial communities from Neuse River Estuary, North Carolina, USA - ASW-S_5 | ecosystem: Environmental > Aquatic > Freshwater > Wetlands > Sediment | place: USA: North Carolina...
ATCGCGGTGGACACGCCCGACGGCCTGGTGGTGCCGGTGATCCGCGACGTCGACAAGAAGGGCCTGCTCGACCTCGCCCGCGAGCTGGGCGAGATCTCGAAGAAGGCGCGCGACAAGAAGCTCGGCCCGAGCGACATGTCCGGCGGCTGCTTCTCGATCAGCTCGCTGGGCGGCATCGGCGGCACTGCGTTCACGCCCATCGTCAACGCGCCGGAAGTGGCCATCCTCGGTGTCTCCAAGGCCTCGATCAAGCCGGTGTGGAACGGCAAGGAATTCGCGCCGCGGCTGATGCTGCCGCTGTCGCTGTCCTACGACCACCGCGTGATCGACGGCGCACTGGCCGCCCGCTTCGCCGTATTCGTGGCCAAGCAGCTCGGCGACATTCGCCGGATGCTCCTCTGACGGTTGTCCCCCTCTCCCGCTTGCGGGAGAGGGTCGTGGAGAGGGCAGGCTCGCGACGAGCCGACACGCGCAGCGCATAGCAATTCAAGGATTCACCATGGCGAACACGATCGAAGTGAAGGTTCCCGACATCGGCGGCCACGACAACGTGCCGGTGATCGAGGTGCTGGTGAAGGCCGGCGACACCGTGACGAAGGAACAGAGCCTGATCACGCTGGAGTCGGACAAGGCGACGATGGAAGTGCCGTCGAGCGCCGCCGGCACGGTGAAGGAACTCAAGGTGAAGGTGGGCGACGAGGTGTCCGTGGGTGCGGTGATCCTGGTGCTCGAAGCCGCCGATGCCGCCTCTCCCTCCGGAGAGGCCGACGCTCCGCTCTCCTCTCCCTCCGGGAGAGGGGCTGGGGGAGAGGGTTCGGCCCCGCCAAGCGCTTCCGCAAGCCCCGTCCCCTCACCCCAACCGTCTCCCCAAAGGGGAGAGGGGGCAAACGCGCCGCAAGCGGCAGCTGTTACCGGAAAAGAGCCGGACATCACCTGCCAGCTCGTCGTTCTCGGCTCCGGCCCCGGCGGCTACTCGGCCGCGTTCCGCGCCGCCGACCTCGGCCTCGACGCCGTGCTGGTGGAGCGCTACGACACCCTGGGCGGCGTCTGCCTCAACGTGGGCTGCATCCCTTCCAAGGCGCTGCTGCATGCCGCAGCGGTGATCGATGAGGCCGAGGCGATGGCCGCGCACGGCGTGAGCTTCGGCAAGCCCAAGCTCGACATCGACAAGCTGCGCGACTTCAAGGCCAGCGTGGTGGGCCAGCTCACCAAGGGCCTCGCCGGCATGGCCAAGCAGCGCAAGGTGCGCACGGTGGTCGGCACCGGCAGCTTCGTGTCGCCGCACGAGATGGAAGTCCAGACGGCCGAAGGCACGAAGCTCATCCGCTTCGAGCAGGCCATCATCGCCGCCGGTTCGCAGTCGGTGAAGCTGCCCGCGTTCCCGTGGGACGACGAGCGCGTGATGGATTCCACCGGCGCGCTGGAAATGAAGGACGTGCCCGGCAAGCTGCTGGTCGTCGGCGGCGGCATCATCGGCCTGGAAATGGCCACGGTGTATGCCGCGCTAGGCAGCGAGGTGACCGTGGTCGAGTTCATGGATCAGATCATCCCCGGCGCCGACGCCGACCTGGTGAAGCCGCTGGCGAAGCGCCTCGGCGGCAAGCTCAAGGGCATCCACCTCAAGACCAAGGTGACCACCGCCAAGGCCACCAAGAAGGGCATCGAGGTGGGCTACGAGGGCGACAGCATCCCGGAGACTGCCGTGTTCGACCGCGTGCTGGTGGCGGTGGGCCGCGCGCCCAACGGCAGCAAGATCGGCGCGGACAAGGCCGGCGTGGCGGTGACCGAGCGCGGCTTCATCAACGTCGACACCCAGCTGCGCACCAACGTGCCGCACATCTTCGCCATCGGCGACATCGTCGGCCAGCCCATGCTGGCGCACAAGGCGGTGCACGAAGCGCACGTGGCGGCGGAGGTCGCGGCGGGCCACAAGGCGCACTTCGACGCGCGGGTGATCCCGTCGGTGGCCTTCACCAATCCCGAAGTGGCCTGGGTGGGCGTCACCGAGCGCGAGGCCAAGGAGAAGGGCCTCAGGTGGGTGTGGGCAAGTTTCCCTGGGCCGCCTCCGGCCGCGCCATCGGCATCGCACGTACCGAGGGCTTCACCAAGCTGATCTTCGACGAGGCCACCCATCGCATCGTGGGCGGCGCCGTAGTCGGCGTGAACGCGGGCGACCTGATCTCCGAACTGGCGCTGGCGGTGGAGATGGGCGCCGAAGCGGCCGATATCGCGCTCACCGTGCACCCGCATCCTACCCTGGGCGAGTCGGTGGGCATGGCGGCCGAGGTCTACGAAGGCACCATCACCGACCTGTACATACCGAAGAAGAAGTGATCATCGCGTCGCGCGGGCTTGCGAGGTGAGCATGACATTGAAAGTATGTCTTGCCGGCGCCACCGGCTGGGCCGGTTCGGAACTGGCGCGCGGCATCGCCGCCAGTGCGGACCTGGAACTGGTCGCCGCGGTATCGCGCCGCAATGCAGGCCACGCACTCGGCACGGCACTTGGCGACGCCGCCATCGCCACGCCGGTATTCGCCAGCGCGGCCGAGGCGCTGGCCGGCCCCTGCGACGTGTTCGTGGAATACACCCACCCTGACAGCGCGCGTTCGAACATCCTCGCCGCGCTGGAGCATGGCGCCCACGTGGTGGTGGGCACCTCGGGCCTTACCGATCGAGACTATGCGCACATCGACGCGGTGGCGCGCGAGCGCGGCAGCGGCGTGCTCGCCTGCGGCAACTTCGCGCTCACCGCGGTGCTGCTGATCAAGTTCTCCGAGATGGCGGCGAAGATCCTGCCGCAGTGGGAGATCATCGATTACGCCTACGCCGGCAAGCCGGACGCGCCCAGCGGCACCGTGCGCGAACTGGCCACGCGCATGGGCAAGGTGCGCCAGCCGCGCCTGGAAGTGCCGCTGGAAGAAACCCGCGGCCTGCGCGAGGCGCGCGGCGGCACCCTGGCGGGCAGCCAGGTGCATGCGGTGCGCCTGCCGGGTTACGTGCTCGGCGCCGAGACCCTCTTCGGTCTGCCGGACCAGACCCTCAGCATCCGCCACAACGCCGGCGCGAGTGCGAAGCCCTACGTGGACGGCGCGCTGCTGGCGATCCGCAAGGTGTCCACGCTGACCGGCCTGCACCGCGGGCTGGATGCGGTGCTGGAACTCTGATCGATCAGGGCTGGGCGCCGCCGGGCGGCGAGGCGGTCATGCAAGTGCGAGCCGCTCAGCTTGCCGTCTTGTCGGCGGCCGCGCCGTGTAGCGCCGGCGTGATGCGTACCGCGGCGTAGTGCAGGTGCGAGATCACCGAACCAAGCATCATTTCCATCTGCCGCAACGAGCGCAGGAAGTCGTGGGGATCGACGGGCTGGCTGGTTTGCAGGTCCGTAAGGGTGTCGACAAGATGCGGCGGATTGAGCACGAGGGTCGAGTCGTGCTGCAGCCAGTTGCCCAGTTCGCGCTCGGCGGTATAGGCAGCCGAATAGCGCTGCAGGGCGCTGGCATCGATCCAGCCGGCCGACTGGTCGGCGACGGCCACGTCCCACGCGACGCTGGACAGCGTCGGCCAGTTGGAGTTGAGCTGGAAGTCGTTGCGGCGTGCCTGGATCTTCAGGTTGATCGCCGCACTGTCGAGGCCCGCGCCCAGATCGGCGTTCACCTGCGCGTCGAAGGTCTGCAGTGTAGCGAGGCCTTTCTGGTTGATCGCGATGGACTGCTCGATGTCGCCGAGCACCTTGCGTAGTTCGCCGTCCATGCGCTGGCTGGCTTCGGCCGCCGCATGCGCGTGGTGCGTGTGCTCGATCCACGCCTCCAGTCCCAGCGCGGTGAGGATGCTGAGCACGATCATCAGGTAGTGCTTGGCGAAGTCCCTGAAGGACGCCAATCGGGTGTTCGGCAGTTCGAGGTGCATGGGGTCTCCGACGGAGGCAGGATCGGCTGCGAAGCGTAGCGGATGCTCCGTCCCGGGTTGTGTTGGGTATCGACTGATACCTCAGGCGGCCGGTCCGTGCGCATGCTGCTGCCACAGCCCGAGCAGCCAGGACGCGCCAAGGCAGCCGCCCAGCGCCAGCAGCCAGCCTGTCGCCGGCGTGCCGGATGCCGGCAGCAGGTCGCGGAAGGCAGGCAGCCAGGCGCTGCCGTAGTCCGCGAGCATCACGCCGCCGGCCACCAGCAGCACGATGGCGAGTGCGCTCGCCAGCGTGGACTCGAAGCGTGTATCGGCGGCATGCCGCCGGGCCGTTGCGGGGGCGACCTGCGCGGCCATCCGCTGCGCGAAATCCGCCGGCAGCGCCACGGGTATCGGTGTGCGCAGGGTGCGCGCCAGCAGGCGGTAGCGGCGCACGCGGGCGTCGTCGGCGCCGGAGGGCAGGCTCCGGCGTTCGGACTGGAGGGCGCGCTCCTGTGCCTGCCATTCGCGCTCGCGTGCCGGATCGTCGAAGGGGGGAAGCTCGTGGTCGTGGTTCATGCTGCAACTCCCGTCCGGGCTTCCAGCGCCTCGCGCAGGCGCTGGCGTGACCGGAACAAGTGGCTCTTGATGGTACCGCTGGCCAGCCCGGTGATGTGGGCGATCTCGGGGATGGAGTTTTCCTCGAGGTAGTACAGGGTCAGCACCGTGCGCTGCAGGGGCGGCAACGTTTCGATCGCCTCGTGCAGGTGCGCGGCGATTTCCGCATCCGCGCAGGCGGCTTCCAGGTCGAAGTCGTCGGCGAAGGCTTCGGTCAGCGGGCAGCCTTCGTCGTCGTGCGCATCGACCAGCGGGATGCGCTTGTGCCGCAGATGGCGCAGGGCGATGGTGTAGGCCACGCGCCCGATCCAGGATTTCAGCGCGCTCTCGCCGCGGTACTGGTGCAGGCACTGGTGCACGCGCAGGAAGGTGTCCTGGCACAGCTCGCGGGTGTCCTCAGGGTTGCGCACCATGCGCTGGATGATGTGCCAGCACAGTCCCTGGTGCTCGCGCACGAGGCGTTCAAACGCGCCCGGCCGGTTGGCCAGCGCGGCGGCGACCAGGGCGCGGTCGGAAGGGTGGGCGTCATCCATGGCAGCTGGGATACATGCAGGCGCGCAACGGTTGCAGCGCGTCGACTGCAACCGTTGCTCGGCGGCCGGTATCCATGTCCCCGAAACCCCTCATCACCCGTTCCCGTCACGGAGGTATCCATGAATCCCGGCATAGTGGTCCCAGTTGCACTGTTTGTCTGCATTACTTACGCCATCAAGGTCTGCGTGGACGCAGTGGCGCGTCGGCGCATGTTGGAGGCCGGCAGTTCGGCGGAGCTGGTCAATTCGGTGCTGCGCGACGAGGAGCTGCGCCGCCGCCATTCCTCGCTGCGCTGGGGCATCGTGCTGCTGTCGGTGGCGCTGGGCTTCGGCCTGATCCAGTGGTTCGGCTGGCAGGATGTCACCCCCGGCATGGTTGCCGTGCTGGCGGGCGCCACCGGCCTCGGCAACCTGGTGTTCTTCGCGATCTCGCGCAAGCTGAGCTGAGGTCCTGCCGGAAAGCAGGTTCCATGGCGGGCATCCGCGCTTCGGCAGCGGGCGCACAGGGCATCGAGCATGGCTGGATCGCGCCCGGTGACATGAAAAGGGCCGGGTCGAGCGACCCGGCCCTGCGGCGCCCTCGGGCGCGCGAGAGGTTCAGTGCTGGTGGTGATGGGCCTTGGTGCGGCCCTTGTCCTTGTGCTTGCCCTTGTTCTTGTCGTTGGCGACCGGGCTGACGGCCTTGCCGACGTTGGTGTCGTCCGTCTTTGCCATCTGCGCGGCGTTGGAAACCGCATCGCCGTGCGCATCCTGGTTCATCGGCATGGACGCCGGGGCGTGGCCGCCTGCATGCTGAGGGGCGGCGAGGGCGTACGTGGCCGGCAGCGCGAACGCGGCGGCGATCAGGGCGGCGGTAATGGTCTTGGTCATGACGTAACCTCGGTTTGGATAGACCATGCGACGCATGGCGCCATCACCATAGGGCGGCGTCGGGTCCGCAGGATGAATGGCGGATATTCGCAAAAACATGCGGATCGACCAGCTCACATTGCATCTGTGCGCTGCATCAAACAGCGTCGAACAGGTCGGCCTGCGCCTGGTAGCTGTCGGCATCGACAAAGCCGGCCAGCCCCACGCCGACCAAGCGGTAGCGGCTGTCGGCGGGGCGTTCCACCCGGGCGCGCAGGGCGCAGGCCAGTTCGGCCAGTTCCTGCGTTGAGCCCGGCCGCTGCGCTGGAGTGAGGCTGCGGGTCAGCGTGTGGAAGTCGGCGGTCTTCAGTTTCAGCACCACGGTGCGCGCGACGCGGCCTTCCCGCGCCTCGCGCTGGTGCGCGGACCAGGTCTTTTCGGCGAGGCGGCGGATGTGCGGCTCCAGCTCGTCAAGCGTGAGGTCGTGCTCGAAGGTGTCCTCGGCCGAGACCTGCAGGGTGGGGCGATCGGGCGTCACCGCATGCTCGTCGATGCCCAGCGACAGCTCGTGCAGGCGTCGGCCCCAGCGGCCGAAGCGCTGCTCCAGTTCCGCGGCAGGCATCGTGCGCAGGTCGCCTACGGTGGCCAGGCCCAGTGCCACCAGCCGGCTTTCCATCACCTTGCCCACGCCGGGCAGGCGGCCGATCGGCAGCGGCGCGAGGAAGTCCAGCACCTCGCGCGGGCGTACCACGAACAAGCCGTCGGGCTTGCGGAAGTCTGAGGCGATCTTGGCGAGGAACTTGTTCGGCGCCACGCCGGCCGAGGCGGTGAGCCGTGTTTCCTCGCGGATCGCGGCACGGATCGCCTCGGCGGTGGCGGTGGCCGAGGGCAGGCCGGTCTTCGTCGTGGTGACGTCGAGGTAGGCTTCGTCCAGCGACAGCGGCTCGACCAGCTCGGTGTGCCGCGCGAAGATCGCCTGCACCTGCCGCGACACCGCCTTGTAGCGGGTGAAGTCCGGCGGCACGAAGATCGCCTGCGGGCACAGCCGTTCCGCGCGCACCGCCGGCATCGCCGAGCGCACGCCGAACTTGCGCGCCTCGTAGCTGGCCGCGCACACCACCGAGCGCGCGCCTTTCCACGCCACCACCACCGGTTTGCCGCGCAGCGCGGGGTCGTCGCGCTGCTCCACCGACGCGTAGAACGCGTCCATGTCGACGTGGAGGATCTTGCGCGGTGGTGTGGGCACGGTGCGGGGGAATCGCTGCGGTGCGCACGATTCTAGAATGCGCCGGCGCCGCGGATGCGTCCGGTCATTCCGCGCGCACGTACATCCATGCCTGCAGGCCAGAGACGAGCGTGACGGCCACACGCCGGTAATCATCCACCTCATACGCGTCGGCCTGGGCCAGCTCCTGCGGCGTCAGGCGGAACACGGTGCCCGGCACGGCATCGGCGTCGTCGCCGGTATGGCTCGCGATCGGATGCTGCGCGGCGCCGCTGGTGGCCACCACGCCGGCATCGCGGATCGTCAGCATGTCGAGCCGATAGCCGCGTAGCAGGTCGGGCGTGCCTGCCAGCCGGCGGCCGAAGGTGGCGAGCTGCACCGCTTCGTCCTGCAGGGTGCCGTAGGAAAACAGGTATTCGTTCGCGGCGGTTTCCATCATGCGTTCTCCGTCCTGCGCGGCGCTTCCGTTGTCCGCAGTGATTCCAGCCGCGCGGCGACGACGCGGGCACAGCGTTCGGCGGCGTCGGGCCGATCGGCAAGAAACAGGAAGGGCTCGATCAACTCCAGCTCCATCAGCAGGAAGCGGCCGTCCACGACCACGCCATCCACCCGTGCATAGCCGGCGTCGCCGTGGCCCAGCGCCGTGCACGTCGCCAGTGCATGCCGGGCGGCGGCGAGCGTGGCCGCATCGGGTTCGACGACATCGGTGCGTCCGCCGTACTGGCTTTGCACGCGATAGTCGCCTGCGGCGGGCCGCTTGATGACTGCGTGGCTGAACTCGCCGCCGAAGAACAGCAGCGACCATTCGCCGTCGTCGACGATGGCCTGCACGAAGGGCTGCAGCAGGTACTCGCCCGGCGGCAGTGCCGACACCGCCCGGTCGAACGCGGGATCGCCCACCGTGCCGCGCACCGTGCGCCATGCGCCGCCGCTGACGCCCGGCTTGACCACGACGTCACGCCCCTGGAATGCGGCCAGGGCTTCGTGCAGGGCGTCGTGCGGGGCGGGCCGGGTGGGGATGATCGGCACGCCGAGCGATTCCAGCTGCATCAGGTAGCGCTTGTCGCTGTTCCAGCGCATCAGCGCGACCGGGTTGATGACCGGCATGCCCGAGCGCTCAAGCCGGTCCAGCCAGGCCAGGAACGCATCGTAGTGCTCGAAGTAATCCCAGGTGGTGCGAACCAGCACGGCATCGTGGCGAGCCCAGTCGACGCCGGGGTCGTTCCACACGCAAACCTGCAGCTGGATGCCGAGTGCCGCGAGCGAGGCCGCCAGGTGGGCATCGTCGGCTTGAATGTTCGGGTAGGCGGCCGAAGTGGCGATGGCAAGCTGGACGGACATGGGTTGCTCTCCAAGAACATGGAAAGGGCGCCCTTGCCAATGTCATCGCAAGCCAAGCGTGGCGGATCGTGATCCGTCGCAGCACCCCTTGGCTCGGACGGCACGCGGAGGGTTTCCGGCGCGCCAAGCCTGCGCAGTTTCCGTGCGGGTCTATGGCATGTCAATTTGCCGATGCGGCGTCGTCCCGCAGTGAGGGCGTATGCTCGCCAGGTTCGCATTGCCTGCGGGAGGGCTTCGTCACGTGCTGACTCATTGGACTCACCTCGGGCCGTCCATGCTGGCTTCCTTCCTCGCCTCGCTGGTGGAGTGCGTGGAAGCCTTGACCGTGGTGCTGGCGGTGGGCGTGGTGCGTGGCTGGCGCAGCGCGCTGGCGGGTTGCGCGGCGGCGCTGCTGGTGCTGCTGCTCCTGGTGGTGTCACTCGGCCGCGCGCTTGCCCGTATTCCACTGCACGAGGTGCAGCTGGCGGTGGGCGCCTTGCTGCTGCTGTTCGGCATGCGCTGGCTGCGCAAGGCGGTGCTGCGCGCGGCCGGCGTGCTTGCGCTGCATGACGAGGATGCGATCTATCGGCGCGAGATGCAGATCTTGCGCGGGGAGGCCGTAGCCGTGCAGGCCTGGGACCGGCTCGCGTTCGCGGCCTCGTTCAAGATCAGCATGCTTGAAGGCATCGAGGTGGTGTTCATCGTGCTCGCGATCGGCGCCGGGCATGCCGGCCTGCTGTGGCCGGCCAGCCTGGGCGCGCTGGCTGCGCTGCTGGTGGTCGCGGCGCTGGGCCTGGTGGTGCACCGGCCGCTGGCGCGAGTGCCGGAGAACACGCTGAAGTTCGTGGTGGGCGTGCTGCTGTGCGCGTTCGGCACGTTCTGGGCCGGCGAGGGCATGGGCTACGCGTGGCCGGGCGGGGATTGGTCCGTCCCCGGCCTCGTCGGCACCTTCCTCGTGGTGTCAGCGTTGTGCGTGCCATGCTGCCGTCGTCTCGCCTGGGAGACCGCGCGATGAACTGGCTGCGCACGGTACTTACCGAACTCTGGGGCCTGTTCGTCGACGACGGCCGCTACGCACTCGCCATCGTGGTGTGGCTGCTGCTGGCGTGGCGGGCACTGCCGCTGCTGGGTTTCGGTAGCGGCTGGAATGCATTTGTCTTCGCGGCTGGCCTGCTCGCGATCCTGGTGGAGAGCGCGATTCGCCGCGCGCGGCGGTGAACCACGCGCTGTGCACGGCTCCTAGCCGGCGTCGTCCCAGAACACCTCGACCGCGTCGCGGTTCATGAAGCCCCAGATCGGCGTGCCCAGCCGCACCAGGCCGGTGCGGATCCGGTGGGTGATTTCGTCGTATGCCGAGATGCGGTAGATCATCTGGTACTTCGAGGTGGTGAACCACATCGACAGCGGCACGGACAGCCAGATGGCGTTGGATTTCGCGTGCAGGATGCGCAGCTTGTTGGCGTCGGCCCAGTCCTGCAGCAGGGCCCTGGCGTTCGCGTAGTGGCGCCAGGTCAGCCAGATCACTGCGGCAAGGAACAGCAGGAAAAGCAAGGGTGCGGCTTTGGCCATCGAGTTCGACTCCCCGGGAATTTCGCGGCCAGCGTGAGGCGTGTCCGGCGGCTGTGCAAGCCGCCCCTGCCGACGGGGACTGGTCGAAGCCCGCCCGCCATGCCAAGGTTGCCGGATGACGACGACTGACAGCTCCCCCGCCTACCTGCGCCGCCTCGGCGTATGGGACGGCGCGATGATCGTGATCGGCGGCGTGATCGGCGCCGGCATCTTCCGCACGCCGGCCACGGTGGCCGAACGCACGGCCTCGGGCCTACCGCTGCTGGCGTTGTGGGTGCTGGGCGGCCTGCTCACGCTCACCGGCGTGCTGTGCTATGCCGAGCTGGGCTCGCGGCGGCCGCAGGCGGGCGGCATCTACCTGTACCTGCGCGAAGCCTTCGGCATGCTGCCGGCCTTTCTGTTCGGCTGGACGATGGCGCTGATCAACTACCCCGGCAGCGTGGCCGCGGTGGCCACCACCTTCGCCGACTACTTCTGCCAGGCGGTGGGCCTGCCGCTGCTGTGGGTGAAGCCGGTGGGCGTGGCGGCGATCGTCTTCATCGTGGGCGTGAACCTGTTCGGCATCCGCGCCGGCGCTCTGATGCAGAACATCTTCGCGGTGCTGAAGCTGGCGGCGATCGCGCTGCTGGTGGCTGTGGGCCTGGCGCTGGCGCACGGCCACCTGAGCGGCGTGCTGGCGGCGGACGCCACGCACCACGTGTCCAGCGGTGCCTTCGTCGGCGCGCTGCTGCCGGTGCTGTTCACCTACGGCGGCTTCCACTACCTCAACGATCTCGCCGGTGAGGTGCGCGACCCGCAGCGCACGCTGCCGCGCGCACTGCTGCTGGGCATGCTTGGCGTGGTGCTGGCCTACGTGCTGGCCAACGTGGCCTACCTCACCGGCCTGGGCCACGCTGGCCTGGCGGACAGCCAGGCGCCGGCGGCCGACCTGATGCGCCGCCTGTTCGGCGAAGCGGGCGCGAAGGTGATGGCGATCGGCATCGCCTGCTCCACCTTCGGCTATTGCAGTATCGCGATCGCGGGCGGCGCCCGCGTGCTGCAGACCATGGGCGCGGACGGCATGCTGTTCCGCGCAGTGGGCTACATCGACCCGCGCACGCGCGCGCCGCAGGTGGCGTTGGCCCTGCTGGGCGCGTGGACGGTGGTGCTGATGCTGTGGGGCAACTTCGGCCAGCTGGTGGACTACACCACGGTGGGCGAATGGCTGGGCCATGCCTTCGGCATCGGCACGCTGTTCTGGTACCGC
>Ga0187815_10001441_pt1 | contig 11234 bp, 8 predicted proteins | sample NC_S_5_FD_132962 | JGI IMG/M metagenome (GOLD analysis project Ga0187815, IMG submission 132962) | Wetland sediment microbial communities from Neuse River Estuary, North Carolina, USA - ASW-S_5 | ecosystem: Environmental > Aquatic > Freshwater > Wetlands > Sediment | place: USA: North Carolina...
ACTTCGCGTCTGCCTTCGATAGCTTTGAGCATAGTGACTTCGTCGGTGTATTCGATATCGCTGCCGACTGGGATGCCCATGGCGATGCGGGTCACGCGCAAGCCCTGCCGCTTGAGTTGCTGGGCGAGGTAGGTGGCAGTGGCTTCGCCTTCGACCGTGGGATTGGTGGCCAGGATCACTTCCTCGATCTGTCCGGTGGCGACGCGGCTGATCAGGTTGCCGATGCGCAGTTGCTCGGGCCCAACTCCGTGCAGGGGAGAAATCGAACCGTGCAGCACGTGATAAACGCCGTTAAAGTGGCGGGTCTTTTCGACGGCCGCGATATTGGTGGGTTCTTCGACCACGCAGACCAGTTTTTGATTGCGGGTGGGGCTGCTGCAGTATACGCACGGGTCGACGTCGGTGATGTTGTTGCACGTCGAGCACAGGCGCAGCTTGGCTTTCACGTCGCGCACGGCCGAGGCGAGAGCTTCGGCGTCATCCTCGCTGGAGCGCAGGATGTGAAACGCGAGCCGCTGCGCGCTCTTGCTGCCGATGCCGGGCAGCTTCTTGAGTTCGTCGATGAGCCGGGTCATGGGCTCGGCAAACTTGGACATTTTGTAATTTCGTAATCGGGTAATTTGGTAATTTAAAACTCGACCATTGGCTCTTGGCCCTTTGCATAGACTCGACTACGCAGTACTCACTCCTTTGATCCTCCGGCTGCCTTTGGACGAGTCTCTGCTTCATCTGAGACTGGAAGAATGGTTGCCAACTCTGGCTCGATATCAATTCCGAAAGCTGCGGAGAGACGCGCGATATGTAAGCCGAAGCTTCCTCTCATTTCCCCTAGGGCCTCCCACATCAACGCTTCTCTGGGGTAATAAATGCGCCGACTCTCCGCGGGCGGCCCCATCCGATCCAGAAACTTGCGGCAGGCTGCGCGCATCGCCCGAATCGGGCCAATCAACGCGTCATCCTCCGGGTACCCTTTTAGCAGGCCCGTAAGTTCCCGGCGCATTTCCAAAACCGATTGTTCCACCCAAGGCCCGTACTCTGCATGATGGTCTGCATACAACGCTCGACGGTCTTCAAGGAATGCGATCAGTCGACGGACAACATCGCGTTTGTCCTCGGGCGGATTCCAACTCACTCCAAAAATCGGGGTAGAAATTCCCGTTATGCGTTCGGCAGCATGCTTGAACGAGACTTTCCGAGATTTGGTCATGACTTTACTCCAAGGCCCAGCGACTGCCGACCGTTGGATCTTAGCCAAATCCACGTTTGACTAAGCGAAGAGCCAACGGCTAGGAGCGATTCACAAAATCCCCCCGAGCCCGCCCAGCATTCCGCCTACGCTGGCCTGCATTTCCTGATCGACCTTGCGGCTGGCTTCGTTCAACGCGGCCATGACCAGATCCTGGAGCATTTCGACATCGTTGGCTTTTACGGCCTCGGGGTCGATGTGGATGCCGAGGACTTGCTTGCGGCCGTCCATCTTCACCGTGACCGTACCTCCGCCGGCAGAAGCTTCGACGACAGTCTGCTGCATCTTCTTCTGCAGCGTTTCATACTGCTGCTTGGCTTGCGACATCAGGTCTTGTAGGTTGAATCCGGGCATAGGGAAATTTGTAATTGGCAATTTGTAATTGGTAATTTGCGGTCCAGGTTCGCATCGCAAACAATTTGCATGATTGGCTTTTCAATTGCCAATTACAAATTACCAAATTACAAATCAGCGTCATCCTTTCTCGCGATAGTCAATCACAGTTCGGATCTCGGCGCCGAACTTTTCCTGCATGCGGCGGACGATCGGGTCTTGTTCGGCGCGGCTGCGCGCGCTTCCGTTCCGCGTACTTCCTTTCGATGAGGAGGAGCGCGGCGCCGTGGATACAGACGGCGGCGCTCCACCGGGCTGCACCAGCACTCGGATCGCTCGGCTGGCCAAGCCGCTGGCGGCGGCCGAGGCGACGCGACGCGCGTCCGCGTTAAAGGACAAGTCAATCATCGTGTTCGAAGCCGCCACTTTTGCGATCAGTGAGTTGCCTTCGAGCGACCACTCGGCAGCGTCCAGCACGGAAACAAGCATCGGTTGCTGACTCAGAGCGGCAAGAACACCCTCGCGCAGAGCTGCGGCGGTGACCGCGGTGCTCGCCGCGGATCCCGGTTCGGATGTGATTTCGGAAACGGCCGGCGCTGCAGAACCCATAATCACGATGTTAGTTGCCGTTGCGCTTAAGGTCGCCGGGTGGGCCGCTTCCGGTGCAGCGCTCGAATATTCGGCTTTGGGAGTGTTCTTGCGGGCGGAGTCAGCGGCGAAGGGCGACACGTAATTCGCTCGCGCCGGTGCCTGCGGGTCGGCTCGGCGGACCTCGGCGGACGAGGCCAGAACCGGCCTTGCAGTGGCTCGGGGCCCGGTTGCGGGCGCTGAGGCGTCGCTCAGCAGTTGCTCGATCGGAAGCAGGCGCTGCGCATGGGCCATCTTCAGCAGGCCGAGTTCGAGATGGAAGCGCTGTTCCTGGCGGTACCCGAGTTCTCCGTGGGTGCGCAGCATGATCTGGAGGTGTCGCGCGAGGTCTTCTTCGCTGAACCGATCGGCAACTCGTCCGGCGCGGGCCCGCTCATCGGAGGAAATCTGCAGCAGAGCAGAATCTTTGCCGGCAATTTTTGCGACCGTCGCGTTGCGCAGGAAGCGCACCAGTTGGCGTGCAAAATGAGTGGGGCTGTGTCCTTCGTTGAGCAGTTCATCGACCAGCCGCAGGACGCTTTCGCTCGAACTTTCCGCGACGGCCTGCATCACGCTTTCGAGCACGCCAGCCGGCGCCGCGCCAATCAATGCGCGGACTGAGTCGAGCGTCAGGCGATCGGCCGTGGAAGCAATGGCCTGGTCGAGAATGGACAGCGCATCACGCATCGAGCCGTCGCCTGCTTCGGCAAGCAAGGCAAGCGCATCTTCGTCGGCCGAGAGTTTTTCCTTGTCCACAATACCGCGCAACTGGCCCAGAATGTCTTCAAACTTGACGGCCCGAAAACTGAAGTGCTGGCAGCGCGAGCGGATGGTCTGCGGAATGTCTTCGGGCTGCGTGGTGGCCAGCATGAAGATCACGTGGCTGGGCGGTTCCTCCAGCGTTTTGAGCAGGGCGTTGAAGGCGGCGTCGGTGATCTGGTGAGCTTCGTCGAGGATGTAGACCCGGAAGCGGTCGCGGGCGGGACGATAGCGCGCGGCCTCGCGCAGTTCACGAATCTCATCGATGCCGCGATTGGTGGCGGCATCGATTTCGAGCACATCAACAGAATTTCCGGCGCGGATCTCGGTGCAGGAATCGCACACGCCGCAGGGCTCGGGGACCGGCTTTTGTGCTGAGCGGCAATTCAGCGCCATGGCCAGAATGCGCGCCACCGTGGTTTTGCCGATCCCGCGATGTCCGCTGAAGATGTAGCCGTGCGCAATGCGCTCCTGCTCGATAGCATTGGTGAGCGTGCGGGTGACGTGCTCCTGACCGATGACATCGGAGAATTTCTGCGGACGATACTTGCGCGCCAGGACCTGGTAGCTCATGCGAGACTCTTGATTATACAGGCTAGGGAGGAGGTGGTTTGCTGGCGCGATGAGAGGAGACGTTAGCAGACTGCGGAACGTCGAAACCGCAACAGCAGCCCCTGAAGGGGGCAGAGCAACCTAACGATTTACGGCAGCGCTAAAGCGATGCCCTGATACGAAGCACGATTTTCTTCGCAAACTCTCGTGGGGGGCGTGCTTGCAAGGCGTCTTCCGCGAGGGTAGGCTTCTAGCTTGAGTTATGGCTATTTCTCCCTTGGAGGGACTCATGCAACTGCGGATGAGCACGCGGACTCTGGATGGAGTAATCGTGGTGGATTGCAGCGGCCGGATCGTATTCGGCGAAGAGTCGGCGACTTTGCGCGACACCATCAAGAAAACGCTGGCGCAAAGCCGGAGGATCGTGCTCAATCTGGGTGAAGTCACCTACGTCGATAGCGGTGGCCTCGGAACGCTGGTTTCACTCTACACGACGGCCCGCAACGCCGGTGGCGCCTTGAAACTTGCGCGCCTGACCCAACGCGTGAGCGACCTTCTGCAACTTACCAAGCTGGTCAGCATCTTCGAGGTATTCGAGAATGAGCAGTTGGCTGCGCAATCCTTCAAGAAGGATGCTGCCTAGGCAACGGCCCCGGATTCGGTCGCAGTGCCCTCGTGATCAATTCTGACTAGTTGTCATTCAACACCACTGGAGTACCCGACATCGATCCCCCGTTCTGAACGTCGACGAGGACATAGGTGTAGTTCTTGCCTGCGCTGAAGGTGGCGCCTTTGAGCGTGATGTTGAGTGCTGCTTGTCCAGTCGGGGTAAGCAGGAGGTCATAGGTACCTGCGGGAAAAGCTTTGTAAGCGCTGGCAGTTGGGTACGCCACATCGGCAATGTCGGGGCTAGTGGCGGGGAGGCCGCCGCCCGGGCCAACGATGTAGATGTCCACGGCCGGATTGCTGGCAAGGCCTTCCGGTGAAGCCTGAATAATGCGGAGTTGCGCGTTGCTGGATGTGGTGGACGCCGTGGCGTTGTCGGCAAAGAGTGGCGCCACGATGGTGCTGCCGGTGAAGAAACCGGTCGCAACCACGGTATTGCCTCCGCTGTTGACGGTGACGTTCCCGTCGAATAGGGGGCCGGTGGTTTGTCCCGCCAGGTACAGTTGCAAGTGGCGAGCGCCGGACGATACGGAAAGGTATCCGCTGGCCGGGGCCACACCGCCAAGGGAGACTGTCCCCACCTTTTTCAAGTCAATATAAACATCGACCGCCTGCTGCGAAGGGATGTCAGGAACTGCTTGGACCAGGCGAAACTGGGTGCCGCCCGATCCGCCACAGGCGGTGAAAAGGCTCAAGGCGGCGAACGCAAGTGTGAAAGGCAGGGTTCTCAACATGCGAAGCATTGTTTTCTCCGGAAGAGATTTTTCTGGAAAGCAAACAAATAGGATGCACACATCATAAACGCTGGTTTGATTTACTTTGTAAAGGTTTGTATCTAGCGCGGTCGCCGCGACAAAATTATTATTAGGGAATGGCGAATCCGCCGTCGCGATCCGGACCGCAGCAGAAACGGGAACGCATCGTGCGATGCATTCGGGCGCTGCCCCGCGGCACGGTCTCAAGCTATGGGGCGGTGGCCGCCGCGGCCGGCTGGCCGGGCGCGGCTCGGCAAGTGGTGCGCGTGTTGAATCAGGTGCCGGGATTGCCCTGGCACCGCGTGGTGGGCGCCGGGGGAGCGATCAAGCTGCCCGGAGAAAATGGCGCGGAGCAAAGATTCCGCTTGCGCATGGAAGGCGTCACATTCCGCGGAGCCCGCGTGGACATGGCCAGGCACGAACATAAATTTCGCGCGCCGAGCCAGAAGGGAAAATCGAAGTAGCCCCGAACCCAAAGCCCCTCACGGTGGAGCGACGGGCGTCTCGTCCGTCCAGCCGGGCTGGGACGCCCGGCTCTCCATTCAAACCTGGTGCGGAGGTAGGTTTCCTTCCAGCAGATCGTGCAGGGTCTGGGCCGGGCAGCGCAGGCCGACGTAGAAGGTGCCGAACAGGGCATAGACGGCGCTGACCTCATCGAAGCGCATTTCGTAAATCAGTTTCTTGAAGACGATCGGGTCGTCGGCAAACAGGTCCACTCCCCATTCCCAGTCATCGAAACCGATGGAGCCGGTGATGATCTGCTTGACGTCTCCGGCGTAGCGGCGTCCGACCATGCCGTGTTCATTCATCTGCCGCTGGCGCTCTTCCATGGGGAGCGTGTACCAGTTCTTGTCCTCGCCGCGCTTGCGGTCCATGGGATAAAAGCAGATGTAGCGATGTTTCGGCATGGGAGGGAACAGGCGCGGTTTCATGGCTTCTTTCTGGCGCGCGACCGTTTCCTGGATCGCTCGGTTCCACTCCTCCGAGTGCGGTTCTATGCCTCGTTCCGCAAGCGATTTGTAGGTTTTCAGCGTCGATTCATAGAGCCCGAGTTCGATGACCGACAAATAGGAACTGGTGGGCTCGAGGAAATCACTCAAGGCCAGGCGCGCCAACCCGAGCTCGGCCTGGTTCAGTTCGTCGAAGCTGTCGCGAAAGTGGACCAGCATCAGGTCACCCTTGTGTCCCAGGAGCGAGAACAGGGCCGACTGCCCGCCAGGATTCGCTTCCATCCCGGCCAGCAACTGCGCGGCCTCGCTCGAGATCTGGCGGCGCTTCGGTTCATCCAGCGCACGCCATGCGGTCCAGCGGAAGCGCATCATTTGGTGCAGGCAGGCATAGCCCTCAAGCGTCAGAGGCACTGCGGGAAGCTGAACGGCGGCAGTAGGAGCGGCGACGGAATGCGTTGGATTCATGAATTGACCTTAGGAGCCCTATTGTAAATCGATTACCGGCTCTCCATCAGGCAGAGATTGCTCCCAGACACTCTGATATGCTACAAGCGCTATATGCGTAAATGGATGCGCGAGCGCATGAAGCGCCGCAAGAAGGGTGGGGAAGGCCCATCCCAGGAACAAGCCAACGCACCAACTCCGCTGCAGCCTGACTTTTATAGCGAACCGTCTGAGGCGTCTGCTGCACCTGTGGCCGAGTTTCAGCCGCAGCCGGAACCAGAACTAAGACCTGTGTTAGAGCCTGCCGCTGGAGGCGCCCAGATTCAGCCGGGGGCGCGAACCTCTCGCCGTCGCCGGGGACGCGGAGGCCGACCGCGCCCACGGCCAGTTGCTGCAGCGCCGGTGGCGGAATCTGGACACTTGGCGCCGGAACCGGTTGCAACGCCGCAAGCGGCGGACGAAGCGGCCGCCGCGCCCGCTGCGCCCACCGCGCCCGCGCGTGCCAGCAAGGGCACCGTAGTCCTGGCGATCGGTCTACCCGGATCGGGCAAAAGTTCCTGGTTCAAGCGGCACAACATCCGTCCCCTGTCCAGCGATCTGCTGCGCGAGCTTCTTTTCGACGATGCCGAGGAACAGCGCTTTCAGGACCTGGTTTTCTCCAACCTGCGTTCCATGCTCAAAGCGCGGTTGATCGCGCGTCGGCCCATGAGCTACGTGGACGCGACCAACCTCACACCCCACGACCGCCAAAGCTGGATCAAGCTCGCCAAAGACTACGGCTACGATGTGCAGGGCGTATTCTTCGACGTGCCGCTCGAGGTGTGCATGGAGCGCCACCATCGCCGGAACCGTGTGGTTTCTGAAGACGTCATGCGAAAGATGGCGGCCAAACTGAAACCTCCCACGTTTGAGGAGGGCTTCTCGAAGCTCACCGTGGTGCGGGTGAAGCAAAAGGAGCAGTGAGCCGCGGCGGCGCTCCTAGGGTTTGCCTGACAGGCGGTTTGCCTGACATACGACACGGATGGTACAACCCTCCCGAGGTCTCCGCTCGTGAAAAAGCTCGTCGTCGTCTCCCTCCTCGCTCTTTCTGTTCTTCTCGGCGTGTTCGTGGTCGCAGGCGCCGCCGACCGCTCGCGCCGCATCCATCTTCCGACCAGCAAGACCCTGACCCTCCCCGTCCCCGGCTACCTGGCCCGCACCAACAGCTTTCCTGCGACTATCGCCCTCAGCCCCGACAACCGCTATGCCGCGCTGCTCAACCAGGGATACGGCACGCAGGAGAGCGGTGGGCGCCAGTCAATCGCGATCCTCGACCTTAGCAACAATCAACTGCACGATTTTCCCGACGACCGCCTGAGCGACGAATATTCCACGCACCAAAGCTATTTCATCGGCCTCGCGTTTTCGAGCGACGGCAAGCATCTCTACGCCTCGATGGGATCGATCACGGACCCCATGGGCGAAAAGCCAAAAAGCACCGGCAACGGCATCGCCGTGTATAAATTCGCGGACGGGCAAGTCACGCCCGAGCGCTTCATCAAAATTCTGCCTCAGCCCATCGCCGAAGGAAAAGAAGTCGCGTTCGGCCTCCGCAAAACGCCAGCCGGAACCGCTCTGCCGTATCCGGCGGGCTTTGCCGTCCTGTCCGGACCGAAGGGCGATAAGCTGCTAATCGCGGATAATCTCTCCGATAACGTGATCTTGCTAGACGTCAGTTCCGGAAAGATCGAGAAGTCATTCGACTTAGGCCGGAGCCGATATGTTCCCAGTGCGTATCCATACACGGTCATCGCCAACAAAACCAGCACCAGGGCCTGGGTCAGCCTGTGGAACTCGTCTACCGTTGCCGAACTGGACCTTGTGACCGGCAAAGTCACACACTGGATGAATATCTTGCACTGGGGGCCCGACAAATTTCCCCTTGCTCCTAGCTACCACCCGACGGCGATGCTACTCAGTCCGAAAGAAGACGTTCTTTACGTGGCGCTGAGCAATGCTAATGCCGTCGCTGCCGTCAATCTGAACGTCGACCTGGGAAACGCCGCTCTAACCAACGGCGCCGCCGTCTGTCTTTATCCCACGACCCTCGCCAGTTCCGATCGCGGCTCAGTCCCGCAAGCGATCGCGCTCACCGGCGATGCCAAACACCTCTTCGTCGGCGTCGGCTCGCTCGACGCTGTCGCGTTGTTCGATACTTCATGTGGCTTTCACTCAAGCGGCCCAATCGAGGAAATCGACCCCCTCGGTTTCATCCCCACCGAGTGGTATCCCAGCGCGCTCGCCATCGCCGGCAACGACCTGCTGATCGCCACCGCCAAAGGAGAAAGCAGCGGCCCCAACAACATGCAAAACACTCTGAAAGGCGAGCGGAGAAAGAAACATCCCTACATTCCGACGCTGATCGGCGGCTCCATCCAGCGCCTCAGCCTCGCGGACATCGACAAGAATCTCTCCGTCTACACGCATCAGGTCGAAGAAGACAATCTCCTCCACGCCGACTTCGGCAAGCTCGAATTCGCCAGCGGAACGAATCCCATCCGCCACGTGATTTACGTTCTGAAAGAGAACCGCACCTACGATCAGATCCTCGGCGACCTGCCCGCCGGCGATGGCGACCCATCGCTGACCATGTACGGCGATGACATCACGCCCAACGAACACAAGCTCGCCCTGCAGTTCGGAGTGCTCGACAATTTCTACGACAGCGGCGAGGTTTCCGGCGACGGCCACATCTGGTCCACCGCCTCCACCACCAGCGATTACAACGAGAAAAACTGGCCCATTGCATATCGCAGCAAAGAACGCACCTACGACGCGGACGGAACGGTGGCCGACGAACTTGCTCTCGAACACGGAATCCCCGACATCGACGATCCCGGCACCGGCTTCCTCTGGGATAACCTCGCCAAACGCGGCCTTACCTACCGCATCTACGGAGAATTCATCGCCAACGTGTGGTGCAAGAGCGAGAAGGCGCAATCATCCAAAGAAGGCACGCCGTCCCCCGCGTCTGCGACCTGTCCAGTGGCCGAAATCAAAAAAGGAGAGTCGCTGCCCACGAACGTCGGCAACCCGCACGGCGGTCCAAGTCCCTGGCCGTGGGCAATTCCACAACTGAAACGCATGCGTCCCACCAAAGCCGCGCTGCGCGATCACTACGATCCGCTCTTTCCGGATTTTGAAACCGATTACCCCGACCAGCTCCGCGCCGACGAATTCCTCCGCGAGTTCGACGAGTTTGTGAAAGCCAGGGGAACTCAAAAGGAACTCCCGCAGTTCATCCTGCTCTATCTCCCCGACGACCACACTGGAGGCACGCGCCCCGGCAAGCCCACGCCGCAAGCCTCGGTTGCCGACAACGATCTAGCGCTGGGCCGCGTAGTCGACTCCGTCTCCCACAGTCCGTACTGGGATGACACTGCCATCTTCGTTCTCGAAGACGACGCGCAAGATGGAGCCGACCACGTCGATGCCCACCGCTCCACAGCCTTCGTGATCAGCAAGTATTCCCCACGCAGCGAGCACGCGTTTGTTGACCATCATTTCTATACAACGGTGAGCATGATTCACACCATGGAAGCTCTACTCGGACTTCCCCCGATGAATCTTTTTGACGCGCACGCCCCGCTCATGAGCGAGCTGCTCGCGGGCCCAGGAACGCAGCCGCCCTATCAGGCCGACGACAAGAACCTGCGCAGCGGCCTGCTCTATCAAGTGAACGAAAAGAAAGCGCTCGGCGCAAAAGAATCCTCGCGAATGGATTTCTCCCGCCCCGACGCCGCCGACGCCAAGAAATTAAACGCAATCCTCTGGCGCAACGCCAAAGGCGAAGCGCCGATGCCAATCAAAGAACACCGACCCTGACCCAATCACGGCCGCCCAATCGTAGCGCCGGCGTCCCGCCGGCTTCTCGAAACTGTGTCGCAACTCGGTGCCGTCCCTCCCGGGACTCGGGTTTGTTCCACTTCGTCTCCCGGCACTGACGTGCCGGGCTTTCCTGTCTTTCCGCTACGCGGCTGGAGCAATCGCTGGTTCGTTTTCTTGGGCAACCCTGTGGTTGCGACACAGACTCGTCTCTCGTTCGAATAGGTCCGCTCTCCGCCATTCAGCAATCGCGAACTGTTCAAGTCGGACTTCCTCCATGAACCTCTGTGTCCTCTGTGGTTGTCGCTTTTCTTGCTCGCGTCGGAAATGCAATCCAAAGTTTTGCCACAGCCGCCTACGCTAAAATGCCCTCGTGGGGTCTCCAATCGAGTGCACCAGCCTGCGCAAGACCTACGACGGCAAGGTCGAAGCCGTCCGCGGCCTCAGTCTGCGCATTGAAGCCGGCGAGTGCTTCGGCCTGCTCGGCCCCAACGGAGCAGGGAAGACCACGACCATCGAAATCCTCGAAGGCCTGCTCGCACCGACCTCGGGCGACGTCCGCATCTTCGGCCACACCTGGGCCGACAACCCGCGCCAACTGCGCGAGTGGATCGGCATCTCGCTCCAGGAAACGCGCCTCTCCGAAAAATTAAACGTCCGCGAAACCATCGAACTTTTCGCCAGCTTCTACAGCGAACCGCGGCCCGCCGCCGACGTTCTCCGCGACCTCGAACTCACCGAGAAAGCCGACAGCTGGGTCGGCAAGCTTTCCGGAGGCCAGAAGCAACGCCTGGCCGTAGCCACCGCGCTGGTCGGCAACCCGCGCATCCTCTTCCTCGACGAGCCCACCACCGGCCTCGACCCGCAAAGCCGCCGACAGCTCTGGGACATCGTCCGCGCCTTCCAGCAAAAAGGCGGCACTGTCCTGCTCACCACCCACTACATGGACGAAGCCGAACGCCTCTGCGACCGGCTTGCCATCGTCGATCACGGCCAGATCATTGCCGAAGGAACTCCACCCGATCTGATCGACCGCCT
>Ga0187815_10001442_pt1 | contig 11232 bp, 13 predicted proteins | sample NC_S_5_FD_132962 | JGI IMG/M metagenome (GOLD analysis project Ga0187815, IMG submission 132962) | Wetland sediment microbial communities from Neuse River Estuary, North Carolina, USA - ASW-S_5 | ecosystem: Environmental > Aquatic > Freshwater > Wetlands > Sediment | place: USA: North Carolina...
GCAGACGCTAGGCCGGCATCATCGTTCAGATGTATCCGATCGCGTCATGCCGCAAATGTCGATGCGGCCAGCCGGCAGATGAGGCCAGGGGGGCATTCACCCTGCAGCTCACAAAAGTCTTAGTCTTCATCGCGGCCCGGACTATCGACCTTTAGCCGCCGATGGCAAGCGAATTGCAGGCTTATCAATCGCACTCCTGACCGCGTTGGAGGACGACCATGCAGATTGTCAACCTGATGACCTCGGACCCGGTAACGATTGGTCCGCACGACACCTTGGCGAAGGCGAAGAGCATCATGGACGCCGGTCACTTCAGGCGCGTGCCGGTGCTCGATAACGGGCGGCTCGTCGGGATCCTGACCGAACGCGACCTGCACGACTACACGGGTTATCTGGAATCGACGCGTGTGAATGCGGCGATGCGCACCGCGCTCGTCACCGTCACGCCCTATAACACGGTGGAAGACGCGGCGCGCCTGATGCTGAAGCACAAGATCGGCGGACTGCCAATCGTCGCCGAAAACGGCGCGCTGGTCGGCATCGTCACCACGAGCGATCTGCTAAGGGCGTTCTTACTGGTCGTGGCTGGAGCCAGCCAGATCATGAGCGGCTAACGGGCTTTTTCAGGGGCCGCGACGCGCCTCGATTGGCTCTCGCAATTCATCCGACGTGAGACGCCTTTTTCCCTGCGCTCCCGTGGCAACGGTTCATTCGATCCCGTACTTCGCGATCTTGGCGTACAGCTTCTTGCGAGAGATCTTCAGCAGCTTGGCAGCCTGCACCTTGTTGCCTTCTGTCGCCTCAAGCGCGCGGCGGATAAGGGCGTGCTCGGCATCGGCAAAACTGCCAACCGGAGTTGCTCTGCCGACGGGCATGCGCTCGGCGGCGCGCGGGCCGGCGATCGATGGAGGCAGGTCCTGCAATCGGATCACGGGCGAGCGGCTGAACGTGAATGCGGTCTCGATCGCGTTGGCAAGTTCGCGCACGTTGCCCGGCCACGAATACCGCCGCATGGCCTCGATCGCTTCATCCTCGGCCCCTGTGACCGGAATTGCCCGCATCTGCCTGGCGTTGAAGAGCTCAATGAAATGTTCGACCAGCAGCGCAACATCGTCAAGCCGGTCCCGCAGCGGCGGTATATGAATGACTCCCGCCTGAAGACGGTAGTAGAGGTCGTCTCGAAGGTGCCCCGCTTTCACCTCCTCCTGGGGATCGCGGTTGGTCGAGGCGATCAGGCGCACGTCCACTGTAACCTCTTTGGTCGAGCCCACCGGACGCACCGCGCGCTCCTGAATGGCGCGCAGCAGCTTGCTCTGCGTGTCGGCACTCATCTCCGTGACTTCGTCCAGAAACAGAGTTCCGCCGTCAGCCGCGCGGAACAAGCCCAGGTACTCGGCGTTCGCTCCGCTGAACGCGCCGCGCTTGTATCCGAACAGCTCGCTCTCGATCAGGTCCCGGGGTATAGCCGCGCAGTTGAGCGCGACGAATGGCGCCCCGGGCTGCGGCCCGCATTCATGAATGGCGTGCGCTACCAGCTCCTTGCCGGTGCCGCTCTCGCCGACGACCAGAATCGTGCCGCGCGTGACGCCGGCCGCTTCTACCCGGTCGTACAGTTGCCGCATCGGCACACTTGCGCCGACCATACCGTGGAACCGGCTGCGAGAATAATTCGGCAGCACTCCGGCCTCGCGTTCGAGCGCCAGCATCCGCGCGCCGGAGACGGCGGTCTTGGAGCGGAAGTAGGTATCCGCGAGCACGACCATTCGGATGTGACTGAGCTTGTCGAACGACAGGTACATCCGCGGCATCATCGGCGGAAACGACGGAAACGCGGTGGCCGCGCTCTCCTCGAACAGATGGAGCGAGACGATCAGCTCCGAGAATGGCACCCCGCGTTCGGCGAGCAGTTCCCCGACGCGTGCGACGTCGGCGGCGAACTGGTCCATGTCTTTGTTGAGCAGAGCCTTCAGCGTGGCATCAAGTTCGCTGCCGAAGATCTCCATGAATTCGGACTTCGTCAGCGCGCGGTTGTCGGCAAAGTGCAGCATGTAGAGCTGGTACCAGTGTTCCAGCACACTGGTACGATGTTTCTGGATGGACTCCAGAACCGGGCGGAGCTCGTCGAGTTCCGTATCCCACAGCAGGTGAAAATAGCGTGGTCCCCCGCCGGTCAGGGAGACAGCTGGCGAGGCGTTGGTGTTTGTCTTCATTCGTATGATTTTTCCGGGGAACTGGCTCGAAAAGCATCAAACCGGTTCAAAAATGTGCTCATCGGAGCACATGTTCTTTAACATATGTCCCTCGAAAACCAAAATTGCGCGGAATTCAGCGGGTTTTGCCGAAGCCTTTGCGCTGGCATGGTTCAAGCAAGAGAGGGATGTCAGGTTGCTAGCGTGGCAGGTCGATGCTTCGGCAGCACAATCAGTTGAAACTGGGATCATGCGCCTCGCAGCGCAAGGTATGCGGCAGCTCTGCGTACCGGGTTGCGCCTGCATCGCAGGCGTCCCCGGCAGGATCCCCGGTAGAAGGCCCTCGTGCAATAGCGGTCTTTTCGCGCGACGAATCGATCGTGAAGATGATCGCCGAGGGCATGAGCGATTGGATCATAGAAAAATTTACCGACCCGCATGAGGCGCGCGCGTTTCTGCTGAAGCCAGGCGTCAGGATAGTTGTCATCGACGACGAGGCTATCGAGGAATCGACGCGCGGCTGGCTTCTTGACCAGGTGCGAAAACGCGCTCGGCACGCACTTGTAGCCTACATCGCCGCGAAGCACAGTCCCGAGACCGAGCGGCGCGCGCGCGCATACAGCGTCCAGTACTACACCTCGAAACCGATGGATCGAGAACGCACGCTGAGGGTTTTGCACTCGTTCGAGCATGCGGCTCATTAGGCGCAAAATAACTGCTTGCTTGGCACAGCGGAGAAGCCACTAACGGATAAGCGCCGGCGCGTTGCGTCACTTCTGCTGGAGGGTCTCGACGTATCGCGCCATCGCTTCGATTCTCTTTTTCACCTCGGCATTGCTTTCGGGGGTAAATTCCTTGCCCGGCTTCTGAAGGGTCGTCCCCCAAAAAGGCATCTGAAGTCGCGCGTGCGACGGTATACTTTTGCGCCCGTCGATCGAGGCCACCACCTCGTCGAAGGGAAATGTTCCGCCGTTGTTCTTCGCCATCACGGTCAGGTCGTTCGGCGGCGGGTTCATCGGAATGGTCAGGCGCGAGGGGCCGTCACCCTTGCCGCGAAGCCCATGACACTCGGCGCAGTAATTTTGGTAATCCTGTATCCCGGACTGCGCTGCGGCAGTCGGCGCGCTAGCCGCGAGCATCAGCATCAGCAAAAGGCATGCGGTCGACACCTGCGCCGTTGATGTGAGTATCCTAGTTGGGAGCGGAATCGCGACCCGATCTGTGCGTGTCATTGTGCGAGGTCCTTTCGCTTCAGTACTCATTTGAAATTTATGCACAAGACATTAGGCGCGCTTTGCGTCTTTTCGGCAACTGTCGCAATCGCTTGCGCTGCAGCCGCCAAATGACTACGGCAAGTCACGGCAGCACCTCCCAGACATGACGCTAACGGCACCACTGGATGGCGCGATCGGCTTCATGATTCTTTTTCGAATTCCCAGCAGGCTGCCTGACAACCAGAAATCCCGAGGCGAGATTGAGGGAACAGGCACCTGCGCGCACGCTAAGGTGCGGAGGGGTTAGCCGAATCAACGAGTTTCGGCAGCGGCGCGAGCAAGGTTGAAGCTTTGCTCGCAAGGCTTATCGCGGCGACGCTGTCGCGCTCCGCAAGAGCCTTCTTGGCGTCCTGCAACAGTTTCTGCGCGAGAATATCGCGTTGCGAATCGTCCGCGGACAGATTCTTGCGGTCGACTCGTTTTTCGATTTTGTAGATATCCTCGATCAGTTTCGTTGCCTTCGCAGGATTGGAGTCAGCCGACGACTGGGGTGATTCCAGCGCCGACGAACTCATAGTAGGAGTTGCCGCAGCAGGCGCTACGCTCCCGACTGACGCCGCCGCTGACGGAGTTGCGGAAGCGCCGGCCGTCGCTGCGACCGAGCTGCCTTCCAGGCTCACATCGGCGCCGTTGCCGGAACCCTCGACCTGGTTGGCGACACCCGCAGCCTGCTTCGACGCGGTCGCCGCTTGGCTGGAGGCGGCAGCCGCGTTTTCCGAAGTGGCACGCGCGGGCCTGGCAGTTTTCCTGGCGGGATGTCCCGACGTTTCCTCGGCTGGTGAGATGGGTGCGGAACTCGCAGCCGTCGGACTCGGCGCTGGAGTCGCGGCGGGAGATGAGCCGGTAAAGAAATGTGTGATCCGCGCCATGCTCGGCGTTGCGCTGGCGCATCCCGAGAGAGAAATCAATGCTAGTGAAAGCAAGCCGGCGATCAGCCAGATGGCCGGCTGATTGGCGCGCTTAAGCAGCGCTTGAAACCGCTGATTTGGCACGTGCGTCAGCTGCGATCGGGATCGTAACTTTGCATACCGTACCTTGGCCCAATTCCGAATCTACCGCTATCTTCCCGCCGTTGAGTTCGATTGCCCGCATCGCGAAGGGTAGTCCGAGCCCGCTCCCGTCAGCCTTGGTTGTGTAATACAAGTCGAAAATCCGATCCAGTTGTTCCTTGGCGATGCCGGGGCCGCGGTCCGCTATTGTGAGTTCGACCGCCGAGCCCTGCAAGCCGCTGGTCAGCCTCAGCACTCCGCCGTCAGCCATCGCCTGGTTGGCGTTGGTTATCAGATTTGAGAGCGCTTCGGAAATCAATCCGCGATCCGCTCGAACCGACGGCAGTGCGGGATCGAGTTGATATTCCACCTTGACTCGATCGCTTTCGACATGCGCGCCCAGTTCCTTGAGCAACTCGTTCACGTCGAAATCGCTCAGCTTCAGTTGTTCGGGCCGCATGAACCTCAGCAGTGCGTCGACTGCTTGGTCGAGCCGAGTCACTTCATGGCGCAACTTATCGATATGCCTTGCACCCCCCTCGCCCGCTTCGTGGCGCAGCAGCTCGAGTCTCATGTTCATTCCGTTGAGCGGGCTGCGCAGCTGATGGGCCAAGCCGGAAATCAGCGTCCCCAAACGCGCGAGCCGATTTGACGAGTCGAGTGCGGTTTCGAGTTCGATCACGGGGGTTAGATCCCGGAGCACAATCAGCAGGCCGGCGGGAACTCGCTCACGGCCCAGCCGAAAGAATGAAACCAAATATGTCCCGCCCGCCGGAAGCGTCAGCGGAACGTCGCGGGCATCGGTGCCCACCGTGGTGGATTGCACCAGCGCGAGCAGGGGATGCTCCGGATCAAGCACCGAGGTCATCGGCGCGCCCTCGAGCGTGCTGCTCTTGGGCGCCAGCCGTTGCTTCGCTTCGCTGTTCGCGAATAGCACCACACCGTCGGCGTCGAGCAGCACGACGGCGTCCTGAATGGTACGGACCACATCGAACAGATGAGTCTGCTCGCTGTCCAACCGCGATCGATCCGCCCTCACTTGCCGCGACAACTCGTTGAACTTCTCGGCAAGCGTACTGAGCTCGTTAGCCCCCGAGACTTTCACTTCCGAAGGACTCTTTCCGGCTGCGAGTTGTTCAAAACCGCGCGTCAGGATGGCGAGTTGTTCGAGAAGCCGGTTGGCGATTAGCAATACCGCGAGCATTGCGGCCGCGATCACCAGCCCCGCCGCCGCAACGATCACCGCCAGCAGATGGCGGGCCTGGTCCGCGATCAGCGCTGTCGTTACGCCGACCGAAATTGTCGCAGCCGGTCGGCCGTTGATATTCACCCGGCGCCGCGCCTCGTAGACTTTCGCCGTCAGAAGACTGGGCAGTGACGTGAACAGCAACCATCGCGCAGCCTGTTCGTCGAGCTGTTTGACCGACGGCATGTTGAGCGCAGGCTTCCCCTCACCGTCGCCGTTCGCCGCCACAATCACCGTGCCGTCGCTCCCGGCGATCGACGCCGACACCACCGCTGGACCGAAAGCGACCGTCGAATCCAGCAGCTTGCGCAGCGGTTGGCTGCTGCGAAGCGCACCAGGAACGTCGCTGTCGCCCTGGGAGAGAGCCAGGCGCACCTGTTCGAATATCTGCGCGATCATGAAATCAGTCGATCGCGACATGTCGTCGATCATCGTGCCGATTCGGGAGTCGAGCGAGATGATGCTCAGCGCGATAGTGGGAATGAGCATCAGAACGAGAGCGATTAGCGCCAATCTTGCTCGCAGTCGCATAGTTTGCCCGCGCGGTCAGTTTGTCGAGTGTCGCCTGCTGATTTGCCTGCCCGTCGTTTTGCGCTATGGACGGCCGTTACTGTAGCGTTCGAGTTTGTTGTACAGCGTTTTGGCGCTTACCCCAAGGACTTCGGCGGCGCGAGTTTTGTTGCCGGCAGTGAACTCGATGGTGCGCGAGATCATCTCCTTCTCGACGTCCTCGAGCGAGCTGCCCAGCGGGATTTTGATGAAGCTGCCGTCGGCCCTGCCCGCCGTGCGGAAGTCCTCGGGCAGGTCGGGCTTGCGGATGGTGCGGCCCTCGCACACGATCAGCGCGCGCTCGACTACGTTGCGCAGCTGCCGGACGTTTCCAGGCCAGGGATGCGCCTGGAGCGCCTTCATGCATTCGTCGTCGACCCCGGTCACATCTTTCTTGTTCTGAGCCGCATAGTGGTTGATGAACATCTGCGTGAGCTGCGGCAGGTCGTCAATGCGCTCGCGCAGCGGCGGCAGCGCAATCGTAAACACGTTGAGCCGGTAGTAGAGGTCCGAGCGCAGCTTGGCCTCGCGCACCGCTTGCTCGATGTCGCGGTTCGACGACGCCAGCACACGCACGTCCAGCGGTATCTCGCCCGTGCCGCCCACCCGGCGCAGGCGCTGTTCCTCGATTACGCGCAGCAGCTTGGGCTGCAGCTCGGCCTTCATCTCGGTCAACTCGTCAAGCAGCAGGGTGCCTCCATTGGCCGCCTCGAAGCAGCCCTCCTTGCGCCGGTCGGCGCCGGTAAACGAGCCGCGTTCGTGCCCGAACAGCTCGCTCTCCATCAGCGTTTCGGGTATCGCCGCGCAGTTGACCGGCACGTACGCCGCGTCGCGGCGCGGCGACAGTTCATGAATCGTCCGCGCCACCAGGTCCTTGCCCGTGCCGCTCTCGCCGGTTATCACCACCGACGCCGACGATTGCGCCAGCCGCTCGATGGCGGTGATCACTTTGCGCATAGCCAGCGAATTCCCGAACAGCGGCCCGAGCTCGCCGACCTCGGCCAGGCGCCGGCGCAGCGCGGAGTTTTCCTCCCGGATATTGATGTTGTCGGCAAGGTTCTTAAGCACTCGCTGCAGATGGGCCGGGTCAACGGGCTTGCGCAGGTAATCGAGCGCGCCCAGCTTGAGCGCCTCGACCGCGTCGGGTATTTCTCCCTGTCCCGAAATCATGATGGTTGGCAGGTCAATCCCCAACTCGCGAATATCGCGCAATAGCTCGAGCCCGCCCTTGCGCGGCATCTTGAGGTCCGACAGCAGGATGTGCGGGTTGAAGCTGCTGATGAGTTCCAGCGCCCGCACCCCATCCTCCGCGATTTCGCCGCGAAACCCCCACGCCGCCAGCGACTCCCGCCAGTCCTCATGGGTGTTGACGTCATCTTCGGCGATCAAAACTCGAACTTCGTTTGCCATAAATTTTACCGAATGTGCAGTCGTCTTTCCGGTGGAGTGCAACAAACGTGCACAAATCAGCTTTCCTTCGAAAATGCCGCGACTTATCTCGATTTCATGTTCAAAAGCGCAATCGGAGACTTGAGTCGGTCTGTAATTCTTACACAGATGCTCAGTTTTTACCGACCCACCAGTCGAAATTCCAACCCCGTCATAACCGAAAGGGAATCGTCGACCGTGGATCTGTCGTTTCTGACGATGAGACGGTTATGAGGTTTTTCAAATAAATGGATTGGTTAACGGCCTGACATGCGCGAACCGAAGTGACAGGCGGTCCGTTCTAGAAAACGATACTAAGAGCATCTCCAACGAGACGAAATGGCGCCGCGATTATCGTTCCGGTCGTATGCACAATGGATCCAACGACGCTGTCGGGTTGGCCGGTGGTGGTGGTCGTTGTGGTCGTCGTCTGCACCGGAGCACCCGGCTCGCTGGTCGTGGTGTACGTCGTCTGGGTGCTGGTATCCGAGCAAGACTGGAGGAAAGGGCAGGCGCAAACGATCACAGTCAGTGCTATCAGGGAAATCGTCGGCCTTTTCATGATCGGTTCTCCTTCGCGCGCTCTGCAATTTACTACGGATTCGCCTCTCGCGATCGGTTCCTCACCAAGAACATTTTTCCGATCCGACTCGGGGAAAACAATTTCACACTTGAGTTTCTCCGCCGTGAAAAACTTTAGACCCACGCAGGTCTCCACGCGAAAAGCAACTTGTCAAGTCGCGCGCGATCACGGCTTTGACAATGGCCGAGCTTCGAACGGTAACTTTCGCATCGCAACCGCGGTCGGAAGCTCACTTCGCCGCGCTCTCTGGAGACCAATGAATACTGCGGCGCTATTCACGCCTCTGCGCATCGGATGTGCAAGTGGCTATTTGTGAAAGCTCCTTTGAATAGCCAGTTACTATCGACCAACGCTAGAGTTGGCATTTAACGGTACCAGTCGTGATGGTGATGATGATGATACCAATATGGGTCAGGCCCCCAAAAGCAACCCGTAGCAGCAGTCATCGAGAACAATATCACGGCGGCCTGAGCGACGGCCATTATTCTCCTTTTCATGATTGTTCACCTCACAACCCCTATGACGCATAATGGATGCCAACCCAATGGCGGTGCGATCAGGCCTGCAAAGCTACACTTTCCTGCTTTCGGTCAATCTCCACTTTACGCTAGTGCGGGTCCTACCCCGTGAATCGACCGCGCATTCCCCTCAAGCTGTGCGGGATTCCTGAACCCGGTAAGAAATGCAGACTGTCACGTGAAGGTTTTCTCACAATGATAAGGCTCCAGCCGTAACTAGGTCGCTTCTGTCGATTGGCGCGCTTCCTGCTACCTTAGGTTATCGAGGAGCTGGTAACTGAAAAACGATATGAAGATGACCTTGTCGACTGCGGTACTCGCCAGTTTCGTCATCGTCGGTCCGGCGTTTTGCTTGAATCGTTCCGCAATCCGACAGTGTCCAGCTGCCACAGATAGCCCGACGAGCCTCGTCAGGCGAAGCATCATCAAAGTGCATACTGGTCATGGCGTAATTACTTTGCCTGGTAACGCTGATTCATGGACCGAAGTAGAAGACGCAGTCTTTGTCGCCGACGCCATCGCTGACTTCCGATTTGCTAACAGCGCAATCCTCGGCGGATTGCGAATTAGTAACTGGCTGGTTAATCCCGGTGACTAAACGGATTCACCAAAACCAAGGAGATGTCGCGCAATGAAGAATTCAATGAGGGTGATAGCAATTTCACTAGTGAGTCTCGCTGCAATACCTTTTGTCAGCGGATGCGGTTCATCTACGGAACCGGTCAAGGAGATCTCTTCGACGACAACCTACTTACCGGCTCCGCCGCAGCAGGTGATCGTTAAGCCGGCTCCGATCGTAGAGCTACCGCCGACCACAGTCACAACCACGGAGGAAAAGAGCACCTCGAATTCCGCCGATACGGGCAACAACGGAACCGAGGAAAGCTCGAGCACGTATCACAGCGAATCTTCGACTGTGACTCCGATGGCGACAGTCCCCGTGACACCACGGACTGAGACGACCACCACGTACCAGAAGAAGACTTATCAGGAAACCAACTAACTATCGGGCGGCGAACACGGAGAGATCTTTATTGTCTCTCCGTGCCCCATACAACATGTCAATGGACGTCAACAGAACCAGATTAGTCAGGGCGGTCTTCGTCTGTGGTGTTGCGACCGTTTCGCCTTTTGTTAGGAACGCTCACGCGCAGCAGGAGATTCCCGCTGCTGCATCCGACGCGGCGACCAGCGGTCCGGCTGTAACTACCGATCGCTCGCTGACTGTTGAGCATGACCAAGTGCAAACATCATCTGAGCACCTTTACAATTCTCCCGTCCAGCGCGCGAACGACGACTTGCTGATAACAGCAGTGAAAAGCTCGCTGGCGGAGAAAGGTATCTCAGATGGGTACCCGGTCGTGGTTGATTGCGACCACGGCACCATCGAACTGAGTGGAGTGGTGGCCTCAGCAGACGCCGCAAGACAGGCGGCATCGATCGCATCCAACACCCGAGGCGTGATCGGCGTCAAAAATAAGCTGACTTGGCGATAGACACTCGGACTGGCGTCATGACCGACGCCAGGCGCGGCATGCGCTGTATTTTCACGGATAGCAGACTTTTTGCCAGGAACATGTAAATTCTACAGGTCTCGCGGCTCGGGTCGCCTCGTATTGCCGCAGTTTGGCCGGGCATGAAAAATGCTGATTCGATCATTCAGAGGAAGACAGCCATGGCAAGAATGTTTTTTTCTCTGGGATTCTGGATGACCGTTGTGCTCTTCATCGCGCTTGGGTACGCCTTCTCGCTGACGCATGCGACGCAGATTCTCCCCGTTCGATGAACTGTAGCAACGGCCACACAACGATCGTGTCATCCGAATAGAGCTAGGTTGACGTATAGTCATTGGAGGAGGTTCTCATTATGCCCAAGGGTATAGGAATAATCATGGGTCTGGTGCTGGCGGGAACGCTCGTTGTTGCAGGATGTTCGGGGCAGCCGCTCTCGACTCGTGAGGAAGGCACCCTCGGTGGCGCGGGAATTGGTGCGGTTGGTGGTACAATTGTCGGAGCGGCGGTAGGCCATCCTCTCGCGGGCGCCGCGATCGGTGGTGTTCTGGGTGGTGGTACTGGCTATGCAGTCGGCAATTCGATGCAGAATCAGCAAAACGCCAACGCACAGACCCAGGCGCAGGTACAGCAGCAGCAGCAGGAGATCGACAATCAACGCGAGCAAATCCAACAGCTCAAATCGCAGTCAGAAACGGAGTAATCGGACCGCGCGATAGGACGAAAAAAAGGGCGGCGTATAGGCTTTCTGGGTTCAGCGGGCCTGATGCACGCCGTGTCCCGGCTAAAAGTCCGCAGAATGTGACGCTGGTTCGTGAAACACGCTCAGGCGACCCCAAAGCCGCATACCTCCGGAGGTATGTGTTCTTCAAAAGTGTCGCCCCAACGCGGCAAACGAAGAGGCTGCTTCTCGGAGCCCGAGTGTTTTAAGCGCTGGCAGCGAAC
>Ga0187815_10001443_pt1 | contig 11228 bp, 8 predicted proteins | sample NC_S_5_FD_132962 | JGI IMG/M metagenome (GOLD analysis project Ga0187815, IMG submission 132962) | Wetland sediment microbial communities from Neuse River Estuary, North Carolina, USA - ASW-S_5 | ecosystem: Environmental > Aquatic > Freshwater > Wetlands > Sediment | place: USA: North Carolina...
AGTCCCCGCATCCAGGCCGCCCGCTGGGAGGGGGGCAGCCGGTACGGGTTCCCGTCCTGGAACTCGGCCCATAGGAGCGGACGGAGCCCGGCGGGAACCTCGTTGCGCTTCCAACCGCGGGAGCGCAGGTGGCGGACGACCTCGACGACATCGACCCCCCGGGGGCAGCCGACGTTGCACTGGGCGCAGGTGGTGCACGACCAAAGGCCGGGCGTCCCTTCCCCGAATGCACCGAGCCGGATCAGCTGGCGGATGTTGAGCGGGCCGCGCTCGGCGAGCGGGCAGGTCGCCGTGCAGGACCCGCACTGGAAGCAGGCAGCCGCGTCGGTCGTGCGGCAGAGGTCTTCCCAGAGCTCGTCGTTCCAGACGAGCGGCTTCGTTTCATTCGGAAGCATGCACCGCCTCCGTCGGGGACGGCGTCGCCGCCGCGTGGTCGCGCAGGACGGTCGCCATCTCCTTCATCTTCGCGGCGAACTCCTTTCCTTCCGCCGCCGAGATCCACTCGAGCTGGAACCGGTCGGGGGAGATCCCCCGCCGCTCGAACGTCTTCCGCCAAATCTCGAATCGCTTCTCGGTCCAGCTGTTCGCGTTGATGTAGTGGCAGTCGCCGGGGTGGCAGCCCGTCACGAGGACGGCGCCGGCCCCCTTTTCGAACGCGCGCTTGATGAACCGGTCGGAAACGCGGCCGGAGCACATCGTGCGGATGATGCGGCCGTTGCTGGGGTATTGGATCTTCTCGATGCCCGCCTGGTCCGCGCCCGCGTACGAGCACCAGTTGCACGCAAAGACGAGCACCTTCGAGGCGGGTTCGTCGGCGAGCGCCGCGTCGATCTGGGCCTCCACCTGGTCGTCCGTGAAGTAGGGAGTGGTGATGGAATCGCGGAAGCAGTCGGCGGCGCAGGTGCCGCAGCCCATGCAGGCCGCGGTGATGACCCGCACCTTCTTGCTCTTCTTTCCGCCCTCGTCGAGGGTGTACGGCTCGAGGGCGCCGAACGGGCAGACCCGCACGCAGCGACCGCAACCGTTGCAGGTCGTCTCGTCGATGATGGCGGTGAGCGGCTCCTTCTCGATGGTGTCGCGGGAGAGCAGGGCGGCCGCCTTGGCGGCTGTGGCGAGACCCTGCTGGATCGATTCGCCGAGGTCCTTCGGCCCCTGGGCCGTGCCCGCGAGGAAGATCCCCGCGCTCCCCGCTTCGACCGGCCCGAGTTTCGGATGGCGTTCCAGGAGGAACCCATCGGAGCTCCGGGGCACCTTGAGCATCTTCGCGACCGTCGACTCGTCCGGGACGAGCCCGCAGACGAGCACCAATAGGTCCGTCGGGAGCTCGACGTCCCGGTCCAGGAGCAGGTCGTGAAACCGCACGGCGCCCGGCACGACGCGGACTGCTTGCTCGGCGGGAACGTCGGGGTAGCGGAAGAACGCCACGCCCTCTTCGGCCGCCGTTCGGTAGAGCTCCTCCGAACCTCGGGAGTACGCTCGTAGGTCGCGGTAGAGGACCCGGACCTTCTTGCCCATCCGGCGGAGGCGGAGCGCCTGCCCGACCATCGCGCCGCAACAGTACCGGGAACACCCGTGTTCGTCCGCTCGGGCCCCGATGCAGGAGACGAAGGTCACCGTCCGGCCCGGAACCCTGCCCCAGGAGATCAGCTCCTCGAGGTGCTGGTTCGTCACCGTCTCGAGGTCGTAAGCCGACCGTAGCGGATAGTCGTCGGGCGGCCGCACCATCCCCGCTCCCATCGCGAGAACGACGACGCCCGCGTCCAGGGTCTCCCCGTTCGCGAGGCGCGCGCGGAAGTTCCCGACGTGACCATCGATCTGGGCGATCTCGGTGCCGAGATGCAGGTGGGCCCCCGACGAACCGAGATTGCGGGTCATCGCCTCGAGCATCGGCTTCGCCTCGGCCCCGGACGGCTCGATCCGCTCGAGGTGACGCAGGTTCCCTCCGACCTCGAACTCCTTCTCGATGAGATGCGTCTCGAATCCCTGGCGGGCGAGGCTCGTCGCGGCCGCGATGCCCGCGGGACCGCCGCCGACGACGAGGGCGGTCTGGATCATCGGTTGCTCGACCGACTCGAGGGGACGGAGGCGCGCTGCTTTCTCGACGGCCATCCGGACCATGTCGCGGGCCTTCGCGGTGGCCGCCCGTCGGTCGGCCTTGTGGACCCAGGAGTCCTGGTTCCGGATATTGGACATCTCGAACAGGTACGGGTTCAGGCCCGCCCGCATGCAGACCCGCTTGAACGTCCCTTCATGGGTCTTCGGCGAACAGGCGCCGACGACGAGACGGCTGAGGTTCTTCTCGCGGATCCGTTTCGCCATGTCGAGCTGGGTGTTCCCCGCGCAGGCGAACCGCACCTCCTCGGCGTGCGCCACGCCGGGAACGGTCTGAGCATAGGCCACCACGGACGGGACGTCCACGGTCCCCGCGATGTTGCTGCCGCAATCGCAGAGAAAGACGCCGACCCGCGGCTCGCCCGAAACGTCGAGCGGTTCACCGCGTTCCGGTTCGGGCCAGGACTTGTCGGGAGCGAGCTCCATCGCGCGCGCCGCCGCCGCGCCCGCCTCCGTGACGCTGTCCGGAATGTCCTTCGGGCCCGACGCCGACCCCGCCACGAAGATCCCCGCCGGGGCAGCGGCCCCGTCCAGGAACCCGTCCGAACCGAGTGGGACGCCCAGCGTCTGGGCGAGACCGGCCAACCCGGCCGAAGGCTTCGCGCCGGTCGCGAGGACCACGAGATCCGCCTTCACCTCCTCCGCCACGCCGTGCAGGGTGTCCTCGAAGCGGACCCCGAGGCCGTCCGCCGCGGGGACGACACGGCCGACCCGACCCCGGATGAACTCGACGCCTTCCTCCTGCGCTCGCTGGTAGAACCCGTCGAACCCCTTGCCGTACGCGCGGATGTCCATGTAGAGAATCTTGACCGAATCGACTCCGTGGTCCCGGGCCTGGACCGCTTCCTTGATGGAGTACATGCAGCAGAAGCGCGAGCACTGACTGAGCCGGCGGACGTCCCGCGAGCCGGCGCACAGGACGAACACCACGCGGCGAGCGTGACGCCCATCCGAAGGGCACAGGATCTCCCCGCCGGTGGGCCCCGCGGACGATAGCAACCGCTCGAACTCCATCGCCGTGACAATGTCCGGGTGCGAGCCGTACCCGTACTCCTCGAGCGATGCAGGGTCGTAGAGGTCGAATCCCGGGGTCGCGATCACGGCCGCGACGTCGCGCTCGAGCACGGCGTCGAGCGGCCGGTCCCAGGAGATCGCTTTCGGGGGGCAGACGTCAAGGCACCGCGAGCAGGGAAGGACGATCGGCGGTTCGTTGACGCAGTCGGTGACCGAGAGGAAGTACGGGCCGGGCACCGCCTGGGGGAACGGCGTGTACACCGCCTTGCGGCTGGCCATGCCCGAATCGAACTCGTTCGGAAGAACCACCGGACACGCCTCCGAACAGAGGCCGCACCGGGTGCACTCGTCGTTGACGAGGTTGCCCTGACGATGGAGGTGGACGCGGAAGGTCCCGCCGTCCACGCGCTCCATGCCCGTGACCTCCGTGTTCGAGAGGACCTCGATGTTGCGGTTCTCGGCGACCTCCGAGAGCTTCGGCGCCTCGATGCAGATGCTGCAATCGAGCGTCGGGAAGTTCTTGTCGAGCGCCGCCATCTTCCCGCCGATCGAGGGTGTGTTCTCGACGAGGACGACCCGACGACCGGCCTCGGCCAGGTCGAGCGCGGCCTGGACGCCGGCGATCCCCCCGCCGATGATCATCACCGGAAGTGAGGTCATGCCGCCGCCTCGGGGACCGTGAGCCCCGCCCGGAACGCCTTCAGGTTGAGGTCCACCGTCTTCGGGGGAACGGTGTTCCGGATCGCCTCCTCCATCGCCTCCGGAGGAACGAGATGGGAGCGCGCGGTGAGGCAGCCGAGCATAACGATGTTGGCGACGATCCGCCGGCCGAGCGCCGTGGCCATGCGGGTGAACGGGGCCTTCTGAATCTTGGGGTCGTCCCCTTCGATATGGACGAGGTCCTCGTCGATCAGGACGAGCTTCGAACCGGCGATCCATGCCGAGTTCTTGTTCGCGGCCTCCTGCGAGAGCAGGATGAGGACGTCCGGCTGGTCGAACACGGGCAGCGCGATCTCCTGGTCTTCGACGACGACGTCGGCGCTACAGGCGCCTCCGCGTGATTCGGGGCCATAGTTCTGGGTCATCGCGGCGTTCTTACCGGCGTGCAGGCACGCCGCGCGGCCCAGGATGAACCCGGAGAGCACGACGCCCTGGCCCCCGAACCCGGCGAAACGCACGCGCGTCACGGAGCCTTCCTCTTCGGGTAGGCGACCGCCCGGTAGTTGTCGAGGAAGGTGGGACGCGCTCGGTCCACGAACTTGCCCACGATGATCGGCCGATGGAGCGAGATCTCCGTCCCCGCGAGGTCCCCGTTCTCGCGCACCTCGACGCGGTTCGGAAGCCCGCCCGAGGAACCCCAGATATGCTCGAGACCGCGGTAGTAGTCCATCTCGTCGAGCCCGCTCCCGATGTCGTTGTTCTTGCCGAAGCTCACCGGGCAGGGAGCGAGCACCTCGACGAAGCGGAAGCCCTGTTTTCCGGCCGCCTCGGTGAAGCAATCCCGTAGCCGACGGACGTCGAGCGTAGTCCAGCGGGCCACGTAGACCGCTCCCACGGCCGCCGCGAGCTGGGGCAGGTTGAACGGGAACTCGAAGTTGCCGTTCGGAGTTGTCGTGGTCCGGGCGTCGTGGGGCGTCGTCGGCCCGGCTTGTCCCCCGGTCATGCCGTAGTTGAAATTGTTGATGCAGACCACGAGAAGGTCCATGTTGCGGCGAGCGGCGTGAATGAAGTGATTGCCCCCGATCGCGAACAGGTCGCCGTCCCCGGCGAACACCGTGACCGCGAGCGATGGGTTGGCGAGCTTGATGCCGGTCGCGAACGGGATCGCCCGACCGTGCGTGGTATGGTAGGCGTCGGCCCGCGCGTAGTACACCACGCGCGACGAACAGCCGATCCCCCCGACGATGACCCGCTTGTCGAGCGGAATCCCGGCGCGGTCCAAGCCCTGGAGGAACGCCCCCAGCGCGACTCCGATCCCGCAGCCCGGACACCAGATGTGCGGCAACACCTCGGAACGCAGCACGGAGTCGAGCGGGTGCCGATGGGGCGGGGCGCTTTCCGTCTCGGGCGTGCGCACCCGGTGCTCCTCGTTCGCCGGGGTCATCGCCGCACCCTCGCTCCTCGGTCCTGGCCACAGGCCTCGAGGATCAGCTCCGGTGAGAGGACCTCACCACCCGGGCTCGTGACCCGCACGACCGGGCATTTTCCGGCGATCAGGCGCTCGACCTCGAGCGCGACCTGGCCCATGTTGATCTCGGCCACGACGACCCGTCGCACCGACCGAGCGGCCCGCAGGAGCGCTTCGGCAGGGAACGGCCAGACCGTCTTGGGCCGGAACAGACCCACACGGGCCCCCCGGGCCCGGGCCGCCTCGACCGCGCCGGTCGCCGAACGGCCGGTGATGCCGTACGCTACCACCAGGACCTCGGCGTCCTTGACGTGTCGAAGCTCGTACTGTTCGTAGACCTCCCGGTGTTCGCTGACCTTGCGCAGGAGGCGCGGCAGAAGCACCGCCTGGGTCGCGGTGTCGGTGACCGCGCGGCCCAGCTCGTCGTGGGTCAGGCTGGTCATGCGCACACTGTAGCCTCCGCCGGCCAAGGCCATCTCGGGAACGAGGTCGTCGTCGACCCGGAAGGGACGATACTCGCTCGGAGGGACCGAGGGCAGACGACGGGAAAGGGTCGTCCGTTTCCCCGCTTCGGGGATGACGACCCGCTCGCGCATGTGCCCGACGACCTCGTCCATCATCACGAGGACGGGGGTGCGAAGTCGCTCCGACGTGCTGAACGCGTCGACCGTCAGCTCGAACGCTTCCTGCGGGGACGAAGGCGTGTAGGCGATCGCGGCGTAGTCCCCGTGGGAACCGAACCGGGCCTGCATCATGTCCTGCTGTCCGACCGATGTCGGAAGACCCGTGCTCGGGCCTCCCCGCTGGACGTTGACGATGACGCACGGGACCTCCATCATGAAGCCGAGGCCCAGGTTCTCCTGCATGAGGGAGAACCCCGGTCCGGACGTGGCGGTCATGGCCCGCACCCCGGCCACGCTCGCGCCGAGCACGGCCGCGATCGAGCCGATCTCGTCCTCCATCTGGATGTACTGCCCCCCGATCCCCGGGAGTCGCTCGGCCATCCGCTCGGCGATCTCGGTCGCCGGCGTGATCGGATAACCGGCGAAGAACCGACAGCCGGCGTAGATGGCCCCTTCCGCGCAGGCCTGGTCGCCGAGCATGAAGTGCGAGCCCGTGAGCGCGACGCCCTTTTCCTCGGTCACTTGCCCGCCTCCTCGACAAAGATGGCGTACTCCGGGCAGACGTCCTGGCAGAACCGGCAGGCGATGCACTCGTCCTTCCGCCCCTCCTTCACCCGCACCGGGCGGTACCCGCGCGCGTTGTAGGTCGGGGAGATCTCGAGGACCTCCTTCGGGCAGTAGTGAACACAGAACTCGCACTCCTTGCAGCGGTCTCCGATCACCGTCACGACGCCGCGAACCCGCGGGGGATGGTCGATCGGCCGACGTGTCAACGCCGGGGGTACGGCCGGCGTCGGCTGGCCCTGACGGAGAACAGCGGACTGGGCCACGGCCTTAGTACGGCGGCCTGAGGGTATGAATGGGGGGTCAAGCGTCTTCGACGAACCCCGCCCGAGCCCCTCGAGGACGGTGCGCCTGCGGGCCGACGGAGAGTTCGACCGCCCAAAGGCTGGACGGCCGGAACGCTCCCTAAGCGGGTGAACCCCACCCGTTAATTGTGGGGACGGATTCGCCCGTTCTCCTCGGACGATTCGGAGAGGAGCAGCGCGAGAGCAGCATGAACTCCGACCCGGCTTCGGATGCCCCTTCAGGACGTGGGAAAACACACGCGTGGTGGACCTACTCGATCTACCTGGTTTTCGCCCTCGGGGTGGCCCTCATCGGGGTGACCGGCTACGTGATCGTCGCCGCACCGGGATTGTTCAAGGTCGACCTTCCCGGAGCCCTCCTTGGGCTGGCGGCCTTCCTGATCGGGCTGGCGGTTCTCGACCGACTTCCCCGCCGCGTGCGGGTCGGCCCGGAGGCGGTCGAGTTTCACTACCTATTGAGCCACATCACGCTGCGCTGGGACCAGCTCGCGGCTCCAGCCCCGGTCGGGAAGGGATTCGTCGCCTTCCGCGCCGTCACCGGGGCCCGGGGTGTCTGGGGATCCCTGACCGTCACCGCCGCGCAAGCCCAGCAGATCCTGTCCCACCCTGCGTGCCCGTCCTTCGGACTCTCGGAAGCGGTGCTTCTCGCACTTCGTCCGTCGTCATGACCTGCCGAACGCCATGACGGCCGTGAAGACGCTCGCAACCCACGAGGTCGTGCAATCGGCCTACCCACGACCGGTCACGGAAAGCGACGAGATCGGCATGGCGGTCGGGAGGGCGATTGACGAGACCCTCTCCCGTTTCAGCCACGAGTTCGCGCAGGGCCGGCGTCCGACGATGACCTCGATGAACCGTCTCGCGACCGAGGTGCTCGACCGGGAGCTCGCGGACGCGGACCTCGTGCTCCCCCCGAACGATCGGCAGCGCCATCTTACCGCGGTCTCCGGGGTGCTCCAGGCGTTCCGACGGAGCGAGGTCATGGGGCTCGCTCGGCCCCGCAGCCGGCTGATCCTGATCAACGAGCGGGTCGGGGTGTACGCTCAGCCGGACTACTGGAACGGCCAGGACCGGTTCTATGAGATGAAAAGCTACGCGGCCCACCCGGTGCCTCCCGACGTGCGCCTCCAACTTCAGCTGTTCCAATGCGCCTTCCCGGGGTTCCGTGCGTTCTTGGCGAGCTTCGACCGCCATGCCACGCCCGTGACCACTTCCATCGAGGTTGTACCTCCGCTCGAGCCGGAGGCGCTCGCGGAGGTCCTGACGCTCGCCTATCGAACGGGGCTCGAGAAGGGCATCGAGAAGGTCCTCGAGTACGTCGACAACCCGGTCGTCCGCTACACCCTTCCGGCCTAGTGGACGGGCCGATGGGCCCTTCGACCCGCCCCGACAGTGCGGTCGACCTTACGTCGCTACTTCAGCGGACCGACGACCTTCTCGACCGCGGCCAGGATCTCCCCCGATCGAGCGACCTGGGTCAGATTGTTGATGTCGTTGAACAACGGTCGGTCCTCCTCCAGCGTAACGACGTGCTTCCGGATGGCGTCGTACGCCGCCTGGTCGGCCGGGGACGGCTTCGTGGGCGCTCGGAAGTCGAACGCCTGAGCCGCCGCCATCAGCTCGATCGCGACAATCGACCAGGAATTCTCGATGATCTGACGGGATTTGATGGCCGATGTCATGCCCATCGACACGAAGTCCTCCTGGTCGGCCGCCGCCGGAATTGAGCCAATCGCCGCCGGCGTGGAGAGGACACGGTTCTCCGACACGAGCGCTCCTGCCGTGTACTGCGAGAGCATCAGTCCCGAGAACATCCCGGCACCCTTCGTCAGGAATGCGGGCAGGCCCATCGAGAGGTGGGAGTTGAGGAGGCGGTTCGTCCGCCGCTCGGAGAGCACACCGACGGTCGTGATAACCATCCCCATCATCTCAATCGCGAACGCCATCGGGGTTCCCTGGAAATTGGCGGCGCTGAGCACGAGATCCTCGTCCGGGAAGAACGTGGGGTTGTCGGCCGCGTGGTTGAGCTCGATCTCGAGCATGTAGCGAGTCCAGGCGAGCGCGTCCTTCGCCGCTCCGATGACCTGGGGGCTCGACCGAAGCGAGTAGGCGTCCTGCACCTTCTTCCCGGGGCGCTTCAGGAGCTCCGAGCCTTCGGTGATCTTGCGAATGTTCTCGGCGCAGGCCTGAGCGCCGGGGTACCCCCGGACGTCGTGCACCCGATGGTCGTAGGCGGCCAGGTTGCCGTTGAGCGCCTCGAGGGTCATCGCGAGGGCGACCTCCTGCGTCCGCAGCCAACGCTCGGCGTCGACGAGCTGCAGGCAGCCCATGCCCGTCATCACGTTCGAGCCGTTGATCGACGCGAGGCCGTCCCGTTCCTTGAACACCACCGGGGCGAGTGCGGCTGAACTTAGCGCCTCGGCGCCGGGCATCCGACGCCCCTCGAAGAACGCCTCCCCTTCTCCCATCAGGACGAGGGCCATCTGGGCCATCGGCGAGAGGTCGCCGCAGGCGCCGACGGACCCCTTCTCGCACATGACCGGGGTCACGCCCCGGTTGAGCATGTCGATCATCAGCTCGACGAGCTCGTGCCGGATCCCCGAGTGCCCCCAGCAATGCGTGTTCAGCCGGGACACCATCGCCGCGCGGGCGTCCTCCTCCGCGATCGGGTCGCCGCACCCGGCGACATGCGAGTAAACCAGGTAGCGTTGGAACTTTTCGACCTGCTCCGGGGTCAGGACGACCTCGGAAAGTTCCCCGATCCCGGTGTTCACGCCGTACATGATCTCCCGGGCCGCGATCTTGCGTTCCAGCAGAGCGCGGCACTTGTCGATCAGGGCGATAGCCTCCGGGGTCACCGAAATCCGCTCTCGGTTCCGGGCTATCCTGACGACATCCTCGGCCTTCAGCGAATGACCATCCAGTGTGACTACCATACTGACACTCCCATCCGTCCGGAAACTCGGCGACCATCGAAAGGTCGCCGTATCTACTTTCCCCGAAGGATGTGCCGGAGCGAGAAACTGCTTCGTCAACCCGGTTCGACGCGAAGGAGGGGAACTTCGGTCGGTCGAAGGCGGTCGTACCGCTAGGGGAAGGTAATGTGGGGTCGATGAGTCCCGTCCCGATGACAATGACGAACTCCTGCCCGGATTGTGGGGCCTCGATCGAGTACGAGCAACGTGAGGTCCGGCTGCGGACCGGGGTCTGCCCCTCCTGCACGAAGGAGTTCGCCTTCCTCGAGGGGGCTACCGTCTCCTCCCGTCTGGGAGCCCTCCCCGCCGGAGCCGAGCCCGAGACGGGCGCCCGCGCGAGCGAAGCCGTTGCGGGCGAGGGCGGCCCGGAATGCGACGAGTGCGGGTCCCCCCTTGCGTTCCGCGAAGGACGGGACGGGTCGCTCGAAGTGATCTGTTCCGAGTGCGAAACCACCACGGTGTTCGTGCCGAAGTCCGAGGCGGCCCCTCCCCGGAGGGAGCGGCCCACCCGATTCGACGAGGACGTACCCCGGGGGCGGCCCTGCCGCAAGTGCGGGGCGCCGTTGCGATTCTCGACGGGGGACGACGGAATGCTGGTCGGCGAGTGCGAGGCTTGCGGAAACCGGTTCACCCTACCTCCCCGGCCCGAGGGTGGGGGAGGCGACCGGAGATTTGGCGGGAATCCACGATACGGTCGTCCCGACTTCCGAAGGGGTCCCGGGGGTCGCCCGCCGTACCGTGGCCGCGGAGGCAGTCGCGACGAGCGCCCCTTCCGGAGGTCGGACCGTCCGGGTCCCCCGCGCTACGATAGCGAGGACCGGCGCCGAAAGCGCCGCCGGCCCCCTCGGGACGAATAGCCGATCTGTCGTCGAGCGGGAGGCCGCCCGTCGCGTCCTCCATGGCTCTTATCGTGGTCCCGTGGCCCCTTGCGGGTCAGAGGGTGGTCAGAACCGCGAGGTCCTTCCAGCCGTAACTGACCTCGGACACGGGTCCTCCCGCGATCCGCGAGTGACCGATGCGCTGGCCCACCGGTGTCCCGCCCAGCTTCTCATAGAATCGTCGATACGGATTCTGCTCGAGAACCCAGACGATCATGTTCGAGTGTCCGGTGGCGATGAGGTGACGGGCCACCTCGCGCACGAGGGCCGTTCCGACGCCGTGCCTCTGCTCCGATCGCAGCACGTAGATCGACCCGAGCTCTCCCATGTAGTCGGGATGCGGTTCCCGGGCGGGACATCCCATAGCGAATCCCGTCACCTCGCTCCCGGACGAGACGGCGACGAACTGTGCCACGCCCGGCGGAGGATCCCCGAGCCACCTCCCGAATCCCCCCGCGATGTCGGACTCGACCGTGAGCCGGTCGAGACGATCGTCCGGCACGATGCCCCGGTAGGTAGACTTCCACGTGGCCACGTGCACCCTCGCCATGCCCGCGAGGTCGTCCGGGGTGGCTCGTCGAACGGTCGCGCGGGTCACGGTGGGCTGCCTTGGATCGGTCATGAGGGCG
>Ga0187815_10001446_pt1 | contig 11220 bp, 9 predicted proteins | sample NC_S_5_FD_132962 | JGI IMG/M metagenome (GOLD analysis project Ga0187815, IMG submission 132962) | Wetland sediment microbial communities from Neuse River Estuary, North Carolina, USA - ASW-S_5 | ecosystem: Environmental > Aquatic > Freshwater > Wetlands > Sediment | place: USA: North Carolina...
CGAGGTCGGCGCCGCAACTTTTCAGAATCGTGGTAGTCGTCACGTCGTGGAGCATCGCGAACAGCAGATGCTCGAGACACACGAACTCGTGGCGCCGGTTAACGGCTTCGGTCATCGCGAGCTGCAGCGTTACCTGCAGTTCGCGGCTGATCATGATGTTGTTATTGGACGGAGGCATCGATGCTATCGCCTGGTCACTCCTTTTCCATCACGCACTTGAGCGGATACTCGGCCTGCCGCGCGAGTTCCTCGACGGTATGCGTCTTGGTCTCCGCGACTTCGAATGGATACACGCCCGCCACGCCCATCCCGTTCTGATGCACGTGGAGCATGATTCGGGTCGCATCGGCATGCTGCTTGTGAAACACCGCTTTCAACACTTCGACCACGAATTCCATCGGCGTGTAATCGTCGTTGAGCAAAATAACCTTGTACAGAGGCGGTTTGGCGGTCTTGGCCTTGGTGCGGGTCTTGCGCTCGGTAACGATATTCCCCTCGCCGGAGCGGCCATCGCCATTGCCGCCGGTGATTCGCGCCGAAACCATCCGCTTGCGCACCAAATCCGCCATCGGACCTCTATCCCTCGGAGCGCCTCGCTCGGTCTGGTACATATAATAACAAATGCGTGCCTGGCGAGCATCCGGCAAGTGAATCGGAGCGCTTGCGATAACTCTGAAATTTTGACGGTTGTGATCTGTTCGAGCGATGCGACTCGAATTCTTGCATGAATGATTCCGCGCCCAGACTCGAAGTCGCGATCGTCGAGGGAATCGACAAAATTCCGCGCGCGGCGTGGGACGCCCTACTCGCTCCCGACGATTCCCCGTTCGTCGAATGGGATTGGCTGTATGCGATGGAGCATTCCGGATCGGCGGTGCGCAAGACGGGATGGGCCCCGTATCATCTCGTGGTTCGCGAGGGTCCGCGAAAGCGAATCGTCGCCGCAGCCCCCCTCTACCTCAAGACTCACAGCATGGGCGAGTTCGTCTTCGACCATGGATGGGCCGACGCGGCCGAGCGCGCGGGAATCCGCTACTTCCCCAAGATCCTGGTCGGGGTGCCGTTCACACCTCATACCGGACGTCGATTTCTCACTCGGCCGGGCGCCGATCGAACCGGGCTAATTAATCTACTCGGGCTGGCGCTCACCACCATCTGCGAGGACAACAAGCTGTCCGGCGTGCACGTCAATTTTTGCCAGCCCGACGAAGCCGCCGCGCTCGGGCCGATCGGGTTCATGGAGCGGCTCGGTTATCAGTACCATTGGCATAACGCGGGCTTCGCGACCTTCGACGACTATCTGAACCGGCTAAAGCACAAGCGGCGCACGGCAGTCCGCCACGAACGCGCCGCGATGGACGGCCAGGGCATCCACATCCGCGTCGTCGCGGGCGAGGAGATTCCCGATCGGATGTTCGCCGAGATGTATCGAATCTATTGCTCGACGATCGACAAGCTCTACTGGGGGCGTCAATATCTAAGCCGCGAATTTTTCGACCTCATCGGCCAATCTTTCAAACGCAACATGGTCTTCATCGGCGCATACGCGGGCCGCGAGCTGGTCGCGGGGGCGGTCAACCTGGCCAAGGCCAACGTGATGTACGGCCGCTATTGGGGATGCTTCCGCGAGGTGCGCTTCCTGCACTTCAACGTCTGCTACTACGCCGGCATCGAGTATTCCATCGGCAAGGGTATTCAGCGTTACGAGCCCGGCGCCGGCGGCGAATACAAGTGGCTGCGCGGCTTCGACCCGGCGCTCACGCGGAGCATCCACTACGTCTCGAATCCCGACCTCAGGCGCGCGATTGCGGGATTCCTGAAGCGCGAGCGTCACGAGGTCGAGCGGTGGATCGTCGCCGGCAAGGAGCGCAGCCAACTGAAGCCCCCGCCTCCGTCGGACCAGGAATCGGAGTAAGCGAAAAACGCTCAGGCTTATTCGCGTGCCTTCGATTCATCCGGGGCCGTATGCCATGTCCTAAAGGCGCCCAAACCGCATAGTTTTGTTTTGCGCCGGATGGTAAACTATGCGCGCTTGCGGGAGGGGGTATGGGGAAAGGCGGCCGGAACTCGCGCTCGCGTTCGATGCCAAAGCCCGGATTGTCCACCGCGTTGATCGCGATGCTGACGGCCGCGCTCGCGCTCAGCACCTCCGGATGCGCCGCGCTGCCGATCATCGGCGCAATTCCGTCCGCGATCGACTTTGTCTACAACGTCGCCACCAACAAGAAGAGCGACGATAACCCCGACGCCGTGAAGATTCCGGATCCGGATCAAGACGCCGAGCAGGCATCGGCGGACGCGAGCAAGCCTCCCCCGCAACTGACGCCCGAGAACATCTGCCACCTGATGGCGCTGGCGCGGCCCGACCTTATCGTCGTCGAGTTGCGCAAGAACCCGAGCGGCGCCCCCGAGTATCGCGAACTTCGTCTGCAGCCGAATTCGTCCGAAGACGCGCGATGGACACCGGTCGTCGACAGCGACACCGGGCCTGAAGGATGGCGTGCGGCGGTCAACTTCCTCAAGATGGATTTCAAGCCATCGCTGACCGATGTGATTCCCGATACCGGCACGTGCTATCTCGCGTACGCGCCGCTGGTTATCAACCCGAGCAATCCCGTTCTACCGCCGGAGGTGAAGTCAGGTCCCGGTGACGCGGCCGGCGACTTCGACTGGGCGGGACGAGAGTATCAGTACCGGGTGGAGCGTACGCTGCCCTGCCTCTCTCCGCCCTCCTGAAGCAACCAACTCAAGCCCCCGCCGCCGTCGGAGTAGCGTGAGCGCGCGCCTATTCGTCGTGCCTGGTTTCCGGCAGACCTGTCGAGGTCAACTGGCGCGCGACATTATCGACCGGATTCAGTTCGGGTATCTGCTTGTTGCCGCCGACGCCGAGTTCCTTGAACCGGCGCGCCGCGGGAAGAACCATCCGTTCCAGTGAACCGACGGCCTTGTTGTACGAACCGACTGCTTTGTTGAGATCGCCACCAACATCTTGAATGTGTTCTGCCATCGCGCCCATGCGCTCGTACAAATCTTTACCAAGGTCGGCGATGCGCTGCGCGTTCTCCGCAAGCTGTTCCTGACGCCATCCGTAGGCCACCGCACGTAGCACCGCGATCAGAGTAGTCGGAGTGGCAAGAATCACGCGCTGGTTCACTCCCTGTTCAATTAAGGACGGATCCTGTTCGAGCGCGGCACTGAAGAAGGCCTCGCCGGGGAGGAACATCACGACGAATTCGGGCGTCGGCTGCAGATAATCCCAATAGTTCTTCGCCGCCAGCTTGACCATATGATCGTGCACCTGCCGCGCGTGCTCCTTCAGCTTCGCCATCCGCAACTCATCGGTCGGCGCTTCCAGGGCGTCGAGATACGCTTGCAGCGGCGCTTTTGCATCGACCACGATGTTCTTGCCGCCGGGAAGTTGGACGCGCATATCCGGCCTGAGTCTTCCGTTCTCGGTTCCCACGCTCTCTTGCTGAAAGAAATCGCATCGCTCGATCATCCCGGCCAACTCGACAACGCGCTTGAGCTGAACTTCGCCCCATCGCCCGCGCACGATTGGGGCGCGCAGCGCCTTTACGAGGTTTCCGGTCTCCGTTCGGAGCAAATCCTGCGTAGATATCAGCGACCGGACCTGCTCTGTCAGCGTTCCGTAAGCCGTGCTCCGAGTCTGTTCCAGCGAGCGGATTTGCCTGCTCATTTCGGCCAGCGAATCGCCGAGCGGTTTGACCAGGGTTTCGATTTCCTGCTTGCGCGCCTCGAGGTCGCCCGCCGCTTCGCTTCTGACCGTTCCAAGTCGCTCGGTTGCGAGAGCAAGAAAGCCGGCGTTGTTCTGGAGAAGGGCCTCGGCAGCAAGCGCTCGGAAGGTGTCAGAGAGCTGCTCCTTGGTTTTGTCGAGCAGACTTTTCTCCTGTTCGAGGCGCTTTTCGGTTTCTTCGAGCCGTACCCTGAGACGCGTCGCATTTCGCTGCGCCAGCAACCATCCGATTGCAATCCCGAGCAACGCACCAACCGCGACTGCCGCCACAAATTCTATTGCCATTTGGCTCCCCCGATTTCCCCGCAAGGATTCTATGCCCATATTGCGAGGTCGTCGAATCGGCTATCCACAAATCTATCACCCGGCGATGACAACCGTTGGCCTGCGATGCGTCGGGTCGCCGCGCCTGCTATCGTGACCCTGAAAACGGAGTTGATGCTTGAAAGACCTGCTCACCAAAGGCTCGGTAACGATTCTGCTCGGCACCGGCGGCGTGGGTAAGACGACGCTGGCCGCCGCGCTCGGACTCGCGGGCGCATCGGCCAATCTCAACACGGCGGTGATAACCGTCGACCCGTCAGAGCGCCTGCGCGACGCGCTCGGCCTGGCGCACCTGGGCGGCCAGCCGACCAGAATCGGCGCCCGCCAGCTTGCCGCGGCCGGACTCGACCCCAAGCTCCGGCTCTCGGCGATGATGCTCGACGTGACGGGCGAATGGGACGCGATCGTCGAGCGCTTTGTCGCCGACCCGGCAACGCGGCGCAGGATTTTCGACAATGCATTCTACAAGAGCCTGACCGGCGAGTTCGCCGGCTCCGAGGCCTTCGCCGCCCTCCAGCGGCTTTACGATCTTCATCAGACCGGCGCCTTCGAGCTCGAAGTGGTGGACACTCCCCCCGCGGCGCAAGCCTTCGAGTTCCTGCAAACGCCCGCGCGGATGATTCGCCTGCTCGATTCGCGCACGGCGCGATGGCTGTTCACGCCGTCGCTCTCGGCCGGGCGGATTGCGATGAAGGTCGCGAGCAAGGCGGCGCGATTTGTCGTGCGCGAGCTCCAGCGCTTTGCCGGCGGGGTCGTGCTTTCGACCATCGCGGATTTTTTCGCCGCCGCCTCCGAGAGCATGGACGCGATCGTCGACCGCCTGCACAAGACCGAAGCGCTGCTGCATTCGCCCGCCGTTCGGTTCGTGATGGTGACGACGGCGGAGCCGGATCGCATCCGGCAAGCGCACGAGCTGCTTGGCCAGATGAAATCCGAGGGACTCAAGCTCAGCGCAATAGTGATCAACCGCTTCCTCGACGAGCAGACTTTTCGGGAAACCGCGCGTGTGGCGCGGGAATGGCCGGCGGCCGCAGACTATCCCGGGCGTCCGCTGAGCCATATCGCGGAAATTTCAGAATTGAGCGCGTCGCTCGCCAAAGATGGTGCGGACGGCGACGGACTGCGCCGCCTGGTCCATCACTTCGAGGAGTATCGGGACAGGACACTGGACGAGATCGAGCGGGTGGCGGCCTTCGCGCGCGAACTTCCGCCCGACGTCAAGCTCGCCGTAGCGCCCGAAATCGAAGCTGGCGTGCGCGACCTGGCCGCGCTATCGCGAGTCTCGCGCTACGTGACGGCAAGCACCGCGATTCTCAGTCGGCTCGAGGCGGCGGCGTCGCGGCTGCGCCCCCGCCCGCATCCCGGCGACGGTCCCCCTTCGCCCAAGTTGAGCAGCTAGATCTCCCGCCGCGGCCACGTTTTCAAGGCGTCGATCCGCCACTTGTTCTGATAGCTTCTGCGGTGCAAGCGACTCTAGACCAGCAGTCCCGCGTCAAAGCCGAGGCCGTGCCACTGTCGCATGACAAGTTCGTCACCCCATTAGCATTCATTGCGCTGGCCTTCTGTAGCAGTTGGTTGGTTACTCCTTGCTCGGTCGGTGTTTCATCCCACAACATCCATCTGCATGCGCTTGCATCGACGGAGCCCAAGGACGTGTACTTGACATTCGCGAGATCGCTGGACTGATAGACTTTCACCTGCTGCCCGAGTTGCTGAGCGTGCTCGGGTTCGACCGAGGTCCCCTGCCGCGCATCGCAGCCCGCGACTAGCAAAACAAGCAGGCCGATCGTCAGCTTGGCGCCCAGCGTGCACGACGCGGCAGATTGCACGTTCACTGAAAAAGCACATCCCTTGAAAAGACCGGAGTGAGTCTGTAAGCCGGGTTCTGTACCCTTGCGGGCGGCGATCATTCCTCTAGACCGGCGATTGCTCGCCGGCTCATGCGACCATACCCGAGGCCTTAAGAGCGGGCCGCTCAGCCTCCTATTTGATCTTGCTCCGGATGGGGTTTGGCATGCGCGCGCGATCGCTCGCGCGCCGGTGGGCTCTTACCCCGCCATTTCACCCTTACCCTTGCGGGCGGTGTATTTTCTGTGCCACTTTCCGCGAATCGCTTCGCGCCGTCGTTAACGGCCATCCTGCCCTGCGGAGCCCGGACTTTCCTCTTCCCTTTTCAGGGAAGCGATCGCCCGACTCACTCCGGCCCGATCAGACTAGCATCTTTTCGACCCGCGCTCCCGCTCCTGCCAACGCTGCATAGTAAATCACTTGATTTAATGTGAAACCCGCCGTGGGTTTCACGCTTCCTTGGGCAGGGGTGACCACCCCTGCACCCAGTGATTTTTGGGTTCTGCACCTGCTCGCGCGACGTTGTCGCGCTAGCGCACGAAGAATCCCGGATTCCTGTTGCGGTGATGTGATAAGCTCCCTCTGCAAAAAACACTATGCCCGACGCCAATCCACCGCTGACCGTACTTTTGATCCGTCACGCCGAGTCCGTCCCCCTCGGAATAGGGGACTACGATGAATTCACTCGTCCGTTGACGGAAAAAGGAATTCGCGACGCGTATCGACTCAGCAACCTGTACGCTTCGCCGCGCATCGACGCCGCGTATTCGAGCCCCTACCTCCGCGCCCGCCAGACTATCGAACCGCTCGCAAAGGCTCGCGGAATCAGGATCGAGACCCTCGATGACCTCCGTGAGCGGACGCTGACGGCCGCCGATCTGGCGCACTGGAGAGAGGTTCTCAAGCGTTCGTGGAAAGACTTCGACTACGCGCCGTCGGGCACAGAAAGCAGCCGCGATGCGCAAGCTAGAGTCGTGCGCGTGCTCGATACCGTCGCGTCACGGCACTTACGGGGCACCGTGATACTCGCGAGCCATGGCAATCTGATCGCGCTCGCGCTCAACGCATTCGTGCCGCACGTCGACTACGGGTTCTGGAAATCGATGCCGATTCCCACCGTGTTCACGCTGACTCGCGCCGGCGCCGGATGGCGATGTACGACGGACACCCCTTCCCCCTTGCCGTTCTAACAGGGCGAAGCCCGCATCTTTTCACTGGGTGCAGAGGTCACCCCTGCCCAAGGAAGTGTGAAACCCACGGCGGGTTTCACATTAAATCGAGTGATCCACTCTTCGCTACGAATTCGGCTTCTCCGCCTGCTCCTCATAATACAGGACGCGCTGGCAGTTCGGGCAGAAATGGATCTGCCGATGCTTCTGGATCTCGTTGTACAGTTGTGGCGGCAGCCGCATCCTGCATCCCTGGCAGGTCCCGCCCTTGGCCAGCGCGACCGCGACCCCGGCGCGGCGGTTGAAAATCATCTGGTAGCGCGCGAGCAGATTCGCATCGATAGTCTCGGCGACCTTCTCGCGCGACTTGCGATGCTTGCCGATGTTGCTCTTGAGCTCTTCGACTTCCGCCGCGATTTCCTTCTCCGCCGCGGCCAGGTCAGCGCGCCCCTTGGCGATCGCTTCGGTGAGCTCTTTGATTCGTGCGGTCCGCGCGTCGGCGCCTTCCATCGCCGCGAGCAACTCGCTCTCGAGGCGCTGATTGGTCTCCTTTGAGGACTCGATCTCGTGGGTCAGCGCCTGCAATTCCTTTTCGTTGCGGACCAGCGTCAGCCGCATCCGCTTGTTGCGGATTCTAACTTCGCCTTCGGCCAGTTCACGCTCGGCCTTTTTGCGGGCCGCGGTTATTTCCTTGTTTTGTTCGGTCAGGCGATCGAGTTCGGCCTGGTTGCTTTCGGTTTCATCGCGAAGTTGGTCAACTCGCCCGGCAATCGAGGCTAGCGATTGCTCCAACTCTTGCAGCTGCCGGTCGATGCCCTGAAGGTGGATCAGCCGGCTTATCTCTTCACGCAATTCTTTCCTCCATCAGGTTGTGCGCCTCGCGCAGAGTTTGTTTTGTCCGTCATCATGGAATGGCCCGCGCAAAAGATCGCGTTGCGGGCACGAATGATATGGGCCCACCAGGATTTGAACCTGGGACCAGCCGGTTATGAGCCGGCAGCTCTGAACCTGGCTGAGCTATGGGCCCTCTGGGATGCATCAGGCTGCTCTGATGGTAGCAAGTTCGCGGCGAATACTTAAGGGCTGGCCGTCGCAACATCAGTTCAACTCATGCGCATCCGAGCGGTCACGCACCGCGGCCCTCGCGTCGGTGCGCGATCACCGCCTGCGCAGCAGCCGCCGCCTCGCCGGGTTCGGACTCGCGCGCCGACACTTCGGCTGCGCTCCGGCGCAGTCGCCCCAGTTCGCGCGTATGGCGGCGCCGCTCGAGCGCGACGACGTAGTCGTTGACCAGCGCCCGGCATTTTTCCAGCTCACCCGGATTTTTCTGGGTGTCGTCGCCGATGTCATCGGTCAGCGGACCGACGGCAAACTCGCTGACTCGGCTTTGCTCCTCGGCCGACAGCCGCTCCGCCGTCCATCGTTCGAGCGCCGTGTATGCTTCATCGGTCCGGCACAAGTCGGCGAGCACGCCGCCGAGGCGGGTCTCCTCGAAATTCGCGCTCGCGCCAGACTGTGCAATCTCGGCGCGCAATTCCGGATGCAACAGCGCAATCGCGACGAGGCCGACCTCGGCCTTCGCGCCCGCGTCACCGCCGCCCGGCGCGGCGGGCGGATTCGCGCTCGCCGCAGCCCCCGTGCGCGAAAACCGCGACGGTGTCGGCCGCGATTGACCCCCGCGCGCCTCTTTCCGCAGCACTTCCTCGCCGATCGAGAGCAGGTCGGCCGCCTTTCGCGCCAGCAAATCGAACTGAAACGGATCATCGACCAGCTTGAGCATCTCGGCGACGCGCTCGGCCGCGCGCGCCCGCTCGGCGATCGATCCGCGCGCCTGGCCCGCCTGCTCGCTGAGAAAATAATCGACCAGCAGCTCGGATTTGTCCGTCAGCTCCGCGAACGCCGCCGCACCGCGCTCGCGGACGAACGTGTCGGGATCGAAACCCGGCGGAATAAAGATCCCGCGTCCCAGCAACCCCGCCTGCAAAAAAATCTCCAGCGCCCGCATCGACGCTTTGCGCCCCGCCGCGTCGCCGTCGAAGCATGCGATTACGTTTTTCGTGTATCGGCTGAGCGCGCGCAACTGCTCGACCGTCAGCGCCGTGCCGCATCCTGCCACCGCTTCCTTGAACCCCGCCTGCCACAGCGCAATCACGTCGAAGTAACCCTCGACGATAATCGCGCGGTCTTTACCCGATGCCGCATTCGACGAAATCGCCTGGCGCGCCTCGAACAGTCCGTACAGAGTTCGCGCTTTCGAGTACAGCGGCGATTCGGGCGAGTTGATGTACTTGGGCAAGCGCGCGTCGAGCACCCGGCCGCCGAATGCGAGCACCTTGCCCTGCGCGTCGCGAATCGGGAACATCACGCGCGCGCGAAACATGTCGTACGCGGCATCGCCATCCTTTTTGACCAGCCCCACTTTCACGCCCGCTTCGGCGAGTCCGCGCCGTCGCAGCGCCTTGGCCAGTGATGCCGGCCGGCTCGGCGCAAATCCGATCAGGAACGCGCGCGCAGTCTCGGCGGCGATGCCGCGCGAGTTGAGGTAGTCGCGCGCGAGCGCCCCGTCGCTCGTGTTCCACAGCACGTGGGCAAAAAACTCCGCCGCCACCTCGCTGGCTTTGAGCATCGCTTCGCGCTCGCCCGCCGCCGGACCCGATTGATCGTGCTCGGGGATAGTCACGCCGTACTTGCGCGCGAGCGAACGCACTGCTTCGGGAAACGTCAGCCCCTCGACGCGCATGATGAAATTGAAAACGCTGCCGCCCGCGCCGCATCCAAAGCAATGAAAGAATCCGCGCTCGGCGTTCACCGAGAACGACGGCGTCTTCTCATTGTGGAACGGGCACAGCCCGACGAAGTTGCGGCCCGCGCGGCGCAGCCGCACGTGCGCGCCGACGATCTCGACGATATCGGCGCGCGAGCGGACTTCCTCGATCTTGTCGTCGCCGAAGCGTCCCATCAGCCGCCCACCACCGTCCTCAACCGCTCGGGATAGTTCGTGATGATGCCGTCGACGCCGCACTCGATTAACGCGCGCATCCGCTCGTCCGCATCCACCGTCCAGGTGTACACCTTCAGCCCGCGCTCGTGGGCGGCCTTGCACAGATCGGAGGTCACCATGTCCCAGCGCGGATTGATCGCATGCGCGCGCATCGCAATCGCGTTCATCAACAGGTCAACCGGCTTCTCCTCCGCCAGCAGGGCAACCCGAATGTTGAAATGCAGGCGCTGGATTATTTTAAGATATTCCCAGTCGAAGCTCGACACGATGCTGTCGCTCAACGCGTCGCGCGCCTGCATGATCTGCGCAACCGGATGCTCGAGGCCACCCGCTTTGAGCTCGATATTGAGCCCGCACTTGCCGCTCGTGACGGCAAACACCTCGTCGAGCGTGGGAATTTGCGCGCCCTTGAACGCGCCGCTCTTGAACTTCGCGCCCGCGTCCAATCGCCTGAGCTCCTCGAGCGTCAACTCCGCGACTTCGCCCGTGCCGTCGGTGGTGCGCTCGACGGTGTCGTCATGAATCACCACGACAGCGCCGTCGCGGCTCAGCTGAACGTCGAGCTCGCACATGTCCGCTCCCGCGTCGATAGCGGCGCGAAACGCACTCACGGTGTTCTCGGGAAAAGTACCGCTCGCCCCGCGATGGGCTATGTTCAGCACAGCCCGCCTCCACCACATTGGAACAATTGAAGCCCGATAATGATCGAGTTTACGCGTTCGCCGCGCGCAGGCGCAAACCCGCCCGCCTCGTCTTGTCAACAATAGTTGCGCGAAGCGGGCCTCGAAAGAAATCCGCGCTGATGCCAAAGTCAAAGGCCGGCAACCATGCACCGCGCACCGCCAATGACACGAACCGGCCCACGCAAGCCGCCGAGCGCACGCGGCCGCAAGCATGCACAGGGGGACCACGCTAGTAGCGCGACAACGTCGCGCGAGCAGGCGCACGATCAAAAAACACTGGGTGCAGCGGTCACCCCCTGCCGCGCGGCGCGGTCCAGGCAAAGTTACACCAGGGCGATTTTCCGGACCCATTCGCACCTCGCGGATGAAGCCGCGGGGATCCTGGTGGCGGGCGGCGCCATCGGATGCGCCGTCGCCGGGATGAAGTTGCCGCGGGCGCGC